>Ga0123333_10001115_pt1 | contig 28390 bp, 33 predicted proteins | sample BioC12SIPDNA_3_FD_89957 | JGI IMG/M metagenome (GOLD analysis project Ga0123333, IMG submission 89957) | Anaerobic biogas reactor microbial communites from Washington, USA - Biogas_R2_B C12 SIP DNA | ecosystem: Engineered > Bioreactor > Anaerobic > Unclassified | place: Washington, USA... | reverse complement strand
TGGGGTAAACGGTGAAATCCAGCTAACGCGGCAATCATCTTCTCCCCAATTTGGGTATAAGCGGCCTGCTGCTCTGTCCCAGACAGACAGAGGGATGTTGTTTAGGTGTTTGTCGGCCGAGTATGCCTCTCGTATCTGTTCAGGGGTGGCTGGCATGATAGCCAAGAGTGCATCAACGCCCAGGCGACGCGCTAGCGCCTCGTACTTTGCTCTATGCTCTGTCGGTTGCATGTTTACTCCTCGTTACGTTTTCGCTGCCGGCCACGCGCCGGCCCATACACGCGCCCCCGGTTGCCCAGGGGCGGGAGTGCGGGTCGGTCACTCCGTGACGTCTGCCTCGTACTGTTTGAGGTCGTCGGGCAGCTCCTCGGCGTTGAGCACGAGCCAGCGCGCGGCCTCCTGCGGCGACACCCACTCCACATGCGCGGTCGAGCCCTGCCACTGTGACCAGCGCTCGACGTAGTACCGGCCACGGCGCGAGCGATATAGTGTTTGGTGGTCCCATTGGTTGCCGGTGTTGACGCTGATCTGATTGCGGCCATCCCACCGCTTGGCCTCCTCCCACCTGGCGCTGGCCCGGTCCGTGTCTACCACCGTACCATCTTCCATCCGATAGCGTGCCATCTGTGCATCTCCTGCGGCTAAGCCGCATTTGTTGAGTAAGAAACACTCCTGAGCCACGTCGGCCCAGGCCCTCCCGCCCAGTTGCCCAGGCGGTCGGGCGCGGGTCGCGCTATAGTCTCATCCGTGGCGCCTGCCACCGCTCGGCTCGCTCTGCCGCCAGCGCCTTAATGTCGCGCATAACCCCGTCCACCACTTCGGTCGTCACGCACTGGACAGCGGCCAGGCGTGACGCGATATCGCCACACTCGCGCGCCAAACGGTCGAGGATCGTTCGGTCTTCGCCACGTGCGCCGGCGCGCCGTGCAAGCTCTTTGTAGTTCTGGCTGAGCTGCAACCAGGTCGAAACGCTGGCCGCGCTCGCGCGCCGTGGGGGGTTGACTTTTACAACGGTTTGGTTCATGATTTGAGCTCCTTTTCCAATCGTCTTGCGTCGCGTTCCGGGCAAAGGCGCGCGGCGCGAGGCTTGTTTTTGAATCGTTTCCGCTCCGGCCGGTTCAGCGGCGGGCCGGAAACCGCACTCCCATACTGTAACACATGATCGGCCACTTGTCAAAAAAAATCTGTCCATTTCCAAAAAAAATTTTGATGGGCTATTCCGGAACAAACTAAGTCTTGTTTGCAAAATCTAGAAAACCGCGCAAAAACACCTAGTTCTATCACTGTTATAAATCCGAGTTGACAAAACCTGGGTTTGTTGTTATAGCGTGGGCGCGGCATCTAAAGACTATCTCTACATCCATACCTACCTTAGATTCACCTTGAAAACAGGCCTAAAACACGAGCAAGACCAGTAGCACGAGCGCAGGGGAGACACGAGCACAAGCTAGTGAGTGATGATGAGGGCGAGGGCAAGGGTAGAGTGTATCAATCAGTACGCCTTTAGTCCTATATGGTTCTGTGAAACCGCATGCACGGCGATGCGATAGCTTACTTAGAGCGCATAGCCTAGCTAGCTCAAAACCCTTTCCACTTCATACCAAGTGTATAGACCATCATGCTTATGGGACCCTAAACACACTGGCGGAAACGTAACCACGACCCCGGCTGGCGCGCGTCGCAGAACGCTAGTTAATTCCCTCCTCACCCACACCCGCTTTGACCCTACTTGCTTGCATTCCTAGGCTTTCGGCATATACTTAGTCTTGTAGGGTTTCACGTGGAACGCTACTACGGGTTGTGGAGCGGCTGGGGATGACTGCGACTGTGACGATTCCGGCTGAAGGGGAGGATGAAAAGCAGTCACGGCTTGAGCGTTTTGCTGAGCAAGGTCCTGCGCATCTAGATGCTTACTGGGCCGCTCATCCTGAGAAGCGTCGGGGCTCGGATGGTGGTCGGCCGGTGGGGTATCGCGAGAAGAAGTCTACGAGGTTGAAGCAGCGCCGGAGCAAGGTTGATCGCAGTTACGAGTCGTTGGCCAAGGCTGTGCGGGGGCGGGTGGCGAGCAAGCAGGTTGAGCTGGATTGGGTGCAGCAGAACATGAGTTTGCCGCTGTCGGCGCTGGACGTGGCGCAGATACCGAGTGCGGGGGCGGTGGCGATGTTGAAGTGGGTGAAGGAGGAGGGTGGGGCTAAGGACTTCTTCATGGGGCTGTTCAAGAGCCAGTTGCCGACGCGCAAGGAGTTGGATGCTCAGGCGGCGCTGGCGGATGACGGGCGGGAGTGTGTGCGGTTGATCGAGAAGTTGCAGCGGTTACGGGGGGAGAAGCGAAAGGAAGTGGCTGTTGAGTCGCAACAACGTGGTGATCGACATGACGATGGGGGTTTCGACGCAGAGGGTCCGGCGTTGGCGTGAGTACCGGGACTGGGCCGAGACCCTGCGCTGGCTGATTAGCGAGATCGGGCTGGACGACCTGTTTGCCGACGCCAAGGCGACAGTCGCGCCCAAGGGTGCCGAGTTGATGGGACCCAGTGTGCGCATCAGCCTGCCGCCGGGTGGGGGCAACGGGCTGGTGCTGGAGACGCGGGCGGTCTATGGGACCGATAAGCGTCTGGTGTCGCAGCGGCACGAGGTCCCGTATGTGAAGCTTCAGGGCTGGGATGGGGCGCCGTGCAAGGAGGTGCTTCGGCTGGTGGGGTCGATGCTGCTGGACTGGTATCGGCATCTGCTGGTGCAGGACTGGCGGGCGGCAAATGAGCCGGTCAAGAAGGAGAAGACGGCGTGAAAGTCCAACCGTTGAACCCGGCCGTTGACCTGGGCGCGCACTTGGCGAACGAGCGGGCCAGGCAGAATCAGGAACTCGCGCAGCGTGTGGCGATGGTGACGAAGAACGCGCAATGGATGCTGGGGCTGTTGGTGCAGCACACTGCAGAGGTGCCAAATGCGTCGCTTTTGCAGGCACTGACGGATGAGGCGTGGAAGTGGTCGCGTTACTTCCAGCAGCAGTTCGAGTTGGAGTCCGACAATGCTGGCCAATCAGCCCACGATTGAGCTTGGCGGGCGCCGGCCGTCTCTCTATGACGACCGCGGCGACCTGTTGACGGATGAGCAGCGCGTGTGGGCGGAGGGGCGACTGTTCAATCTGGCGGTCGATGTCACGCACGACAAGGCGGGCTTGGCACGGGTGAACGTTAGTGGCGTTGTGCCGGTCGCGTGTGGGCTGACGTGCGGGTTCGCGGCAAACGAGGACGATCTTCAGGCGGCGGTGAACGGCTGTTTTGAGGCGTTGCGCAGGTACGTGGACGAGCGCTGGCAGGACCAGGCAGCGGAAGGAGCGGCGGCATGAAAGGGCGAAACGGCTACCACATCCGTCGCAAGTTCCAGTACACCGAGGCCATTCCGACCGGTTTCACCCGGCTGTGGCCGCGGCGTGAGTGGCCGGTAGGCGAGGCTCATGCCGAATACTGGCGGCGGTTGCCGGAGCAGACGCGGGAACTGCGGGAAGTGGTGGCCGAACAGCACTGGAACTTATTGTCATGACGGCCCTTGCGGTACAATCCGGTTCCGTTCCGCGAGTCGAATGGCCCGTCTACGAGCTATCGGCTGAGGAATCGGCGCGCCGCTACCCCTTCTACCAGTACGTGCCCAAGGACTACGACGAGAACCTGGAGTTTCGCAAGCAGCTCATCCTGTGGGCGTGCGAAAGCCAGGACAACATCCAGGAGTTGTGGATCGCGTGCAGCCGCGACTTGCTGTTCTACATCAACACGTTCGCCTACATCTTCGAGCCACGCACGGGCGAGACGCACCCGTTCATTACATGGCCGTTCCAGGACGCGGTGCTGACAGAGATCAAGGACGCAATCGGCGACCACGACCTGATCCTGGAAAAGTCGCGTGACATGGGGGCAAGCTGGATGGCTGTCACGGTCTTCCAGTGGGAGTTCGAGTTCCATGAGGGGCAGACCTTCCTGATGATGAGCCGCAAGCAAGTCCTTGTGGACAGCGCCGAGGCGGACCCGGACGCGCTGTACACGAAGCTCGACTTCATCCGCAAGCATCTGCCCGGCTGGTTGCGGCGGCCGCATGCGACCCGGACGGACATGCACTTGGGCGACGAGTCGGTCAATAACTCGATCGATGGCGAAAGCACGAACGAGTACGCAGCGACGGGCGGGCGGCGCAAGGCGATTCTGGTTGACGAATTCAGCAAGATGAAGCCGCATATCCAGAAGACGCTGCTGACGGGCACACGCGACGTGACGTACTGCCGCATCTTCACCTTCACGCCCCAGGGCACGGCCAACACAGCGTTTGATATCGCCCACAATCCTGAGTTCCGCAAACTGACGCTGCACTGGACGCTGCATCCACAGAAGCGGATCGGGCTGTACTACGACAAGGACGGTAAGCCGCGCAGCCCGTGGTATGACGGTGAGTGCAAGCGCGCGAATGGGCCGATGGAAATCCCGCAGGAACTCGACATCAGCTACCTGGGCAGCGATTCGGCGTTCTTCTATGGCGTGGACTTCCCGGCGTTGGTGCGCGAGTTCTGCCGCCCGCCGGTGATCATCGGCGATGTGCGCTGGAGCGATGACGCGCTGTTTGAGGAACTGGTCCAACGCCCGGACGGCAAGTGGTCGTTCTGGGTTCCGATACAGGGGGTCAGGGGCAAGCCGCCGCCCGGCGACTACGTGCTGGCGGCAGATATCGCGGCGGGTACGGGTTCGAGCAATACCGTGTTTGCCATCGGCGATCGGAGGACCAACGAGAAGGTGGCAGAGTACGCGAACGCGCACATCATGCCCCACGATGCGGCCCGGCTGGCGGTGGCGGTCGCCAAGTGGTTCTACAACGCCAAGATTATCTGGGACAACAACGGGCCGTGCGGGCGCACCTTTACCGCGACGCTGATGGACACGCACTACGGCAACCTGTACTGGCGCAAGGCGATGAGCCATGAATCAGCCCGCCGTAAGCCGACACTCAAGCCGGGCTTCTGGACGGGCAAGAAGGAGCGGCAGGAACTGCTGGGCGATTATCGCCGCGCGCTGAGCGAGCGGACGTTCATTAACCGGTCGCGTCTGGCGCTGAAGGAATGCGACGACATTCTCCAGAAGCCGGACGGCTCGATCGTCAACTCGAAGGCCCGGAAGTGCGAGGAAGCGGGCGATGCGTCCGGAGCGGGTGACAGCCACGCCGACCGCGTGACGGCCGACGCGCTGCTGAACTACCAGTTTGACAAGGAACGGCCCAACCTGACCCCCAAGGTCGGGCCGGTGGTGAGCATGAACACGCTACTGGGGCGTCGTCAGCACCAGGAGCAGCGTTTACGAGCGAAGACGTACTACTAACCCAAAGGAGATGCGAAATGGTAGCTTTCTTCGAGTTCCTGATGAAGTTGATCGAGATGTTGTCGGGTCTGGAGTGGTTCGTGCAGTGGATGACGGGAGGTGTGTCATGAAGGCGGCGCTGTACATCGTCGCGGTCCTGATCCTGTCGGTCGGGCTGGTGGCGTGCAGCAGCAGCAGCAAGCAGATGGTCATGGGGCCGGATGGCAAGCCCGTCGAGGTTCCTGACCAGTCGGCCAATATCGCCGAGTGGGTCGAGTTCTGCCAGGCCATGAACCTGGACGCCGAGGGCGTGATCGTCTACGGCACCGGGCACATTGGCGGACAGGCGTTCAATCTGACCGGCTCGAACGGGTATCTGCGGATCAGTGTACACGCGGCGCCGCATGAGGCGATTGCGCCTGAGGAACCGGCCGAATGACAGGCTTCCCCTCCACCCCGGAGACCGCGCCGGGCGGGGCTTTCACAGGCCCCGCCCACCCCCACGCTGATGGCGATTGCATCGCCTGTGGCGGCAGCGGTCTAGAACAGATAGACATGACGTGCTTCCGTTGTGCGGGTACTGGACTTGAGCCGCCGGCGTGGTATCTTGGTGGTGGAGAAAGTATAGGACAACCGACCGTGTACCGCGTAAGCGCTTTTGATTCGTGAGGTATGGTAGCGCCCGTAGCTCAGTGGAGAGCGACCATCAGCAAAGCCAACTGCTTCGATCTCGCCGAGGCCTCGGCGTGGGCTTTGCGGTGGAGTGCGCGTCGGTTCGAGTCCGACCGGGCGCGTTCAAAATTCGTAGGGACATAGGCATGGCTGATTGGATCGCTGATATAGTAGCCGGCAGGGCCGACCCCCAGAACGAAGATGTCGTCAGTGGCGTCCACGACCAAATTATTACAGAACTGGGGTTCTGTGGCTGTGGTCGGCCGGAAGACGCCCTGCGGTTTTTGCGCGACCTCTTGGCTGAGATTGGTCGAGAGGGTGACGCAGAGAACCGGTGGAAGCGTATTTCAGATGCAGCGGGCGGCCAACAGAAGCCAGGAATGGACTACTTCGTCTTCTACCAGCTCGACCATCTTGGCCTGACGGATCACGGCGGATCGGTGCCGGGTTGGTTGTCGGATCGCGGCGAGGCTTGGTTGGCGTTTCTGCAATCCCCGCACGCGAAGAGGTATTTGGAAGGCTGCTGAGGAATGAAGTGGCGCGGCGACGGCCCGCGCGAGCGGGCTCAGGGCTCCTACTGGGTTCGAACCCCAACGCCACTCTTGACAAACTAAATAAGGGGCAACGCGCCAGGGACCGGCCAGTCCTGAAGCGCGGAGCCACAAACATACGGCCATGCGAGGTCGCATACTCGTGTGGCCGTTTTTGTTTGGGGCTTGCCCCGCTAGCTTTTGGAGAGCGCCATGAAAAGACAGCACTGCGATCATTGCAAAGGTACTGGGCGCGTGCCGCTGCGCTACTGGAGTCCACAGAACCAGTGGTCGTACTGGGGCGACAGGCAATGCCCACAGTGCCATGGCACGGGCACGGCGGTCAAGGAGGACCCCGCGCTGCTGGTCCAGCCAATTCCAGTTGGGGTGGCGTTCGAGGGGGTGTGCTGATGACAGGCATTGACAAAAGCATTGCGGTAATCGTGGCGTGCCTGGTCATCAGCTTTATCGCGTTGGGCTGCGCATCCATGAATGGCAATCGCGTCGCGGCTGACGACCAAAAGACGGAACAGGTGGCCGCCACGGGACATGGTAGCCCCGTCACGCAAACCAACACAACCGGCATCCCGTCCGGTGATTTGCTGAAATTCGGCATCGTGTACCTGGGGTTCAAGACGCTTTGGAGCACGCCGGCGTGGGTCCTACGTGGGCTCCGTTCGCGTCGAAAGGGCAAGTGATGGAAGAGGTTGTCAAGCTCGGTAGCCCACTGATTCAACTTGGCTTTGCCGGTTTCTGCCTGTTGCTGCTCGGCATCGTCGTGTGGCTTATCACCCGGTTGCTGGCAGTTATCAAGGAAAACAACGCCATTATTGCCCGGAATACAGAGGCGGTTACGAACGTCGTTGCGGCGATAGGTGAACAGACGGCGCTGATGCGTGGCACGCGCGAGGAACTGTTGAAGCGCCCGTGTATGGCGACGAGGCTCTAACATGATTTACGCCCCCTGGTTATACAAGCGGGTCCTCACTGACAGCAACAGCACGGCTGTTACCGCATTCCAGGTGCGCGTAGCGCTGACGGCGGACAATTTCACATTCGCGCACGCCAATTCCGATGGCAGCGACATTCGCTTTTGGGACGCGACCAGTGGCGCGGCGCTGCCCTACTGGATCGAATCTTGGGACGCTGTGGCGCAGACGGCCGTGATCTGGGTCAAGGTCGCGGACATGACGCACACACTGGAGATGTACTACGGGTGCAGGACAGCGACCAGTGAAAGCAGCCTCGCGAGCACTTTTGAAGACTCGTGCGACTTCGAGACGCCCTTCGGTCTGGACGACATGCAGATCGACAACGCAGCGGAACCACTGACCACGCCGACGTATGACGAATCTGGTCAGATGATGCACACCAGCGTGGTCAAGTTTGATACCGCGTGGCACGGCTACCTCTATTGGATGGTGGGCACGCCTTATCCGGCCTCTAAAGAGACCCTTGAGAACCCGTCAATTCTCGCAAGCAATGACGGCGAGACATGGGTGGTGCCCGGTGGCCTGACGAACCCGCTGGACGAGCCGCCAGTGGGCGGACACTTGGCCGATCCGAATCTGGTCTACAACCCGGACACGGACGAGTTGTATTGCTATTACCTGAAGATGGACCGCGGCGCAAACCTTCAGAGCTTGATGTTCACCAAGTCCAGCGACGGTGTGACGTGGAGCACACCGGCTGCGCTTAATCTGACTTGGGCACTGGACGGGCAGGTGGAGCTGTCGCCGAGCATCGTCCGGAAGGCGACGGGCGAGTGGCATTACTGGGCGCATGATAGCGTCGAGGCCAGCGGCATCGTGCATCGGACCAGCGCGGACGGCCTGACCTGGGGAGCGGCCGGGGCCTGTACAAAGACACTGGCAATCACGCCGTGGCACCTGAACGTGCAGTGGGTGCCGTCGAAGAACCAGTATTGGATGCTGTGCTCGAACAACGCGGTGCCACAAAACCTGTACATGATGGTGTCGAGCGACGGCGAGGCATGGACCTGGCCGAGCGCGACGCCGATCATCGCGGCGGGTAGCGGCACTTGGGACGTGCAAATTTATACCGGCTCGCATATCTACGCCAGCACCACCGATACGCTGCGCATCTGGTATTCGGCTTATAATGGCACGGACACCTGGCACACGGGGTATGTCGAGACGGATTACAGCGATCTGTTGCAGGCACACACCAGTGATGACGGCGGCTGGACGCGCACTGGCTCTACGATTTCGAAGTGGCTACGCAGCGCTGAGCAGTACAAGCGCGGGGGACATTCGGGCAAACAGATCGGCGGGAAAAGCCCGGAGTTGAAACAGACCCGCAAGCCCGCCGTGCTGACGGACGCCTATTACGAGATTGACTTCTACGATCCCGGCCCGGCTTGTGTTATGTGGAAGTGCAAGCCGATCACCGGTGGCAGCCTAATGATCGGAGCGAATGACAGCATCTCCGCAGCCTACTATGTCACCAGCGGTAGGACCTGGTCCTATACAGCCACTACCGCCCCGCGCTCGGTGGGTTGGCACAAGTTCGGAACACTGGTTACGTCGGGCAGCGTGGCAAAGATGTATGTCGATGACACGCTGGTGAAAGAGGCGACTGGGCAACACGCGGCTATTGTGTCCAACGAAATCGGCTCGCTGATCGTGGACTCGACAACGTACTGGGACGACTTTCGGGTGCGGAAGTATGCGGCGACGGAGCCGAGCATTGTGGTGGGAACAGAAGTCACTATGCGCCGCCAGAGGCGGAGCGTGCGCGTGTACGACGAAAACGAGGAGGTAACGCCGTGGCTTGGCTTAACGACCTAAGACTCAAGCGCTTGCAGTCGGCGGTCGATCATAGCCGCCGGCAGTTGCAGCCTTATCGCCGAAACTGCACAGAACTCCTTCGCGAGTACGTGGGGTCGCACCACTCCGACAACGGGTCGGAGCAAAAGGTGCCGCTGAACCTGACGCAGTTGTTCATCAGCACGCTCGTCCGGCAGTTGGCCGCTCGTGCGCCGCGAGCGCTTATCACGACGCAGTATCCACAACTGAAGCCCTACGCGCGGACGTTTGAGCTGGCGGTCAACCAAGCCATTGACGAGCTGAAACTGCAACGAACTTTGCGGCGGTGGGTGCAACGCACGTTGTTTGGTGGGCTAGGAATCGTGCATGTTGGCCGCGAAGGCGTGGACGGGTTCAGTGTGGGGAACGAGTGGTGGCGGCGCGGCAAGACATTTGCAGAGGTCATAAGTCTCGACGACTGGGTTCACGACATGAACGCCCAGAGTTTGTCGTGGGAGGACCTGACCTTCTGCGGCAACCTGATCCGGGTGCCATTGGACGAGGCGCGCGAAAACCCAGCCTATGACAGAGCCAAGCGCGGGAAGCTGACGGCGACCCACAAGACCAACATGAACGAGGATGGGGAGGAGCGCGCGGAAGCGATTTCGCAAGGCGAATGGGGCGGCATGGAGGAGTTCGAGGACTACGTTGAACTTCAGCAAATATACTTCCCGCGCCTGGATATGTTTGCGACGTGGGCGCCCGATCAACCGCAGGTCGGGGTGTTGTGCGAACGAGACGGAGACGGAGAAGATCGTCGCCCATATCACTTCCTGTTCTTCGATGAAGTGCCGGATGGGACGATGCCGCTATCTGAGGGCTCGTTGCGGCGCGACCTGAACGACCTCGTAAATCGGTTGTTCAATAAGACCGCGAGGCAGGCTGAGCGGCAAAAAGTGATCGGCATTTATCAGGGGGGCGACGAGGAAGCGGTTGGTCGGATCAACGATGCGAACGATGGCGAAACGGTCAAGGGCGACAATGGATTGCCCCTGCAGGAGGTTCGGCTGGGCGGCGCTGATCCGGCCACGCTGGCGTTAGTGATTCAGTGCCGAGAGTTGTACAGCTACTTCGGGCTCAGTTTGGACGTACTGGCCGGGCTCAGTCCACAAGCCCCCACAGCACGGCAGGACGAACTGCTCTCTCAGGCCGCCAGTAAGGCTGTGCAGGACATGCAGGAGCAGATGGTCACGGCCACAAAGGGATTGATTGAGCATATCGCGTGGTACGAATGGCACGAGCCACTGGGCGAGCGGATAGTGTTTAAAGCTGGGGGTGTTCCGGCGTACTTTTCGCGCGAGCGCCACCTGGGTGATTGGCTGCACTACCACTTCGACATTGAACCGTACAGCATGCAGCACACGTCGCCGTCACAGCGCCTGCAAACGATCGTCCAGTTCCTGCAACTGATCGGCCCGTTCGCTCCGCAGATGCAGCAGCAGGGTATGTCGTTCAACTTCGAGGGGATCGCCCGGACGGTTGCCCGCTACACCGACATGACCGAACTCGAAGACATCATTACATTCGTTGGCCCGCCGACCGCACCAGACGAAGGCGGCATGTCGCACGAACGTATGATGCCCATGAGCACAACGCGCGAGAATGTGCGCATCAACATGCCAGGCACGGGGATGGCGGCCAAGGACAACGCGATGATGCAGATGCTGCAACTGGCCATGCGTGAACAGGGTGGGAGGATGGCAGGATGACGAAGTACGTTGTAAACGGCAAGACCGTAACCCGCAAGGAGTTCTTGCGTGGAGCACCGGGGCTGCGCGCGGGGGAACCTTGTTTCGTGGCTTCGACGCGCGGCTGGCCATTGGTGTCCGAGGCGATGGGCGTACACCCGAGCCAGGTTCAGGCCGTGATGGCCGACGACCGGCGCAAGGGCGTGCCAACCGAATACACCCGCGACGGCTGCCCGATCTTTACCAGCCGGGCGCACCGGAAGCGGTATTGTGAAGTGCACGGGTATTTTGACCGTAACGGCGGGTATGGCGACCCGCAGAAGAGGCGATGATGCTAGCTAACTTGATGCGACAGTTCGTGAACCGGTTTCAACCCCAACAGCGGCCCCCTGCGCCGCAACAGATGCCACAGCAGAACATGGCGGCTGGGGGCATGTTGGCACCCGGCTTGGGAAGGCAGGCCGCCATGCAGCAACAGTACGGCGCGCCGGGACAGATGCCAATGGGGATGATGGCCGCACTGGCGCAGCAGCAGCAGGCCGCACAGCAAGCGCAGCCTGGTGCCATGCAGGCCGCCATGCAGCAGCAGTACGGCGCGCCGGGGCAGACGCCAATGGGGATGGACGCAATGGCTCGGCAGCAGCAGGGCGCGCAGCAAGCGCAGCCTGGTGCCATGCAGCCAGGAGGGGGCATAGCCAATGCTTTCGCACAGATGCAGGCTGGTCAAGGGCAGGGAATGCTGGGTGGCATGCAAGCGCCGCAGGGCATGGGCAACCTTCTGGCGCAAATGATGATGGCGCGACAGCAGCAGGGCGCACAGCAAGGCATGGGAATGGGTGGTTTGGGGATGATGGGTGGATTGGCTGGAATGCTCGGGGGCCGGAACAGAAGGTAGGCGAACGATGCTTGGATTTAAGAAACCGAAGCTGGGACCGAAGAAGGTCAAGGGTGTCAAGAAAGTCAAGGTTCTCAAGCCACGCAAGGCTTTAAAGGCGAAGAAACCCGGCTAGAATGTCGGGTGTGACATAAGGGTGGGCCGCCGCTGGGTGCGGCGTTCCTACAGGGCTGAATGCGGGAGTAGCTACCCGTTAGCCAGCCCGAACTGGTGTTGCCCTTTCGGGAGGGCCGTACCGAGCGTGCGGCCCTCTTGTTTTTGTGAAAGGGTTACAAATGCCAGTAGAAACGCAAAGCACCACCGAAGAACTCGACCTGGGACTGCCCGGCGACCAGCCGCAGTCTCAGCCCGCACAGGCACCCACCGCTGCGGAGCCCGAGTCGGACATCTTTGATCTTGACGACGAACCGGCCGCCGGCGACAGCCCGGCCGATGATGGGGATTCCGGCGCGCAGGCGTCCGAGCCCGCCGATGCACCCGATGAGGACGCAAAGGGGCCTTCCCCGCAACTGCTTAAGCGGGCCGAGGCGTTCGGTATTTCGGCTGATGAGCTGAAATCCTACGCCAAGGACCAGGCTGAGCGGTTTATTGACTGTCTGGAATTCGCGGCAGGGCGCAGCGCACTGCAACAGCAGGCGGCGTGGGTGCAGCAGCAACAGCAGGCGGCGTGGGTGCAGCAGCAACAGCAGCTGTCTGCGGCTCCCGCCACTCTGCAACCAGGCGCGCAACCGTGGGAACTCAAGCCGATCACGCTCGGCGACGACTACGGCCCGGAGATGAAAGACCTCCACAGCAATGTAGTCGGGCTCCATCAGTGGATGCAGGGGGAACTGACTCAGCGCCAGGCTGTCATCGATCAGATGCAGCAGCAAATGCAGATGCTGGGCGGTTACGTCGCGAACCAGATTCAGTTGCAGCGCATCAATGCGTTCGACGGGTTCATTGCTGAACTCGGCGACGACTGGGCAGACACGCTCGGTAAGGGCGGCAGTCTGGACTTGCCAGCCGACTCGCAGGAGCGCAAGGCGCGCGACGCCATCTGGGACGCACAGGAGGCCATTCTGGCGCACGCACAAATGACGCAGCAGCCCCCGCCTTCACCGCGAGAGCTGTTCAACCGCGCGCGGCGGATGGTCTATGGCGACAAGATTGAAACCGAAGCCCGCCGGAAGGTCCTGAAGATGGTGCGCGACGAGCAGGGGAGATTCACTGCCCGACCGACGCACCGCGAAATGCGCAGCAACCTATCGCCGGATGAGCGCGCACGTCGCGCTGTCGCGGCCAAGTTGCGCGAGAAGGGCCTTGCGGGGTAGGAGTTGACTCATGCCAGTTCTACAAGCAGCCGACATTGCGGACGTTGTAGCCGCGTGTCAGAACGAACTCGGTCGGCTCAAGATCACGGACTTGAGCTACGACCTCCAGGAATATCACGCGCTCAAGCGCATTCTCAAGAAGGGCAAGACCAGCGCCATTACCGCGCCGGAAATCCAGTGGAACGTACGGACGACGACCGCTGGTGCCGCGCGACACACCGGCCTGCACGCGACTGACATTGTGGTGTTCGCGGACGGTCTGACCACGGCCAAGATTCCGTGGCGGCACTCGTACGCGGCCTACCCGATCGACGAGCGCGAAATCACGATGAACGCGAACGAGAACAAAATCGTCGATCTGGTCAAAGAGCGGCGCGGGATGGCCCTGACCGACCTCGCGAAGCTGCTCGAAACCGATGCGTGGGGCACGGTCAGCGACGACGGCGAGAGCCCGTTCGGGTTCCAGTATTGGCTGACCTACAACGCCGTAACCGGCTTCAATGGTGGCAACCACATCAACTTCCCGGCCGGTCCGGGTGGACTGTCGACGACCAACTACCCGCGCTGGAAAAACTTTACGGCGCAGTACACCGACGTGTCCAAAGCCGACCTCATCAGAAAGATGCGCGAGGCGTTCATGAAGTGCCAGTTCCAGTCGCCAACCGACGCGCCGGAGTACGCACAGCGCTGGAAGTGGGCCATTTACATGAACTACGAAACCATCGCTGCCTTCGAGGACGCGGCGGACCTTCAGAACGACAACCTTGGCCCCGACGTGGCGGGCATGGCCGGAAAGACGACCTTCCGGCGCATCCCGCTGGAGTACGTCCCGTTCTACGACGACTACAGCACGTCCAATCCGGTCATCATGGTGGATTGGGGAAGCTTTGAGGTCAAGGTGCTCAAGGGCGAGTTCCTGCGCGAACTCAACAACATCCGCATGACGGACAAACACCGCGAACTCGTCACGTACATCGACCTCTCATGGAACATGCTCTGTCGCGACCGCCGGCGCAGCGCGCTGATCGCCAAGGCCGACTGGGCGAACGGGGTCTAAAGGAGAACCGCAGATGTTGACTACTGGATACAAGGGTTACAACAGCGGCAACGGCCCCAGTGGGTTCTGGGAGGACTGCCCTGTTCTTCAGATGTTGGCCGACCCCAACGTCGGCTACTACTTCTTCGACGACTTCCTGGATTCGTTCCAGGACCCGACCTCGACCAAGATTTACGGCAAGTACCTGTGCCTCGATACCGGCGACAGCACGCTGACAGCCACATCCGACGTGCTCGGTGGCGCGGTGGCACTGCTTTGCACGTCCGACAATGAAGACTGCGGCATTCGGTTGGGCACCGGTTCGCCGTTCGTCATCAGCGACCGCGCAGCCAGCGCGAAGAAGTTGTGGTTCGAGGCGCGCGTCAAGGTCAACGCCATTACGGACGCACTGTTCGGTGCGTTCGTGGGCTTAACGGATGAGGGGGCGCTGGCCGCGAACTTCATCGCTGACGCGGGCGACGATTTCGCCGACAGGGACCTGATTGGCTTCTGGAAAGACGAGACAGACGACTCCACGGGAGCACATGTTCACTTCGTCTACCAGATCGCCGGCCAAGACTTCGTGACGAAGATCGACACCGTGGCGACGCTCGTGGCGGACACCTTCATCAAGCTGGGTTTTGTCTACGACCCGGCCGCCGAACCTACTAAGCGTATCAAGGTGTACGTCGATGGTGTGGAGCAGTCCACCTACGTCACTGCCACGGACATTGCGACCGCGACGTTCCCGGACGGCGAAGAGATGGCCCCGATGGCCTACGTAAGTTGTGCGGGCACGGCGGACGGCATTCTCACGATGGATTGGTGGCGGATCGCGCAACTGCGCTAAACGAGGGCTTCCGCAATGGCTGATCCGACCAGTGCATTGAACTATGACGACATCTGCAAGGAAGTCGCCAATTACATCGGCTGGGGGCGCACCGCCTACGCCAGTTTGACGAAGGCGCAGCAGACCGAAGTGGACGCGCACATTCAGGCGGGTCTGCGCGAGTTCTACACGCCACCGCTACTGCCGGGTCAGCGCGAGACGCACGAATGGAGCTTCCTGAAACCGTGGACCACGATTGTCTTGTGGTCCACGGCTTCGGGGACCGTGACGGGTGTGGCTGGTGCCAGCACTACGACGCTGACGGCCACGACTTCGATCTTCTACCCGTCGATGATCGGGCACTCCGTCGTAATCGCCGACACTGGGACGTTCACCGTTACTGGCTACACGTCGGCCACAGTGATTACGGTGTCCGGCGACGCGACGTGCGTGGCCAAGGCCATCAGCATTGCTGCGGACGGCGACTACCGGTTGCCGGACAACTTCGGCGGCATCATCGGCTTCCTGTACTTCGAGCCAACGACCGGCTACCCGCCAGTGGCCGTCTACGGCGAGGGCGAGATCATGCGCTCTCGCATGTCTCACACGTCTCCCGGGCGGCCATTGCGCGTCGCCATTCACCCGGCAGCGTGCGACGGCACGACTGGTCAGCGGTACGACATGCAGGTGCATCCGACGCCCGACACCAACTACACGATGCACTACCGGTACATCGTGCAATTGGACAAACTGGCGACGGGAAAGTACCCGCTTGGTGGTCCGGCGCATAGTCAGACCATTCTCGCCGCCTGTCTCGCCAGTGCGGAACTCTACAAGAACGACGCGCGGGGTGTGCACTACGCGGAATTTATGACGCGCTTGGCTACGAGCATCGCGCATGACCGCAAAACAACTTCGCCCGCGTTCATGGGATACAGCGGCGACTCGTCACAGCGACCGGCCGTGTTCGAGCGCGCCGCTGGTCTTTACTACAACGGAACTAAGATCACATAGGGAGAACCCTATGGCTGGTGGATATGGATTAGGGGCAACAACCGCGTCAGTGCAAGCGACTGGCAATAACCCGACTGCCGGGGACCTGGACCAGACCTACACGTTCAGCGTGCCGCAGAAGAAAGTGGTCGTGTGGAACCACCCCGACAGTGGCATCGACATGAAGGTTATCTGGAACGGCACCACGGCCGCTGCGGGTGTCTGGGATGCAATCCTGGAGCCGGGCGATGCGGTGTATAGCCCGTCAGGGCTGCACATTGCCAACCTGTCGGTCCATTTCTCTGGCGCGGGGACGCTCGGAACCGACTTCGCTATTCGCGGTTGGGACTAAGGAGAATCGAAATGGGTCAACATCGGATTATGAATGACATTACGGTGGCGGCACGCCACAACCTGGGTCCACCTGATTTCGGCACTAAAGGGATCAAGGCTGACGTGATTGCGTTGGCTGACGGCAAGTCGCTGATTCTCGGCACCGACTCAGACGTGTCGATGAACTGGAACGGCACGTATCTTGTGGGTGGTTCCGGCATGTGGGCGGGCTGTCCCTCGCCCGCTGACCCGGCGTATCACTCGCTGGTTCACGAATACTTCAACGACTTTCGTGCTCTTACGGCCGACCTCGACGTAGTGAACGAGTGGACCGTTACCGAAGATGACGCCGCATGTACCCAGGCGATCAGCGTGGACGCTGTGTGTGGCGAGTGCCTGCTGACGAACAAGGCCGCCACGGATAACAACGCGCAGCAGATCAACCTGGCGCAGGAAACGTTCAAGCTGGCGACTGGCAAAAAGCTGTGGTTCGAGGCGCGACTGAAGACGGCGGCGGGTGCGAAAGAAATCGACTTCGCGGCTGGCTTGATCGCGGCTGAGGACCTGACTGGTGTAACGGACAACATGCCCGCCAATGGCATCGTCTTCCACAAGGATGACGGCGACGCCAATCTGGATATCTCCAGCAGCGACAATGGCACCAACCTTCAGACGACGGCGGTTGCAACATGGACCACCGCCTATCACATCATCGGCTTTTACTTCGATGGCGGCGCGACCGGACAGGCCACGATTACGCCTTACGTGGACGGCGTGGCTGGCACACCCATCAGTGCGGTCACATACGCCACGATGTCTGAGTTGGCGCCGTTGTTCATGGTGCGCAACGGCGACGCAACCACTACTCAAACCATGACCATCGACTATGTGAAGGTGGTCCAGTTGCGGCAGGCTATGTGAAGGTGGTCCAGTTGCGGTAGGGCTGAACATGCCGACGCGACAAGTTGAGTTGCAGTTCCCGATTGCTGGTCTGGATCGGGCCTGGCCCTACCAGAGCCAGCCACCGTTCTCGACCCCGGATGCGCTCAACGTGCGTCCGTTTGATACACTTGAAGGCCGAGGGCGCGGTGGTTCGCGCCCTGGCCTGTATCGCTATGGTCGCCCTGCCACGGACGGGAAGCCACTCAATATGCTGGGGCAGTTGCACTACGTCAGCGCGGCCGGACGGCAGTTCTGGCGTGACGACTTCGATGGCACCACGCTGGGACCGAACTGGTCCTCACAACACACTACAGTCACCGACAGCCTGATAATGATGCACCACGCCAGCACTCCGTGGCTGACGTACCAGCAAAACAGCGCGCTCTTGCCAGCGGAGTCGCCGACCAAGGCGTTTATGGTCGAGTTGTTGTGTGTGCCACACGAGGGGTCCTACGCGGCCGAATATCAGATCGTGGTGTGCGTTGACCCGTCTGATCCTGATCCAGAAACAGACGGCATTACGATTACGTTTAGAATTGACAGCGATGGCCACTGGTCGGGTACGTGCCAGCAGTATGTGGCGGGGGTTCTGGCGCATGACTACACGCTGACGGCTGGGGAAACGGATACCGCGTGCTACCCTGGCTGGCTGCGCGTTAAAGTGATGCCGGGCACGAGCAAGATTGACGTCTGGTGGAACGGTGACGTGATTCTGTCGAATCAGGCGATTACCGCACCGACAACAAACATCGGCTGGGGGTTTGGTGGGCGGGCGATGAGCGGGGGCTACGCGAACATCGACGCTGTGCGCTACATCTGGCAGCCGGAAGCCGCTACGCCGATTCCGCAGGTTGGCTTGATTGCAGCGGCGAACGGGACGTGCTATCGGACCAACTGGTTAAACAACTGGGAAGCCATGACCGGCGTTAAAGTCTCGCCGACCGAGATGCTACAGGCTGCCGAGCACGGCGGGAAGTTGTATATTGCAGATCACGGAGTGGGCACGATTTCCGGGGAAAACGCCTATCTTCTCTGCATGCCAACGTACATTTTACTTACTGACGACGTCACTGCACCCTTTGCGTCCGTTACGACTAGCGATTTTGTGGTTATCACCGCCTCAAGCACCGGGCAGTGGCGCGGTACGTACCCAATCCTGGAAGTAATGGACGCAAGCCATTTGAAACTAGATGGAAAACTCCCGTCTTTGCCGTCAGACGCGTTCGTGTCGTACAGCATCGCCAATGCACCGCGTGTTGCAAATTTAAACCTAGGAACGGTCGCTGTGTGGACAGCCACAACAGGGTCGGTGCCTGCCAACTGCCCGATCATCTTCGCCTACGCCGACCGCATCGTGCTTGCGGGCTCTCCGCCTGAGTTCTGGTACATGAGCCGCAAGGGCGATCCCTACGACTGGAACTCGGGGATCGAACTGACCGACGATCCAGCGGCAGCCGTTTTTGGCACACTCGCAGATGCGGGGCAGAGGGCAGGAGCGATTACAGCGGGGGTCGCGTTCTCGGACGATTACGCGATTCTGGCGACCGCGACGCAAATCTGGATCATGCGTGGCGACCCTGGCTACGGCGGCAGTTTGGACTGCGTGAGTCGCACGGTAGGTATTGTGGGGCGGTTCGCGCTGTGTCAGACGCCAGAACAAGAGCTGGTGTTCCTGAGCCGTGACGGGCTGTATCTGCTGGCGCCTGGTGGCTCGGCGTACCCGGTGCCCTTGTCGCGCGACAAGTTGCCCCTGGAATTACGCGACCTGTCGTCCGACCGCTACACCGTACAGATGGCGTACGACGTGCGCGATCGGGGCGTACATATCTTTATCACGGGAAATCCCGCACTGGATGGGGTGCCAACCGGCGATCGTTCGCACTGGTGGTTTGACTGGCCGACGAAATCGTTCTGGCCGGTGACGTTCGATTCGCACGACTATGATCCGGCTTCGCTGCTGACGTTTGAGGCTGGTGACGCGCGCGAGGCGGGTCCGTTACTGGGCTGCGCGGACGGCTACATTCGTCAGTTCTACCGCCGGGCCGAGGGCGATGATACAGCCAGGATGACGAACTGGGTCTACTACGGCCCGATTCGGCTCGGCCCCAACGGCTACGACGGCATTCTCCACGAGATGATCGCGACACTTGGCGAGAACAGCGGCCCGGTCGCATGGGAGGTCTATGTCGGCGACACGCCACAGGACGCGATCAGGGCGGCCAAGGCTGGTACGGTGAGCCCGGCGGCGACGGGCACCTGGAGCGCTGAGGGCCTGAATTACAACACGCTCGTGCGGCGGCGTGGCGCGGCGATGATTCTGAAGTTGAAGAATGACACGACGACGTATCGGCGCTGGACGGTCGAGAACCTGATTGCTCGCATTCAGCCGGGCGGACCTGTGAGGAAGGCATGATTCGCACGTCCGTCAACAGTCTTCAGGAGGTTCGCCAATCGCTTCAGGACGTTGACCGTTATTTGCGGCAGATGCGCGACTACCAGCGGTGGCGCGTTGTGCCGGCCAAGATGTATACGGCCGTGCCGGTGTCTACATCTGTCATTGAGATGCGCGATACGAGCTGGATGGCTACGGGGCTGCCAATTCGATTCACGGTGGGCGGCGTCACTTACTACGCCATCATTATCGCCCTGTCCGCAGGTGCGTCAATCACGCTGCGTGGTCCGTCGCTGGGTGCGGCTGCTTTGACGAAGCTGGAAGTCGGGCGACCAGAGATGATTGTTCAGCACGACTTCTTTGTGGCTGGTGCGTATGGCGATGGCGTGGCGGATTTGCTGGGGACAGACGCTCACACGGCGTATCAATGGGAACGGAGCACCGCCTATCTCGTGATGTTTTCGGCGCACCACAACGCGAACGATACGGGGGCCGCACAGCCGAAAGTGAACATCAAGGTGGATGGTGCTCTCGTTTCCACCAACGACAGCAATAAAGGCGTGCAAGTGACGACGGGATGGGTTCATAATCCGGCGGCAGAAGTCAGCACGGCTAATTACCAGACCGTCCGCGGTGATGCGATTGAGGTTCGCTGTACGGAAGCGGGAACAAACGGCAATGCCACAGACCTGACCGTGTGCTGTCTGTGGGTGCTTGAATAGGAGATCGAGAATGCCTATCGACTATACGGACTACTCCGGCGGGTTTAATCCTTACAGCAACCCGGTTACGCGGCTTTTGTCCATTGGAGGTGTGATCGGCAGCTTACTGCCGGGCCCACGGGGTGCCTTGCTTGGTCGTGTGCTCGACGCAGCGGCAACCACACAGGGCCAGTACCAGCAGGCGGAAGCCTCACAGCAACAGCTTGATCGGATCATGCAGCTCAACAATGAGATGCGGGACATGGGCAACGACGCCTACGGCCAGATGATCCAGAACGCGCAGAACTACAACCAATATCTATACGGGTCGCTTGGCGGGCCGATGGGCTTCAATCCGGCGTCGATGGGCTACGGCGGCGCGACGGGCACGGGCGGCGCGACAGGCGGGGGCGTCGGTGGTTACAGTCCAGACCCGAACGACCCCTGGGCGACGATCTACGGTGCCCAGAGCAAGATGTATCAGGACTGGAACAACTCGGCAAACACGCCGATCAATTACATGAACCAAGCGCTCGGCGAACTGAGCAACGCCGGGACCGCCCAACGGAACGAGATCGAACGCGGCTTCCAACAGGGCCAGTCTACAGCGCAACAAGCAATGGCCGCGCGTGGGCTGACGAACACGAGCGCGTACGGCAACATGCTGGAAGGCTGGGGGCAGCGCAAGGGCCAGGCGCTGGCTGGGCTTGAAGGGCAGTTGGGCCAGATGCGGAAGGACGTCGTCAGCCAGTTTGCGCCGCTGATCTACGGGGCACAGGCGACGGCGCTGAGCAACATGGGCAACGCACTCGCCACCTATCAAAACGCGGCGCAGGGGCAGGCCAGCTCGGCGTACAGCATTCCACAAAGCCTTATTGGCAGCAAGCTTGGGTTTGATACTGGGCTGGCGACAAACGCACAGAGCGTGCTGGGCGGGATGAACCTGATGCCACCCGACTTAGCGGCTGCTGGACAGCGGCAGGAGGGCTACGGGTACGGCCACGGCATGCAGCAGGCGTATCAAGCGTCCCAGCCGGGTTGGCTCGGCGGGGCACTTGGCGCCGGAACCGGTGCCGTCGCCGGTGGAGCACTTGGTTCAGCCCTGTTGTGGCCCACGCTCGGACCGTTGGCAGCCATTGGAACTGGTGCCGCGCTCGGCGGGCTTGGTGGCTACGGAATCGGCCACTCGTTCGACTAAAGGAGCGGTGTTATGCCAATTTCGTTTTACTACGAACCGCCGTTCACCGTTCAGGCCCCGGCGTACTACCGCACGGGCAAGGCGAAGGCGCTGAGCGAGCGAATGGCGCGCGAAGCGCAGATGCGGGCGCAGCAGCGCTCTATCGGCGCCAATCTCGGTGGGCAAGTGCTCGGCATCGGCGCGAACATGATGCAGGGGGCGTTGCAGCAGCAGTACGCGATGGACCGCATGGCAGCCGAGCAGCAGTACGCGACGGACCGCATGGCAGCCGAGCAGCAGTACAACCTCGACCAAAGCGTGTGGCCGCTCGGCTTCCAGAACTTCGGCCAGTTTACACAAGCAGCGCAACAAAAAGGCATGAGTCCACAGGACTACATGACCTGGCTGACGGCTGGCCGTGCCGGTGCTCGGACCCGCGCTGTCGGCCAAGAAGAGATCATGCTTGGTTTGCAGCAGCAGGCCATGCAGGAGGCGATGCCGCAACTCCAGGCGCTCGAACAAGCGGCGATGGCGGGCGCGGTCCAGCAGCAGGTTCCGGTGACCACGATGGACATGATCCAGCCGATCAGCCCTGGCGGCGCGCTGGACAACATCATCAAGTCGTCGTCGGGCGCGATCGCACAGAAGGCGCAGACACTTAAGAACGCTTTTGTCAACACGATGATGGACCCCGGCCTTGGCGCGGCCGAGAAGATGCAGGCGCTCCAGCCGATCATGCGCGACATTCAGCAGTTGGGCGGGCTGGTGCAAGGGCAGGCTCCCCTGAACTGGCAGACGATCCAACAGAAGGGGCTGGCGGGTCCGGTTGAGAACATGCCCAATATGCTCTGGTCGGTGGACAAGGGCGGCGTCGTGAAGTTCACGCACGTTCCACAAGAAACACCTAACATCAACTTCGCTGATCCGCAGCAGGTCGCATCTGTTGTGACGCAACTGCCGAACGGCACTTACGTCGCCAAGAAGGGTGTTACGATTCAGCAGCCCAAGACGAACGAGCCACAGATCGACCTCACGCAGCCTGGAGCGATTGAGCAGCACGTTCAGATGTTGCCGGACGGTACGATCGTCACCACGAAGGGTGTGAGTGTGAATCGACCCAAGGAGCAGCCCAACCAGAACGCGCACCCGTTCATGGCGATGAAACCGGCTGAGCGTATGGACGATTTCGTGAAGTTCTGGAAAGCGCTGCCCGCCAAGGAAACCAAGCCGAATGCCAACCCGCTGGGCCCGCCGATCGAAGTGCCCTACACGCGCGACGAAGCGCTGAAAATGTGGTACGAGACGATGGACGGCATTCAGCAGGAAGTGGATCGTCGAACGGGCATGGCACCGACTCCCGCGTCGCAACCGGCAGCACAGCAAGCCGGGCCACAGCAGTATCAAGTTGGAGCCGTGTACAACGTCCGTGATAAACAAGGTGTTGTGCGGCAGATGCGATGGGACGGGACCAAGTTTGTTGAGGTTCAGTTGTGAGCGATCCGTTCACTTTGACACCCGATCAGGTTGTGACAGTCGAGCCGGTCGCGTTGTCGTTGGATCAGGTTGCATCGGTTGAGCCGATAACACCTGCGCCCGCCCAGCGCTTCACCGCCCAAGAGGCGAGCAAGCCGCGTGGTTTGTTGCAGCCCGGTAACATTGACCTTGCCGCCCAGCCGCGCGTCTTTCACGACGGGCAGGTGAGCACAGTTGCATCCCGCAGTTTTCGCGACGACCAAGGCCGGGAAGTGCTTATCCCGACTGTGGCCGCAGACGGAAGCCGGATGCTGTCGGACAAAGAAGCGTGGGAACAGTATCGTCGCACCGGTAAGCACTTAGGCATGTTTGAAAGCCCGGAAACCGCTGACATCTACGCCGAGCAGTTGCACAACGAGTACGCGGCGGGGAAGTACGGAAGTTTGCAGCCCCAGCCCCGCTTCACCGCCCAGGCGGCCGGTGACTTCGTCCAGCCCGACCCGCGTTCGTTCATGGTTTCGCCGGGCCAGATGACAGCGGATGCGCGGGCCAGTGGACTGTCGCTCTCGCCCGAGTCGGCACAGAAGCTGGCTGAGGCAATCGAGGACGCGCGCAAGCAGGAGCCGGTGGAGGGCGAGCGCGTGGTCGAGAAGACGCCGTTCGCGGGTGGCATCTATGGTGCGCATCAAAGCTGGATCGCCATGCGCGGAGCCAAGAACATCGCGGCCGGGCGCGGTGAGAACGAGGATTACGCGGCACTGGCGCAGTTGATAGTCAAGCGAGAGCGCGATGCGCAGCGGCAAGCCGAGATGGGCACGCTCGGTCGGATCGTGGACCTCGCGACGTCGGTGCCGGGGTACGCAGCGGAGTTCATCGCGACGGGTGGAGCGTTTACGGTTGGAAAGGGAATGGTTCAGCGCGCCGCTTTGAAGCTGCTGGAAAAGCAGGCTGAACAAACGGCGGTACGGGTCGGCGTGAAGGTGGCCGGTGGCGCGGCAGGGGCAGCGCTTCAAACGGCCGCAGTGGGATCGCAGCGAATCGCGCAAAACGCAGTCGAGAACATGGCACCCAAGTTGGGGCTGACCCAGGACGAAGCTGGTCAATTGCAACTCATCTTGCTGGACGAAGGCGACGGGTTCGCAGAAGCGGTGGGAAAGGGGTACTGGAAAGAGTACATTCAGACCGCATCCGAGCGCACGGGCGGCATCATTGGCAAGCTGTTGGGCAAGATTCCCGGCGCGGCCAAGTTAACGGGGCTCAAAGCAGCAATTGTGTCTCAGTGGCTCAGCAAGCCCGGAAACACGGTTGGCAAACTGGCAACTTTAGCGAGTAAGGCACAATGGCACGGCGTTCTACCCGAAGTCGGCGAGGAGTTGGTCGCAGAGGCCGCCGAAGTCGGAACCGGCCTAAAGGACGAGTGGCAGATCGGCCCGCAGCAGACGCTGGAGATGGCGGCAGCGTTCAGCCTGTTCCCGATGGCGGGCGCGGCAGTTCGGGCGACGGGCAAGGCGTTGAACCTGATGCAGACCAATCCCGAGGCCGCGCAGGCGCTTGCGCAGGGGGCCGAGGCGAGCCGCGCAAACGTACCGGGCGTTGAGTCGCGGGAAGAGCGGGAAGCGGTTGCGGATGCGGTGAAGGCGCTGGCTGAGGAGCAGGCGAGCACGGCACAAGAGCCAGCCCCCCACGCCCAGCCCCAGCAAATCCATGACATGTCACCGCCCCAGCCGGAAGCGGCGAGCGCCCAGACCCCCAGCGCCACGCCGGCGGGAGTCCAAGTAACCGCCCCTGAACTCCAAGTAGCCGAATCAGCACCAAATCTGTCCGATATGACCCTCCCCGACCTGCGCAAAATGGCGCAGTCGCTCGGCGTGAAGGGGTATAGTGGGAAGACAAAGGCGGCGGTGATCGGGATGATTGAGGAACGGAACCGCCGACAACCACCGACACAACCGCCGACAACCACCGACACGTCACCGCCCGCGCGCCCTGACCTCGCCAACCCGCTCGTTGCGCCCGAGGCCCGCAATCTCGTGGATCGGGTGGACGCGGCTCGAACGGCGGCTGGGAAACCGGAACGGCGGGCGGACGTGGCGGTGTTCCAGGCGGCGACGGAACGGGCGCAGGCGGACCCCGAGGGTGTGCGGCGACAGCTACTGAATGCAGCAGACCAAGGCACTGTGATGGCGGACGTTGATACCGTGGCTGCCCGGCAGGTGCTTGACCGCGATGCGTTGACCGCGCTCCAGTCCGGCGATCCAGCGGCGCTGCAACAAGCAATCGACCTGAACGACGCCTACCGTCGTACCGGAACCGAGGCTGGGCGCGCCTTCCGCCAGCGCCGGGATTGGGTCGAGACACCGGAGCAGCGGTTTGCCCGAACCTTGGCCGACGCGATTCTTACTCCACCACAGAAGATGGCCAAAAAGATCGATAAGGCCCGCGCGTCCGGTAACGGCGAACAGGTCAAGCAGGCACAAAGAGAATGGGCCGACCGCGTGCAGGGCCTCAAGGACCAACTCGCGAAGGACGGTATCGACCTGGGCGACGTACAGGGCTTAGCGCAAGATCGGGTGAAGGGCATGCGAGCGCTACGCGCCATTCAAGCGTACAAGGCTGACACATGGGACAAGTTGTACGAGTTCTGGCGCAACGCCATTCTTTCGGCTCCAACTACGCATGCAGCCAACTTAATCGGCAACTTCGGGCATGCGACTTGGCATTTCGCAGCGGAACGATTGGCCGAAGCCACCGCGAACACGTTTGCACAGCGACCGACCGGCGCGCAGTGGGGTGAATTCAAGTACATGCTTCAGGGTATGCTGCCGGGCCTGTCGCAAGGTGCCCGGAACTTCCTCTTGTCATGGAAGACCGAGACACCGTACTTCGAGCAATCGCTGGGACGGGAGGGGACAAGAAAAATCGAGGAGTCGGGCGTCGCCATCGGCGGCACGAAAGGGCGAATTGTTCGCATGTTCGGCGACCGACTGTTGGTTGCGTCCGACGAATTGGCAAAGACGCTGTTCGCCCAAATGGACGTGGGCACGCGCGCGTACCGCATTGCCAAGGCCGAAGGTTTAACGGGCGAAGCACTGTCACGGCGCATCCACGAACAGGTTATCGACACGAACTCAGAAGCATGGACACAGGCGATAGCGACGGCGCGTGAATTGACGTTCCAGCAGCAGCTAGGTAAGGCGGGCCGCACAGCGTTGCATATCCGCCGTGAAGTTCCTGGCTCGCGCTACGTTCTGCCGTTCATTACGACACTAGCCAACATTTTCAAACTCGGCGTGCAAAAGAGCCCGCTTGGCATTTTCAAGCTCTTGAAGTCGTTTTACAAAGCCGACCGTTCGGGTGATTGGTCAAGCGTGACGCCGCTGATGGCCCAGCAGATGATCGCGTGGGGCATCATGTTGGCACTGCTCAGCAATGATCCGGACGATCCATGGATTACTGGCGCAGCGGACGAATTACAGAAAGGACCGCGCGAGCTGGCACGACGCGCATTCCCAACGCAATCCGTCAAAATCGGCGGGCGCTGGTACAGCTACTCGCGTGTGGAACCGTTTGCGACGGCGCTCGCGCTGGCGGTTGACATAACGGACGGCCTGCGTGGGCGCAAGGGGGTGCGCGCTATCACGACCCCGCTCTACAGCTTGATCGGCCAGATTCGGTCCAAGACGTTCCTCTCAGGCATCAGCGACATTGTTGAGGCCGTGGACAGCGAGAAGCCGGAACAGGCTATTGCAAAGTGGGCGTCGAGTTTTGCGATAAGCTGGATGCCGAACATTGTGCGATCGGGTGCGCGTGCAGCGCAGGACACGTTCCCGAACCGTCGCGTCTTTGGCAAGGGCAACGACTGGTGGGCGGGCCTCGGAAAACGCACGATAGAGCGGTTGGAAGTCACAGCGCCGATGCTGAGCACACCCAGCTACGACCTCTGGGGACGGCCAGCGCTCAGGCCCGGTAGTCCGGTTCCCGGAACCGATGTCGTGTGGCGCTTGATGGTCCCGATTGCAGCCAAGCCCGAGGACGTGTTCATCGGCGACCGCATCCTCATGGCTTGGAATCGCGAGCACCCGGACGACGAGAAGTACCCCGCGTTGCCGTCGCCGGTGTACACCATCGGCGGCAAAAAGCACTACATGACCGACGAGCAGTACGGCCAGTTTGTACGCCTGAGCGGGCAACTGGCGAAGATCAGCCTGGAGCGTGTGCTTGCGGCTCCCGAGTACGCGGAGTTCGCGGCCGGAGCGTCCAAGCCCACTGAGGCGCATATCAAGCTACTGGAGCGGATCATCGACCGCAGCCGGGACCGCGCCCGCGAAGCACTGACACGCTCCTGGCTCACGAACGAACCGCTCGACGTGGAAGCTGTGCTGCAACAGGTTCAGTCGCCGTAAGCCACGCGGTTGCGGGCGGTGTCAGCATGCGGCCGAAAAAATTTGTAAGGTTTTGCTTGCATCTTCTGATTTTCGTGTTATACTTGTGTGTACTGAGGTTCTACAGATGGCGAAGACAGCGAAAACGCGGTTCCTCCGAGTCTCGGATGAGGCCCACGCGATCCTGAAAGGGCTGGCCAGGCGGCACCACCGCAGCATGCGCGCGCAGCTTGACCTGATCATGCGGCGCGTGGCTAGGAAAAAGGCCGGCAGGGTTTGAGCGAGGTCGTGATGGTAGCGGGCTAGGTTTAGGACCGGCTGGTGGCCGTTCGACGGGTTCGATCTCGTCCCCGCTATTTGTAACAACGAACCACCAGGAGTGGCCGTCACTATTCCTGTGACGCGGTGGCGATTGCCGCCGGGGTAAGCCAGAGGCGAATGCCTGTGTACTGATGGGGAGTATCAGCGCTCCCAGCGCTGGTGCTCTGCGCATGAGGTACATGATGGCTGACCGGCAAGAACGAGGAGGATGGGCATGGCGACGGCACCTATTGCCATACCGATGTACAAGGTGGGAAAGCCAGGGCGGCTCCTGCGAAGTCCAGTCGTCATTCCGGCGGGGTCGCGCGTTTATCTCAAGGCGATCGAACGGCCAGATGGCAGCAAGCGCCACAGTCGCTTGCACCTGGTCGTCACGCCGCCTGAGCCGGCGGCGACATAGCGCTTCTCTCCTCACTATGCCCGGCTGGCGATTGCATCCCGGCCGGGCACTCCTTTTGGCTTCCTTCCCCTCCAGTGCGACCGGCCGGGTCGTGGTCTGCTCCCGCCCGGCCGGTCTGCGCTTTTTGGGGTTCGCATGATTGAACAAGTAAC
>Ga0123333_10001109_pt1 | contig 28435 bp, 20 predicted proteins | sample BioC12SIPDNA_3_FD_89957 | JGI IMG/M metagenome (GOLD analysis project Ga0123333, IMG submission 89957) | Anaerobic biogas reactor microbial communites from Washington, USA - Biogas_R2_B C12 SIP DNA | ecosystem: Engineered > Bioreactor > Anaerobic > Unclassified | place: Washington, USA... | reverse complement strand
TGGCATCGGTCTCAGCAGGACCGGAACATCGAGCCTGGCCAATGCGCTGGAGATTCTGGGCTACAGGGCGATCCATGCCGAGAGTCTGTACGACATCGAGACACACGAGGCGGCTACCGATACCCCGGTGGCTGCGCACTACCGCGAGCTCGATCAACGCTATCCGAACTCGAAGTTCATCCTGACCTTGCGTGACATGGATGAGTGGCTGGAGTCGTGTCAGAAGCACTGGTACAGCCTCTATGACAACCCGCGCGATGTCACGCGAGCGATCGAGTACTCTTTCTGTCGCGGTGCGCTCTACGGCATCGAAGGGTACGACCGCGGTATATTCCGTGCCGCCTACGATCGACACGTGCGTGATGTCAGGGAGCACTTCCGGGACCGGCCTGATGACCTGCTCGAGATGGACATCTGTGCCGGTGACGGGTTCGAGAAGCTCTGTGCCTTCCTGGGAAAGCCGCACCCTGGTGTGCCCTTCCCGCGCCTCAACACAGCCGAGCAGCGTGACAGCGCCGGCGGGCGCGTCCCGTACTACAGGCACTACGATGTCGCGGCCAAGCTCTATCGCGCTGGCGAGGTCGAGCTTGCCAAGCATCGCCTCCACATGGCCCTGGAGGCGTACCCATCGCTGGCCACGGACAAAAAGCGGCTGCTGGACTGGGTGGTCGCTACGTCGTGTTGCGCAGAGCACGAAGCGCCTTGCCGATCGCTCGATCCGATTTTCGATAACCTGCCTGCAGAGGCGAGGACCCTGTCGAAGCTCCGCCGCCGGGCTTGCGGTCAGTGCCACGCGGCCATCGTCTTCTTGGCCGCCGAGCACAACGACCGCAGTCGTGTCCGGCGGCATCTGCTGCCGGCCTTGGTCAACGACCCCGCGATGATTTTGAACCGCGGGTTTCTCTCCATAATGGTGCGATCGCTGTTTGGGCCTGCGCGTGTCTCTGCGTAACGCGGGGCGTGCAGAGAGGGGGGACTGAACCATGCTCGGGTACCGCCATCCGGATTATGCCGCTTCGTTGGGCGAGTTCGGCACACCCCGGGAACTGCCCCGCTGTGGGGGGTGGATCCTGGAGCGGCAGATACCCGGTTCCCCGTATCGGGACGCTATGGGATGCTACCCTCTCTTCTGTTGCCAGGACTGGTCGCAGTTGCATGCCGATATCGAGGACCTGGGGGATGACCTGGTGAGTCTCTCTCTCGTCACCGACCCCTTTGGGGCATACGACGTTGCCTACCTGCAGCAGTGCTTCAAGGATGTCGTCATCCCGTTCAAGGAGCACTATGTCATCGACCTGCACCGCCCCATGGACGAGATCACGGGCAAGCGGCGTCGCAAGCACGCTCGGCGCGCGCTGCGGGAGGTCCAGGTGGAGGTGGGGCAGGCGCCAGTAGCGTACCTTGATGAGTGGACGGCGCTCTATGGCAACCTGATTCGAAAGCACGAGATCCGGGGCATCCGAACCTTCTCGAAGGCGGCTTTCGCGACGCAGTTCGGGATTCCCGGGGCCGTGATGCTGCGCGCGGTGCGCGACGGCATTGTGGTCGGAGCGCAGGTGTACTTTGTCCAGGACGATGTGGTTCATTGCCACCTGGGGGCGTCCAGCGAGGACGGCTACGCGGTGGGGGTCACCTATGCGCTCGATTGGGTTTCGATCGAGACCTTTGCTGACAAAGCACGTTGGCTTAATCTGGGCGGTGGCGCGGGCACCGAGACCGACGGGACCGATGGCTTGAGCGAATACAAGCGCGGTTGGGCGACCGATACCAGAACCGTCTACTTCTGTGGGCGTATCCTGAACCCACAGAGGTACGCGGAGATCGTACAAGCGAAGGGGCTTGCCCCGACGTCGTATTTCCCTGCCTACAGAGCCGGCGAGTTTGGCTAAGCATCTGGCAACCTCTTTCATGGACCGAAGCGGAGGAACGACATGGAACCCATATACCTAAGAGCGCTCGAGCGCGACGACCTGGAGCGAACCCATAAGTGGCACAACGACAGGACTATGTATAGGATCATGGGGGGCACGTTTCACTACGTAAGCCGTGCCGCAGAGGAAGCGTGGCTCCGCAAGAAGGAGGCCTATTCGCCCACAGAAGTGATGCTGGCGATCTGCGTGACCGAAACGTCGCAACACATCGGGAACATCTATCTTCGCAACATCGACTGGGCCGCACGTCACGCGGAGGGACAGATCTGGATCGGAGAGGTTGGCCAGCGGACCAAAGGCTACGGGCGTGCGGCGGCCGAGCTTCTGATAAGTCACGCTTTTGAGGACCTGGGGCTGCACAGGCTTTACGTGCTTGCCCTGGAGGGCAACCCCTCGATCCACATGGCCGAGACACAGGGGTTCGTTCGCGAAGGCGTGCTGCGCGACCACGTCTACGTGGCCGGCAAGTTCAAGGATCTCGTCGTCTTGGGGATGACTGTTGACGACTATCGTCGAGCGCGCCCACGCGCAGAGAGGGGGCAATAGCCATGGAACCGGTGTACCTTCGGGCTCTCGATATCGACGATCTGGATACGATCTATCGATGGCACAACAATCGCGAACTCCAGATGCAGATGGGAGGTGCGTTTCGCTATCTGAGCCATGCGGCCGAGGAAGCGCGGCTGCGTGAGAGACTGGCTTACTCGTCCACGGACGTCGCTCTCGCGATCTGCTTGGAGGGGAGTTCACAGCACATCGGCAACATCGGCGTGAGCGAGATCGACTGGATCGCCCGTCACGGCGAGATCACCATACTCATCGGCGAGCCGCTCGAGCAGGCAGAGGCGTATGGGCAGGCAGCTCTGCGTTTGTTGACCGACCACGCTGTCGAGGAGATGGGCCTGCGGAGGCTGTATGCCTTCGTCCTTGCGGAGGATGCGTTCAGCATGGGCATATACGAAGCATGTGGGTGGACCGTCGAGGCCACGCTGCGGGAGCATGCTTTCGCGGATGGCGAATTCAAGGATGTGGTCGTCATGGGCATCTGTATGGATGGCGGGACACCCGAAGACCACTAGGCGGTGATGGGAAAGGGGGGCAGTGTTGGACAACCAAGGCAATAGTGTAGATCGACTAGCGCTGTTTGGCGGCGCTCCGGCATTTGGCGAGCGGCTTCATGTAGGGCGGCCCAATCTCGGTGACCGAGACCGTCTGTTGGCACGCATCAATGATCTGCTGGACAGAAGGTGGCTGACAAACCACGGCCCCTATGTGGAGGAGTTCGAACGGCGCATCACCGACCTGACGGGGGTGAAGCATTGCATCGCCATGTGCAATGCTACTGTGGCGCTGGAGATCGCCATTCGCGCCGTGGGGTTGACCGGCGAGGTCATTGTGCCCTCGATGACCTTCATCGCTACCGCCCACGCCCTGCAGTGGCAGGAGATCACGCCCGTCTTCTGCGACATAGACCCGGCAACCCACAACCTCGATCCTCGCCGGGTCGAGGCAATGATCACCCCGCGGACCTCAGGGATCATCGGCGTGCATCTCTGGGGGCGCCCCTGCGACGTCGATGCATTGGCCGAGATCGCCCAAAGGCGGAATCTGAAGCTGTTGTACGACGCCGCCCATGCATTCGGATGCTCACACCGCGGGCGTATGATCGGCGGCTTTGGTGACGCCGAGATCTTCAGTTTTCACGCGACCAAGTTCTTCAACAGCTTGGAGGGCGGCGCCGTGGTCACCAACAACGACGACCTGGCCGCCAAGATCCGCCTGATGAAGAACTTTGGCTTTGCGGGGCTGGATGACGTTATTTATATCGGCACGAACGGCAAGATGAACGAAGTGTCGGCAGCAATGGGCCTCACGTCGTTGGAGAGCCTCGACGAGTTCATCTCGGTGAACCACCGTCACTATAAGCAGTACCGGCACGAGCTTGCCGGCATCCCTGGCATCCGCCTCACTACCTACGATGAGTCCGAGAAGTGCAACTACCAGTACATCGTGCTGGAAATTGACGCCGCCGAAACGCAGGTCACTCGGGATGAGTTGATGTACATTCTCTGGGCGGAGAACGTCGTCGCCCGGCGTTACTTCTACCCGGGGTGTCACCGGATGGAGCCCTATCGCTCCTACTTCCCCCATTCCGGACTGCTGTTGCCCGAGACCGAGCGTTTGGTGCAGCGCGTCATGTCCTTGCCCACGGGTACGGCGGTCGGCGAGTGGGAGATCAGCCGGATCTGCGGCATCATCCGTACCGCGGTCGAACACGGGCCAGAGGTCCACGAAAGAGTGGCGCGGTTGTTGGACGGTCAGGACATCTACTCGGTTCTGGAGTCTCTTAGGCACGAGCGTGCCCTTCATAGCGACGCTGCCCTCGAGCTAGTCCCTGCGACGAGGTAGACGATATGCCGGCCCAAGCAGACCTCTCCAAGGTTTCGATCATCATCCCGACCTACAATCAGTCGCGGCTCTTGTGTCTTGCGGTTGAGAGCGTGTTGGCGCAGACCTATCCCGCGGTGGAACTCATCGTGGTTGACGATGGCTCCACCGATGACACGCCCACCGCGATGCAACGCTATGCCGGGAGAATCACCTACATCAGGCAATCCAACCAAGGCGGCGACGCGGCTGTGTCGGCGGGCATGCGCGTGGCTTCCGGCGAGTATCTCGGGGTCCTGAACCACGACGACCTGTTCATGCCCACGAAAATCGAGAAACAGGTGCGGATTCTCGATACCAGGCCCGACGTTGCGCTGTGTCACTGCGGCTATACCTACATCGACGAGAAGGGCGACCTCCTCCAGAACTACACCCTGCTGCCCGACGCCGACGTGCTGAAAGAGCTGATCATGACCAACTTCATCTGGTCGGGCGGCCCCCTGCTACGTCGCGAGTGTGTCGAGGATGTGGGTCCGGGTGACGATGATCTGTGGTGTTCGGATTGGGACATGTGGCTCCGTATAGCGCTGGCCGGCTATGGCTTCTACTGCGTTCAGGAGCCTCTGGGCGCCTACCGGATTCTACCGACCAGCGAGATGTCGAACGTGGCCCGGCTGGAGCGCGGGTCGATCGCGCTCCTGGACAAGGTCTACCGGACGAGCGGGCTGTCCGCCGACGTGCTGGCGATCAGAGACAAGGCCTATGGCGCGATGCGTTTCCGAGTCGCGTGTTGGTACTATGCTGCCGGCCTCTGGGACGACGCGCGGCGGAACCTGAGCGCTGCGATGGACCTCAGTGTCTTCCCGTCCAGCGATACGCTCGGTTTCACCCAAGCCCTCGTCACCGAAGCACTGGGCTTTCGCATGCGCGCCCCTGTCGCATTTGTCGAGAACGTCTTCGACCATCTGCCCTCTAACGCAGAACACCTCACTCGCTGCCGTATGCAGGCGCTTGCTCAGGTCCACACCGGGCTTGCCCTACGCCTCTATGCGGGCGGACGCACACAGGACGCCAAGCACCAGTTGGCCAGTGCCATTGGGGTGTATCCAATGATGGTGGGAGAGGCCGGAGCCTTTGCCGCTTTACTAAGTCAGGAGGCGATGAAGCTGCCGGTCCGCGATCCGGTCGGCTACGTAGACACAGTCATGAGCAATCTGCCCGCCCAGGCCAGGCCGCTCGCACAGTTCAGGTCGCGCGTGCTTGCCGATGTGAGCATCGCGTGCGCGTTCCAGGATTACGGGGCGGGTCGTTACGCGCTGGCGGCGCGCCGAGTCGCGGCAGGCGTCTGGCGCCGTCCATCCTGGTTGGGAGACAAGGGCGTGCCTGCCATCTTCGTGAAGTCGCTGGCGGCGATGCTATGATGGCGCGAGCGCTGTGTGGACAAACGAAAGGATCTGTTCCGGGCCGGTTCGGTAGCGGAGGTCACGATGCCTCGAGTGTCTGTCGTCATACCCACGTATAACCGCGCAGACCTGGTGGGCCGGTCGATCGACAGCGTCCTGGCGCAGACCCATCGCGATTACGAGATCATTGTCGTTGATGATGGATCGACCGACGACACCCAAGGGGTGTTGGCCCGTTATGGTGACCGCATCAGGATTATCGTCCAGGACAACGCCGGTGTCGCCAAGGCCCGGAACACCGGGGCCCTGGCCTCGAATGGCGAGTTTGTGAACTTCCTGGATTCCGACGATACCTTGTTGCCTCGCAAGTTGGAGTCCCACGTCGACTATCTGGATAGCCATCCCGAAGTCGACGTGGTGCTGTGTGGGTGGCGCAACATCGAGGAGGAAACCGGTGCGCTGCTGAACGAGGTTACGTCGCTGCCGGTCGATGACTTGCTGCGGGCCATCTTACTGCGGGGTAACTACGGACTGCTGCCCATGCATCCGGCGCTGCTTCGGCGTCGCTGTCTCGAGCGAGTGGGCCTGTTTGACGAGTCGCTGCTGATGCGTGAGGATCAGGACTTCTGGATGCGGGTTGCGCTCTCAGGCTGCGGCATTGGGCAGATCGAGCAGGCGCTGTGTGAGTATCACAATCGGGCTGGGGGCAAGGGCAAGAACTGGGCTAGGCTGGAGCGGACGATGCCTGTGCTGCTGGCCAAGGTGTTCAACCACCCGCAGCTCCCCGCGAGCATCGCCGCGATGAAGGACGAGGTCTACGCCAGGAGCGCGCTCGAGTTTGGCCTGTACTACTACGCGGAGAGTGACGGCCACGCCGGCCCGGCGATGGCCAGCGCCCGGCGCTATTTCGAAGAGGCTTTCGGGCTGTGGCCAGATATCCTGTTGCAGCACACTCCCTACCGTGAATCCATCCTCTACACGGTCGTTCAAGAAGCGCCCGATGCGCCCCAGACGCGCCTGCGCAGCGATCTCGACCTGTTGCTGCCCGATACGCCCCGGCGGCATCGCATCCGGGCGGTACTGCTGAGCGAGCTCTACGTGATTCTGGCCTTTCAGGCGTACGAGGCCGGCCAGCGATCACGCGTCCTGGCTCACGCTCTGGCTGCGATTCGCCACGCGCCTGCGGCCCTGCGCGATCGAGGCCTGCGCGCCATCACCGCCAAGGCGCTGCTCGGCGTCAGGCCCGGGGATGGGGCGTTGCACGATGTGGTACCGGGGGACGCGGAATGACCGAGCCGGCACGCACGGTCAGCGTCGTCATCGGCGTCTACAACGGCGCCGACACGATCAGCGACTGCCTGGAAAGTCTGCTGGAGCAGAACTACCCGCGCGACGCTTACGACATTATCGTCGTCGAGAACGGATCGACCGACAACACGACCGAGGTCGTCCAGCGCTATCCGGTGCGGCTCTTCCACAATGAGGTGCGCGGCCTGGCCCCTGCGCGTAACTTCGGCCTGGCCAGAAGCGAGGCCGATGTCGTGATGACCACCGATGCCGATTGCATTGTCCATCCCGACTGTCTGGCCGAACTGGTGAAGCCCTATGCGGACCCGCAGGTGGGCGGCGTCGGGGGCAACATTCTGGCCTACGACGATGGCAACCGCAATGACATCGAGCTGTTTTCCGACAGATACGCGCCGCTGGTGAACTACCGCGGAGGGGATCACGAGTTCCTGCCTCACTTCTGCGGGGCACACGCTTCGTTCCGCCGCGATCTCCTCAACCAGATCGGGGGATTTGATGCCCGGCTGCTCACCGCCGAGGACATTGACATCTCGTGGCGCATTCAGCTCGAGACAGGAACCCGGCTGATCTATGCTCCCGAGGCGATTGTCTACCACCGTCACCGGGCTACGCAGGCCGGCCTGGCTCGCCAGTATCGCCACTACGGCTTCAGCGAGATCCTGCTGGATACGATGTTTCGGGATTATCCCGAGTATCCGCGCGATCTGAAGTTCCAGCTTGGACGCCTTGTGGGCCAGGTGGCTGCCCTGCCGCGTTATGCGCTGTCGGTGGCTCTGCGTCGGGCGCGTCACGTTCTTGGTCGAGCGACCCCTTACGAGGCGCTCGAGCCGCGCTTGTGGCTGCTGATCGAGAGCAACAACATCCGTGGGAAGATCGAAGGCCTGACCCTCACGCGTTTGATGACGGACCCCCAACCGGCGTTGACGATGGGAGCCGAAGCGCTGATCAAGCGCCTCTTCCCGAGTAGGAAGGAATGAAGACGGTCATCGCTGTACACCACTTCCCGCCCCGCCACATGGCCGGGGCTGAGTTGCGCGCCTATGATGCGGCCGCCTGGCTGCTGAGGCACGGCTATGACGTCGATGTGGTGTGTGTCGAGCGCGTCGATTCAGGTCCGGAAGGGCGTGTGATCTGCGAGGACGACATCTACCAGGGCATCCCTGTCCACCGGCTGTCATTTGACATGGCCGGTGCTCCGGACCCACAGCGCTGGGAGTACGACAATCCCTGGATCGAGACCTACATGCAGGGGTTTCTGGCAGCGCAACGCCCAGACGTCCTGCATCTCATCAGCGGCTACCTTATGGGTGCGGGCACCCTGCGTGCGGCCACGGCCCAGGATATCCCCATCGTGATCAGCCTGACAGATTTCTGGTTTCTCTGCCCGCGCGTGAACTTTCTGAGGCCCGATGGTCGATTGGCCGCCTGCGACCAGTTCGACGCTGCGGCGTGCACCCGGTGTGCGTGCGAGGAGAAGCGCCGCTTCAGGATCCCCGCGGCGGTGGCACCTGGGGTTGCCGACCGGTTCTGGGACGGTGCCCTTGACCGTCGCTTGGGCAAGGCCCTTGGCCTGCCGGAGATCGCGGCCCGGCTGGAGCAACGACACGTGGCCCTGATGGACATGCTATCGGCTGCCGACGCGCTTATATGCCCATCGCGTTTCCTGCTCGAACGGTTCCGGGTGCGCGGCGTCGATCCCACCCAACTCGTGCTGAACACGCACGGGCTGGACACGTCTGGCTGGCTGCCGGCGCCAGACGCGGGGACGTCAGATGGCAAACTCCGCGTCGGTTACCTGGGGCAGATCCATCCGCACAAGGGCGTCCACCTGCTGGTTGAGGCTTTCACGCGCCTGCCACCTGGAACGCCGCTGGAACTGGTGATCTATGGCGATGCGACGGCCGATCGTGAGTACGCCCGGCGCTTGACCAAACTGGCGCGGGGTGACGACCGCATCAAGTGGATGGGCCGCTACCAGCCCTCCCAGGTGGCCCAGGTGCTGGCGGACATCGATGTTCTTGTCATCCCGTCGACCTGGAACGAGATTGGCCCACTGGTCATGTATGAAGCGCTGCACACGAAGACGCCCGTTGTCGCGAGCGATATCCCTAACATGTCCTACGTCGTCGAGCACGGGCGAAACGGCCTGTTGTTTTCGTGCGGGAGCAGCGCTGATCTGGCAACCAAGCTACAGCAGTTGCTCGACGACGCGTCCCTGCTTCCCCGGCTGCGCGAGGGTATCGAGCCCGTCAAGAGCATGGACGAGGAAATGGCGCAGATTGCCTCGCTCTACCAGAGTGTGGTGCGGCGATGAAGGTCTTAGCGGCGCGCCCCAAGAGGCCATAGGCGATCGCCATGCGCATACTCTATCTGTCAAGCTGGTTCCCCTATCCGCCCGACAACGGCGCGCGGATGCGGACGTATAACCTGCTGCGTCAGCTCGCCCGGCGACACGAGATTGCGCTGTTGTCGTTCGTGCAGGGCGAAGCCCCGACCGGTGCCGCCCTGGAGGCCGTAGGCGCACTGTGCCAGGTGCTGGGAACGCTGCCCCAGCGACATTTCCAACCGTCAAAGCCACGCGCCCTTCTGCGCTTGCTCTCATCGCAGCCACGCTCGGCCCTTGAGATGTACGATCCCCGGATGCGAGAGTGCCTCGATCAGGCGCTGCGCCAGCACGACTTCGACCTGGTCATCGGATCAGAGATCGGGCCGGGGGTGGCGGTTGCGCCCTATCTGGCGAAGCTGGATCACATCCCGTGCGTCATCGAGGACCTGGAGGTCTCGATGATCTGGAACCAGTACCGGGGGCAGACCACGTGGCGCGGTAAGTTCCAGCACAGCCTCACCTGGTGGAAGCAGAAACGCTATACCGTGCGCCTGTTGAGCCGGATGCAGGGATGTACTGTGGCCTCAGAGACGGAGCAGGCGCTGCTGCATCGCTTGTTGCCTGATACGCTGCCGCTGGCCGTGGTGCCCAACGGCGTGGACCTGGCATCGTACCGGACCGGATGGCGACCCGCGGCGCCAGATACGCTCGTCTTCCCCGGGGCGCTGACGTACCAGGCCAACTTCGACGCGATGGTTTTCTTCCTGCGAGAGGTCTGGCCTCTGATTCGCGCTGCTCGTCCGGGCGTCACGCTGCGCATCACTGGCCGCACCGACGATGTGCCGCTGGCGCGTCTTGCGTTGACTGAGGGCGTCATCCTGACCGGGTACCTGGACGACGTGCGCCCGACCGTGGCACAGAGCCGGGTGTGTGTGGTCCCGCTGCTCACAGGCGGCGGCACGCGGCTCAAGATCCTGGAGGCGATGGCGTTGGGCACACCTGTCGTATCGACAACGCAGGGCGCGGAGGGCCTGGCTGTGGTGCCCGGCAAGGATGTGCTCATTGCCGATGAACCCGCTGCCTTTGCCGGGGCCGTGCTGCGGCTGCTGGCCGATGAGGCCTTGTGCGCCCAGCTTGCGGCCAATGGACGGGAGTTGGTGGAGGCGCGTTACTCCTGGGAGGCGTGCGCTGCCCAGCTAGAGCGGCTGCTCGACCAGGTCGTCGAACAAGGATATGCGACCGGTGCTTGATCTTCCATTGTTTATGCGGCGGCATAGTGCGCTGTTGACCCGGCTGCTGGTGTGTGCCGGCACGCTGGTCTTGCTGGTGGCTATCGGCTATGTGGCCGCCGAAGTCAACCCATTCCTCGCTCTGGGCCTGATGCTGGCCCCAGTCGCCGTGTTGGTGCTGCTCAGGCACACAGGGCTGGGTCTCGTCGCGATGGTGGTGGTGGCGGTCTTTGTGCGGTTTCGAATCCCCACCGGCACCGCCAGCGAGATCGTGATCAGCTTGCTGATCTGTGGCGTGATCCTGGCCTTGTGGGTCGCGCGCATGTTGATCGTCGACAAGCGGGTGGTTCTGAGGCGGGCTCCGGTCAACCTGCCGTTGTTGGCCTTCGTGGCGGTCGTGTTCATCTCGCTGCTGTGGGGGCGGGTCTACCGGGATCCCTTGGTGCGTGACTTCGGGTCGCCTTTCGTCTCTATTGCCTCGGCCGTGGTGATCGCGCTCCTGCCCGCGACGCTGTTGCTGGCCGCCAACCTGCTGGAGGGCCAGCGCTGGCTGCGCGCGACGGTGTGGACGTTTCTGGGCGTAGGCGCAGTGAGCCTGGCGCTCTCACTGGCGGCTGATCCGCGCGTTGGCTCGGTGAAGGCGCTACAGAGCTTTCTGGTCTCCAACCGGTTCCTGGGCGTCAACTTACAGGGGCTCTTCTCAACGTGGTATATCGCGCTGGGAATGGCGCTGGCGCTCTTTCACCGCCGGCTGCATTGGGCCTGGAGGGCCGCACTGGCCGCTCTGGTGGTAGGTTGGGTGTACTGGGGATTCTGGCTGAGGACGAGCTGGCTTTCCGGATGGGTGCCGGCCTTTGTGGCCGCCGCTGCAATCGCCTTCATGCACTCCAAGAGACTGTTCATCGTGCTGCTGATCATCGTGGTGGCCGCCGGCGTGTACTACTGGCAAACGCAGTTTGACGCCGAAGTGGGCGAGAGCGGCGAGACCCGGCTGATGGCCTATGAGGTGAATTGGCGCGTCACCGGCAAGCACTTGTTCCTGGGAACCGGGCCGGCAGGGTATGCGGCTTACTATATGAGCTACTTCCCCACCGAAGCGATGGCGAGCCACAACACCTACATTGATGTGCTCGCACAGATGGGCATGGTGGGCCTCTTCTTCTATCTGTGGTTGTTTGGGGCGCAGCTCTGGGGCGGCTACTCTTTCCTGCTCACTTTGCGTGGGCGTGGTGACTTTGCGGAGGGCCTGGCGGCGGGGGTGGTGGGCGGCACGCTTGCCTGTGTGGTCGCCATGGCCCTCGGCGACTGGCTGCTTCCCTTTGCGTATACCCAGGGCATTGCCGGGTTCGACTCAGCCATGATCAATTGGTTGTTGATGGGCACGCTGTGGGCGCTACGCCACACGGTCCCCCTCTCGATGCTCTCAACCAGCACCCAAGACACCGGCGGAGCCACCGCATGACCCCGCCCCCCGATCTGTCGATCATCATCGTCAACTGGAACACGTGCGCCCTGCTGGCGGGGTGCCTGCAGTCCCTGCACGACACGATTCGCAAGCACAGCTTCGAGGTGTGGGTCGTCGATAATGGTTCCACAGACGGCAGCCTTGCGATGGTTCGCGAGCGTTTCCCCGACACGCGGCTCATCGCCAATGACCAGAACGTGGGCTTCGTGCGAGCAAACAACCAGGCACTGGGCCGCTGCCAGGGGCGCTACGTCCTGTTGCTGAACAGCGATACCGAGGCCTTGGCCGGCTCGGTGGACACGGCCGTCAGCTATATGGATGCGCATCCGAGGGCGGGGTTGGCTGGCGCCCGGCTGCTCAATGCTGACGGAACCTTTCAGGCATCGTATACCGCCTTTCCCAACCTGTGGCGCGAGTTCCTCATCCTGACCGCCCTGGGCCGGCGGTTCATCCGCACCGAGTTCCCCAGCTACGGGCCGCAGCTCGCCGGCGGACCGCGGCGAATCACGGGTTACGTGGAAGGCGCTTTTCTGCTGGCGCGCCGCGACGCCGTCACACCAGTTGGCCTGCTCGATGAAGCGATCTTCATGTATGCCGAAGAGGTGGACTGGTGCTACCGGTTCATCGCGGCCGGATGGGAGGTATGGTATCTTCCGCAGGTCGCCATCACGCATTACGGTGGCCAGAGCTCGAAAAAGCTACGCACGCGCATGGAGGCTGAACTCTACCGAAGCCGGATCTACTTCTTCCGCAAGCATTACGGAGGGGCGGCTGCGTTTCTGCTGAAGGCCCTCATCTATGCCGTTACCCTGATCAAGATCGGTGTCCACGGCGCGCTGCGCGCCGGCACGCGTGGGCGCAGGGGCAGGGTGGTCACCGGCTGGTCCGAGCTCCGTATCGCACTGGGGCGTTCGGATAGCTCATCCGCAGACAAGACACCGTAGGGATTGATGATGGACGCACATAACGCTGCCCGACCCACGACCCGCCGATTCGCCCCCCGGCCTTTGGAGGTGCTTGCTGCCCTGCGGCGTCCCGGCGGGGCGCCCGAAAGCCTTTCATCGCGCGAGCATCTCGATGCTGCGCTGGACTGGATCCGCCACGCTGCAGCGATGGCCGGCAATGGAGGGATCTCCAAGGGCTACAGCCTCCTGCGGGGCATCTGGGAGCCCGCCTACCCCGAAACCACCGGGTACACGATCCCCACGCTGCTCAACGCGGCGACCGCACTGGGCCGGGCCGATCTGCGGCAGCTCGCCATGTCTCTGGCAGACGCTTTGTTGGAGGCCACGACGCCCGAGGGCGGCGTCGCTCATTGGGGAGGTGCTTCTCGCCAGGCCGTGGTCTTTGATACAGGCCAGGTGATGTTTGGCTGGTTATCCGCCTTCTCGATGGGCCAGGATGGCCGGTATCTCGAAGCCGCGATCAGGGCTGGTGACTGGCTGGTGTCAATCCAGGACCCTTCCGGGGCGTGGCAGGCTCACCAGTACTTGGGCCTGGAGAAGGTCATCGACACCCGGGTGGCTTGGGCCTTGCTGGAGCTCTACCAACACACCGGCAAGCACGCGTATCGCGAAGCGGCGGTGCGTAACCTCGCGTGGGCACAGCGGCACCAGAACACGGCGGGTTGGTTTGCCAAGTGTACGCTTGAGCCTGGCGCTGACCCTCTGACCCATACCCTCTGCTATACGGCTGAGGGGCTGCTGGAGTCGGGGTTGCTGCTGGAGGACAGAGCCTTCGTCGACGCCGCTATGCTCACGGCGGATGCCTTGCTGCTCCAGCAGGGGGAAGATGGTAGCGTGCCGGCGACGTTTGACGCGGCCTGGCGTCCGACCAGTCGCTCGAGCTGTCTCACCGGCGACTGCCAGGTTGCCCTGTTGTGGCTTCGACTCTATCTGCACACGGGCGAGCGCCGGTACTACGGCGCTGCCGAGAGGGCAGTCGGGTTTGTTGCCGGCACCCAGCGCCTCCGGACGCGCTGGCGCAATGCCCGTGGCGCAATTGCCGGCTCCTCTCCGATCTATGGCCGGTACGAACGCCTCAAGTACCCCAACTGGGCAGCGAAGTTCTACATCGATGCTCTGTTGTTGCTCGATGCCGTCAAGGCGCGAGCTTTTGAGGGGACGGGACATCCGCAACGCGATGTGCATTTCGGGGGGGCCGCGGGGCGTCTTCTGCCCTATGCGGGTTAGCTGGTGAACGGATATCTGAACGGAGGAGGGCGGCGATGGCGGTGATCTCACTGGTGGCCCTGGTGCTCTGCCTTATCCCGGCAGGGTACTGGTTCTTGCTGGCGCTTGGCTCGGTACGCCAGGCGCGTCGCCTGACCTGGCAGGACCGGCGGCCTGAGCATCGTTTCCTGATCGCCATCCCCGCACACGATGAGGAGCGTGTGATTGCGCGCACCGTGCAGCGGTTGCGCGAGCTGGACTACCCCAGTGACCTGTACGCCATTCACATTGTGGCCGACCACTGCTCAGATGCCACCGCTGCGCTGGCCCGTCAGGCCGGGGCCGTCGTCCACGAGCGCAATGAGGGACCCAGATCCGGCAAGGGCGCCGCCTTGAGCTGGCTGTTCCAGCGGCTACTGGCGACCGAGCCGTGCGATGCCATCGTGATCTTCGACTCCGACACGTGGGTTGACACGGCGTTTCTCAGGGCGATGGACGCGCGCTTGGCCCAGGGCGCCGCCGTGATCCAGGGACAGCACATCATCAGGAATCCGGACTCCGGGTGGTTCGCTGCGTTGACCTGGGCGATGTTTATCATCGACAACCGGTTTCAGAATCTGGGGCGTGCGAACTGCGGCTGGTCCGCGAAGCACATGGGAGACTCGATCTGTTTCCGTGCCGAAGTCCTGCGCAGCGTAGGGTGGGGCGAGGGCCTGACCGAGGACTACCAGTTGCGGCAGCGGCTGCTCCTGGCGGGCATCAGAATCGCCTACGAGCCCCTGGCCAAAGGCTATGGCGAGGCGCCGCAACGCTGGTCGCAGGCGCAGACGCAGAGAAAGCGCTGGCTGCGCGGGACACACGATGCAAGCTCTCACTTCGCGCGGCACTTGCTGGTGGAGGGCGTCAGGCGCCGGGATGCGGCGCTGCTGGAGGGTGCGGTTCAGGCGTACTTCCCCTCGTATTCGACGTTGACGCTGATCAGCGTTGCGCTTCTGGCGATCCAGCTTCTCGTCAATGTCGTGCTAGGTCCGGTCTTCCCGCCGTCGCTGCTGTGGGCTTGGGGAGGCCTTGTCGGCGCGCTGTTCATCTACCCCTATGTGGGCCTGGCCCTCGAGCGGGCTCCCCTGCGAGCGTATGCGGCGGTGTCGCTCGGGCCGCTCTACGTCGTGCTGAGGAGCTGGATGGCCCTGTCCGCGCGCTACAGCCGCCAAACGGTGGCATGGGTGCGAACGCCCCACGGTGAGGAACAATGAAAATACTGAGCCTGATAGGGACCCGCCCGGAAGCAATCAAGATGGCCCCTGTCATTCGGGAACTTGCCCGATATCCCGATGACGTCGAGTCGGTCATCTGCGTAACGGCGCAGCACCGCGAGATGCTCGATCAGGTGCTGCATTTGTTCGATATCCGGCCGGACTATGACCTCGACCTGATGCGTCCGGGCCAGACGCTGTCTGACCTGACCGCCCGGCTCATCACGGCCCTCGATCAGGTGATCGCGCGCGAGCAGCCTGACTGGGTGCTGGTTCAGGGCGACACCACCACCGCGATGACCGGCGCCCTGGTCGCGTTCTATCGCCGGGCCAAGGTGGGACATGTCGAGGCCGGGCTGCGCACCGGCGACAGGGCCTGCCCGTTTCCCGAGGAGATCAACCGCCGCATCGCGGATCTGCTCGGCGATCTCTACTTCGCCCCTACCTCGCGCAACCGCGACAACCTTCTGCGAGAGGGCGTCCCTGAATCCGCCATTCTGGTCACCGGCAATACGGTCATCGATGCTCTGCACAGCATGGTCGGGCGCGCGCGCGAGAAGATCGGTTCGACGTGGGAAGGGCGGCTGGACGGGCGCAAGCTGATTCTGGTGACTGCTCACCGACGCGAGAACTTCGGCCAGCCGTTGCTGGAGATCTGCCGCGCCCTGGCGGCCCTGGCCACCCGCTACGCGTCGGAGGTTCAGGTTGTGTGGCCCGTCCACCCCAACCCCAGCGTAAAGGGCCCGATCTACGAGGAGTTGGGAGACGTGCCGAACATCCTGCTGAGCTCCCCGCTGGACTACGAGACGTTCATCGGCCTCTTGAGCCGTGCCCATCTGGTGCTGACCGACTCAGGTGGGCTTCAGGAAGAGGCGCCTGGCCTGGCGAAGCCGGTCCTGGTCCTGCGTGACGTCACGGAAAGGCCGGAAGCCGTCAGCGCCGGCACGGTCAAGCTCGTGGGAGCCGCCTATGATCCCATCGTGCGCGAGGCGGCAACGTTGCTGGACGACGAGGAAGCCTATGCCAGGATGGCCCGGGCGGTCAACCCATATGGCGACGGGCAGGCCAGTGAGCGGATCGTCGCGAGGCTGCGCGACCAGCGGGTGAGCCCTTTCTCGCCCGCCTAGCGCAGAACATCTTGTGAAGAAAAGGGAGGCTCGAAACGTGAGCGCCTCAGCTACCAGTTTCCGGACCCGCGAACGGAGGATTGCCGCCGCGCTGTTCCTGCTGCTCTTGCTCTGCTACACCTACACCTTGCCCCGCTGGGCCGACCCCAACCAGAACTCGCGTCTGGACATGGTGGTCGCCGTCGTGGACGACGGTACCTTTCAGATCGACGCCTACGTGGCCAACACGGTAGACTACGCCAGGGTGGGCGATCACTACTACAGCGACAAAGCCCCCGGTGCGGCATTCCTGGGCATCCCGGTGTATGCCGTGCTCAAACAGGTCCTGGGGCTTCCGATTATGGATGGGCTTATGGACCGGCTGGCCAACAACGAGGCGCTCAAGGCGACGTTGCGGGAGGAGGGTACCGGCCTGCTGGCGCACAAAGTCCGTTTCGCCATCGCCCAGGTCGCGTTGTCTATTGTGGCAGCAGCGCTGCCGACGGCCCTGTTGGGGGCGCTGATGTACCGCCTGCTGGCCCATTTCTCCGCCCGCCCCTGGCCCCGCATCCTTACCGTGTTGGTTTACGGCCTTCTCACCCCAGCCTTTGCCTACGCTGGGGCCTTCTACGGCCACCAACTCAGCGCGGCGTTGCTATTCGCGGCGTTTGGGCTGGTTTTTCTGGTGCAATCGCCGGACGGCATCGCCAGGCTGTTGGCTGTGGGCCTTTTGCTGGGGTATAGTGTCATCACCGAATACCCCACCGCACTGATCGCCGGGGTGCTGTTCATTTACACCTTCTACCGTTTGAACGACAAGCGGCGCATCGCTTGGGTCATACTGAGTGGCGGCCTGGTGGCCGCCGGGTGGATGGCGTACAATACGGCGGTCTTCGGTGCACCGCTGGCCCTCGGCTACAGCCATTCTGAGCTGTGGACCGAACAACACGGTGCCGGCTTCATGAGCCTTGCGCTGCCCCAGTGGAGAGCGCTCTGGGGCATCACGTTCAGCAAGTTCCGCGGCCTGTTCGTGCTATCGCCGGTGTTGTTGCTCGCCGTGCCGGGCTTCGTTCTCTGGTGGCGCTCGCGCAAGAGCCGTGCCGAAGCATGGGTTGCATTGGGCAGCGTGGCAAGTATGCTGCTGTTCAACGCATCATCGGTCATGTGGTGGGGCGGCTATGCCGTCGGTCCCCGCTATCTTCTGCCTGCGCTGCCCTTTATGGCTTTGTCGTTGCACTTCGCGTTCGACCGGTGGGGCGACCGTCTCTGGCTGAGGGTTCTGGGGGCTGTTCTGGGGGCTTGGTCGCTGGTTGCCACGTGGGGGCTGACGTTGGCGGAACAGGCCTTCCCGCCGGACACGCTCCGCAACCCGCTGGTCGAATATGCCTTGCCCAACTGGCAGCGCGGCAACATCGCGCGTAACCTGGGCATGTTCCTTGGGCTACCGGGCGTTGTCAGCCTGCTGCCCCTGGTGATGGGCATCGTCCTCCTGCTGGCTGCCCTGTGGTGGTTGAGCTGGGAGCGGACCACAACCGCCCGCGAGGGCTGGAGCGTCGCATGAAGAGTGAACCGTCAACACACGAGGACCTGAGACCGGCCCCGATATCGGGCCGGGAGTGGCGCTTTGTGTGGGCCGTCATCGTGGGCGTGCTCGTGGTCACCAGCCTGCCCTATCTCTATGGCTATCTGTCCAGTCCGCCGGATAGGCAGTTCATGGGGCTGCTCTTGGACGTGCCGGACCACGGTCAGTATCTCTCGTGGTGGCGCAGCTTTCAGAGCGCACCGTTGGTGTCCAACAAGCTGACGCCGGAGCCCAACGAACCGGTCTTCTTCAACCTGTTGTGGTGGACCCTGGCCCAAGTCTCCCGGTTCACCGGGCTGGGCTACGCGCCTGTGTACCAGGCCTTCCGCTGGGCCGCGGGGGCGTTGTTCCTGTGGGCGGCCTACCGTCTTGTCGCCCAGCTGGTCGCCGGTGTGGGCCGTCGTAGGCTGGCCTTCTTGTTGATCGCGTTCAGCTCGGGCTTTGGCTGGGTTCTCGTGGTGCTCAAGTACACGCTAACCAAGGGCGAACTGCTCTTCCCGCTGGATGTCTTCATTGCCGAGGGAAATTCCTTTCTGTGTTTGTTGGGCTACCCCCATTTCATCCAGGCGCTGGCCTTTATCCTTCTGACGCTCGAGTTCGTCTGGCGGGGCTGGACGGAGAACCGCATGCGACACATGGTTGTGGCGGGATTACTGGCCCTGGTCCTTGGTTGGACGCACACCTACGACCTGCTGATCGTCTACGGCGTCACGGGCCTGTTTGGCGTGCTGGTGTGGATCAAGGAGCGCCGGTTCCCCACACGCCTCTTCTGGGGCGGGGTGGTCATGGTAGCGCTCTCTTGCTCCGGCGCCATCTACTCCGTCATCCTGACGACCATTGACCCGCTGTGGGAAGAGGTGCTGGCGCAATTCGCCAATGCGGGTGTCTATACGCCCACGCCGCCGCATCTCGTAATCCTCTTTGGATTGCCGCTTGTTCTGGCGGTAGCGACGTGGATTGCATTGGTCGTGAAGAAAGACTGGCGCGACGAGACCCTCTTTGTCCTGGGCTGGTTCGCCGCTGGCGCAGCGCTCAACTACATTCCCACCGATTTCCAGGTTCACATGCTCAACAGCTGGCAGGTGCCGATGATGATCTTGGTGACCCTGGGCGTGTGCGACTTGGTCGTGCCGTTCATCGGCAGGCGATGGCCCGCCGCCCGTGCCCACGTCGCGCGCTGGGCGACGGTGGCCCTCCTGGTTGCCGTTGTGCCCACCAACCTCTACCTGTGGGCGTGGCGTTTCGTGGATCTCGCGCGGCACGACTATCCCTACTACCTGTATCGTGACGATGTCGCGGCTATGGAGTGGCTCTCGGCCCACGCTGCGCCTGACCAGATCGTTCTGTCGTCGGAGACCATTGGCCAGTACGTGCCCGCACTCAGCGGCAACACGGCCTTTCTGGCCCACTGGGCGCAGACCGTGCGCTACTACGACAAAGGTCAGCGCGTGGCGCTGACCTACGATGCTGCCACGCCCGACAGCCGCCGTGCAGAGAACATCGCCGCGTTTGGTGTGGATTACCTCTACCACGGACCGGCAGAGCGGGCCCTCGGCGCATACGATCCGGCGACGACGCCCTGGTTGTCCACGGTCTTCTCGTCGACCAACGTGGATCTCTATGCCGTCCTGCCCGCCCAGATGCCGGCTGCCACTACCTCAGGAGATGTGCCATGACAGAAACGGGTCGATCCCTTGTCATAATCCCGACCTACAATGAAGCTGAAAATCTCGAACCGCTCATCTCGGCTGTTCAAGCCCTAGGCGCGGGCCTGGAGTTGCTCATCATCGACGACAACTCGCCCGATGGCACGGGCCAGATCGCCGATCGTCTGAGTCAGGAGCGGGAGGGCCTGCACGTCCTGCACCGCCGGGGCAAGCTGGGCCTGGGGACGGCGTACATCGAGGGTTTCCGCTGGGCCATCGAACACGACTATGACTACGTGTTCGAGATGGACTGTGATTTCTCGCATCATCCCCGCTACCTGCCTACCTTCCTGGAGAGAATCACCGGCGCCGATTTGGTCATCGGTTCGCGTTACATCCGCGGCGGCGACACGCCCGACTGGGGCCTGCTGCGCAGGTTCATCAGTTGGGGCGGCAACACCTATGCCCGCTTCATGTTGCGCCTCAAGACCAACGACTGCACCAGCGGATACCGGTGCTACCGGCGTGAGATGTTGGCGAGGGTGCCCTGGGATGAGATTCCTGTGCAAGGTTACGGGTTTCAGATCGCAGCGGTCTTCCACGTCGAGCGCTTGGGCGGTGTCGTGGCCGAGTTTCCCATCGTCTTCGAGGACCGGCGCGTGGGGCGATCCAAGATGTCGTCCAAGATTGTGCTGGAGGCCCTGGTCTACGTCACGCGCCTGGCTTTCTCCAAGAAAGCGCCTTCCCTGGGCTCGGGAAGCGGTGCGACACGATGAGGCGGCCGGCGACGGACCTGTGGGATCGTTGGCTGGCGGCGCCAGCCCTCTTCCTGCTTACCTTCCTGAGCCGTATCCCGTTCCGCAGCCGGATCCTCTACCATTGGGATTCGGTAAACTTCGCCTATGCTATGCGCGAGTTCAACGTGGCCAAGGAGCAGCCACAACCGCCCGGCTACATCGTCTACGTCTGGCTGTGCCGCGCCGTCGACCTCCTCTTCGGCGATCCGCAGACGACGATGGTCTGGATCAGCATCGTGGCCAGCGCGCTGGCGGTCGTGGCGCTCTACTATCTCGGCAAGGCGATGTTCGATGCCCGGACGGGGCTCATCGCCGCGCTGTTGCTGGCTACGTCGCCGCTCGTCTGGTTCTACGGTGAGATCGCCTTGCCCCATAGCCTGGACATGCTGCTGGTGATTGTGGGGGTGTGGTGGCTGTACGAGACGATGCTGGGGCGGTATGGCTACCTCTATCCGGCGGTTGCTGTCATGGCAATTGCCGGGGGCGTGCGCCAGCAGACCCTGGTCTTTCTGGCTCCGCTGATCGTCTTTGCTCTGCGCAAGGTGGGGTGGAAGCGTTTCATAGCCGCTGGCATCTTAGGCGCGCTGATCTGTCTGGCCTGGTTCGTGCCATTGACGCTTCTCAGCGGTGGCGTGCGTGGTTATCTGCAGGCCATGGGCGCCTATGCCGGCCGGTACAACGCCACGACGTCGGTCTTCGCGGGGGGCGGTTGGTGGGGCCTGCGGCGCAACCTCATCAAGCTGACGCTGTACACGCTCTTTGGTTGGAGTGTGGCGGCGCTGCCGTGGGCGCTCTATGCGGTTCGACGGGTCTGGCAGCGCGCGTGGCCGTCGCGTTGGGAGAGGGTGATTTTCTTTGCCCTGTGGCTCGTGCCTACGCTGGTCTTCTACACCTTGATTCACATGGGCCAACAGGGCCTCACCTTTGTCTTCCTGCCGGCACTGCTCCTCTGGGGCGCGAAGGGGTTGACCGCATGGATGGGGGGGGGGCCGCGCCGGCACCTCGCTGTGGCGACGGCCGCCTTGCTCCTTGTCAATGTGGGCATCTTTGTGGTGGCGCCGGAGTATCCCCTGCCCACCGACCGCGTGCGGCTGTTGACCCGCGCCACGCTGGCCGGGAACGACCGTTATTTTGGCGATCGCTTTGACTACATCGAGGCGCACACGCCGGCGGCGTCCACGGCCATCCTGACGTCGAACTGGCACCACCTGGAGTATTACCTGCCGGAATATTGGTTGTTGCCGATGGACGTCGTGGCCAAGTGGGAGCTGGGCGAGGGCCAGGTGCTCTCCGCACCGACGCAGACCGTCAGCGCCGAGGCTCTCGATAGGGCGTCTACCGAAGACCGCCAGGGACAGGTGGTCGTTTTCGATGAGGTGCTGCTGCCGTTCAATGACACGCCCGAGCTGGCTCAGCCTATCGAGCTGCCGTCCGGTGAGCGCATGGCCCTGCTTACGGTGTCTGCGGGCCAACTGGTATACTACGGGCAATCGTTTGGCGTCAGCGGATCGGAGTGATATGTCTAGGCGGGCATTGCGAGTCCTGGGTTGTGCGATAGCGTTGGTCCTGGTGTCCAGTGGCGTCGTTCCTGGCCTCACGGGATCATCCCGGGCTCAGGAGGAGTCGCCCCCGATCACCTGGCGCCCGCCCGCACGTGTCCCGTCCCCGGAGAACACTTCGTCGTGGTTCCCGGATCTGGCGGTGGATGCCGAAGGTAACGTCCACGTAATCTGGTGCGAAACGAATCACCAGGGTTACTCCGAGACGGGGGAGCCCGTCCCTGTCACTGAGCTCGAGCGCGTGTTCCATTCTATGTGGGACGGCACCCGATGGGGGCTGGCCAACGATGTTGTCTCTCCGCACCAGAACATTATCCGCAATGCCATAGCGGCGGATGGTCACGGCACCGTTCACATGGTCTACGGCGCTGATCCCCCATACAGCCTCTACTACACGCAGGCACCCGGCGATGCGGCGTCATCGGCCGCAGCCTGGACTTCGCCACGGCTGGTCAACACCCGCCAGTTGACGTATATGAGCGACCTCGCTGTGTTCCAGGACACGCTGCACGTCGTATACGACGATCTGGGATCCACCATAGGAGGTCGCTGTCCGCGTTGTGCGGACATCTTCTACCGTCAATCTTCAGACGGTGGGCGCACCTGGTCCGCCCCGATCGACCTTATGGAGACGGATCTTGGCGCCAGCCGGGCGCAGATGGAGGTCGACCGCAACGGTGTGATCCACGTCACATGGGACGAAGGGTGGGACCGGCTCTCGGGCGTCGGCGAGCCGCAGCAGAGCGTTTATGTGAACTCGGTCGATGGCGGCACTACGTGGTCATCTCCCACGCTCGTCAGGCGTCCTGAAAGAACCGCCCAGCTTTCAGTGGGCAGCGACAACAAGGACGGCGTGATGCTGGTCTGGCGAACAACGACTTCTCGCTACCCCGGCATCTACTATATGTGGTCGACTGACCTGGGCATCCGCTGGTCAACCCCCATCACGATTCCCAACGTGGTCGCCAGGGGGTGGACCGACCCATTCGACCGGTATGATCTGGCAACCGACAGCGCAGGGAACATCCATCTCGTGTTCGGCGGTCACATCATCACCGAAACGCAGACCGGCACCGGTGAGGCGGTTGACTCGGGCCGACATGGCCTGTATCATGTTATCTGGAATGGGTCTGAGTGGTCTTTGCCATCGGTTATCTATGAAGGAGATTGGTATCCGGCCTATCCGAATATCGTGATTGAGCGCGGGAACTGGCTTCACGTCACCTGGTTCCTCAGGGAGACGCTGTGGGAAGATCGTACGCCCCACGAGGTATGGTACACCCGTGGTCAGCTCCGGACGCCGGCGGAGACGCCGATCCCACCCAGTACACGTACGCCCACGCCTACCCCTGAGCCTTCAGCCACCCTTTCTCCAACGCCCACTCCGCTGCCCACCGTTGCCCCCGGTGCCTCGGGTATCCCCAATGGTCTGTTCACCGACGCCGACGATGTACTGCGACTGGCGCTGGCACTCTCGCCGGTCGCGCTATTGATCGGTGTGGCCATCGGTATCAGGCTGGGATGGTTCAGACGCCGCTGATGGGAATCACGCGTTACTGGCGCTGGGCAGCAGTCGCTTTCATCTGTGTGGGACTGCTGTCTGTCAGCGTGCGCGTCCCCGCCTCCGCAAGCCCCCTCGCGCAGATCGCAACCGACTGGCCGATGTACCAGCACGATCCGGCACATTCCGCGCGTACAACCGCGACAGTCGCCAACACCGGGCCGCTTTACGTGCAGTGGGCCCATGCCTTTGGTGAGCGCGTCGAGGTGGAAGTCCAGCCTATCGTGGCCGGAGGACGCGTGTACGTCGGCGCGATGAATGGCGAGATGCACGCGCTCAACGCCTCCACCGGGGCGGCGGTTTGGATCAAGCGCCCGGGTGGCCCCATCGCGCATACCGCCGCTGTCTCTGGGACAGCCGTCTACTTCGGTTCGCTCGATCACAATGTCTACGCGCTCTCCACGGCTGATGGTACCACCGTGTGGCGCTTCACCACCGGCGGACCGGTGGTGTCTGCCCCGGCCGTGGTGGATGGGCGGCTGTACATCGGCTCGACGGACGGGGCGCTCTACGCGCTGGATGCAGCGACGGGTAAGGAGCTGTGGCGCATCACGACCGGCGGGCCGGTGGTCTCGTCTCCGGCGGTTGCCGGTGGGCGCGTGTACTTCGGTAGCGAGGATATGACGGCGCGTTGTGCCGATGCCGCCACGGGTGCCCTTGTCTGGGCCACCCCGCTCCACGGCGCCGGCATGCGCAACACCCATCCCGTTGTCGGCGATGATGGCGACGTCGTGATCTTTGTCACCGTCAAAGCGGGGGGGTCCTCCTACCTTCACCTGGAGGACTATCCCGGGGCTCCATCGACGGCCAACCCGGTCCAGACATGGAACGCTTACTATCAGACCTATCCCCGCCGGCGGACCCTCTACTATCTGGACACCGCCACCGGGGCCGATCTCTGGAACCCGGCAGGGCAACGGTACGTGCCTATGCCCATTCCGTACTGGGGCCTGCTGGAGCCGATTCTTGCGCCCGATGGCAGCGCCTGGTTTCCGGCACCGGCAGGCACCGAGGGCCGTGCGTTCGAGCTCGATCGCGACAACCGCCTGTTCCGAACAGATCTGGCAACCGGCCTCACCACCCAGGTCGCCGGTGGGACGCAGGCCGAGTTCCAGCTGCGACCCGACGAAGTGGGACGTCACATCTTCTCGGGCGACCATTACTACTACACGATCAGCGAGGACCTGGGCGTCTTCCGTCCGGCTGAGGGTGTCGCACGCGCGCTCTTCAGCAACGGCCCGCCTAGCGGATACAACTTCGGGAGCCACATGCACCCCCATAGCCCATTGCCCAGCCGCCACCTGTGGCGTTACGGTGGCGTCATCGCCATGGGAGGGGCGCCAAATGCCAGCCCGCCGGTGGTCGCCAACGGCATGGTCTACTTCACGTCCTATGGATGGCTCTATGCCGTCGGGCCGATTGACCGTGGCTACAATCCTGCGACCAGTTTTCCCGCTCGCGACGCACGTCTCTACGAATTGACCTACCCCCGTACGAGCACGCCCGCCTATTCAACGATGCGGGCTGAAGTCGCCACGCGGGTCGCCGACATCATCGCCCTGGGCCCGGCTTCCCCGCCCATCGCTGTCCGTTGGGACCAGGCTGGGCAGCGGATGTTGGGGAACGAGTTCACGTTCGAGGTCTACGGTTACGACGCAGACCTCGTCCGCACGCTCTCGAAAGCCTATCCACACCTCTCGGCGCAGCTGCAGGGCGAGCTGAGGGCCTACCTGCGTACCTTTGTAGCCTCGACGCTGCTCAACGACGAGCAATACGCCTACGGCTGGCGCTGCGTGCGCTTCGGCCAATCTGGCATCCTGGCAGGCGAAGCCAACTGCCCGCTGGATGACCTGACTGCTCGCTGGCTGGCGAACAACCCGAACCTGGTGGGCCTGCGCCTGGACGCTCTGCTGGCTTACGCTAACGCCACCGGCGACTGGGACGCCATCCGTGCTAACTGGTCGCTCGTTATGCAGCAGTTCCAGATGTTCCTGGCTGCCTATGACCCGTCTCTGGGGTTCTGCCGGTTCGAGCAGTGGCTGACCGGTCGTCTGAACATCGGGGCCCAGATCGCGGCAGCCCAGGCGGTGCGCGACATGGCCGCCCATTTCGGCTACGCTGACGTACAGGCCCAGGCCCAGACGTTGCTGACCAACTTGCTCAACGGGCGCGTTGCCCTGGCCCAGTTCGTGCCGAATCTCTATGACCTCGGTCTACGCGAGCCGGTGCCGATCCGCCTCAATCCCGACGGCACGCTCGTCTACGAAGACATCATGGTGACAGGCGTCTACAACGGCGCCCTGATTCCCTACAGCGCCGCCCTGCGTGACCGCGATACCGATCCCGAACAGGTGAACTGGTGGGATGGCACGACCTTCGTGGTCGATGGCGGCGTGGGCATGATGCACTATCCGGCGCTTTCAGGCTACTTCCCGCTCAGCTCCGCGTTGATCGAGCGGCTGCGGTCAAGTCTGCTGGACAAGACCCGCTACTATGTGAAGTCCTATGAGGTCAACAATCCGTGGTGGTGGATGGCCGATCTGGCGCACCATACTACGTGTAGTGGCGAGCACCTGTACCATAGTCCCACGCTGTCGTGGACGATGTTCCAGGTCAAGGCGTGGGTGCTACAGGAAGACTGGAATACCCTTGCACGCCAGTTGCCCGAGCCGGTGAGTTTCAACGCACGTTATGATCTGTACCGCCTGGACAACCTTGCAACGCTCTTGGCGCTGGGGCAGCCCATGAGCAAGGGAGTGAGCCCAAGCGCTGCCCGCTATGGTGACCGCCTCACGTATACGATCACCCTGGCCGGCGTTGGGGCTAGCGCCGCTATCTCCGATCCCGTGCCTGCCGGGACAACGTACGTTCCGCAGAGTGCCCAAGTGGACCCGAACATAGGTACGCTCACGGCAGATGGGGCGCTTGTTCAGTGGACGGGCGTCCTGCCCGACGATGTGACGCTGACGCTTAGCTTCGCCGTGACGGTGGCGGTATCTACGCCGACCGCGATCGTTAACCGGGCCCACGTTGATGGTGGCGATCACTCGGCAGAGCTCGTCGCGATCGCTTACGCAAACTATCACCACGTCTACCTCCCCATCGTCATCAGAAGGTGGCCGGGCTAGCGTCCTGATCACCCCCCACATAGCCTTTCGGCGCTGTTATTTCGATTGCACGGCTGGGCGCTCCATAGTGTGGTCAATAGGAGGCGCATCATGCGCAAGCTGCTGTTGGTATTCCTGATCTTCGCATCGAGCAATTGGGCTCGACCTGTGGCTGTGCGAGGCAGCGTGTTGCAGGAGACCGCGCTGCGCCGTGTCAACGCGCCCTACTTCGATGGCCAACTGGAATGGTCGGAGACGGCGATATTCTGGTTCGGAAAGAACGAACAGGGCATCCCCAGCCGCAACTATGCGGATGTGCGCGTTGGTTATACGGCGGACAGCCTGCAGGTCCGTGTGACCGTTGTCGATTACTACCTCTGGTATCTTGAGAACGCGACGGTGTCCGACGATCTGACCGCCTTCGATGCGGTCTACCTCTACCTGGATACCGGTCACGACCGCAGCGCCTCTCCGCAGGCCGATGACTACCGCTTCCTTCTGGGCTCGCGCCACTGGCCCAACGAGGACGCGGCCCAATACCGCCGCCAGGCGCGTGGCGATGGCGGTGGCTGGGACGCGTCATGGTCGGGGTCGTGGCTGGACTACGGGGCTATGCAGTGGTGGTGCAACCCCGGCCCAAACAGCAACGAGTGCGGCATTGACTACGGCTGGACTGGGATTTTCACGGTCCCGTGGGAGACCCTGGGACGCTCGGGACCGCCGCCCGAAGGCTCGTTGTGGGGGCTGGGTGTTCAGCTTCTCGATCGAGACGATGCGCCGCCTGCCGGCTATGTCGAGCCTGACCACTGGCCCGAGACATTCGAGCCGGACAGCCCTGCGACCTGGGGCGAGCTCCATTTTGGAGCCGCCCGCTTTCGCCCCCCCGAGGCCGTGCCTGAGGGCACAACGGTGATCCGTGCCGCTTCGCCAACCGACAACACCGTAGAGGATGCGTGGATGGGCGGAGGGGGCGTGTGTGGCAGCGGGCACGAGGGCGGCACCGAGATCAACCACGGAGCGGACACGGGCTTGTATGTGGGCAGCGAGATCGCCCCAACCCATTTCCCATGCTTCAACAAGTCGTATTTGCGCTTTGCGCTCGATGCAGTGCCGGCGGGGAAGACCATCATCTCGGCAACGATGACGCTGCATCTCTGGGGCAATGCCGGTGCCCCGGGAGAGGCCAATCCGTCGTGGGTGCATCTCTTTACCGTCGGCGACCCCTGGGACGAGATGACCATCCACTGGAACAACGCTCCATTGCCCCGGGAGAACGTAGCTGCGAGCTGGGTTTATCCACTCATGGCATCCGTTGACTGGCCCGGCGTGGCGTATCATTGGGACACTACGCAGGCGGTGGCTGAGGCCTACGCACGGGGTGAGGCGGTCAGCGTGGCGATTTATGGCTCCGACACCGATCAGCACAGCAGCAAGTATCTGACGTCTTCAGAGACCGGTGACTGGAATGTAGCCGGACGGCCCGCATTGGCCGTGGTCTGGGGGCGGTCGACGTCCACGTTGCAGAAGTCTGTTGCGCCCGTACTTGCGCGCACCGGTCAGGAGCTCACGTATACGCTGCGATTGGTGGGCAGTGGGCGGGCTC
>Ga0123333_10001108_pt1 | contig 28444 bp, 15 predicted proteins | sample BioC12SIPDNA_3_FD_89957 | JGI IMG/M metagenome (GOLD analysis project Ga0123333, IMG submission 89957) | Anaerobic biogas reactor microbial communites from Washington, USA - Biogas_R2_B C12 SIP DNA | ecosystem: Engineered > Bioreactor > Anaerobic > Unclassified | place: Washington, USA... | reverse complement strand
CTGCAGGAACAGGTATTGCTGTATGGCAACACGGTTGAAAACGCCCTGCGCGACGCGGTGGCGCTGCTGATGACTCTCGACCAGGCCGGCACAGAAGATATCATGGAGCGCTACCGCGAGATCGTAGCCACGCATGGGAGGATCGAGGATGACACGCTAGCGCTGATCGCCACCCAGCAGCCAATGGCCACCGACCTCCGACTCCTGGCAGCTATTCTGGAGATCTCCTCCGAGCTGGAACGCATCGGCGACTATGCCAGGGGCATCGCCCGCATCACCCAGCTCCTGGGAGACAACCCCAAGGTGCCGGCCCCCCAAGCGATCATCCCGATGGTGACGCAGGCACGCGACATGATGCTGCGCGCGCTGCAATGCTTTATTCATAACGATGCCCAAAACGCGCGCCTGATCCCGCGCGAGGATGACGCCGTCGACACGCTCTTTAGGCAGGTCGAGCGCGAGCTGATGAACCACATCATTGCCGACCCGACCTGTATCGAGCATGCCAACTATTACCTGTGGGCGGCGCACAACCTCGAGCGTTCTGCCGACCGTGTGACCAACATTTGCGAGCGCATCGTCTTTACCGTCTCGGGTGAGATGCGCGAACTGGAAACCACTATGAGAAAACCTGGCATCTCGGGCATCTAGCCGCATGCGCCACCATAAAGGAGTAATGCCGTGAAGACAGAGTCGTTGGGATATGCCTACAGCTACTGGGTTTGCCCCTCGTGCGATACCAAGAACATCGGCACACGCCGTACCTGCGAGGGCTGCGGTGCGCCCATGCCCGAGGATGCCCAGTTCGTGCAGGCCACCCAGGAGGATCTGATCACCGACGAAGCCGAGATCGCTGCGGCTCAGTTGGGGCCCGATATCCATTGCCCCTATTGCGGCACGCGCAACGTGGCCAATGCTGCCAAATGCGTGCAGTGCGGCGGCGACCTCTCCGAAGGTACCGCGCGTCAGGTCGGCCAGGTGCTGGGAGCGCATAGCGACGGCTCAGTCCAACCGATCACCTGCCCAGCCTGCGGCAACTCTAATCATCCCGATGCAGCGCATTGCACCCAGTGCGGCGCACCGATGCACGGCGCCGCCGCGCCCCCGCCCGATGGGGATACCATTACAACGCCCCCGAAAAAAGGCTGCAGCAAGGGGGTCCTGTTCCTGCTGGCAGCTGCGGCATTACTGGCGGTAGTGATCGGGGTGATCAGCTGTTGGCCGCGTTCAACGAGCGCCGCCGTCACATCAGTCTCGTGGACGCGCACCATCCCGATTCTCGAGCAGCGCCAGGTCGAGCGCTCCGACTGGGAGGAGAACATCCCCGATGGCGCAGAACTGTACGGCTGCGAGATGCGCGAATATGGCTATTCCGACGGACCGCAGCCCAATTCGACCAAAGAGTGCGGAACGCCCTACTCGCGCGATTTGGGCAACGGGCGCGTAGAGGTGGTACAGGATTGCGAATACCTGGTATACCGCGAATATTGCCGCTACAGCGTGCTTGAATGGGTGGTGGTCAACACCCTGCAGGCTGAGGGCAGAGACTATAGCCCCTCCTGGCCGCGAGCCCAACTCGCCTCAGGCCAGCGCGAAGGCGACCGCACCGAGCAGTATGTGATCGTCTTTGGAGATGCCAACAAGCAGTACGTCTACACCACCAGCAACGCTGGCGAGCTGGCCCAGTTCCAGCCCGGCACGCGCTGGTCATTAAAGGTCTCGGGCACGCGGGTGATATCGTACCGCGCGGAATAAACAATAGAGCCCTCGCTATCGCGAGGGCTCTTGTTTCAGCTAGAGCGCCTCAAACAGCACCAGTTCGCTCATGCCGGCAGCCCTTACCGGCACAAATACGCCCTCCCCAAGCAGCTTGCTGCCGCACACCTCGCGCACCCAGCCAGCGCTCTCCATCGACACGCGGTAGCGCCGGTCGGGGCTCAAGCCGCGCATCACCAACTGGTAGCCCGTGCCACAGGCGTCGGGGTAGCGGAAAACGCCGGCATAGGCACGCGACTTGTCATCGGCGGCGATCTCCATTACCACCCACTCGCCGGCATCGCGCTGGTTCTGCAGCGGGGTGTGGTGGTACATGCGGCTCGTGCCGATAATCGGGCGGATAGATTCCTTGTAGACCTGCACCACCCGCCGCCAATGCCCGCGCGCGCCCTCGTGCAGTTCTGCCATGGAGGGATAAATCCCGCTGACGGTCAGATGGCCCCACAGGCCGGTGCGCAGGGCGAAATCGAGGTCAGCCTGGCCATCCGAGATAGCCCCCGGATAGGTGGAGCAAACCTCGGGCGGCAGCATCAGGGTTACGCCGTTAGAGATCTTGCAGGTCGGCAGCGGCGACCATTTGTCGGTGGTTTGGGTCCAGTTGAAGCGCTTCATGATCCCCAAGTCGTTGCGGCCGCCGCCGGATGAGCAGTTCTCGAGCAGCAGCCTGGGGAAGCGCGCGTGAATGCGGTCAAAGATGCCGTACAAAGCGTCGTAATAGCGCCACAGGATGTTTTCCAGATAGCCGGCATATTCGCGCTCACCGCCGATACCGATCGAGATGTTGTAATCCAGCCGGAAGCAATCCAGGTTGTAGCGCTCGATGACGCCCACGATGGTTGCTTCCAGATACTCGGCCACTTCGGGGCGTGAGAGGTCCAGGTTGGGGATGCGCTCGCCGCGTACCTGCATCTGCCAGTCGGGATGGTCGCGCAGGATGTGCGAGGCACTGCCCATACGCTCAGCCTCGACCCACAACCCGCCCAGCATGCCGCGCTCGTGGATGCGGTCAAACACTGCACGCACACCGTGCGTCAGGAGCGGTGATTCGCGCTCCCAGTCGCCGACAGCCTCCCACCATTTGCTGTCATCGCCACCAAACCATCCGGCATCCAGCATAAAGAGCTCGATGCCGGTATCGGCAGCTATATCGATCTCTTCATAAACCTGCGCTTCCGTCACCTGGTCGTTGCGGGTATAGCCGGTGTGGTTAATCTCGACACGGTGCTCGAGCCCTTTGGGGTGCTGCAGGATGACAGACTTGCGCGCGTGCTCGTGCAGGGCCTGGGCGCAGGCATCTAGATCGCCGAACTGAAAGCCCAGGTGCACCTCGGGCGTCAGGCAGGTTTCGCCGGCATCCAGCACCCGCAGCGGGGCGGGGCCAGCCATACTCACTCTCGCATACAGCCGCACCTCGCGGCCCTGATCGGCAGCCTGCTCGCGGTAGCGCTCCTGGTCATTGAGGAAGGAGAACTGCCAGTTGCCCGACCAGCCAAAGGCGAGCGTGGCAACCTCACCGGAGAGCTCGTTGCGCACATACACGGTTGGGATGCCCCAGCCCGAACGGCCGTGCATGCTCTCGACCGCCGTGATCCCCGGGGGCAGTTCCTGCCAGGCAAAGGTGCCCTCGGTGCCGGCCTCATGTTCGGTCAGATGCCCCAGGGTAAAGGGTGCGCGATCCAGATGCGCCATGGCGGCTGTATTCCAGTGGTACCCGACCGGCTCCCACAGCTGACCGCTCCAGGGCGCAACTTCGCTGAGCGCGCAGGCTGAATCGCCCGTGTTGGTGATCTCCAGCCAGCGCGTGAGAAAGACGGTGCCATCCAGCCGCGTAAAAACGCGCACCCGGATCGGCCGCAGGGTATGCTCGAGCGTCACGACCGCCTCGCGGCAGCCGGGTACGCTGCTTTCGATCTCTTCAGCGCCTACCCAGCGCCAGTGGTCGTGCAGCTGCTGACTATCCACCACCAGGTGAAAGGCAGTCTGGCGGATACGCTGCGGACGCGTGGCCCATGCTCCGCCGCGGTATCCCAGCCAAACGCCGTCGCGGTTGCGCGGCCGGCCCATCGCCGAGGTACTTACCACCAGATACTGCCCATTCAGCAGGGCTTCCTGATAGCAGGCGAGCCCCGCATCAAAGCGGATCATCGGGAAGGGCTCGACCGCCAGTGCTGTGGCTCTTGGCGCGTCATGGCTGATATGGATGTTCATCGCTCACCTCACTATGTGTGGTGGGCTGATGCTAGCATAGCGGGGCATGAGCGTCAACGCTTGCATAGCCAGGCATCTGCGCTATGATGCACCTGTATGCTCAAGGAGTCTGATATGCCGCAACTGCCCGTCTATTACTGCCGACGCACTGCGACAGCCCCAGCCAGCCTCGCTCCGGATGACGCGGCTTGGCACAACGCCGAGACCATCACCCTCGTGCAGGCCACCTCGGGCGAGCCCCCGCGCCAGGCGACGCGCTGCAAGCTGGCCTGGGATGATGAAACCCTGTATGTGGGCTTTTGGTGTGACGATAAATCCGTCTATTCCAGCATGACGGAAGACGGCCAGGCGCTCTACGACGAAGAGGTTGTCGAGGTGTTTATCGACGACGACTGCGACGAACGCTCCTATGCAGAGATCGAGGTCAACCCGCACAACGCTGTGCTGCAGCTGTATATCTTGAAGCGCGGCGAGGTCTGGAAGCAGCTGTGGGATTGGCGCGCAACGCGCATGCGCACGCATGTCGCAGTGAATGGCGACCCGTCTGACCCGAATTCGGCCGATCGCGGCTGGTCAGCGTTTCTTGCGATCCCGCTCGAGGATTTCTGCACCGCGCCCAACCTTCCGCCCGCGGTTGGCGACCGCTGGCGCATCAACCTGTATCGCATCGACCGGCATGCGGATGGCGACGAATACTCTGCCTGGTCCCCGCCCGGGCGCGACGCCTTTCACACCCCCAAACGCTTTGGTTGGCTCGAGTTTGGTGCCTGATAAACCATTGGCGTTTGTACGGCGCAATGCTATAATGAATGTGCCCGCCCATGTGCGAGCACTGGTCAACCTCATGAACAATCCAATTGTGCGTTTTGTGCGCCAACGCTGGCGTTTGTTGCTAGGCATACTGGTCAGCGTCCTTTCGCTTTACCTGGTGGTGCGCGGTACCGACTGGGTCAAGCTGTGGGCGGTCTTTCGCACCGCCAACTACTGGTGGCTGATCCCGGCTGCTCTGGTACTGCTGAGCACCAGTATTTCGCGCGCCTTTCGCTGGAAACTGCTGATCGCCCCCGACGCCCCCATCACCATCCCGCGCCTGGTGCATATCGTCAACATCGGCTACCTGTTTAACAACACCCTGCCGGCCAAGGTCGGCGAACTGGTGCGGGCTTATCTGGTGGGCCGCTCGGTAGAGGGCGGCTTTGCCCAGGCACTCTCTACTCTTTTAGTCGAACGCCTGCTGGATGTGTTGTGTGTGGTGGTGATCCTGCTGATCCTGCTGCCATTCATCGCCATGCCCGACTGGGCCATGCGCGGCGGGCTGATATTTGGCACTGTGGCGGTAGCGGGAATGGCCGTGCTGGTCGTGCTGGCCAAACTGGGCGAGCCGGGCATCGACAAGCTGTGGCGCGTCCTCGGCAAGGTGCCTGTCCTTGGCAGCGCCAAAGTGCGCGCATTCGTCAGCCGTCTGGTGGTAGGCCTGCAGCCGATCACCCAGCCGCGTCTGGCGCCCGGCATCCTCTTTTGGTCGGCGATGCTGTGGCTCGGTTATGCCCTGCTCAATTATTTGGTGCTGGCCGCCTTTCGCATGACCAACCAGGTCTCGTTTGCGCTGACCGCCTTTGTACTGGTGGCAACCGGGTTCAGTATGATAATCCCCTCCTCGCCGGGCGCAATGGGCGTCTTTGAAGGCGCGGTGGTGCTGGCACTGGGCTTGTACAACGTCGACCAGTCGCAAGCTTTTGCCTATGGCTTCGGCCTGCACATGTTTACCAACCTGCTCCTGATCGTATTTGGCCTGGTGGGGTTGCGCGCCGAAAGCCTCAGCTTTGGGCAGGTCTCCAGCGGCATCAGCCAGGCACAACCCGATACCCCCAGTGAGGAGGCCTAATGCGCATTCTGACGGCCCTGACCTATTACTACCCGCACTGGACGGGGCTGACGGCCTTTGCCCAGCGTATTGCCGAGGGGCTGGCCGCGCGCGGCCACGAGATCACCGTGGTGACCTCGCGCTATAACCGCGACCTGCCGGCTGAAGAGACCTACAACGGCGTGCACATCCGGCGCGTCAACGGCTGGTTCCGCCTCTCGCGCGGCCAGGTGATGCCCGGATTCCTGCCCGAGATCCAGCGCCAGTTGCCGCACCACGACGCCGTACAGGTGCATACCCCCATGCTCGAGACCTGGCCGGTGACCGCCGCGGCACATCGCGCCGGCTTGGGGGTGCTGATGACCCACCACGGCGATCTGGTGATGCCAGCCGGGCTCGGAGACCGCATCGTACAGCATGCCGTCGGCTATATGCTCGAGCGCGGCGCGCAGGCTGCCGACATCATCAGCATCTATACCCTGGATTACACCCTGAACTCGGACTTTTTGCGGCCGCACATCGACAAAGTGGTGCCGGTATATCCGCCAGTGGTCATCCCCGAGCCCGACCCGGAGGTGGTAGCTGCCTGGCGGCGTGAGCTGGGGCTGGACGGCGTGCCGATCGTGGGCTTTGCCGGGCGCTTTGTCGAGGAAAAGGGCTTTGACTACCTGCTAGAGGCCATGCCGATGGTGCGCGAGCAGGTGCCGGGGACGGTCTTTTTGTTTGCCGGCGAGACAAATGTGGTTTACGAAAGCTTTTACCAGCGCTGCATGCCCGCCCTGGAGGCTAACCGCGACCACATCGTCAGCCTGGGGTTGATCACGGATACCCAGCGACTGGCCAACTATTACGCCATGTGCGACCTCTTTACCCTACCTTCGCGCACCGATTGTTTCGCCAGCGTGCAGGTCGAGGCGATGCTATGTGGCACGCCCGTGGTGGCTACCAACATCCCCGGCGCGCGCGAGGTGGTCAAGGTCACAGGGATGGGCAAGCTGGTAGAACCGCGCAATCCGCGCTCGCTGGCGGATGGCATCATTGAGGTGCTCACCAACCGCAAGCGCTACCTGCGCAGCCGCGCCGAGATCGCGGCGATCTTTGATTACGAGCGTGCCATCAGCGATTATGAGCGCCTGCTGGGCGCCCTGGCACGCCCCGCCGCCGACGCCTGAGGAATGAAAGGAACTCGGTATGAGCCGTGAGCCGGAACTGAGCGATGCCCAAAACGCTGCTCTCGCCGTGCTCCTGCGCAACGAGTCGGATACGGCCTATACACGGCGCGCCACACGCATCGCCGCCTACCTCGAGCTCGAACCCGGCGACACCCTCTTTGATTGCGGCACCGGGCGCGGCTTTTACCTGCAGATGGCCGGAGCGCTCTGCCCGGATTGCACGCTGGTGGGGCTGGATTACGAAGACCACGTCCTGAGGGTGGCTCAGAGCCACCTGGGGGCGCTTCCGGTCATGCTCAACCGCGGCGATATTCATCATCTACCCTATCAGGATAACGTCTTTGATGCAGTGATCCTCTCCGAAGTGCTCGAGCACCTCACCGACGACCACGCCGCACTGCGCGAGCTCTACCGCGTGATCAAACCCGGGGCGGTGCTGGCCATCACCGTGCCGCACGAGCGTTTTTCGGGTTGGTTCGACCCGCTCAACCGCCTGCGCCAGCACCTGCGCCTGCCGCCCATCCGCCGCGGCCCCTTTGCCGGTATCTGGGCCAACCATCACCGCCTCTACCTGCCGGACGAATTGGCAGCGTTGGTCCGTGAGGCGGGCTTTACGGTGGAACAGGTTGAAGAGCAGACTCACTATACCTTCCCGGGCACGCAGTTTATCGTCTATTCGATCGGCAAAGAGCTTTACGACCGTAATCTGCTGCCCAAGTTCATATTGCGTTCGACCTCACGCTATAGCGGCACCGAAAACCGCGGCAGTATGCTCAACCCGATTAACTGGATGCTGGCGCTCTTTCGCGCTGTCGACCGGCTGAACGAATCGCCCAGGGCCATGGCCAAAGCGCGCACGTTCGTCAACATCGCCCTGAAAGCCCGTAAACCCCTCCACGAGGCGAGCGTATGAGCACGCGCAGCGCACAGGCCAAATCGCTCGCCCCCTGGATGGCGGCGGCTGCACTGGCGCTAGCCCTGGCCGCCCAGTTGCTGCTGGATCGCCCGGAAGAGCGCCTGAAATTGATTGCGGTAGGCGTGTTCATCATCGCCAGCGTGCTCCTGCTGCTGGCCACCTGGTCACAATCCCATAGCGTGCACGCGGCTGCCAAACAGGCCTACCGAGCCCCCGCCGCCTGGCGCCTTAACCTGGTCTGGCTGGTATTGCCGGCGGCACTGATCGCCTGGGTTAACCTCGCGGACAACCGCTACAGCCTGGTGGGCGGTTTGGCCTGGTTGGCCGGCATCGCCGTTCTGCTGATATCTGCCTATCAGGCGCCGCTGCGCAGCCCCTCAAAGCAGAGTGCCCGCTTTAAGCTGGGCTGGACCCATCTGGCTCTGCTGGGCGCCATGGTAGCTGGCGCCGGATTGCGCCTTTGTCGGCTGGCTGAGATTCCCGCCGAGATGGGGCCCGACCTGCCCCACAACGTCGCCAATATCCGCTCAATCCTGGAGGGCGACTGGCCGATCTTTTTCCCGTCCTGGCCGGGGCGCGAAGGCCTCTTCTTTTATCTGTCGGCCATCCCCGCCAGCCTGGTGGGCCTCAGCCACCTGAGCATCAAGCTGACCTCGGCGCTGATCGGCATTGCCACTATCCCGCTGGTCTATCTGCTGGGCAAAGAGCTCTACCGCCGTTCGGTGGGGGTGATCGCCGCCTGGCTGTATGCCGCCAGCACCTGGGCGGTCATCACCAGCCGCGTAGGCCTGCGCATGGTGCTGGTGCCTACCCTGCTGGCGCTCACCTGGTTTTGGATGGTACGCGGATTGAACCGCCGCAACCGCTGGCATCTGGCGCTGGCCGGCCTGGCATTGGGCTTGGGGCTGCACAGTTATAATGCCTTTATCGCGGTGCCCTTTTTGGTGCTGGGGTGGATGCTGACCGAGGTGATCGCGGGGCGAAGCAAAAGGCTGTGGGAGATGCGCGTCGGCTTTGTGTACCTGTTTGGTATTGCCGCGCTGCTCTTTTTGCCGCTCGGACGCTATATGATGGATGAACCCGGCAATTACCTGCTGCGCGTGACGACGCGTGTAACGGCCACCGAGGTGCCGCTGCCGCCTAACCCGCTGTGGGTGCTGATCCAGAACATGCTCAACTCCCTGGGGATGTTCAACTATCACGGCGACCTGGTCTCGGTGCTCAACGTGGTGGGCGTGCGCCAATTCGGGCTGGTCGCCGCTGCCATGCTGCCGCTCGGAGTGGTTTATCTTGGTGCCCGCCCGCGGTATGCCAACAACCTGGCGGTGCTGATCACTATCCTGGTGATGCTGCTGCCATCGGCCCTGTCGATCGCCTTCCCGCGCGAGGTACCCAACACCGGGCGCGCGATCGGCGCGCTCGTGCCGGCGATTATCGCTAGCAGCGTGGCACTGGATGCCATCCGACGCTCCCTGGCGCCGCCCTCCGCCGTCAAGCCGCTCAAGGATGCTGCCGACCAACCCGAAGCCCAGCTGGCAGCAGCTGCTGCACCGCGCCGCAGGGTAATTCGCCGCGGCCAAATACTCGCCTGGGGCCTGGTGGCCGTCCTGCTGGCAGCCGAGACCGCGGCGGCCTATCCCTACTATTTCGAGCGCTTTCGCACTAATCTGCCGCAGAGCAACTATTCGATCTCGCTGGAAATGGCCAGGGTCATGGACGCCTATGCCGACCAGGGGCGCGTCTACATCAAAACCCAGGGGCACTGGTACGACGGCAATGCCGTTCGCGCCCAGCTGCGACGCCTGAGCAACTGGAACGACGAGTTCTGGGAGCTGGTCCCCGGCACCGCCCCGCTGGATGATCTAAGGGGAAAGGTGCTGGTGATCGTACATCCCGACGACACAGCCGCGATTGAGACCCTCAGGCGAGCTTTTACCAGCCACAGCATCGAAAAGCACTATAACTATGACGGCGAACCGACCTTTATTGCCTTTTATGGAGAGCGCTGAGCATGCAAGCAAGCGACACCGCCCTTGAACCCAAACCGCGCACCAGCATCCTCTGCCGTATAGAGCACAGCCCGCGTCTGCAGCTGGTGGTGCTGGCACTGATTGTGGCGCTGGGAGCGGGTTTGCGCCTCTATAACGTCGACTGGGATGACGGCACGCACCTGCATCCCGACGAGCGCTTTCTCACCATGGTCGAGAACGGGCTCAGCTGGCCTACCAGCCTCAACCAGTACTGGGATACTGCCAATAACCCGCTCAACCCCTATAACTCGACCCAGGGCTCGTACGTGTATGGGCTCTTCCCGGTGGCAGCTGCCAAACTGGCCGGCGAGGCCAGCGGCTATACCGGCTACTTTGGGGTGCACTTGGCCGGGCGCGTGCTCTCTGCTCTGGCTGATATAGGCTCGATCCTGCTGGTGTTTTTCATCGGGCGGCGCCTTTATAGCGCCAAAGTGGGCCTGCTGGGCGCCTTTCTGCTCAGCGTCTCGGTGCTGGCAATTCAAAACAGCCACTTTTTTACTGTAGATAACTTTACCACCTTTTTCGTGACCCTGGCGCTCTATTATGCGGTACGCGTCGCCCAGGGGCGCAGCTGGAGAAACCTCATCGCCCTCGGGTTTGCCTTTGGCATGGCCGCCTCGTGCAAGATCAACACCCTTTCGTTTCTGGCGGTGATCGGGCCGGCGCTCTTGCTGCGCATGCAGGCTCGCAAACAGTCTGCCGATACCACCCGCCGGCGCTGGCGCCTGGTAGTGCGCCTCGAATCGCCCAAGGCCGATGCCCCAACCACGCCTCCGCGCCCAACCTCGCCGCTGTGGCGCGCCGCGCTGGAAATGCTGGTAGTGCTGATCGTCGCCTTTTTCACTTTTCGCATTGTCCAGCCGCAGGCCTTTATGGGGCCGGGCTTTTTCGGGCTGACGATCAACGACAAATGGGTCAGCGATATGGCCATGATCTCAAAGCTGGTTTCGGGGCAGATCGACTATCCCCCCAGCCACCAATGGACGGCACGCACACCGATATGGTATTCGTTCAAAAACCTGGTGCTGTGGGGTCAGGGGCTGCCGCTGGGGTTAGCGACCTGGTTCGGATGGGGTCTGATGGCCTGGCAGCTTGCGCGCCGGCGAGAATGGCGCCATCTCTTGCCCTGGATCTGGATGACTTTGACCTTCTTTTACTCGAGCGTGCAGTTCGTCAAGACGGTGCGCTACCTGCTGCCCATTTATCCGACCATGGCACTGATCGCCGCCTGGGGGCTGTCGTGGCTGATGGCGCGCACGCGCGAACGCCTCTCTGTGCGCACTAGGTGGCGCATCTGGCAGCACCGCCTGGCCTGGATCGCAGCCGGCACCGTAGCGCTCGGGACACTGCTGTGGGCACTGGCGTTCTGCCGCATCTATACCCAGCCTGTCACGCGCATTACCGCCTCGCGCTGGATGTTTGCCAACCTGCCCAAGGGCACTGCACTCACCTGGGAGGAGTGGGACGACCCCTTGCCGCTCAGCATCGACGGGCACGCCGTGAGCGAGTTGTTTAACCAGATCAAGACCAGCCCGTATGGCGAAGATACCCCCGACAAGCGCGAGGAGCTATACAGCTGGCTGGAGCAGACCGAGTACATCGTGCTGAGCTCCAACCGTCTCTATGGCTCAATCCCCAGACTGCCGATGCGCTACCCCATGACCACGCGCTATTACGAGGCGCTCTTCTCGGGCGAACTGGGCTTTGACCTTTACCAGACCTTTACCTCGCGCCCGGGCCTGTTTGGCATCGAGATCGTCGACGATGATGCCGACGAAACCTTTACCGTGTACGACCACCCCAAGGTGCTGATCTTTAAAAAGAACGCCTCGTTTTCGTCCGAGCGCCTGCGTGAGCTCTTTGGCGGATACGACCTTGAGCACGTGGTGCGCATGATGCCGCGCGACGTGGGGCGCGCCCCCAATTGCCTGATGCTGTCCAACGACCGCTGGGCATCCCAGCAGAGCAGCAGTACCTGGAGCGCACTTTACCCCGCCGGTAACCTCTTTTCTCAAGCGCCGACTCTGAGCTGGCTGGCTGTCCTGTGGCTGCTGGGGCTGATCGGGTTTGCCTACCTGTTTGTGCCCTGCCGGCCGCTACGCGATAACGGCTATGCCATCTCCAAGATGATGGGCTTGCTGCTGGCAGGTTGGCTGAGTTGGCTGATCCCCAGCCTGAAGCTGGTGCCCTACAGCCGCACTTTGCTGGCAGCTATCCTGGGGGTGCTGGCAGTCGGTGCTGTCATCATTTTTGTGCGCCACCGTGCCAAATTCACCAGCTTTATTCGCTGGCGCTGGCGCCAGCTGGTAATGATGGAGCTGCTCTTTATCGGCCTCTTTATGTTAATGTGGCTGGTGCGCACCACCAACCCCGACCTGTGGCACCCCGCCCTGGGCGGCGAAAAGCCGATGGAACTGGCCTATCTCAACGCCATACTGCGCAGCGAATACTTTCCGCCCTACGACCCGTGGTTCGCCGGCGGCTACCTCAACTATTATTACCTTGGCTGGGTGCTGGTGGCCTACCTGATCAAGCTGACGGCGACCGTGCCAGCTATTTCGTTCAACCTGGCGATTCCGACCTGGTTCGCACTGACGGGCATGGGCGCCTTTGGACTGGTATTCAACATCGTGGGGCCCGACCAGCCGCGGCGCTGGCTGGGACGCTCCGTGCTGTTTGGACTGGCGGCCGCCGCGCTGACGGTGCTGGCCGGCAACCTGGCCGAGGTGGGCGTGATCGCACGCGGCTGGATGAGCCTGGGCGAATCAGCCGCGCGTCCCGGTGCCTGGCCGATCGTGCAGGATATTCAGCGCCTGTTCAGCGGTATGGCCGCCAACCTCTTCCGCGGCGAGACCTTGCCGGTGCGCCAGGAATGGTGGTATTGGAATGCCTCGCGGGTCATGCCCAACGGCGAGATCACCGAGTTCCCCTACTTTACGTTCCTGTACGCTGATCTGCATCCGCACATGCTGGATATGCCCTTCTTTTTGATGAGCCTGGTGCTGGGCTTGAACCTTGCGCGCTACCGTCCGCGCCTAGAGGGGGCTGACTGGCTGCGGCAGATCACCGCCTGGCCCTGGGCAGCCGCCGGGTTCACAGCACTAAGCCTTGGGTTCAGCTGGTGCGCCAACACCTGGGATCTGCCGGCTTCTGTGGCGCTGATAGCCGGCATGCTGGCACTCGGTCTCTACCAGTCGGGCATGCGCGTGACCAAGCGTGAGATCGTATATGGCATCGCGCTGCTGGTGGTCATCCTGGTGGCCAGCAACCTGCTGTACCGCCCCTTCCACGCCAACTATGGGGCAGCCTATACGTCGGTATCGCCCTGGACGGGAGCGCGCACCAGCCTGCTCTCGCTCATCGCCATGTTTGGCTTGCAGCTGTATATCCTCTATACCTCTGTCAGCAGCGCCGTGCTCGGCCGCCAGGCACGCGGCGTTGTCGCAAGGGCTGTGCGGGTGCTCTTGCCCAAACGGCGCTGGCAGCGCTCGATCGACCGCTACCGTGCACTGGTCAACAATCCTTCGCCCTCGTACCAGTTGGCGTGGTTTGGGATAGGGCTCTTGATGGCGGCGCTGCTTTTTGGTGCGCTGCTGGGCGCCTGGGTGCTGGTGGTGGTGCTGCCCTTGGCAGTGTTCTCAGCCTGGCTGGCGATACGCAGCGAATCGCGCTCGTCGCAGCGCCTGCTCGGGCTGCTGAGCTTTGCAGGTGCGATGCTTGTGATCGGCGTCGAGTATGTCGTTATCAAGGGCGATATCGGGCGCATGAATACGGTCTTCAAGTTCTACCTGCAAGTCTGGCTGATCTGGGGCGCGGCTGCCGGTATCGCCTTGAGCGAAACCCTCCCCAGGTTGAAAACCTGGCCGGCCGGACGTCACGCCTGGTGGCAGACGCTCCTGGCGCTCTTGATCGTAGCAGCCGCCAGCTACCCGATCCTGGCGACGCCCGCCAAGGTGCAGGATCGTTGGCAATATCCTGCCCCCACCGGGCTGGACGGGTTGGCCTACATGCCGCTGGCAGAATTTCATGATCAGGACCAAACCCTCACCCTAGCATATGACGCGCGCGGCATCGCCTGGATGCAGAGCCACGTGCAGGGCACGCCGGTGATCGCTGAGGGCGCGGCACCGCCCTATCGCTGGGGCAGCCGCTACAGCATCAACACCGGGCTGCCGACCATCATCGGCTGGGATTGGCACCAAAAGCAGCAGCGTGCCGCTTTGTCATCTACCGTGATCGACTGGCGCCTTAACGACCTCGTCACCCTCTACAGTTCGCCCAATCCCGAGGCGGCTATGGAGATCGTGGCGCGCTACAACGTGCGCTATATCGTGGTGGGCGAGCTCGAGTCGGTTTATTACCATCCGGTGGGCCTGGCCAAGTTCGAGCGTATGGTCGGAGATACCCTCGAAGTGGCCTACCGCGACGGCCCGCTTACGATCTATCATGTACTTGAGCGCTGAACTGTGATGATCCTCAACACCCTCCTATGGTGGCTGCTGATCAGCGTAATCGGCTGGATCAGCCTGCCCCTCACCCTGCGACTCTTGCGCTTCCTGCCGGATGGCGGGGTCGGCCTGAGCCGCGTGTTGGGCATTACCGGCGCAACCTATGTGTTCTGGCTATTGGTGAGCCTGGGGGCGCTGCAGAACTCGCGCGCTGCCATCGCCGGCATGCTGGTGGCAGTCGCTATAGCCTCACTGGTGGTCAGTCTGCGCCACCGCGCCGAGCTGGCCGATACCTGGCGGCGGGCGCGTTCTGCCTTTTGGTATTACGAGCTGCTCTTTGCCATCAGTTTTCTGGCCTTTGCGCTCTTTCGCGCCTGGTCGCCCGAGATCGTGGCCACCGAAAAGCCGATGGAATTCGGCTTTATCAACGCCATCCTGCGCTCCAGCAGCTTTCCGCCTAACGACCCCTGGCTGGCGGGGTATTCGATCAGTTATTACTATTTTGGCTATCTGCCGATTGCGATGCTAGCCAAGCTGGGGTCGATCCCCAGCGAACAGGCGTTCAACCTGGCGCAGGCCTCCACTTGGGCACTGGCAGCGACGGGTTCAGCCGCGGTGGTGCACAACCTGATCCTGCTATGGCGCCAGCCACGTTTTGACGAGCGGGGTGATGTAGCCAGCGCACGCGAACGGCTGAGCAGCCTGCTGGGCGCAACCCTCGCGCCCGTACTGGTGCTACTGGCCGGCAACCTGGAGGGCGTCTTTGAGCTGATCCGCGCGCGCGGCTGGGGCAGCGACGCGCTGTGGAAGTGGCTGGATATCCGCAACCTGGCCACCACCGACCCCAGCCGGCTGTGGTACCCCGATGACGGCTGGTGGTGGTGGCGCGCTTCGCGCCTTCTGCACGACCGCGACCTGGCGGGCAACTCGCAGGAAGTCATCAGCGAATTCCCGATTTTCAGCTTTTTGCTGGGCGATAACCATCCCCACGTGCTAGCGCTGCCTCTGGTACTCTTGATGGTTGCCCTGGCGCTCAACCTGCTGCTGGGGGCGCTGGAGGGGCGCCGGCAAGACCAGGCACGCACCAGCCGCCTGTGGGTGGGCGGACGCCTGGAATGGGTGGTGATCGGCCTACTGCTGGGTGTATTGATCTTTGCCAACACCTGGGATTACCCGATCTATTTCGTGCTGGCAGTCGGCGCATGGCTGGCAGGCGCCTATTGGGGCAGCCAGGCGCGCTTCGGAGCGTGGCTGTGGGGTGCCGTGGTAGCCGGCGGTTCGCTTGCGGCCATCGCTGTGCTCGGATACCTGCCCTTTCTGCTTTCGTTTCGCTCGCAGGCCGGCGGCATCGCCCTGGTGCGCGTCAGCACCCAGCTGCACCAGTTCCTGATCATGTTCGGCGTCTTTATAGCAGCCATCGCAGCCTGGCTGGTGCTGGCGTGGCGACAGGCCGGCATCCTGCGCGCACGCAAACGCCTCAGCTGGATCATTGCGCTTGCCGCGGCGGCACTCGCCGTAGCTCTGGTGATCCTCGGCAAAGGCACGGCCGGCGTGCTGGTGCTGCTGATCGGCGTGATAGTCATTTTACTGGCCGACCAGCTGGCATCCTCCGATGTTCCCACACCGGCGGCAGCGGCACGTGCCATGCTGCTGTGGCTGGTATTTTTGGGCTTGGGCCTGGCGCTGGCGGTCGAGCTGATTTACCTGCGCGACGTGTTCAACTCGCGCATGAACACGGTATTCAAGTTCTATTACCAGGCCTGGGTACTGCTGGGGTTGGCGGCGGCTGCCGCGATATGGCGGATCGCCGCCTATTGGCGCGAGGCGCGCAGCATCGGTAAAGCCGCATCCGGCGTGATGCTCGGGCTGGTAGCGATCTTGCTGGCGGGCGCCCTGGTTTACCCGCTGATGGCAATCCCCAGCCGCGCCAATGGCTTTAACGGCACGCCAACCCTGGATGGCATGGCTTTTATCCGCGAGCGCAACCTGGCCGAATACGAGGCGATCCTGTGGCTACGGGCCAACGCACCGCACGACGCGGTCCTGCTCGAGGCGCCCGGCGGTCAGTACAGCGAGGCCAACCGCCTTTCGGCATACAGCGGTGTGCCGACCTTGCTGGGATGGGGCGGCCATGAGATGCAGTGGCGCGGCAGCTATGAGATCCCAGGCGCGCGCGAACCTGATATCGAGACGATCTATACCACCTCTGACCAATTGCAGGCGCGCAGCCTGCTTGTCAAGTACGGCGTCACCTATCTGGTGTTGGGCCCGCACGAACGCAGCGCGTACAGCATGTCGCCGGCGGCCGAAGCCAAGTTCGCTCACTTTATGTCGATCGTGTACACAAACGGCGACCTGACCATCTATGGTTGGCCGCGCTAGGCCGGGCACATATAATATCCGCATGACAGAGCTCAGCCACACCAATCCGAAGACGGCTGCCGAGCCGCTGGCGCTGCCGCTCACCCGCGAGCAGTTCCTCTGGGGCGCCCTGCTGGTCTTTACCCTGGCGCTGCGCCTAGGATGGCTGGGCTGGTGGCCGCTCACCGCTGACGAGGCCGGCAGTGCCCTGGCGGCCTGGCGCACCCTGCACGGAGGCTCCTCCGGCGGCGCCTGGAGTCCTCTGCTGGTATCGCTCCTGCGCGGCTTGTACGGCGTATTCGGCGCCAGCGACGCCCCCACGCGCCTGCCCTCGGCGATAGCGGGATCCAGCCTGGTGCTGCTGGCCGCCCTCTGGCGCCGCGAGCTGGGACGCGCCGCCTCGCTAGCAGCCGGCGTGCTGCTGGCGCTCTCACCCACGCTCCTGTTGGCCAGCCAGCGCGGCGACGGGGCGATCCTCGGGATCGCTCTGGTCGGATGGGGCATCACCGCCCTCGTGCGCGGCGTGCACGACGAACACATTACCTGGCAATATATTGGTGCCGGCCTTCTGGGCGCTGCCCTGGCGAGCGCGCCCAACGTGATCACCTGGCTGGCTGCCGGCGTAGTTATGGCTGGCTTGTGGCTTGGGCGGCATCCGAAAGCAGAGCGCGGCGCACTCCGCAGTTTGGGCATCCTCGCTATCGGCAAGCTGCTGGTGGTGGCGCTGTTGGCCTGGCTCATGAGCGCAACAGCTCTGCTCACCAACCTGGCCGGCCTGCATCAGGCCATGGCGCTGCCCTGGCGCTGGGCAACTGGCATCGCCCGTCTGCAGCCTCCCTGGGGCTGGTATGGTATGGCGCGCAACCTGCTGGTCTATGAGCTGCTGATCCTCGTGCCTGCAGCCTATGGTGCGGCTGCCGCGTGGCGGCGCGATCGCTGGGTGCGCCCGGTAGCTGCCTGGGCGGGGCTGGCATTGTTATTCGGCTGGTTGAGCCGTTCGTACGATCCGCTCGCCGCGCTGGACGCCCTCCTGCCCCTCACGCTGCTGGCAGCCCTGGGTTTAAGCCGCTTGTGGGACACACTGCTACAGCACACCCGCGCGCTCGATGTGGCGCTGGCATCGCCGGTGATCATATTCACCACCATGGGGTTTTTCGAGCTGATCGCCTATGCACGTGTGCCGGATGACAAGCTCCTGTTGGGTGCTGGCGTTGGTTTTATTCTGGCGATTCTGGCATGGGTCGGCCACTGGCTGTGGACCGAGCGCGCCGGCGCGCTGCGCAACAGCGTCTGGCTGATCCTGCTGTTGCTGGTATGCTGGACGCTGCGCGCCGACTCAGCCCTGCTATACCAGACCCTGGACGACCCGCGCGAGAGCCTCGGCGCTGGGCAAGTATCCCGCCAGGTGCGCGCGCTGCCAGAATTCCTGGCCGCGCACTCCAGCCACACCCTGGGCGATGCCTATGTGATCCACACCGCCTACGACGCGGCGCTTGAGCCGCTCGCGGGGTGGCTGCTGCGCGATTTTACGCCCCAGTTGGCCAAAATCGCAGCTGCGCCCTCTACCGCCGACGCTCTGGTACGCCCCGCCGACGATAGCGGTGGAGGGCCGGCGGGCTACATCGGGCAGCGCTTTGTGGTCTGGCACCGCTACACGCCGCGTGTGCTCAAGTTTAACGAATGGCTCAACTGGTTCCTGCTGCGCGAGCCGATCGGCGAGATCGAACCTACCTGGCTTGAGGTATGGGTGCGTGTAAGCGAACCGCCCCCAGCGAATTAAGGACGGATGTGAGGCATGGATAACGATCATAAAAACTGGTTGGATCGCCCGGCCCTGGGCGTGCGCATCACCTGGTGGCACGTGGCGGTAGTGCTGGTGCTGGCGTTTGTCATCATCACGCGTCTGGTGATGCTCGACACGCGCGCCTACTGCCACGACGAATCGATCCACGCCTGGGAATCGTGGAAGCTTTACACCGGGCAGGGTTATGTGCACAACCCGGTCTACCACAGTCCATTCCTCTATCATATCACCGCCCTGGTCTATTGGCTCTTTGGCGATAACGACTTTACCGGGCGACTGTCGACCTCGATTGCCGGTATCCTGATCGCCGTCATGCCGCTTTTCTTCTCTCGCTGGCTGGGCAAGCGCGGGACTCTGCTCGCCATGGTTTTACTGGCGATCTCTCCGGTGATGATGCACCGCTCGCGCTTTATCCGGCACGACCAGTGGGCTATCTTTTTCAACATGCTGATGCTGCTGGGCATTGTTCGCTACCTGGCGGACCGCAAATCGCGCGATCTATACCTGGTGGCAGCCTCGCTGAGCCTCTCGTTTGCCGGCAAAGAAACCAGCTATATCAGTGTGGCGCTGATGGGTGCCAGCCTGGCAGCCGTAACCCTGTGGGAATGGCTGCGTACCGGCCGACGCCGCTCGCTGACGGATTTTGCCGGCTACGACCTGATCATCCTGATCCTGGCGCTGGTGATCCCGCTGGCATCGCCATTTGGCGATAAACTGATCGGCCACAACCCGTTGGATTATTCCAACACGCGCTCGCTGGCGATTTCGGGAGCCATGTTTGGCGCTTTCTTGGCGGTTGGATCGCTGCTGGGTATCCTGTGGGATCGGAAGCGCTTTATCATCTCTGCGCTGATCTTTTGGGGCATCTATATTCCCCTCTACACCACGTTTTTTACCAACGGGCAAGGCCTGGCATCCGGCGCGGTCGGTTCGCTGGGATACTGGCTCTCGCAGCACGGTGAAAAACGCGGCGGCCAGCCCTGGTATTACTATTTGATCATCATCTGGATGTACGAGTTCCTGCCCGTCATCGGAGCGGCTGCCGCGGCGATCCGCTACGGCCGGCACGGCAATCCGCTCGAATCCATCGATCTGGAGAGCGCCCCGGTGCGACGCGCGCGCTGGTGGCAGGCAAGCGCCAGCCCGGTCAGCTCGACCAATGCGCTGGTCTGGTTCCTGCTGGTTTGGGGCTTTGGCGGCCTGTTTATGTATTCGTGGGCCGGCGAAAAGATGCCCTGGCTGGCGATGCAGTTCATGACGCCGCTATGCATCGTCGGCGGCTGGGGCCTCAGCCACATGTGGGATGACATCTGGGCAACCCTCACTACCCGGCGCGCCTGGCTGCTGTTCCTGACGGTGCCTCTGACGCTCTATGCGGTGTATCATCTGGCGGCTTTTCCGCCTTCGCGCGGCACCAGCACGGCCGACCTGACGCAGACCATGGCCTGGTTGGCAGCCCTGTTGGTGGCGCTGCTGGCCGCCTGGGTCAGTTCCAAGCTGCTCAACGCGCTTGACCGGCAGCGCGCCCTGCAGATGCTGGGCGTCACCGCTGCCTTCTGGCTGGCCGTCATCACGCTGCGCTTTGCCTGGATGGTCACCTTCTTGATACCCGACCTGCCCACAGCGCATATCGTCTATGCTCAGGGCACCCCCGATACGCGCCAGGCAGCCAAAGAAATCGAGGATCTCTCGCAAAGATTGTACGGCGATCTTTCGATGAAGGTGGCTTACGACGACGACTCGTACTGGCCGATGGTCTGGTATCTGCGCAAGTTCACCAACCTGGAGATCATTGTCGACGCCCCCAAGGGCCCCTCGGACGCGGTGGTGGTGCTGGTTGGTCCCAGCAACGAAGAGGCTACCAAGCCCTTCCTGGGCGATCGCTACTATCGCCGGCAGTACCGCCTGATCTGGTGGCCCGATGAGGCCTGGTATCGCGACATGACCCCCGCCAAACTGTGGTCGTATGTTTCCACACCCGATGGGCGCGCCAACCTCAACAGTATCTGGTGGAACCACGACTGGAAGGATTTAAAGCTGACGCAGTGGTCGCTCTATAACCCCTTTGCCATGTATGTGCGCAAAGATGCCGCCGCTCAGCTGTGGGATTTCGGCGTAGAGACAGCCCTGCAGCCGCCCGACATGGCCGACGAGTACCTGGATAAATGGGCTGCGCGCACGGCGGTTGCCTCGTTCAACAGCCTGGGGTTGGTGGCGCCGCGCGGTCTGGCACGTGACGAGGCCGGCAATATCTATATCGCCGATGCCGGCAACCATCGCATCGTGGTGGCAGATGCGAATGGCCAACTGGTGCGCACCTTTGGCACGCAGGGAAGCGCTCCGGGCCAGTTCAACGAACCCTGGGACGTAGCCGTCGCCCCCAATGGCGATATCTATGTGGCGGATACCTGGAACTATCGCATCCAGGTGTTTGCGCCGGATGGCAGCTTTAAGTTCAGCTGGGGCGCCTCTGGGGAAACTTCCAACCCCGAGATCGCCGGCAACTCGCTGTATGGGCCGCGCAGCGTGGCCTTTGACGCCGACGGCAATGTGCTGGTGGCGGATACCGGTAACAAGCGAATTAACAAGTACTCGCCCGAGGGCAAATTCCTGGGCGGGGTCGGCGGCGAGGGCAGCGAGCCCGGCCAGATGCGCGAGCCGGTCGGCATCGCCGTCGCCGGTGACGGCACGATCTATGTCGCCGATACTTGGAACCAGCGGATCCAGCTGCTTGATGCCAGTCTGAAGCCTCTGGAAAGCTGGCCGGTCAACGCCTGGCTGGGCACCAGCATCACCAACAAACCGTATCTGGCGGTGGCGGATGACGGCACGCTCTACGTCGCTGACCCTAGCGGCAACCGTGTGATCGCCTTTGGCGAGGGCGGCGAGCTGCTGGGCGTGTGGGGACAGTTCGGCAGCGGTTTGGACGGCCTCTCGAACCCCACCGGCCTGCTGGTGGATGCCGACGGACGGCTGCTGGTGGCAGATTCGGGCAATAACCGCATCCTTGTATTTGAGGCGCTGGTGCCCTGATGGACCGCATCCGGTCGGGGCTGGCGGGTCTGCTGTTTGATTTCGACGGCACCCTGGTGCACCAGACGATCGATTTCGAGGCCATGCTCGCCGAGGTGCTCGCCATCGCCGCCGAGTATGGCATCGACAAGCGCTACCTGGGCGGGCGTTATGTGCTGGAGATGATCGAGGCGGCCGCCCCCAGCCTGGGCGAGCGCGGGGCAGAATTCGCTCATGCCAGCCGGCGCGCCATCGAGGCGCTCGAGGTGCGCGCGGCCGAGACCGCCCAGCCCTTTGCGGGCGTGGCCAAGATGCTGGCCGAGCTGCGTGCGCGCGGCTACCGCATCGCTATCATCACGCGCAACTGTCTGGCAGCCGTGCAGGCCGTGCTCGAACGCCATCCGCTGACTTATGACGCGCTCCTGACGCGCGAAGACGTGCCGGCCGTCAAGCCCGCCCCCGGGCACCTGTACGCCGCGCTGGACGCCCTCAACGTGACGGCGCGCCAATCGCTGATGGCCGGCGACCATCCCATGGACATCCTCGGCGGGCAGCGTGTCGGCGCCTTGACAGTGGGCATCACCCCCGAAAACGGCGATGCCGGTCATTATGCCAGCGCCCCGCCCGACCTGATGCTGACAGACATCACCGAGCTGGCGGGTTGGCTGCCCGAGCGCGCTGCACCGGTCGAACCGCGCCGCATCGAGACCATCGACGTGAGCACGCTGGCGGGCGATGCCTGTCGGTTAACGTCCAGCCAGCTGTGCCTTGAACGATGGGATGGCCAGCTCACCCCGCAGACCAGGCACTGCCTGCTCGAAAGCAGCGACAGCGCTGCGGTGGTCCCTTACGATGCCTTTTCGTCGCGGGTGGTGCTGATCAAACGCTTTCGGCCGGCTCCCCTGGCACAGGGCGATGATGCCTGGCTGTGGGAGGCCATTTCGGGGCACATCGAGCCCGGCGTGACTCCCAAAGAGTGTACAAGGGCCGCATCGGATCAAGCTGGCGGCTATCCATTGGGCGAGCTTGAGCTGGTTTCCAGCGCCTATACCAGCCCGGGAATGCACAGCGAACGGGCGTGGATCTATGTCGCGCCGATCGCTGTGGGCGCGCGCCACAGCAAAGACGGCGGTTCGGATGCCAAGGACAAGGATATCCTCGTGCGGCTTTTCCTGCTGGATGACGCCCTGCGCATGGTGGCAGAGGGACAAATCCGCGACGCCAAGACGGTGGTCGCGCTGCTACACATCGCCCTGCACCGCGCGCGTCTGATCAGGGACCGCGGCCGGTGAGAACCCGCCTGGCGTGTTGGGCAGCCGGCGATGCGCTCTTTCAGCGCACGGCGCAAGCCCTGTCAGGGCGCCCCGAATCGGTCTGGCTGGTGGGCGGAACGGTGCGCGACGTGATGCTCGGCCGCGCGGTGTGCGATATCGACCTGGCTGTCGGCGGCGGCGATGCCGTCTCGCTCGGTCGCCGTCTGGCGGACGACCTGAGCGCCCACTTTTTCGTGCTTGACCACCAGCGCCGCATCGCCCGCGTGCTGCTGGGCGATACCGGCGAGCACATCGATCTGGCCAACCTGCGTGCCGACACGATTACCGGCGACCTATGCGCACGCGACTTTACCATCAACGCCATGGCTGCCCCGCTGCAGCGCCCCGATGCGCTGATCGACCCCTGCGACGGCCTTGCGGACCTCACCTCCCGCCTGCTGAGGGCCGCCAGCACCCGCAGCCTGGCCGACGACCCGCTGCGCATCCTGCGCATGGCGCGCCTGGCCGCTCAACTGGGCTTTGAGGCTACCCCCGAGACCCTGGCGCTCGCCGCGGCAGCCCTCGACGGGCTCGCGCACGTGGCGCATGAGCGCATCCGCGACGAGTTGTTTCTGATGCTGGTGCTGCCGCAGGCGCATCTGGCGACGGCGCGCCTGCACAGCTGGGGGATTGCGGACGCCCTCGTGGCGCGCGGGACGGTGTGGAGCGATGCGCATCTTGCTGCCTTTGAGACGTGGCAGGCACGGCATCCGCAGTGGCCGATGTTGGCAGCCTGGCAGGACGAAATCGAGCAGGGCTGGAACGCGCCGGTTGCCGGCGGACGCACGCGCGGACAGCTCGTCAAGCTGGCGCTGTGGCTGATGGGCCTATCCGCGTCTGCCGCCGAGCATCTGCTGAGCAGCCTGGCGCTCTCGACCAGCGAGGTACGCCATGTACGCGGCATCCTGGGGGCTCACGGTCAACTGGCTGCCGGCACAACGCCCGCTAAAGTGCTGTCGCGCTACCGCTACTATCGTGCCTGGCGCGCCGCCGGCGCGGATGCCGCCCTGTTGGCGCTCACCGCGCAGGAGGACCCCGCCGCCCGCCAGGCGCTGACCCAACTGCTGGACTCCTGGTACGCCGATGGCGGCCGCGCCGTGAATCCGCCGCCTATCCTGACGGGCCGTGATCTGCTGGCGTTGGGCGTGCCGGCGGGTCCGCAGGTTGGCGAATTATTGGAAGCCTTGCGTCAGGCACAGGTAGCCGGCGAGGTCAACGCGCGCGCAGAGGCCGAGGCGTTTGTTTTGCGCGCGCGCAAGGAGTCGTCCGGATGAACCATACCGCTGGAGCGCTGTGGCGCTTGGTGATGGTCGTATTGGCGCTGATTTTGTGTCTGCTGACGGTTGGCGCAGGCCCCGCGGAGGCACCCCCCGAACATCAGGAAGAGCTGCTGGAAGGCACCGTCACGGCGATCATCTCGGAAGAAGAGATCATCCCCGAGGGCGGAGAGCAAAAGCAGCTGCTGCAAGAGTTCGATGTGCTGGTCGCGCGCGGATCGCTGCGCGGCCAGACCATCCGCGTGCGCAGCGGCCTGTACGCCTCGGCCATCCTGCAGCGCTATGTGGTCGGCGATGATCTGGTGATCCGCGCCACCACCAACGTCCAGGGCGTAACGAGCTATACCGTGGTGGATTACGTGCGGCGCGGTCCGCTGCTGGGGCTGGCGATCATCTTTATGGTGATCACGGCGCTGGTCGGGCACCGGCAGGGGCTGCTGTCGCTGGCGGGTATGGCGATCTCGTTCGCAGTGATCCTGCTGTATGTGCTGCCGCAAATCCTGGACGGCGCTGACCCGGTGCGCACCGCCATTCTGGCGTCGCTGGTGATTATACCGGCAACCTACCTGCTCTCGCACGGAGTCACCGTCAAGACGGGCGTGGCGATGGTTGGCACGCTCATCGCGCTGCTCATCACCGGCTTGCTGGCGCGCTATTACATCGACGCCACCAGGCTGACCGGTTTCGCCAGCGAAGAGGCCGGCTTTCTGCAGGCTTACTCTCCCGGGCAGATCAACATCCGCGGGCTGATCCTGGCCGGCATCATCATCGGCATCACCGGCGTGCTGGATGACGTGACGATCTCGCAGGCGGCCGTCATCCAGCAGCTCAAGCTGGCCAACCCCAGCCTCTCCAGCTGGCAGCTTTACCGGCAGGCGATGTCGATCGGCCGCGACCACATCGCCTCAATGGTCAACACCCTCGTGCTGGTCTATGCCGGCGCGGCGCTGCCGCTCCTGCTCCTGTTCGTCGACCGCTCGCGCCCGATGCTCGAGGTGCTGAATTACGAGATCCTGGTGGAAGAGATCGTGCGCACCCTGGTGGGCAGCATCGGCCTGATCATTGCCGTGCCGATCACCACCGCCCTGGCGGCGTGGGTTTCGCGTTATGGGTGGTTTACGAGGCAAAAAAGTTGATGGGTTGAGGGCTATCCAGCTCGGACTATTACTCTCGCGCTCGCAACTCGATGGATATCAACTCGGGCTTGATCTCCTAAACGTTCTCCCGCACCCACCTGTCATGTACAGAACCGGAAAAGACCCGCAAGGTTGACGCCCCGTTGGGTGTGCCTAGAATGGATTTAACTGCGCCCACCGCTCAATGGATAAAGCACCGGTCTTTAAATCCATAGGCTACAGGTCCGCCACCTGTTGGGCGCACCAGAGAGTATCTGACCGGGATACCCCCCTAAACCCACATCGCCCAGATCCGGGCCTAGTATTCGATTATTATCGACACAAGCAGGGCGCCGCCGGTCTGGTACGTCTCGCCCTCAGAGTTGGTATAGGCCAGTTCTACCTCATAGCTCAGCCGGCTCACGTCGGTGTCCACTCCTGTGGCGGTGACGGTGACCTCGTCAGCTAACACCTGACCCGAAGCGTACCAATAGGCTTGTTTTATAAAAGGTGTGCGGCCGACGCCGTCACCGGGGTCGGCAAAGGCCAGATCGGTCACTTCGCACTTGGCGGTAAAGGTCGCAGGCTTTTCTTTGGTGACCGGCGCCAGAAGACGCAGGATCAGCACCAAGGTCTCACCGTTGGGTGATATGAGCTCGTTCGTTATCTCAAAGGGGTGTGAGCTCTGCAGCGAAAAGGCAATGTTGGCCTCATAGTCTTTGTTGTACATCGTGGCCAGGCGGTTGCGCTCAATCGACGTTTCACCCTGCTGTACATCGATAACGACCGTCACATAGCCGGTCTTTGGCGCGCTGTTGGTTGCTATAAAAGTGATCGTCTGGCCGTCCACGATCTGGATGGGAACCGACACGCCGGGCTCCAGCACGCCTGTATCCAACACGTCGCTGGCGCCGCGGGGTCCGTTGATCACGTAACGCACCATTACGCCAGCCGTGGGCTCGATAGCAGAGAGGGCCACCTTGTAGCTGGCATTGCTGTCCGTCTTGACGGTATAGGCTGCCAGGGAGGTCGCATAGGGCCCGGGAACACTGAGCTCGTGCACCACCTGGGCTGTTGGATCGGTATATTCCACATGTGATTGGCCCATTGCTTCGGCCACTGGGCCAGATACGGATTCGCGCGGCACGCCGCCGCCAAAGAGCATCTCATAGGCGAACTTGTTATAGAGTTGGGGCAGGAAAGCACCGTTCGCGGCCACGTGTTCGGCGATCGCGTCCAGGGTATCCTTGTCAGAAGCCGCTACCGCCTTGAAGAGCGCGGGGAAGGCGATCCCCCGACTCGACAGATAGTCTAGGAAATAGGCAACCTGGTACATGTGGATATCGTCTTCAGCCGAGTCGAGGGGCAGGGTTAAGAACTTTAGCGGGAGGCGGCCGGTAAGCCCGTGTCCTGTCCCCATGGAGGCCGCAGCATAGTCAGCCGTCGCCTCCATCCACCAGCGATTGGTGATCATGCCGGCCACGCTATAGTACTCGTTCTGCACAGCATGGAACAACTCGTGGGCCGCGTCGTGCTCGAGCTCTTCCAGCGAAGAGTAACTGGTCGGAATCTCGATATCTTTGGAAAGCCAGCCCCACTCGGCGGTCTTGTCCGGCCCCCAGTCATCGATATAGACCGTGGACCTTGCCGGAACAATGAACCCGCTGTCGTCCGTGCCGGCGTAGCCCTCGCGGGCGGTGACCAGGGCACTGCGCACGAGCGAGGCAAAACGATAAATATTATCATCACCGCCGAGATCTCCAGTGAGATTGGGGGCGTTGAGGTTCTGATTAAAGTAAATATCAAAGTTTGGGTGCGTAGAATGCACAATGTTGTCTTCCAGGCCAAAGAGAGACCAGAATGACAGGTGGTCCGTCGTCACCACCACCTGCTTTGCTGCGGTATCGATCACTGGATCGGCAGGCACCCAGCGCTGCGTGCCCTCATCCAGATAGGCCACCGTAAGCTGGGCAGCGGGATCGATGTCATCCCGCAGTGATTCCGGGTCGTAGCCAAAGCGCAGAGTCAGGGGTTGGTCAAAAGACCGCTGATCCCCGACGGTCACCCTGTAAGCGGCGAGCGACGCCAGGCCTGAAAAGGCGTGCGGTTCGGGATTAGAAACGGGCTGAATTTCCATCTGCGTCCCGGCCGGTGCGGCGCCCTCGGGGACCTCCAAAACAAAGAGGTCGTCGTCGGTGGCAAGGCTGCTGGTACCGGTAGCCGAGACGAGGGCCCGTTTAGGGGCAGCCCGTCTCGGGCCAGCCAGCGGTAATCCGCAGCCTATCAGGAGCGCTAGGACACAGACATAAACGACCAGGCGTCGGAGACGTGCGGAGAATGCAGAGAGCACCATGATCAATCCTCCAGCGTGAAATGACAGCAACAAATCGCAACCTTTGGAGCATGTGCTCGCTGGCCTGCATTTCGGCGTTGTGCCAGGACAGCGAATCTGGTATCAGCGTCAGTAAACACAGGCGGTCGTTCGGAAAGTGATTTTGTAACGTGCGGCAGCGTGTATGTCTCGCCGTAATATGTATGAGAGGAATGTCCCTGAAGCAGTTGTAGCTTAACCGGCGATTCTCATAAACACGCCGCCTTACTGCTCCCTCCTTTGGAAGGCTGTGGAATCGGCTTTATATTCGGTTGGCGAGACCGCAGAGGAAGGACTCTGACCTTCTGCGGGTGAATAGCGCTTCCCTCAGGATTCAGAGACCTGTTGGCATTCTCCAACAAGCCCGCAGATTTGTCAAGGGGTTGAGGGCGTACTCGGAATACACGGAGCAGGATTGGCGGCCGTCATCCGGTAACTCAAGCTGGCGGCGCCTGCTCCTGTTCATCAGGCGCCGCCGGTCTGGTACGTCTCGCCCTCAGAATTGGTATGGGCCAGTTCTACCTCATAGCTCAGCCGGATCACGCCGCTCTCCACGCCTGTGGCAGTGAAGGTGTGACCTCGTCAGCTGATATCTGACCCGGAAGCGTACCAATGGGCTTGATTTATTCAAGGTGTGCGGCCGTCTCGCGCACCGTGTCGAAAACCCGATAATATTCGATATTCGCCGACCGACCTGTGTTAAGCGCTGAAAAATCGACGTCTTTTTAAGCAGGTTAAACTCTACAGCAGAATATAACGATGGGCGATATTCACCCG
>Ga0123333_10001107_pt1 | contig 28447 bp, 22 predicted proteins | sample BioC12SIPDNA_3_FD_89957 | JGI IMG/M metagenome (GOLD analysis project Ga0123333, IMG submission 89957) | Anaerobic biogas reactor microbial communites from Washington, USA - Biogas_R2_B C12 SIP DNA | ecosystem: Engineered > Bioreactor > Anaerobic > Unclassified | place: Washington, USA... | reverse complement strand
TACGCGGCTGCGGCGATCAGCGCGCTGGCGCGTGGCGAGGCGGCCTATCGCGAAGCGCATCCGATGTCCCGTCTGGGTCAGACCCGGATCGACCTGGCAGCACTCGGCCTGGATCCACAGGTGCTGCGCCAGCAGGAGTTCAACTTCGGCGAGCCTGCGCCCGGGCCTTACCACTTCGTCGACAGCAGCCACGGTGGCGACCGCCACGTGGACGTGGCGCACACCGGCCCCAGGCGACCCGGTGCCCCGTCCGTTGCGCCGGAGCCTGGCCACCGGATGCATGCCGGTCAGCCGCCGGCAGGAGACGAGGCCAATGCAGCGGCCTCGCGACAGCGCCCAGCGGCACCCGTGACAGACGTGGAGCGCTACCTGCGCGCACTGGAGGCTGGCGACGAGGCAACCGCGCGCGAGGCGGCGATGGCGTTCGCGAGCTCGGCCGCCGGCCAGTCGGTGGCCAGGGAAGCCGAGGAGCAGCTGCTCGCCGGATCCAGGACCCTGCCCGGCCGCGACCATCCGCTGTTCGCGCAAGCGCTGGCGCAGCTGGATCGGCTGGGCGCCGAGGCCGCCGGCTATCGCGACCGGGTGCAGATGGAAGACATGGCCGGCGCCATCGCCACGACCGCGGCAGAACGGAGGATGCCGGGGATCGATTCGCTCTCCATCGAGGGCGACCGGCTGGTGGCCCACTGGAGCAGCCCCAACGGCCGGCTGCAGGAGCGGACCGCGATCGATGCGGTGCAAGCCAGGCTGCGCCCGCTGGAAGAGAGCCTGGGACGGCTCGGCGAGGACGCACGGCAGCGGGGGGCGGACGCGGCCGTACGCGAGCAACAGCACTCGCCAGGCGTGGTCATGGAGCGCTGAAGGACATCCGGGGAAGGACACAGTCACATGCAGGACGCGGACGCGATGCTCAACCGGATGGTGCTGGCGGCCGGCCGGATCGACACGTTGCTGGATCAGCTGCGCAAGCAGGTCGCCGACAGCCAGGCGGCCATCCAGGCGACGCGGGAAGCGCAGGAGGCGCGGTTCCAGCAGACGCTCGCCCGGCTGTTCGAGCAGCAGCAGGCGCGGATGGCCGCGACCCTCCGGCCGCAGATCGCCTGGGCGTGGAAGATGCTCATCGCGACCACTGCCGGCATCGCCCTGCTGCTGGCCGCTGGCGCGGCGCTGCTCAGACACTCCTATCAGCGCGTGCAGGCCGCCGAGGCGCGGGCAACGGCGGCCGAGATCGACGCCGAAACGCGGGAAGCGCTGCGCAGTGTCCGCATCTCCTCATGTGGCGGGCGCCCTTGCATCCTGCTGGACCGGGACCAGCCCACGTGGAGCTCGGCGCAAGGCGAGTTCGTCCTGTTGGACGATCGCCCTGCGCCATGACCGAAGCCGATGGCGCGCGTTGATCGCCACATGGGCGGCGAAGCGCGGCGGTCGCGCCTTGCAGTTGCTCAGCCGGTATTCTGGATCCCGGCCGAGATGCCGTTGACCGTGGAGACCAGGGCGCGCAGCAGGTCCTCGTCCTCGCGCCCGCCTTCGCGCCAGCGCTGCAGCAGGTCGACCTGCAGCAGGCTCAGCGGGTCGACGTAGGGATTGCGCAGGCGGATCGACAGGCGCAGGCGGTAGTCGTCGGCGAGGATGGCGTCGCGCTGCTTGAGCAGCAGGATCGCGTCGCAGGTGCGCAGGAACTCCTCGGCGATGCGCGGGTGGAACTCGTCGTGCAGCGGGCCGGCGAGCCGCGAGTAGCGTTCGAAGATCGCCAGGTCCGACTTGGCCAGCAGCATTTCGACATCGTCGAGCATGGCGGCGAAGAACGGCCAGTCGGCCGCCATCTCCGTCATCGCCTCCTGGCCGTAGGCCTGCACCCCCACCTGCAGCGCGTGGCCGATACCGTACCAGCCGGTCAGTCCGGAGCGGTTCTGCGACCAGGCGAACACCCAGGGGATCGCCCGCAGGTTGCTGATGCCGCCTTCGCGGCGGCGCGACGGACGCGAACCGATCTGCATGCGCTCGATCACGTCCACCGGGGTCGCGGCGCGGAAGTAGGCCGGAAAGTCGGGATGGTCGTGGACCAGCGCCCGGTAATGCGCGCGTGACTCCTCGGCCAGGTGCCGCGCGATCTCGCGCCAGCGCATCTCGCGCGGGTCGCGCGGCCGCGGCCGCAGGGTGGCGCGCAGCACCGCGCCGGTAGTCTGCTCGAGGTTGCGCAGCGCCAGCGCGCGGATGCCGTACTTGCGGTGGATCACCTCGCCCTGCTCGGTGACCCGCATCGAGCCGTTCACCGAGCCGCGCGGCGCGGCGATGATCGCGCGCTCGGTCTTGCCGCCGCCGCGGCTGACCGAGCCGCCGCGGCCGTGGAAGAACATGATCCGCACGCCGAACTCGTCGGCCAGCTCGGTGAGCGCGACCTGGGTGCACTGCAGCGCCCAGCGCGAGGCGAACAGGCCGCCGTCCTTGGCGCTGTCCGAGTAGCCCAGCATCACGGTCTGCTCGTTGCCGCGCGCGGCCAGGTGCTCGCGGTACACCGGGTCCTCGAACAGCGAGCGCATCACCCCGGCCGCGGCCTCGAGGTCGCCGACGGTCTCGAACAGCGGGGTGATGTCCAGCGGCACGGTACCGTCCTCGACGCAGCCGGCCACGCGCGCAAGCGCCAGCACCGCCAGCGCGTCGGCGGCGCTGCGGCTCATGCTGATGATGTACAGGCCGATCGCCTCGACGCCGTGCTGGCGGCGCATGTCGAGCACGGTGCGGAACACCGCCAGCGTGGAGCCGAGCACGCCAGCGGCATCGCCGGGGGCCGCGGGCGGGTCGGCGAGCAGCGCCTGCAGCCGCGCGGTGCGTTCGGCGGCGTCGCGGCCCGCCCAGTCGGGGTCGCCGAGCAGCTGGGCCAGGGCGGCGTCGTGCGCGGCCGAATCCTGGCGCAGGTCGAGCGCGGCCAGGTGGAAGCCGAAGGTGCGCGCGCGCCACAGCACGCGCTGCAGCGCGAAGCGGCCGGCGTGTTCGCCGCGGTGGTTGGCCAGGCTGGCGTCGATCAGCTCCAGGTCGGCGATGAACTCTCGCGCCGAGGCATAGCCCTTGCCATCGCCCTCGGCGGCGAGCGCCAGGCGCGCCTTCATCATGTCCAGCAGGCGCCGGTACGGCATGTCGGCCAGCCGCGGGCGCAGCCGGGCCGCGGCCTCGGGCAGCTGTTCGATGTAGGCGTCGGTGCGGGCCACCACCGCCTCGTCCACGCCCACCCGGCCCAGCGACTGGGTGAGCATGTTGCCGAGCGCACGCAGGTCGGCGCGGTACTGGGCGATGGCCTGGGCGCGCTGGGCGTCGAGCGCCGCGCGGATGGTCTCGGCGTTGACGTTGGGGTTGCCGTCCATGTCGCCGCCGACCCAGCTGCCGAAGCGCAGCACCTGCGGCAGCGTGATCCGGCGCCCGTACACCGCCTCGATCGCGTCGGCGAACGCCTCGTAGTACACCGGCACCACCCGGTAGAGCACGCTGGCGAGGTAGTAGCTGACGTGCTCGACCTCGTCGGCGACCGTGGGCCGGTGCTCGGGGGTGTCGCTGGTCTGCCAGCCGGCGGTGAGCGAGAGCCGGATGCGCTCGAGCCCCACCCGGCGCTCGACCGGCGTGCGCGTGCGGTCGATGTCCTCGACCAGGCGTTCGACGATCTCGCGCTCCTTCTCCAGCATCACCCGGCGCACCGCCTCGGTCGGATGCGCGGTGAACACCGGCTCGACCCACAGTCGCGGCAACGTGGCCTCCAGCTCCTCGAAGGTCACTCCGTCCGCGCGCAGGTCGCGCAGCACCGCCTCGAAACCGCCGGGCTGCGGCAGGTCGCTGATGCGTTCGTAGTCGCGCCGGCGGCGGATGCGATGCACCCGCTCGGCCACGTTGATGGCGCTGAAATAGGTGGAGAAGGCGCGCACCACGAGCTCGGCGTCGTCCACCGGAACGCGCGCCATCTCCTCGGCCAGCGCATCGACCGGAAGGCCCTGCTCGCGCCGCGCGATCGCCGCGCGGCGGATCGCCTCGACCTCCTCCAGCAGCGCGGGCGATCCCTGTTCGGCGAGCACTTCGCCCACCAGCGCGCCGAGGCGGCGGACATCGTCGCGCAGCAGCGCATCGGTCTGGGCGAAGTCGAGTTGCTCGCGGAGCGGGCCGTCGGGGATGTTCATCCGGAAAACGTTAGCGCGTTTGCTGACGCAGCGCAGCATTCGTTGCCGGCGCAACCTTGCGGGCGCAGCCGCGATGCCCGGCCCCGCCGGCCGGCAAGGGCCACCACGGGCCGGCCGTGCCGCCCTGGATCGTCCTGGCCACCGTCGCCGGACGGCCAAGGGTCCGCGACCCGGCGCTGCCGGTCCGGTACGGGCTGACGGACGCCATAGGCACCCGCGCGGTCACCGTGCCCCCCGCGCCCGCCGCCCGTCGACCGCACACTCCGGCCGTCCGGGCCCCCGCGTCTCAATAGGCGAACTCGCGGAACACCCGGTCGACGTCGCCCTGCCAGGGCCCGTGGTAGAGCGCGAGCTTGCGCTCGGCCGGGGTTTCACCGGCGTCCACCACTTCCAGCAGCGGCGCCAGGAATTCGCGCTCGTCGTCGCCGGATTCGTTGCGGCAGCCGCGCCGGGCCAGTCCCGCAGCCGCGATCTCCAGCGCCCGGCGCGCCAGCTCGCGCACGGTGGTGCCGCGGAACGGCAGGCCCAGCGCGTGCTTCGGCACGCCGTCGCGCAGCGCGTGCCGCTCGGCGCGAGTGAAGTCCTTGACCAGGTCCCAGGCCGCGTCGAGCGCGGCATCGTCGTAGAGCAGGCCGACCCAGAACGCCGGCAGCGCGCACAGCCGGTTCCAGGGACCGCCATCGGCGCCGCGCATCTCCAGGTACTTCTTCAGCCGCACCTCGGGGAACGCCGTGGTCATGTGGTCGTTCCAGTCGCGCAGGGTCGGCAGCTCGCCGGGCAGCACGTCGAGCCGGCCGACGAGGAAGTCGCGGAACGACTTGCCGGCCACGTCGATGTAGCGGCCGTCGCGGTAGACGAAATACATCGGCACGTCGAGCAGGTACTCGACGTAGCGCTCGTAGCCGAAGCCGTCCTCGAACACGAAGTCGAGCATGCCGGTGCGGTCGGGATCGGTGTCGGTCCAGATGTGCGAGCGGTAGCTGAGGAAACCGTTGGGCCGGCCTTCGGTGAACGGCGAGTCGGCGAACAGCGCGGTCGCCACCGGCTGCAACGCCAGCGCGACGCGGAACTTCTTCACCATGTCGGCTTCGGAGGCGTAGTCCAGGTTGACCTGCACCGTGCAGGTGCGGGTCATCATGTCCAGGCCGAGGCCGCCCACCTTCGGCATGTATTCGCGCATGATCCGGTAGCGGCCCTTGGGCATCCACGGCATGTCCTCGCGCCGCCACTTGGGCTGGAAGCCCATGCCGAGGAAGCCCAGGCCCAGTTCGTCGGCCACCGCGCGCACCTCGCGCAGGTGGCTGCCCACCTCGCGGCAGGTCTGGTGGATGTGCTCGAGCGGCGCGCCGGAAAGTTCGAGCTGCCCGGCCGGCTCCAGCGTCACCGAGGCGCCGTCCTTGTACAGGGAGATCGTCCGGCCGCCCTCCTCCACCGCGTCCCAGCCGAAGCGGGTGAGCCCCTTGAGCAGCGCCTCGATGCCGCGCTCGCCGTCGAACCCGGGGGGCCGCAGGTCGTCGGTGCGGAAGCCGAACTTCTCGTGCTCGGTGCCGATGCGCCAGTCCCCGCGCGGCTTTTCGCCGTCGGCCAGCACCGCGGCCAACTGGTCGCGACGGATGATCGGGGTATCGCCTGCGTGGCTGGGGCTGGACATGCAAATCGCTCGGTTGGACACGTGCCGCGGCACGCGGGCGGTCGCAGCGCATTATGGGGCGAGGCGGGCCGGCGCGGCATTCCGGCGCTGGAACGCAGGCGTGCCACCGGCGCGCGCGGCCTCGGCGCGCGCCGGTGGGTGGATGCATACGAATTCATCGCGCCTCGCATTCCCCTGCGGCGATCCGGTCGCTAGCCTCGGGCCCGGTTCCAACCTGGAGACACGCACCATGAGGCCGATCGCCCTGCTCGCCTGCCTGCTGCTGGCCTGGCTCGCCCCGCTGCACGCCGCCACGCTCGCGCGGGTGGAGCCGGCCAACTGGTGGGTGGGCATGCGCCACAGTGAAGTGGAGCTGATGCTGCACGGCCGCGACATCGCGGCCCTGCAGGCACGCACCACCCATCCCGGGGTGCGGGTGCTGGGCACCGCCGCGCTGGACAGTCCGAACTACCTGTTCGTCACCGTGGCCATCGACGAGGACGCCGCGCCTGGCGAACTGGCGATCGAGCTGCTCGACGGGGACGCGGTGGTCGCCCGGCATCCCTGGCGCATCGACGCGCGCGAGCCCGCGCCACCGCGCGGGTTCAAGACCCGCGACGCAATCTACCTGATCACCCCCGACCGCTTCGCCAACGGCGATCCGTCCAACGACACCGTCGCCGGCATGCGCGAGGGCGCCAACCGCGCCGATCCGGATGGCCGCCACGGCGGCGACCTGGCCGGCATCCGCGCACACCTGGACTACATCGCCAGCCTCGGCTTCACCCGCATCTGGCCCACGCCGGTGCTGGAGAACGACCAGGCCTCCACCTCCTACCACGGCTACGCGATCACCGACCTGTACAGGGTCGACCCGCGCATGGGCAGCAACGAGGACTTCCGCGCGCTGGCGCGCGAGGCCCGCGAACACGGCATCGGCATCATCATGGACGTGGTGCTCAACCACATCGGCTCGGAGCACTGGTGGATGCGCGACCTGCCCAGCCGCGACTGGATCAACCACGGCGGCCGCTTCGTCCCCACCAACCACCGCCGCACCACGATCCAGGACCCCTACGCCGCGCCCGGCGACCGCGCCGGCTTCACCGACGGCTGGTTCGTCGAGGCCATGCCCGACCTCAACCAGCGCAATCCGCACCTGGCACGTTACCTGGTCCAGAACACCCTGTGGTGGATCGAGTACGCCGGCCTGGCCGGCATCCGCGAGGACACCTTCGGCTACGCCGACGCGGACTTCCTGTCGCGGTGGGCGAAAGCGGTGATGGACGAATACCCCGACTTCGACATGGTCGGCGAGGAGTGGAGCCCGAACCCGGCGATCGTCGCCCACTGGCAGCGCGGCAAGGCCAACGCCAGCGGCCACGTGCCGCACATGACCAGCATGATGGACTTCCCCACCCACATCGCCCTGCGCGATGCGCTGCTGCGGCCCGACACCTGGGAAAGCGGCTGGATGCCACTGTACGAGGCGCTGGCCAACGACTTCCTGTATCCGGACCCTGGCGCGCTGGTGGTGTTTGCCGAAAACCACGACACCACCCGGCTGCTGGCCCACGTCGACGGCGACCTCGGGCTGTGGAAACTCGGCCTGGCCTGGGTCGCGACCATCCGCGGTGTGCCGCAGTTCTACTACGGTTCGGAGGTGCTGCTGCGCGGCCCGGCCGAACGCCACGACGGCCAGCTGCGCGCGGACATGCCCGGCGGCTGGGCCGGCGACGCGGCCAACGCCTTCACCGGCGAGGGCCTGGACGCACGGCAGCGCGAGGCCCGGGAGTTCGTGCGCCGGCTGTTCAACTGGCGCAAGGGCGCGACCGCGGTGCACGCGGGCAGCCTCGTGCACTACGCCCCGGAAGACGGGGTGTACGTGTACTTCCGCGAACACGAAGGCCGCAAGGTGATGGTCGCGCTCAACCGCAACCCGGCGGATGCGCCGCTCGCGCTCGGACGCTTTGCCGGGTCGATCGGCGACGCGCGCACCGGCACCGACGTGCTGACCGGCCGGCGGATGCCGCTGGGCGAGGTGCTGCGCCTGCCGGCCCGCGCGCCGCTGATCCTGGAACTCGACTGAGCCCGGGCCGCGGGCGTGCCGCCGCTCAGCCGGCGCCGGCCAGCGCGCGGGCGCGCCGCCGCGGCCGTCCGCTCCAGCGGGTGGACAGCTGCGCCAGGCTGCCCGTCCCGAGGCCGGCCACCGCGGCCAGCGCCCACTCGCCCGGGCCCAGCGGCCGCAGGTGCACCCAGTCGGCCAGCGCCGGCACCTGGACCAGCAGCACCAGCGAAGCCGCCGAAGCCAGCGCCACCGCGCGCGCCGTGGGCGAGGACAGCCGCGACAGCACCGCGGTGGCCGCCACGCTGGCCAGCACCAGGGTGGCCATGGCCAGGGTGCGGGCGAGCGTCGGATCGCCCGCGGCCAGTCCGGCGCGATAGGCGAGCAGGACCGCCGCGGTCACGGCCAGCCCGGTGAGCACGATCGCGGCCCAGGCCCGGCGCCCGAAGAAGGCGGCGCGCCGGCCCCGGTCGGCCGGGGCCATGCGCCCGGGCGGCGGCGGATCCTGGAACGCCAGCAGCGCGGTGGGATGGATCAGCAGCTCCAGCCAGACGATGTGGATCGGCAGGTACAGCAGCGGCTGGCCCGCCAGCGGCACCAGCGCCGCGGTCAGCACCAGCGGCAGGTGCACCACCAGCAGGTAGGCGAAACTCGACTGCAGGTTGCGGAACAGCTGCCGGCCTTCGGCGATCGCACCCACGATGGTGCGGAAGTTGTCGTCGAGCAGCACGATCGAGGCCAGCTCGCGGCTGCTCTGCGAGCCCGAGCCACCCATCGCGATGCCGATGTCGGCCGCCTGCAGGGCCGGCGCATCGTTCACGCCGTCGCCGGTCACCGCCACGATCTCGCCCTGGCGCTGCAGCCGCTGCACCAGCTCGAGCTTCTGCGCCGGCACCGCGCGCGCCACCACGTCGACTTCGGCCAGGGCCGCCTCGTCCTGCCCCAGTTCGTCCATCGTCGCGACCCGCGGCTCGCCTCCGCCCAGCCCCGCCTCGCGGGCGATGGCGCGCGCGGTGCCGGGATGGTCGCCGGTGACCATGATCACGCGGATGCCGGCCTCGTCGCAGGCGCGCGCCGCCTCGCGCACGCCCGCGCGCAGCGGATCGGCAAACACCAGCAGGCCGGCGAAGGCGAACCCCGCATCCGGCTCGGCGGCGTCGGGATCGACGGCCTGCAGCGTGCGCGAGGCGAAGGCGATGACCTTGTGCCCCGCGTCGGCATGCCCGGCCACGCGTTCGCGCCAGGCGTCGGCCTCTTCCGGGGCCAGGGTGCACAGGGCGAGCACGGTTTCCGGCGCGCCCTTGGTGACCGCCCGCACCGCGCCGCCGGCCGCCGGCCAGAGCGCGGTTTCGCGCCGGCGCGCCTCGGTGAACGGGAACACCCGCAGCGGCCCGGGCGCCCCCTCGGCGGCAGGCGCGACGAGCGCCAGGATCGCCTCGTCGAGCGGATCGCCGCTGTCGCCGCGGCAGGCCAGGGCCGCAAGCCCCAGCAGCGCATCGGCATCCAGCCCTGCAGCCGGCAGCCGGTGGACCAGCGCCAGCCGGCCTTCGGTCATGGTCCCGGTCTTGTCCGAGCAGATGCAGCTGACTCGGCCGATGTTCTCCACCGCCACCGCGCGCCGCACCAGCGCCTGGCGCCGCGCCAGCCGGTACACGCCCGCGCCCAGGAAGAAGGTGAACACCACCGGGAATTCCTCCGGCAACGCCGCGACCGCCAGGGTCACGGCGCTGAGCAGGGCATCGACCAGGCCGTGGCCCTGGAGCAGCCGGATCGCCGCCAGCAGCACGCAGATCGCCAGCGCGGCCACCAGCAGCACGCCGACCAGGCGCGCGATCGCCTGCTGCAGCGGCGTGCGCGCATGCGAGCCCTGCACCGCCAGGCGCACGATATCGCCGTACAGCGTCTCGGCCCCGGTGTAGGCGACGCGCATCCGGGCGGTCCCGGTGAGCAGGCGCGTACCGGCGGCCATCCAGTGCCCCGGCGCGGCGGCCGTCGCGCCTGCCGGCAGCGGCTGCTTGGAGACCGGCAGCGACTCCCCGCTGAGCATCGACTCGTCCACCTGCAGGCCCTCGCCCGCGTGCACCAGGGCGTCGGCGGGCACCGCCTCGCCGGGGCCCACCTCGACCAGGTCGCCGGGCACCAGCTCACCGGACGGGAGCGTGGTCCAGGCACCATCGCGCAGCACCCGGGCGGTGCCGGCCAGACGGCTGGCCAGGCCCTGGGTGGAGGCCTGGGTCCGGCGGTGCAGGTAGGCGTCCATGCCGACCAGCGGAATCAAAGCGGCCAGCAGGATGGTCGCCTCCACGCGGTCGCCCAGCCAGGCGAACAGCGCCGCGGTGCCCAGCAGGAACCACAGCATCGGGTCGCGCAGGGTCTCGCGCGCCAGCATCCACCAGGTCGGCGGCGGCGCCTCGACGATGTCGTTGCGGCCGTAGTGCGCGCGGCGCAGCGCGGCCTCGGCCTGCGACAGGCCGGCATCGGTGCCCAGCAGACCCTGCAAACGCTGCGACGGGATGTTTGCGTGCATGTCTCTCCCCGACGGCCGGCCGCCGGCCCCTCCGTGCCCCCGGCAGGACGGGCCGGGTCCAGTGCACCACCTGTCGCGACCGATTGGAACCGCGCAGGCCGGCGCCGCGCCGCGCGGCCGGGGCCGGCCTAGAGTTCCAGCCAGCCGGCGACGACCGCCCTGAGCTCGTCCACGCCCATCTTGTTCTCGGCCGAGAAGGCCTGCACGCCGACGCTGTCGCCGTACGCGCCCGCGAGCTGGCGGCGCACCGCCTGCACCGCGTTGCCGGCGGCGCCGCGCGAGAGCTTGTCGGCCTTGGTCAGCAGCGCATGCGCGGGCAGGCCGCGGCGGACGGCATAGCCGAGCATCTGCTGGTCGTAGTCCTTGAGCGGATGGCGGATGTCCATCACCACCACCAGTCCGCGCAGCGCGGCCCGGTCCCGGAACCAGCCGTCGATGAAGGCCTGCCAGTGCTCGCGCAGGGCCATCGGCACCCTGGCGTAGCCGTAGCCCGGCAGGTCGACCAGGTACTTGCCCTCGTGCGGCGGCAGGGCGAAATACACCAGCTGCTGGGTCCGGCCCGGGGTCCTGGACACCCGCGCCAGCGCGTTCTGCTGGCACAGGGCGTTGAGGGCACTGGACTTGCCGGCGTTGGATCGGCCGGCGAAGGCGACCTCGGCGCCGCCGTCGGGCGGCAGCTGCCGGGGGGTATGGGCGGCCAGCAGGTAGCTGGCGCGCACGAACGGGTTCGACATCCGGAAAGGTCCAGGGAACGGGCGGCTTGGCCGCCTAGCTTCTCACGGCGCAGGGGCCGGTTTGACCGTCCCGGTGGGCCACCGCGATAATCCCGGTCTTGCGACCGCGCCCCGGCGGCCGCGTTACCGTTTTCCCGGAGCCAAGCAATGCGCCACGCCCGCGCCATCGGTTTCGCCGGTTTCGTTGCCCTCGTGGCCGGCGCCGTCGCGTTCGCCCAGTCCACCGTCGAGCCGCTGCCGGAGAACCCGCCGGTCGAGGTCGCGCCGCTGGACAGCGGCGCGCTGGCCGCCCTGGCCACCACCCAGGCCGGCGACCCCGAGCGCGGCGCCAGCCTGGCCGCGCCCTGCGCGGCCTGCCACGGCCTCGACGGCAACCCGCCCGACGGCCTGCCCTACCCGCGCATCGCCGGGCAGAGCGAGCGCTATGTCGCCCAGCAGCTGGCCCTGTTCAAGAGCGGCGAGCGCAACAGCGGCATGGCCGCGGCAATGATCCCGTTCGCGACCCCGCTGTCGCCGCAGGACATGCGCGACCTGGGCGCGTTCTTCGCCACCAAGGCCGCCGGCGCCGGGCTGGCCGACGACTCCCCGGTCGCGGGCGGCCCCTACGACGGGATGAAGTTCTACGAGATCGGCGAGAAGCTCTACCGCGCCGGCGACGCCAGCCGCGGCGTGCCCGCGTGCCTGGCCTGCCACGGTCCGGCCGGCGCCGGCAACCCGGGCCCCGCCTACCCGGCCGTCGCCGGGCAGGAAGCGGCCTACGTCGAACGCCGCCTGCAGGAATACCGCCAGGGCACCACCAGCCTGCAGGACCGCCGCCTGTTCGACATCATGGCCCAGATCGCCGCGCCGCTGAGCGACCAGGAGATCCAGGCCCTGGCCAGCTACCTGCAGGGCCTGCACGAGCGCCCCGACGCCGCCACGCTGGCGGCGATGGAAGCGGCCGCGACGGCCGCCCCGGCGCCCGCCGCCGCCCCCGCACCGGCCGAGCCGGCCGAGCCGGCCGAACCGGCCGCCGAGGCCGACGCCCAGGGCAGCTGACCCGGCCGGCCGCCGCCGGCCCCTGCGCGCCCGTGCTGACCCGCCTGTCCCTGCTGCTGTGCCTGCTGGCGCTGGCGCCCGTCGCGCCGGCGGCCGCGCAGGCGCCGGTGGAGGGCGTGGACTATGTCCGCATCCCCGGCGGCGAGCGCTGGCGCCCGGAGCCGGGCACGATCGAGGTGGTCGAGGTCTTCGCCTACCCCTGCGGCCACTGCGACCGGTTCCGGCCGATGCTCGCCCAATGGACGCGGCGCGCCGGCGCGGACGTCCGGGTGTACCACGTCCCCGCGGCCTACCAGCCCGACAACGCCTACGCCCGCGGCTACTTCGCGCTCGAGGCCCTGGGCCGGGCGGCCGAGCTGCACCCGCGGGTGTTCGACGCGATCCACCGCGAGGCCACGCTGCCGGCGCACAACGCCTCGCGCGCGGAAATCGTGGCGTTCCTCGCCGGCGAGGGCCTGGATCCGGCGGCCGTCGCCGCGGCCATGGACGCCCCGGCGACTGACGAAAAGATGAACGCCGCGTACGCGTTCGCCGTGCGCAGCGGGATCCAGGGCACACCGACCCTCATTATCAACGGCAGGTACCGCGTACAGGCACGCACGCTCGACGACAGCCTGCGCATCGCCGACGGCCTGGTCGCGATGGAACGCGAACGCGCCGCTGCCCGCTGACCGCCGCGCCAGGCCCGGGCCGCGCCGCGGTACGCTTGACCGCCTACGTGCCAGGAAGCCATTGCAGATGAACCTCCGCTCCGTTCCACGACGTGTCCTCTCCACCGCCGCCCTGGTGTTGCTGCTGGCCGCCTGCCAGCCGTCCACGCCGGACGCGGCCGCCCCCGCACCGGCCGCCGACGCGGCCGCCGGCCAGGCTGCCGACCCGGCCCCGCACGAGGCGATCGCCGGCGAACCGGCGCTGGATCCCGCCGCGTCCGCGGAAGCAGCCGCAGCCGCCGGGGAGCCGGGGGCGGAAGCGGACGCCGGCGCCGGCGCGTCCGCGGCACCGGCGCCCGCCGACGCGGGCACGCCCGCCGTCACCTTCGCCGCGCAGGGCGAGCACTACGACCTGATCCAGGGCGGGCAGCCGTTCGAGCCGCTCGACGGCAAGATCGAGGTGGTCGAGGTGTTCAACTACGTCTGCCCGGCCTGCGCCATGTTCCAGCCGCTGGTCAACAGCTGGAAGGCGCGCCAGCCGGCCGACGTGCGCTTCACCTACGTGCCGGCCGCCTTCGGCGGCAACTGGGACCCGTACGTGCGCGCCTACTACGCCGCCGAGGCGATGGGCATCGCCGACAAGGCCCACGACGGCATCTTCCACGCCATCCACGTCGAGCGCAGCCTGCGCGGCGAGCGCGGCCAGGATTCGCCCGAGGACATCGCCCGCGTGTACGCGAAGTTCGGCGCCGACCCGGCCCAGTTCGTGAGCACGATGGCCAGCTTCACGGTCAACGCCAAGTTCGGCCGCGCCAGGCAGTACATCGCCCAGCAGCGCGCCAACTCCACCCCCACGATCATCGTCAACGGCCGGTACCGCATCAAGGGCCGCAGCTTCGAAGAGGTGATCCAGAACACCGACCGGGTGATCGCGCAGGTGCGCGCCGGCGGCTGACGCAGCGGGTATGTCGACGCAACGGTTGCGGCTGCTCAGCGCCAACATCCAGGCAGGATCGAGCACCCGGCGCTACAGCGACTACGCCACCCGCAGCTGGTCGCACGTGCTGCCGGTGGGCAAGCGGGTGTCGCTGGACGCGATCGCCGAGCTGGTCGGGCAGCACGACATCGTCGGCCTCCAGGAAGCCGATCCGGGCAGCTGGCGCTCGGGCTTCACCAACCAGACCCACTACCTGGCCGAGCGCGCCGGCTTCGACTACTGGACCCACCAGCCCAACCGGCGCGTGGGCAACGTGGCCTCCAGCGCCAATGGCCTGCTCAGCCGGCTCGAGCCGGTGGAGGTGAGCGACCATCCGCTGCCCGGGCGGATCTCGGGCCGCGGCGTGCTGCTGGGGCACTTCGGCGCCGGGCGCGAGGGGCTCACGGTGGCGGTGGCGCACCTGTCGCTGGGCGCGCAATCGCGGCGGATGCAGCTCGACTTCATCGCCGAGCTGCTGCAGGACTTCCCCAACGCGGTGCTGATGGGCGACTTCAACTGTGTGGCCGACTGCCCCGAGATGGGCAACCTGTTCCGCAAGACCCGCCTGCAGCCGCCCGAGTGCGCGGTGCATACCTTCCCCTCCTGGAAGCCGCAGCGCGCGATCGACCACATCCTGGTCTCCGACAACCTGCGCTGCGAAGGCCTGCGCGCGGTCCCGGCCGCCTACTCCGACCACCTGGCGCTGTCGCTCAACCTGGACGTGCCCGAAGCCGCGCTGCAGCGCTGACCACGCCCCGCTCCCGCGCACGGGACGGGGCGTGGCGGCACGCCCGCTAGAAGCCGAAGCCCACCCGCGCGTACCAGAACCTGCCCGGCAGGTCGTAGGTCGAGGCGTCGTAGCCGTTGAGCGAGCAGCTCAGGCAGATCGGCGGATCCTTGGCGAACACGTTGTTGACGCCGAGGGTGAGGCGGAAGTCCTTCATCCACGCATCCGTGCCCCAGGACAGCTGCGCGTCATGGTAGGTGGTGGCACCGAGGTCGTTGCGGTCGTTGGCGCTGTCGTCGCAGATGTCGAAGCCGTTGGCGCCGGCGCAGGACTCGCGCAGGCGGTCGATGTAGCGCGCGGTCCAGCCCGCCTGCCAGCCGCCGGGTCCGCGCCAGACCGCGGCCAGGGTCGAGGTGCGCACCGGGATGGCGCTGTTGTTGATTTCCACGCCAGGCGCGCGCGGCTCGGCCTGGCCGGCCTCGTTGACCAGCTCGTACTTCGTCACCCAGGTGGTCTTCCAGGCGAAGGCCAGCTGGCCCCAGCCCTGCTCGGGCAGGCGCCAGTCGGCGCTGAAGTCCCAGCCGTCGGTGCGGATGGTGCCGACGTTGCCGAGGATGTTGTCGAAGCGCACGATCTGGCCGCGCTCGTTGCGCTCGTAGAAGCCGCACGAGAGCGGATCGCGGGCTTCGATGCAGCGCTCGAGGATGGTCTGCGCGTCCAGCGCCTGGATCGCGCCGTCGATGGTGTGGCGGTAGAAGGTCAGGCCCAGGTCGAGCGCGTCCGACCAGGCCGCATCGTCGGCGAAGGACGGGCTCCAGACCGCGCCGAGCATCAGGCTGCGGCTGGTCTCGGGCTGCAGTTCGACGTTGCCCGAGGTGACCACCGAGATCTGCGGGTTGGACTGCTCGTAGCCCGGCGGCACCCCGTCGGCGACGCACTGTGGGGTGGTCGAGGCTTCGTTGTTGCAGGGATCGACCAGGGTCGCGTCGAACCGGCTCAGGGTGCCGTACAGCTCGCCGATGGAGGGCGCGCGGAAGCCCTCCGCGAACGAGCCGCGCAGCAGGAACTCGTCGGCCACCTGCCATCGCAGGCCGATCTTGCCGGTATTGGTGCTGCCGAAGTTGGAGTAGTCCGACCAGCGCCCGGCCAGGCTCAGGTCGAGGCTCTTGCCGAACCGGCCCTCGCGCGCCAGCGGCACCAGCAGCTCGGCATAGGCCTCGCGCACGTCGTACCGGCCGCGGGTGGCGCCGGAGGGCACGCCGTTGTACTCGCCGGCCACGGTGATCGGGTCGGGCTGGTACTCGCCCTCGTACTCGCGGTACTCGACCCCGGCCGCGAACGCGACCGTGCCGGCCCAATTGTCGAACAGGTCGCCGGTCAGGTTGGCCGAGGCCACGCTCAGCTCGTTGCTGCTGCGGTCGCGCACGACCGGCTGGATGAAGGCGAGCATCTCCGGGGTGATCGTGCCGACGCCGCCGAACAGGTTGAGCGGCACGCAGCCGCTGATCGCGGCGCAGGCCGCCGGGTCGCCCAGGGCCTCGTTGATGCGGCGCACGTTGTAGCTGCCGGTGTTGGTCTGCTCGGCCTTGCTCTCGCTGCGCACCAGGTTGAGATCCCAGCTCCACTGGCGGCCGCCGACATCGAACAGGCCGTTGAGCCCGAAGGCCGCGTACCAGGTCTCGACCTCCTGCACGTAGCGGCGCGGCCCGCCCTCCACCGGGCGCCGGCCGAGCAGGAACAGGTTGGCGTCGGGCCCGACCGTGGTCAGGTCGAAGCCGAACGGGTTGTAGGGATTGGCCGCGGAGATCACCAGCCGCGTCTCGGCCCATTCGTTGTACACGCCGGCGTCGGTGCCGAGGAAGATCGGCTCGGGCGCGGCCTGGTTGGCCGATTCGCGCTCGTTGTAGAGCACCCGCGCGTAGGCACCGAAGGTCGGGGTGAAGTCGAATTGCACCTGGCCGAACACCGACTTGCGCTCGGACGGGGTCAGCAGCAGGTTGTAGGGGGCGAAGTTGAAGCGGTCGGCGGTGCCGAAGCAGTGGAAGTCGTCGGCGCGCGGCCCGGTGGGATTGCCGTCGGCGTCGCGGCACGGCGGCAGGCCGGGCAGGTAGCCGGGCGCGGATACGCCGGTGTCCGGGGTGATGTCGTAGACGGTGCCGGTACCGGGGTCCTGGAACACGAACCGCCCCTGCGGCGTGGCCGAACTGCCGTTGGCCAGGCCGGTGCCCGGCACCGGCACGCTGGCCGGGCCGTACTCGGTCGAGGCGATTTCCTCCTGCTTGAGGTAGGACGCGCCGACGAACCAGCGCGCACGTTCGCTGCTGCCGCCCCAGCCCAGGTCCACGCCCCAGGTCTCGCCGCCGGCGAGGCCGCCGTAATCGCCGTAGTGCAGCTGCACGCTGGCGCCGTCGACGTCCTTGCGGGTGATGATGTTGACCACGCCGGCGATCGCGTCCGAGCCGTAGATCGACGAGGCGCCGTCCTCCAGCACCTCGATGCGCTCGATGATCGCCAGCGGGATGGTGTTGAGGTCGACCGCCGAGCCCACGCCCGAGGCCGAGGACTCGTTGACCCAGCGGATGCCGTCGACCAGCACCAGCACGCGCTTGGCGCCGAGGTGGCGCAGGTCGACCGTGGCCGCGCCGGCGCCGACCCCGCCGCCGTCGGGCGGGAAGCCGAAGTTGCCGGAGGAATTGAACCTGGTGTTGAGCGCCGCGCCGCTGGCGGTGAGGGCCTGCACCACCTCGGCGACCGAGGTGAAGCCGCTGCGGTCGATGTCCTCGCGGCTGAGGATCTGCACCGGGACCTGGGTTTCCAGGTCGGCGCGCTTGATCCGCGAACCGGTGACCTGGACGGCGTCCAGGGTGCGGGTGGAAGGGGTGGACGCATCCTCTTGCTGCGCGGCCGCCGCGAGCGGGAGCAGGGCGAGGACGAGGCAACTGCGGACGGCCATGGCCAGTCGGTTGGGTCGGGGCGACATGGTTCCTCTCCAGGAGACAGGGAAGTCACTGCAATGCGCGCGCCCCCTTCGCCGCACCCCTGCTTGTAAACAAACCGTAAAGCCGCGCAAGTCCCGTCCGGTGGGATTGCGTGACGAAAATCACGGTTCATTGCTGGGTCCCGCGCAGCCGTTCAGCTGCTCTTGACATCGCTGACCGTACCCCTCGGCCGGGTCCGCCGGACCGGCTTGGGCATAATGGTCCGAATGCCCACGCAACCGAACCTGTTCGAGGCCGAGCCGCCCCAGGGCGGCGACTCCGACCCCGGTCCCGCCGGCCCGCGCGCGCCGGCGGGACCGCCCGCCCGCGCCACGCCCGCGCGCGGCAGCCGCCCGCTGTGGGCGCGGCTGCTGGGGCGGCTGCTGCGCCCCTGGATCAGCCTGAGGATCGAGCCGCAGGAACCGGCCTCGCTGGTCGACGGGCGCCCGGTCTGCTACGTGCTCGAGGACTACGGCCTGTCCAACGCCCTGATCCTCGACCGTGCCTGCCACGACGCCGGCATGCCCGCCCCGCTGCGGCCGCTGCCCGGCGATCCGCTCGGTCGCCGCCGCGCCTACGTGGCCCTGTCGCGGCGCACCGCGTCCTCGGCGCTGGCGCTGGCCACCGGCCAGGCCCCGCAGCGCCGGACCCATTCCGAATCGCTGGCGCGCCTGCTCGACGCCCACCGTGAGGATCCGGCGCTGGACGTGCAGCTGGTGCCGGTGTCGATCTTCGTCGGCCGCTCGCCGGACAAGGCCTCGGGCTGGTTCTCGGTGCTGTTTTCCGAGAACTGGGCGATCGTCGGCCGCTTCCGCCGGCTGCTCGCGATCCTGCTCAACGGCCGCGACACCCTGGTGCGCTTCTCCGCCCCGGTGAGCATCCGCGCGCTGCTGGCCGAGGACCTGCCGCCCGAGCGCAGCGTGCGCAAGCTCTCGCGCCTGCTGCGCACCCACTTCAACCGCCTGCGCGAGGCGGTGATCGGGCCGGACCTGTCCACCCGCCGGCTGCTGATCGACAAGGTGCTGGCCTCGCAGCCGGTCAAGGACGCGATCGCCGACCAGGCCCGCCGCGACGGCACCTCGGTCGAGGAGGCGTGGAAGAAGGCCCACGCGATGGCCTACGAGATCGCGGCCGACTACTCGCACCCGGTGGTGCGCTCGGCCTCGTTCCTGCTGACCGCGGTGTGGAACCGGATCTACCGCGGCGTGCTGGTCCACCACCTCGACCACCTCAAGGCCGTGGCCCCGGGCAACGAGGTGATCTACGTGCCCAGCCACCGCAGCCACATGGACTACCTGCTGCTGAGCTACCTGCTCTACACCAAGGGCATCGTGCCGCCGCACATCGTGGCCGGGATCAACCTCAACCTGCCGGTGGTCGGCTCGCTGCTGCGCAAGGGCGGCGCGTTCTTCATCCGCCGCTCGATCCGCGGCTCGGCGCTGTATTCGGCGGTGCTGGCCGAGTACGTGGCGCTGCTGATCGCCGGCGGCTACTCGATCGAGTACTTCATCGAGGGCGGGCGCTCGCGCACCGGGCGCCTGCTCCAGCCCAAGGGCGGCATGATCGCGATGACCGTGCGCGCCTACCTGCGCCAGCTCTCGCGCCCGGTGCTGTTCCAGCCGGTGTACATCGGCTACGAGAAGCTGATGGAGGGCAACAGCTACCTGGACGAACTCAGCGGCAAGCCCAAGGAGAAGGAATCGATCTGGGCCTTGCTGTGGGGCATTCCGAAGGTGCTGCGGCAGAACTACGGCCAGGTGGTGGTGAACTTCGGCGAGCCGATCGCGCTGGCCGACCTGCTGGCCGAGCATGCGACCGACTGGGACGGCAAGGCGCTCCCGGACGAGGACAAGCCCGAGTGGCTGTCGCGCACCGTGGACGCGGCCGCGCAGCGGATCCAGGTCAACATCAACCGCGCCGCGGACGTGAACCCGATCAACCTGCTGGCGCTGGCGCTGTTGTCCACGCCCAAGCACGCGATGGGCGAAGCCGACCTGCTGGCGCAGATCGCGCTGTCGAAGATGCTGCTGGCCGAGGTCCCCTACTCCGACCGGGTGACGGTGACCCCGCACTCGCCGGAGGAGATCGTGGCCCACGGCGAGGAGATCGGCGTGCTGCGCCGCATCCCGCACCCGTTGGGCGACGTGCTCAGCGTCGGCGACGACGACGCGGTGCTGCTGAGCTACTTCCGCAACAACGTGCTGCACCTGTTCACCGCCTCGGCCTGGATCGCCTGCTGCTTCCAGCACAACCGGCGGATGGCGCGCGACACCCTGCTGCGGCTCGGCCGCGCGGTGTACCCGTTCCTGCAGGGCGAACTGTTCCTGCCCTGGGACGAGGACGGCTTCGCCGGGCGCATCAGCCGCACCATCGAGGTGTTCGTGCGCGAGGGCCTGCTCGAGCAGGTGGGCGAGGACGACGGCGGGATCCTGGCCCGCAACGCCGGCCAGTCCGACGAGGTGTTCCGGCTGCGCGCGCTCGGCCATCCGCTGCAGCAGGCGTTCGAGCGCTACTACATCGCGATCTCGGTACTGGCCAAGAACGGGTCCGGCACGCTCGGCGCGGCCGAACTCGAGGGCCTGTGCCAGCTCGCGGCGCAGCGGCTGAGCCTGCTGTACGCGCCCGCGGCGCCGGAGTTCTTCGACAGGAGCCTGTTCCGCGGCTTCATCCAGAAGCTGCGCGAACTCGGGCTCGTCAAGCTCGACCAGAACGGCAAGCTGGTGTTCGACCAGCGCCTGGAGGGCTGGGCCAAGGACGCCAAGATCATCCTCGGCCGCGAGCTGCGGCACACGATCGAGAAGGTCAGCCCCGAAGCGGTGCGGCCCGACGCGGTGGACTGAGCCGCCGGCCGGGCGCCGCGCCCGCGCGCCTCAGGCCGGCTCGTCCGGGATCAGCGCCGACTCCAGGCGCGCGATCTGGTCCTTGAGCAGCAGCTTGCGCTTCTTGAGCCGCTTGATCGTCAGCTCGTCGCTGGCGATGTTCGCCTGCAGGTTGGCGATGGCCGTGTCCAGGTCGCGGTGCTCGAGCCGCAGTTCGGCCAGCTTGCGGTTGAGTTCGGCAGGGTCGACGGGGAGCATGGCCCGGCCACTTTACACGCCGGCGCGGCGCGGCGGCATGCCCCCCGGCGAAGGCGCTCAGCCGCGCGCGTCGTGCTCGCGGTGGTAGCGGGTGGCCGCCTCGACCTCGTCCTTCGACCCCAGGAACACCGCCACCCGCTCGTGCAGCGAACCGGGCTGGATGTCGAGGATCCGGCGCCGGCCGTCGGTGGCCGCGCCGCCGGCCTGCTCGACCAGCATCGCCATCGGGTTGGCCTCGTACATCAGCCGCAGCTTGCCGGGGCGGTCGGGCTCGCGCCGGTCCCAGGGGTAGATGAAGATGCCGCCGCGGGTCAGGATGCGGTGCACGTCGGCCACCATCGAGGCGATCCAGCGCATGTTGTAGTCCTTGCCGCGCGGCCCCTCGCGGCCGGCGAGCAGGTCGGCCACGTAGGCCTGCATCGGCGGCTCCCAGTGGCGCTGGTTGGACATGTTGATCGCGAACTCCCTCGTCGACTCCGGGATCCGCACGTCACGCCGGGTGAGCACGAACGATCCCTGCTCGCGGTCGAGGGTGAACACGTGGGTGCCGTGGCCGACGCTCAGTACCAGCAGCGTGCTCGGGCCGTAGACGCAGTAGCCGGCCGCGACCTGGGCGCTGCCGGGCTGCAGGAAATGCGCGTCCTCCGGTTCGCCGGCGCCGTCGGGCGCGCGCAGCACCGAGAAGATCGTGCCGATCGACACGTTCACGTCGATGTTGCTGCTGCCGTCGAGCGGATCGAACAGCAGCAGGTAATTGCCGCGCGGGAACGCATCGGGGATCGGCTGGCAGTGCTCCATCTCCTCCGAGGCGCACGCGGCCAGGTGCCCGCCCCAGGCGTTGGCCTCGAGCAGGATCTCGTTGGACAGCACGTCGAGCTTCTTCTGCGCCTCGCCCTGGACGTTGACGCTGCTGGCGCCGGCGCCGCTGACCGCGTCGCCGAGCACGTCGCTCAGCGCGCCCTTGCCCACCGCCACCGAGATCCGCTTGCAGGCGCGCGCCACCACCTCGATCAGCAGCCGCAGCTGCGGATTGATGTGGCCCTCGCGCTGGGCCTCGATCAGGAAACGGGTCAGTGACATCCGCGACACGGCGACACCTCCGGGAGGAACGGGATGCGGCCATTGTCGCCCGTTCCCGCGCGGAAAGCTCCGCCTGCGGCGGGACGCCGGGCCAGGACCCCGGTAAAATCGCGCCATGAACACCGTCCTCCCCCTCGCCGAACCCGCCAGCCGGCGCGATCCCCGCGCCGCCGCGCGCGAGGCGGCCAAGCTGGCCAAGCGCCTGCGCCACCAGGTCGGCAAGGCGATCGCCGACTTCGGCATGATCGAGGACGGCGACCGGGTGATGGTGTGCCTGTCCGGCGGCAAGGACAGCTACACCCTGCTCGACATCCTGCTGCAGCTGCAATCGAGGGCGCCGGTGTCGTTCTCGATCACCGCGGTCAACCTCGACCAGAAGCAGCCCGGGTTCCCGGAGCACGTGCTGCCGGAATACCTGCGCTCGATCGGCGTCGACTACCACATCATCGAGCAGGACACCTACTCGGTGGTCACGCGCGTGGTGCCCGAGGGCAAGACCATGTGCTCGCTGTGCTCGCGCCTGCGCCGCGGCGCGCTGTACACCTACGCCGAGCAGAACGGCTTCACCAGGATCGCGCTCGGCCACCACCGCGACGACATGGTGGCGACGTTCTTCCTCAACCTGTTCTTCCACGCCAGGCTCTCGGGCATGCCGCCCAAGCTGCTCAGCGACGACGGCAGGCACGTGGTGATCCGGCCGCTGGCCTACGTGCGCGAGGCCGACATCGCCGCCTACGCGGAGCACCGCGGCTTCCCGATCATCCCCTGCAACCTGTGCGGCTCACAGGAGAACCTGCAGCGCAAGCAGGTGCAGAAGATGATGGCGCAGTGGGAGCGCGAATCGCCGGGCCGGATCGAGACCATCGCCCGCGCGCTGGGCGACATCCGCCCCTCGCAGCTGGCCGACCCGGCGCTGTTCGACTTCCTCTCGCTGGGCCGGCGCGATCCCGGCACGCCGCCGCCCGATGCGCACGCCTGGCTGGCCGGTGAACCGCACGCCCCGCCGGGCGACGGCTCCTGACCCGCACCGCCGCGACGCCGCCGCCGCGCCTGCCGCACCGGCACGGCGCCGGCGCCCCGCCCCGTTCCCGATCCACGCCCCCTTCCCCGACACGGTCCCGCAGATGTTCTTCCGCAACCTCACGATGTTCCGCTTCCCCACCTCGCTGGACCTGTCCTCGCTCGAGGAACTGCTGGCCGGGCATCCGCTCAAGCCGGTCGGCGCGCTGGAGCTGTCCTCGCGCGGCTTCGTACCGCCGTTCGGCCGCGAGGGCGAGGCGTTCTCGCACCGCGTCGGCCAGTCGGCATGGATCACGCTCGGCGGCGAGGACCGGCTGCTGCCGTCCTCCGTGGTCAACGACATGCTCGCCAAGCGCATCGCCGAGGTGGAGGAGAAGCAGGGCCGGCGCCCGGGCGGGCGCATGCGCAAGCAGATGAAGGACGACCTGGTGCACGAGCTGCTGCCGCGCGCGTTCGTGCGTCCCTCGCGCACCGACGCGCTGCTCGACCTCGGCCACGGCGTGTGCGTGGTGGACACCTCCAGCCGCAAGACCGGCGAGACCGTGGTCTCGGAGATCCGCCACGCGCTGGGCAGCTTCCCGGCGCTGCCGCTCAACGCCGAGGTCGCGCCGCGCAGCGTGCTCACCGGCTGGATCGCCGGCGATCGGCTGCCCGACGGCCTGTCGCTGGGCGAGGAATGCGAGCTGCGCGACCCGGCCGAGCACGGCGCGGTGGTGAAGTGCCAGCGCCAGGAACTCCAGTCCGACGAGATCGCCAGGCACCTGGAATCGGGCAAGCAGGTCACGCGCCTGGCCCTGGTGCTCGACGACCACGCCTCGTTCGTGCTCGGCGAGGACCTGGTGGTGCGCAAGTTCAAGCTGCTCGACGGCGCGGTCGACCAGCTCGAGTCCACCGAGCGCGACGACGTCCGCGCCGAGCTCGACGCGCGCTTCGCGCTGATGGCCGCGGAGTTCTCGCGCCTGTTCACGGTGCTCGAGGGCGCGCTGAAGCTCTCGCGCGCCGATGCGTAGGCCGCGGCCACCCGCTAGCATTCCCCCATGCCCTCGCTGTTCCGACTGTCGCCCCCGGCAGACCCGACGACGTCGCGCCTGCAGCGCGACAGCATCGCCTTCGTCCTCTCCGACGGCCGCCGGATCGACGTGCTGCGGGTGCGCGACCCGCGCGCCAGGCGCCTGCGCCTGAGCGTGGGCGAACGCGGGCCGCGCCTGACCCTGCCGCCGCGGGTGAGCCTGGCCGCGGGCGAGCGGTTCCTGCTCGAGCACCGCGACTGGCTGACCCACCAGCTGGCGCCGCGCGAGGATGACGTGCAGCCGCTGGTGCCGGGCGAGCCCGGCGCGGTCCCGCTGCGTGGCGATCGCCTGGCGCTGCGCTGGGAGGGCGGGCGCGCCGCGCGGGCCCTGCTTGAGGACGACGCGGTGGTGCTGCAGCTGCCGCCGCGCGCCGGCGCGGCCGCGGCCGCGCGCGCGCTGCGCGATTTCTACGAGGCCCAGGCCCGGGCCGACATCGGCCGCTGGCTGCCGGCCTACCTGCCCGGCCTGCCGCGGCCGCCGCGGCGGATCCGGCTGCGGGTGCTGTCCTCGCAGTGGGGCTCGCTGGCCCCCGACGGCACCCTCACCCTGGACCTGGCCCTGGTGCTGGGACGGCCGAGCGCGTTCCACTACGTGCTGGTGCACGAACTCTGCCACCTGGTGCACGCCGACCACTCGCGCGCTTTCTGGCGCGAGGTGGAGCGCCGCTGCCCCGACTGGCGCGACGAACGCGACTACTTCCGCGAGGAAGGGCGGCGGCTCAAGGCCGCCCTGCACGTGCTGGTGGGCTGAAGGCGGCCCCCGCGCGGCGCGCCGGCGCCCGCCCGGACGCCGCCGACGGTGCCCCCTCCCGCCGCGTGGCCGCTCCGCCGCGCGCGCCGCGTTAACCGGGGGGAACCGTGGCCCGATCCCGAATGCCGACCCGAGTGGTGCGATGAGCCCTGTCCCGACCCGCGCGATCCGCCTGTCGCTGGCCGTCCTCGCCGCGCTCGCGCTGCTGGGCGGCTGCCAGCGCGCCGGCAATCCGATCGCCGCGGCGATCGGACACGCCGCCCGCGGGGCCGGCGACGCGGGACCGGCGGCGGCCGGCGACCGCGACTCGCTGCCGCTGCCGCCGGGCTTTCCCGACGACGTCTTCCTGCCCGCGGGCTACCGCGTGAACAGCGTGATGTCCCTGCCGCAGGCCAGCGTGCTGAGCCTGAGCGTGCCGGGCGACGTCGACGCCCTGCTCGCCGCCGCCGAGGCGGCGATGCGCGAGGACGGCTGGACCCGGACCCTGTCGGCGCGGCATTCGGCCGACACCGCGATGCTGGCGTTCGAGAAGCCCGGAACCGCCGGCACCCGCAACGCGACCCTCTCGTTCAGCCGCAACGTCGGCGACGAACGCGTGATCCTCGGCGTGCAGCTGCGGGAGCTGCGGCGGCAGTAGCCGGCCGCGCTCAGTCGGCCTCGGCCAGGAAGCCGCCGATCGCGGCCGCCACGGCGGCCGGCTGCTCCATGTGCAGGTGGTGGCCGCCGGGCAGCACCAGCAGTTCCCCGCGCGGCAGCAGCGCCGCCCGCTCGCTGCGCTCGGGTTCGGGCAGGTAGGGCTGCGGCGGGTCGGCATGGATGACCCGGGTCGGGCATTCGATCCCGGCGATCAGCGCCCGCACCTGTTCCTCGGTCGGGCGCAGCATGGTGGTCACGGTCAGGCGCGGGTCGCTGCTCCATTCCCAGCCGCTGCCGCCGCCATCCAGCGCGACCGGGCGCGTGCCGCGTTCGACCAGCAGCCTGGCGGCCGCCTCTTCCATCGCGCCGACGCGGGCCATCATCCGCGCCCGCACCGCGGTTTCCAGGTCGGGAAACGCGCGCAGGCGCTTGCCGCGCAACGCGCGGGTGGAGGCGACCGCCTGGCGCAGGCGCGGCACGGTGTTTTCGGGGGTGTCGGGCAGCGCGCCGAGCGCCTCGATCGCGACCAGCCGGCGCACCCGCTCCGGGCAGGCCGCGGCCACCAGGCTGGAGATCCCGGCGCCCATCGAATGCCCGAGCAGGGCGAAACGCTCCCAGCCCAGGGCGTCGGCCACGTCCAGCACCAGGTGCACGGCGGCGGCGAACGAGTAGTCCGCGCCCGGCGGCAGGTGCGCGCTGCGGCCGTGCCCGGGCAGGTCGATGGCGACCAGCTCGATGCCCTCCAGGTGCGCGGCCAGCGGCACGAAGCTGGCCGCGTTGTCGAGCCAGCCGTGCAGCGCCAGTACCGGCGGCCGCCCGGCCTCGCCCCAGCGCAGTCCGCGGACGGTCCCGCCCGGCAGTTCGACGGCCAGCTCGCGCATCAGCCCGCGCGGTCCCAGGCCGCCAGCTCGCGACGGACGATCGCGGCCAGCGCCGCGGCGTGGTCGGGGGCATCGTTGAGGCAGGGGATGTAGCGCAGGCGGCTGCCGCCGGCCTCGCGGAACAGCTGCGCGTTCTCGATCGCGATCTCCTCCAGCGTCTCCAGGCAGTCGGTGGCGAAGCCGGGGCACACCACGTCCAGCTCGCGCACGCCCTCGGCGGCCAGCGCGCGCACGGTGGCGTCGGTCGCCGGGCCCAGCCAGCGCTCGCGGCCGAAGCGCGACTGGTAGGACATCGCGTATCCGGATGGATCCAGCCCCAGCGCGCGCGCGATCGCGGCCACGCTGGCCTGGCACTGCGCGGCGTAGGGATCGCCGCCGTCGACCAGCCGCTGCGGCAGGCCATGGAACGAGAACAGCAGCCGCTGCCCGCGCCCGTGCGCGGCCCAGTGGGCCCGGATCGAGGCCGCCACCGCGTCCACCCAGCCCGGGTCGGTGGCGTAGTCCTCGACCACGCGCGCCTGCATCGGGCCGCGTTCGCGCTCCACCAGCGCGGCCACCGTGCCGGTGGTGGTGGACGAGTACTGCGGATACAGCGGCAGCACCAGCAACCGCTCCACGCCGGCACCGGCCAGCGCGCGCAGGCGTGCGTCCAGCGCGGGCTCGGCGTAGCGCATCGCGTGGTCGACCAGCACCTGCGGCAACAGCCCCTGCAGCCGTGCGGCCAGGCGCTGCGTATGCACCGCCAGCGGCGAACCGCCTTCCATCCAGATCCCGGCGTATTTCCTCGCCACCCGCGCCGAGCGCAGCGGCAGCACCAGCCCGTGCAGCAGCGGCCACCACACCAGCCGGGGGATCTGCACCACGTAGGGATCGGACAGGAACTGGGCCAGGTAGCGGCGCACCGCGCCGGGGGTCGGCGCCTGCGGGGTGCCGAGGTTGACCAGCAGCACGGCGGTGCCGGACGCGATGGGAGCGGGGGCGGTCGTCATCGGCATAGGATGGCAGGCCGCGGCGGGACGCGCACGGCGGCCGGCGGGGACGCTGCGGTGCACCGGCGCAACTCATCCGCGATTCATCGCCCCGTCACTAGCCTGAGCCGTCGCCGCGACGCGCGGCGGGCCGTCCACCGTGGAGTCCGACATGACCGCTTCCCGCACCCGTTCCCTGCCGCGCCGCCTGGTCGCCGTGGCGCTGCTGGCGCTGTCGCTGGCGTCCGCCGGCGCGGTCGCCGGCCCCGAGGAGGACGAACGCGCGCGCAACGCGGTGCGGGTGCTCACCGAGGTCCAGGCGATCCCCGAGTCGGCGATCCCCGACAAGCTGCTCGACGAGGCGCGGGCGATCGTGGTGGTCCCCGACACGCTCAAGGTCGGGCTGGTGTTCGGCGGCCGCCGCGGCCACGGCCTGCTGTCGGTGAAGTCGCCCGACGGCACCTGGTCCAACCCCAGCTTCGTCACCCTCACCGGCGGCAGCATCGGCCTGCAGGCCGGCGTGCAGTCGGCCGACGTGGTGCTGGTGTTCCGCAACGACCGCAGCCTCGAGTCGATCGTCAACGGCAAGGTGACCCTGGGCGCCGACGCCGGCGTGGCCGCCGGGCCGGTGGGCCGCAACGCGGCCGCCGCGACCGACGGCCAGCTCAAGGCCGAGATCTGGTCCTGGTCGCGCGCGCGCGGCCTGTTCGCCGGCGTGGCCCTGGACGGCGCGGTGCTGCGGATCGACCACGACGCCAACCAGGTCGTCTACGGCGCCGGCACCACCCCGCGCATGATCCTGGAGGGCCGCATCCAGCAGCCGCCCTCGGGCGCGGTGGTGGCCTTCCGCGACCAGCTCGAGGAGGCCACCGCGGCGGCCCGCGCGGCCCGCGGCACCTCGGGCTCACCGGCCCCGGCGACGGCCGCCGTGCCTGCGCCGCAGCCCGACCCCGCCACGGCCAGCACCGCGCCGCTGCTGGAGGCGCCGCAGTCCGGCCCGCAGCCGGGCGCGTTCGAGCCGGTCCACGACAATCCCGCGCTGGTCGAGCCGCTCCCCGAAATCCCCTGATCGCGCGGGCGGGCGCCGGGCACGGTCCCGCCACGCGGGCTGGAGTATCCTGAGCGCCTCTCCTCACGGTTCGGCGGGAACACGCAATGGGTAGTTTCAGCATCTGGCATTGGCTGATCGTGCTGGTCGTGGTGCTGCTGGTATTCGGCACCAAGCGCCTGCGCGGCGCCGGCCGCGACCTGGGCGAGGCGGTGAAGGGGTTCAAGAAGGGCATGGCCGACGACGACCGGCCGGCCGCCGAGCTCGACCACAAGTCCGAGGCCGGCGAGCGCGAGGGCACCGCGCCGGGCAAGTCCCGGCAGGACGACTCGGTGTCGCGCTGAGGCCGCGGGTTCGCGGCCGCCTCCATGTTCGACATCGGCTTCAGCGAACTGCTGCTGGTCGCGGTGGTCGCCCTGGTCGTGCTCGGCC
>Ga0123333_10001102_pt1 | contig 28510 bp, 24 predicted proteins | sample BioC12SIPDNA_3_FD_89957 | JGI IMG/M metagenome (GOLD analysis project Ga0123333, IMG submission 89957) | Anaerobic biogas reactor microbial communites from Washington, USA - Biogas_R2_B C12 SIP DNA | ecosystem: Engineered > Bioreactor > Anaerobic > Unclassified | place: Washington, USA... | reverse complement strand
AGGAGTCGATTTTCCGCAACTGGTCGGCTGTATGACGGCGCGGTCGCCGTCCGGCTGTTTGCGGTTCCCTGAAGGATGATTTTCCGATGGCCGGCACTGACGCTGAGGCATGTCCATTCGGAGGCGTGGACGAAGACGAGCCTCCTGGTAGTACGATTTCTTTGATTCTCACCTGCGGCGAGCCGCGTATTGCCCGGTCGAAAAGGCCGCGGCGGATCACGGTCAGTGCCCCCGTTTCCGACGGCCCGTCTCCGGGCCGCAGGTTGCGCAGCACCTTCCAAACAAGGGCTTTTCGCAAGGCTTTTTACCCCGATCTGCCCGATCGGCTCTGGAACGATTGGCACTGGCAGTACAGAAACCGCCTGCGAACCATGGGCCAATTGGAACGGGTTTTGGTCCTCTCGGACCGTGAACGGGCGGTTATGTCGCTCGACGGCGGCATGCTCCCGGTAAGCGTCACTCCCTATTACATGAGCCTCGTTTCGCGGGACGACCTCGATCAGCCGCTACGGCGGACGATGATCCCGAGTACGAGCGAGCTTTCGCGCGGCCCCGGCGAGGCCGACGACCCGCTGGGCGAAGACGGCGATAGCCCCGTGCCCGGCATCGTCCACCGTTACCCCGACAGGGTGCTCCTGCTGGTTACCGACTGTTGTTCGAGCTATTGCCGCTATTGCACCCGGTCGCGGATGGTCGGCCACGGCTCGATCGGTCATGGTCCCGGGCATTTGGAGCAGGCGCTGGACTACATCCGCCGCACGCCCTCGATTCGGGACGTGCTCATCTCGGGCGGCGACCCCCTGGCGCTCAGCGACGAGCGGTTGGACTGGATATTGACCGAATTACGGCGCATTCCCCACGTCGAGTTCCTCCGGCTGGGCACAAAAATGCCGGCCGTGCTGCCGCAACGGATCACGCCGGAGCTTTGCCGGATGCTCCGCAGGCATCACCCGCTCTGGATGAGCCTCCATTTCATTCATCCCGACGAATGCACGCCGGAGTCGTTCCTGGCCTGCACGCGGCTGGCCAACGCCGGCATCCCGCTCGGTTCGCAAACCGTGCTGCTGGCGGGTGTTAACGACAGCGTAGAAACGATGAAACGGCTGGTTCACTGTCTGCTGATGATGCGCGTGCGCCCCTATTACCTATATCAATGCGACCCGATAACCGGCTCCGCCCACTTCCGCACGCCGGTTGCCAAGGGGCTTGAGATCATCGAAGGGCTGCGCGGCCATACGACCGGCTACGCCGTGCCCAACTATGTGATAGACGCCCCCGGCGGCGGCGGAAAAATCCCCTTGCAGCCGAACTACCTTGTCGGCCGCGAAGGCGACGACCTGCTGCTGCGAAACTACAAGGGCGGGGTGTATCGCTACCCCGATCCGCTATAAGCGGGAGCGATCCGTTTATTGAGCGTCAGGTTGATAATGTCGTGAACAATAGCCGGAGGCTAACAGCCTCCGGTGGGAAAACTTGCCATTTCGGCCACATTCCGGTGGCTGTTAGCCTCCGGCTATTACGACATTTAATATCGGACAGTCAATAAGCGATCTTTCCCGAATCCCCAACCCCCAGCCCCCGCTCCCATGAACATCGGTTTAACATACGACCTCCGCGACGATTACATTGCCGAGGGCTACACCGAGGAAGAAACGGCCGAATTCGACCGTTCGGACACGATCGACGCGATCGAGGCGGCGCTCGACGAGTTAGGCTATCAAACCGACCGGATCGGCAACGCCAAGCGGCTGATCGCCCGGCTCGCTCAAGGCAACCGCTGGGACTTGGTGTTCAACATCGCCGAAGGGCTGCACGGCCTTTCCCGCGAGGCGCAGGTGCCGGCGATCCTCGACGTTTACGAAATCCCCTACACGTTTTCCGACCCGTTGGTCCTGTCGCTTTCGCTGCACAAGGGGATGACCAACAAGATCATGCGTCAGGCGGGCATTCCGGTGGCCGATTTCGCACTGGTCGAGCGGATCGAGGACGCCGAGGGCGTTGATCTGCCGTTCCCCCTGTTTGCCAAACCGGCGGCCGAAGGGACCAGCAAGGGCATATCGGCCAACTCGGTCATCCGCGACCGGCAAGCCCTCCACGCGGCCTGCGCCGATCTGCTGCTCCAGTTCCGACAGCCCGTGCTGGTCGAAACGTTTCTTTCCGGGCGGGAGTTCACCGTGGGCATGATCGGCGCCGGCTCCTCGGCCCAGACATTGGGGGCCATGGAGATTCACCTCCAACCGGAGGCCGAAGCCGAGGTTTATTCCTACACCAACAAGGAGCGGTGCGAGGAATTGGTCCGCTACCGTTTGGCCCGGCCGGAAGAGGAGCCGCTGATCGGCCAGGTCGAGCGGCTTGCCCTGTCGGCATGGCGCGTGCTGGGGGGGCGCGACGGCGGGCGGGTGGACATCCGCTGCGACGGCGTCGGACGGCCGCATTTCCTCGAAGCAAACCCACTGCCGGGTCTGCATCCCCATCATTCCGACCTGCCGATCCTCTGCGGTTTTCTCGGCGTGCCTTATGTCGATCTGATCGACCGGATCGTCACCTCCGCCCGGCGGAGAATGAAGGTGAACGGTTCGCTGCGACAAATTGCCTGACGCGAATTGAAGCTCCATAATGCGAGTCGCCGTTCTGCACAACGCCGTTGCCCCCGACGCCCCGCCCGAAGACCGAGACACCCTCGTCCAGGTCGAGGCGGTCCGAGCGGCGCTGGTCCGCTTGGGACACGATGCCGCGACGCTTGCTTGCACACTCGATCTGTCGTCGTTGCCCGGCGACCTCGACCGGCTAAAGGCCGAGGCCGTGTTCAATCTGGTCGAATCGTTGGACGGCATCGATTCGCTGCTTTATCTCCCCCTGGCGGTTCTCGATTCGCTGGGCATTCCCTACGCCGGCAGCCGCACGGCGGCCATGTTTCTTACATCCAACAAGCCGCTGGCCAAACAGTGGATGCGACAGGCGGGACTCCCCACGCCGGATTGGATCGATTCTTCCAGCACAAAACCCCAGCCATCGGTCGCGCCCCAGCCGCTTGCGGTTTCGCAGCCCGTTTCGGCCCCGAACCGCTGGATCATCAAGGGCGTCTGGGAACACGGCTCCGACGGCATGGATGACGACGCCCTGTTGAACGATCCGGCGGCTGGCGAATTGCAGGGCCGGCTGGCCGAGCGCCGCGCCCGCACGGGCCGCCGGTGTTTCGCCGAGCGGTTCGTCGAGGGGCGCGAGTTCGCCGTGGCGTTGCTGGCCGACGAGGGCGGCCCCGAGACGCTTCCGCCGGCCGAGATCGATTTCTCCGCGTTTCCCGCCGGCAAACCGCGAGTGGTCGGCTATCGGGCGAAATGGAGCGAAGAGTGCTTCGAGTTTCGCCACACCCCCCGCCGCTTCGAATTCAAACCGTCCGACCGACCGCTGCTCCAGCGGCTCGGCCGTCTGGCAATCGACTGCTGGCGATTGTTCGACCTGCGGGGCTGGGTGCGGGTCGATTTCCGCGTCGATGACTCGGGCCAGCCGTGGATTTTGGAAATCAACGCCAACCCCTGCATCTCGCCCGACGCCGGCTTCTCCGCCATGCTCCAGCAGGCGTCGATCCCGTTCGATCGGGCCATCGAACGTATTTTGGAAGATGTGCTGCTATGACCGACCGACCGATTGAATTGCGTTATGAAGTTCGCCCCGACGACCTGGATAGCGTCCGCCGGCTGGCGGAATCGACCGGCGTGTTTTCGCCCGTCGAAGTCGAGGTGGCGGTGGAATTGGCCGAAGACCGGCTGCGGCGCGGCCCCAAAAGCGACTATCAGTTCGTGTTTGCCGAGCTGGACGGGCGGACCGTCGGCTACGCTTGCTACGGCCCAATCGCCCTGACGGCCGTCAGCTTCGACCTGTATTGGATCGTGGTCGATCGGTCGCTGCATGGGCGCAAGATCGGACAGGTCTTGCTGGAAAAGACCGAGCAATTGGTCCGCGCGGCCGGCGGGCGGCGCGTTTACGCCGAGACCTCCGGCCGCGACCAATATGCCCCCACACGCGGTTTCTACCTCCGTCGCGGATATCGGCAAGACGCCGTATTGCGTGATTTTTACGCCCCGGGGGACGATAAGGTCGTCTTCGTCAAGGACTCCTTCTGAACGCCGCCCTTACCCCGAAGCATCCGATAGGGGTTGCCTATCGAGGTTCGGTCTTTTAAGCTGAAGGCTCGATCAGCGGGGGGCGAGAAGGTGCATCGGAAGAAAATCGGTGAATTTTTCCGCCGTCCCCCGAAAAATGGTAAGCAAGTCCATGAATAATAATCCTCTACCAAGACTTGACGCGGATTGCGACATACGGAAATCATTGCTTCCGTATTGCCGGCTAGGCCCCGGAGAAATCTGGGAGGATTCCCAGGGTGGTCATCGGGTCGGATGCCTCGACGCCTCCTCTTTGGAACAGGTCAATTATCTGGCGGGCGGCCAAGCCGCGACCTTGGCGATTCACGACCCGCCATACAATTTGGTGGCCTTCGATGAACGTCCTTTGCGGCAATATATTGAATGGTGCGGCAAGTGGATCGTAAACACGGCTGATATAATAACGTCCAATTCTTCGTTGTATATATGGCTTGGGGCCGATCAAACTGACGGTTTCCAGCCCTTGCCCGACTTCATGGTAATGATGCGAGACCAGCCGTTTCGCGCCCGAAGTTACATTACCGTAAGAAATCAGCGAGGGTATGGAACGCAAAAAAACTGGATGGCCGTTCGACAAGAGCTTCTTTACTATGTCAAGGGAAACCCAACTTTCAACGTGGAGGCCGAATATACGGACATCCCAAAGATTCTTCGCGGATATTATAAAGAGGTCAACGGGAAAATCACGGAAAACATGCAGCGCAGCCGTTCGGAGAACATCCGGGCGGGCAACGTGTGGGTGGACGTTCAGCAGGTGTTCTATCGAATGGAGGAAAACGTCTCCGGCTGTTACGCCCAAAAGCCGCTGAAATCTATCGAACGCATCATCCGCGCAAGTTCTGTTCCGGGGGACGTCGTCGTCGATTTCTTTTCGCACTCGGGCACGACGCTGCTCGCCGCGGAAATCAACCGTCGCCGCTGTTTCACGATGGACATCGACCCGCTGTTTTGCGAAATCACCATCCGCCGCCTGGAGCATTTCCGCCGCACCGGCCAGGTGGGATGGCAAAACGGAAATCCCTTTGAAGATCAATACGTTTGTCCTCGGCAAGACGAAGTTGAACATTCCAAAGGCACTCGCGGCCAACCCAAAGTTGCACAGCCTTCGCTGTTTTGAGGAATAAGATGGAACAACTCCGTGAAGAACTTGACCGACTGATGACGGCCTTACCCAATGCCGAGGAGTTGCGTTCCCGTTTAGAAACACTGGTTTCCGTCTATCCATTCAACGAATTCGAGTACATCATCGCCGCCCTCTTAGCCGCCGAAAAGCTAACGCATGACGAATACGTCGAATTGCGTGACGCTTACATCACCCGAAACAGGTTTCTGAAAATTTTCGAGATCGATGCGCCGCGGGGCTTCGGCGAAACCTGGGCGCAGGGGCATCTGAAAAAACTTGTCCCCGAACTTCATAAACCATCCAAAAAATCGGACCCGGCGTATTCCGGCGAATACGATTTTCTTCTGGACGGCCGGATCAAGATCGAAGTCAAAGCGTCGCGCGCCGTGGATTCCGACAGCTCCGAGCCTCTTTACGTGAAGGCGTTATCCTCTGATTCATCCAAACGGTTTGACATGAATTTTCAGCAGGTCAAGCCTGGTTGTTGTGATGTATTCGTTTGGATCGGGGTATGGCGCGACGTAATTCGCCATTGGGTATTCGCATCGAGGGAAGTTGCTTCAAACCGCTTTTATTCCGTAGGGCAACATCGAGGAAATGTCGGCGAGGGCCAACTTCATTTCAATCAGGACAACATCCGCAAATTCACCGCGTTTGAATCACAGTCAGATCAACTTATTACGGCCATTCGTAATGCTTTTAAAAGACAAAATCAACAACCATGAAAAACACCCTCTCCACCCAACTATTGTTCGAGCTATCCAAACCCGGTTGCCGCGCGGTGCGGTTGCCAGAGTGCGACGTGCCGGTACAACCGCTGGATGCGTTGCTGCCGAACGGCGCCGTCAGCGAAACCGCTCCGCCGCTGCCGGAGTTGTCCGAGCCGGAGGTCGTGCGGCACTTCACGAACCTCTCGACCAAAAACTTCTCGGTCGATACCCATTTCTATCCGCTCGGCTCTTGCACGATGAAGTACAATCCGAAACGGAACGAGCGGCTTTGCTCCATCCCGGGCATGGCCGACCTGCACCCCTATCAGCCGGAATCGACGCTGCAAGGGATGTTGGCCCTGCTGCACCAGTGCCAGCACATGCTAGCCGAGATTGCCGGGCTGCCGGCCGTCTCGCTCCAGCCCGCCGCTGGGGCGCACGGCGAGATGACCGCCATGCTCGTGTCCGCGGCATACTTCCGCGATCTGTGCGAAAAACGCACGACCGTCTTGATTCCCGACTCGGCCCACGGCACCAACCCGGCCAGCGCCGCAATGGCCGGGTTCAAGGTGGCCGCCGTCAAGAGTACGCCCGAGGGCTTCGTCGATCTCGACGATCTGGCCGCGAAGCTCAACTCCGAGACGGCCGTGTTTATGATAACCAATCCGAACACGCTCGGGCTGTTCGAGCCGAACATCGAACGGATTGCGAAAATGGTCCACGACGTCGGCGGGCTGGTCTATCTGGACGGGGCCAACATGAACGCCATTCTGGGCATCGCCCGGCCCGGCGATTTCGGCGCCGACCTGATGCACTTCAACCCGCACAAGACGTTCAGCAGCCCGCACGGCGGCGGCGGCCCCGGCGCCGGCCCGATCGCCGTGGCCGAGCGGCTTGGCCCCTTCCTGCCCGCGCCGATCGTGGTCAAAGACGGCGACGGGACGTTTTATTTGGATTACGACCGGCCGAAGTCGATCGGCCGCGTGCGCAGCTTCTTCGGCAACGTCGGCGTGCTCGTGCGGATGTACTGCTATCTCCGCTCGCACGGGCCGGAAGGGCTGCGCCGGATCGCCGAAGACGCGGTGCTAAACGCCAACTACCTGCTCAGCCGGTTGAAGAACGTCCTGCCAGTGCCGCACGGCGAACGCTGCATGCACGAATTCGTGGCCTCCGGCGCGACGTTGAAATCGGAGCGAGGCGTCACGACGATGGACATCGCCAAGCGGCTGTTGGACTACGGTTTCCACGCCCCGACGGTCTATTTCCCGCTGGTCGTGCGCGAGGCGATGATGATCGAGCCGACCGAGAGCGAGAGCCGCGCGACGCTGGACGCCTTCGCCGAAGTGCTGGAAAAGATTGTCGCGGAGCCGGCGGAGTTGTTGCACGACGCCCCGCATGAATTGCCGATCTCGCGTCCCGACGAGGTGCTGGCGGCGCGGAAGCCGGTGCTGCGGTGGAAGGGGGATTAGGGATTGGGGATCGGGGATCGGGAATCAGGGATTGGGGATTGGGGATTAGTAGAATTACCCCGTTCAACGTTTAGCCGCCGCGTCCACGCGACGTGTGGCAAGGATGATAGAAGACTTGGGATTGAGTTGATGGATGCCGGTAATACAAAACACGATCGCGCACCGGTCACTGGCAAAGCCGGTGGCGCACGTGCGGCTTCTTCTCCGACCTCCGAACCCTGCCCCCCCGCGACCGCAGTCGCGGGGCGTTTTCAATCCCCCAACCCCGACCCCCGAACCCCGAACCCCCAACCCCGAACCCCGAATCCCCAATCCCCCGCCCCCTTCCGTTTGCTCGTCGACCCGCCCGCCGCCGGCTCGTGGAACATGGCGGTTGACGAGGCGCTGTTGGAGGCCGCCGCCGCCGAGGGCCGAGCAACGCTGCGGTTCTATCAGTGGGAGGAACCGACGCTCTCGCTCGGTTATTTCCAGGAATACGCCGACCGGTTCGGCCATGCCGCCAGCACCGCTTGCCCTGCCGTCCGCCGCAGCAGCGGGGGCGGGGCCATCATGCACGACCGCGAGTTGACATATAGCCTCGCCGTGCCCGAGGGACACCCGCTCGTGGCCGAACGGATGCGTACATACCGGGTGATACACGAGAGCCTAATCGAGACGTTGAAGCACTGGGGCGTCGAGGCGATGCTGTATACGTGTTACATGGCGAAAAATGATAGCCGAGGGCAAACTGCCCCCGGAAATTGCGGGAACGAGACCCGGCGCGACCGGAGGCTGTCAGCCTCCGGCTATTGCGAAAGCGAAAATGGCGAGGCCGGAATGCTGTCAGCCTCCGGCTATTGCGACGATGATGTTGGAAACGAAACGGCTCAATCGCGCCCCGGCGGCCAGCCGTTCCTCTGTTTTCGGCGTAGGGCATTGGGCGATGTGTTGCTGGGGGGGGTGAAGATCGCCGGAAGCGCGCAACGCCGCCGCAGGGGGGCTATACTGCAACACGGAAGCGTGCTTTTGGCCCGCTCCGATGCCGCTCCCGAGCTTGACGGAATAAAAGAGCGGTCGGGCAAGTCGATTTCCGCCGATAATCTTATTGAGGCCTGGGCGGCAAAACTCGCGGATATTTTGGCCGTCGAGTGGTCCCCCTCCAACCTTTCGGAGGGCGACCGACGCCGAGCCGCCGCGTTGGACGCCGGGAAGTACGCCGCGGCCTCATGGACAAAAAATCGCGGGCGAGGGTAAGGAATCCTTTGACTATTGGAGCCAAACTTGATAACATCCAAGTTGAGGGCAAGGCGCGTTCTCTTCTCGCCCCCGCACTTTTCCGGGGGGTATTAGAGACGTCCGAGTCATAGGCCGAGGTCATCCGGTTCGGGTTGGGGGCCATTCCATGGAAGTCAAACTCGTCGTATCAAACGGCAAACAGGCGGGAACCGAGATTTCCGTTAAGGGGAATAGCCTGCTTATCGGCCGCGGCGAGGAGTGCAATCTGCGACCGCAAAGCAGCTTGGTCAGCCGAAAGCACTGCCGCATCGAAATCGCCGACGGCAAGGTGACTATCGAGGACTTCGGCAGCACCAACGGCACCTTCGTCAACGATCAGCGCATCGAAGGCCGCCGCGAACTGCACAACGGCGATCAAATCCGCGTGGGAATGTTGACCTTCGAGGTGCAATTGTCGGTAAGCGTGGGCGGGCAGAAAAAGCCCATGGTTCATAGCGTGCAAGAGGCCGCTTCCCGAACGGCCGGCTCCTCCCCGTCGCTCACCGAAGACCTGGACATCAGCGGCTGGCTCGACGAGGAAGGCGGCAACGTCGACGCCCCCACCCGTCGGGCGCAGATTACGCCGGGCGATACGATGGCCGGCAAGAGCCTGCTCGACACTTCCACATTGCCCGCGGCTCCGAAAAAGCCGGAAGAAGAACAACCCCAGCAAGAACATATCCACGATTCCAAGCATCCGCCGAAGAAACCCATCGGCAAGATGAAACATTCCTCCAAGCCTCTTGCCGAAAACAGCGGCGCCGCCGCCGAAGACGCATTGCGGCAATTCTTCCGTCGAAAAAAATAGCCCTGCCTCGATAGACCGCCGTGAAAGCCACGAACGATTCCCGCAAATCCGCCGCCCTGCTGGGTCTCGGCATGGATAACGACGACGAGCAAACCCGCATCACACGCGGAAAAAACTTCTTGCTGCTCGGCGGAAGTCAAGAGACGCACGGCGTCATGCAGGAAACCGCCGTCAAGGTGAACGAGCAACTCGATCGGCGGGGAAAACGGCTTGAAGACGTGTCGATCGTCGAGCTGCGCGACATCTGCTCCGACGTGAGCGAATCGATCCGGGGTCGCAAATAGCAGCCCGATTTCGGATGGGCGCGCCTGTGAACGCTGACCTTTTTGGGCACGTGCCGACGGAGGGGGACAGTCCCATTTTCACGGTAAACCGCGAAAATTGGGACAGTCCCCCGCGAACGCTTGCCTTTCCATCGCTCGCACCGCGATTATTCTTTTTTTCCGCGCAACCCGACCGATCCGTTAAATCGGCGCGGCCGACGGCCGCTCCGTCCCCCGCGCAATACGTTTTTCCGGATTACCCGCGAAGATCGTAACCTTTTCCCCTGTCCGGCGTCTTTCCGCAATCCATTTTTTGGTGTTTTTTGTCAACCATGATGTATCCTATCTACATTAACGGACTCAACAAGCCATATAGTTTTGCTAGCGGAGGCTCGATTCGTGGTTGCCAAAAAAAAGCCAACGAGGAAAAAAGTAACGAAGAAAACAACCCAATCAAAGGCGGCGAAGCCCGCCAAGCCATCGGCCGCAAAAAAAACAAAAGAGCCGATCACCATCGACCGTCGCGACAAGAACGACCGCCGTTTGAGCGCCGATCGCCGGAATAAAACCGAGCCGGTAAGCGGCGAGCGCCGCGTCCTGGAGCGCCGCGCTAAGGTAAATCGTCGGCGTCAGATAGATCCGACCACCTGCGAACGCGACTACAGCAGCGATGAGATCGAGTTCATGAGCGCAATGGACCAGTACAAACGGACCAGCGGACGCATGTTTCCGACGTGCAGCGAGGTTCTGGAAGTGCTCAGGTCGCTGGGCTATCAGAAAATGCCCGTTGCCCAGCCGCAAACCGACCGGAACGAGCAGGAAGACTCGGACCAACTCGATCAATCGGAGGACGAGCGAACGGAACCGCTCGCCACGCCTTGGATTACGGCGATGCCGCACATTGACGTCGCCGTCCCGACGATGATCGGTTAGCGCTCTGTCAAGCATGAAATGAGCGGTGACACGAGTGGTTTGTCCACCCGTGTTTCCGCACTGCTGGACAAGCCAGCAGCGGCACCCAACCCATCAATCTAAGATTGACAGAGCAAATCTAAGATTGACAGAGCACCAGGCGGTTGCTCGGCCTGTTCGATGGGAATCGGTCGATCGCCGGGCGCATTTGCTGCCGACGATTTCCGGCGGGATGATCTTCTCGATCTCCATCAAACGATCTACAATACGCTCGCATTGAGCGGCGCGCCCCGCGTGCAACCGTTCGCGGGGGACTGTCCCAATTTTCGCGGCTTACCGGAAAAACGGGACTGCCCCCCTTCGTCCTGAAAAAACACTGGAGCGGGAAGCATGAAAATCCACGAACTGGAGCTGTTTCTGATCGAGTCGGACCGATGCGACGGCCCGGACCGGCCCCGCTCTTTGTTGGTTCGAATGAGAACCGCTTCCGGTCTTGAGGGCTGGGGTGAATCGGCCTTTGTTTGGCGGCCCGACGAGTTGGCCGCGCGGCGCGATTCGCTGCTGGCCGCATTGTCCGGCCGCAGCGTTTTCGACATCGAGGAACTGCACTCGCTCGACGCGCTCTGGCCGCCGCCGATCCGAGCGGCCGTCGAAATGGCCGCATGGGACCTGTTGGGCCGCGTTCTCCGTCAGCCGTTGTGCAATCTGCTGGGCGGATTCTATCGCCGCCGGATACCCGTCTCCGTGAGACTCGAAGGCTGCGGCTGCGAAACGGCGGCCAACGAATCGAGGGAACTAGCCGAACAAGGTTTCCACACGATAACCGTCGCCGGCAGCGGAAACCCCGACGACGACGCGGCCGCCGTCAAGGCGATCCGCGAGTTGTTGGGCGATCGGATCACGCTCCGCCTGGACGGCCAAGGATTGTACGATTTCGAGGTCGCCCGCGACATCTGCGCCGAGCTGGAATACGAGGGGCTTCAGTATTTCCTCGATCCGATCAAAACGGCGGAAATTCATCCGTCGGCAGTGCTGGGACGGCAGACGAACGTGCCGCTGGCGCTGTGGCGTTCGATTCGCGCGGGGGGCGACGTGTTTGCCGCCGCTCGCTGCGGGGCGGCGCCCTTCGTCGTGATCGACCTCGAACAACTCGGCGGCATCGCTCCGGCCAAGGCCTGCGCGGCCGTGGCCTGCGCGGCCGGCATCATACCCGTCCTGGGATGCCGGGCGTCGTCGGGCGTTTCCACGGCCGCCATGTTGCATCTCGCCGCCTCCACGCCCGCAATCTCGATCGCCAATGAAATCGCTCCCTGCCAACTCCGCGACAGCGTGCTGGCCGACTCGCCGGAGATCGTCGAGGGCATGATCCTCGTGCCCGAGTCGCCCGGCCTGGGCGTTGAAGTCGATCGGTCGAAACTCGAACGCCGCCGCCCGATTGTGTGAACCGATCGCAAGTAGTTGCTCTTGCGGAAAATGCTGGTGCGGCGTTCCTGAATAATCCGGACTATCCGTGCCGCGAGATCAGTTCGAAGTCGAGGCCGAACACCCAGACCATTAGGGCCAGGATCAGGGCCAACCCGATGTAGGCCAGCACGGTTTGCACGTTTTCATTTGCGGGTTTTCCGCGAATCCCCTCGTAGGCGAGCAGGACGAAGTGCCCGCCGTCGAGCACCGGAATCGGCAGGAAGTTGATCACCGCGAGATTGGCGCTAAGGAACGTGAGGAACAGCAGCAGCGAACTGAATCCTTCGTCGGCTTTCTTCAAGATAACCTGCACGATGGTAATCGGTCCCGACAGCGCGCGAGGCGACACTTTGCCCGTGCCGAGGGCTTTCAAGGTGCGGAACACCGTCGTCAGCGAAAATAGGGTGTATTCGCCGCCCAACGAGGCGGCCTCGGCAAATGTCTCCGCCTTGCGGTCGACCGTGTACGGCTCGAAGCGGAAACCGCGGTCGGGATCGAACCAATCGTCGGCCTCGACCGGCAAAAGCTCGGCGGTTTTTCCTTTTTCTTCCTGCCTGTCGAAGGTCAGCAAAACTTTCGTGCCGGGAAAGGTTCTTTGCAACACGCTCATCAAAGCCGCCCAATTCCGCCTTTTTTCGGAAAATTCCAAGGTTTCCTCGCTTTGGTCGAACTGGTATTTTTCGAGCACTTCCTTGTCGGGCGGAAGCAGCACGGCCCCGGTTATCAGGTCGCCGGAACGCAGACCGGCCTTGTCGGCCGGACTCCCCTCGATCACGCGATCGATCCGATTGAGAATTTGATAGGATACACCCAGCGAGGACGATGCCACCGGGCCGGAGAGAAACAGGGGCGGGGCATGATTGATCGGACGCCGCAATAAAACGAGAACCTTCTTCGGCGACTCGGCGTCTTTATGCTGGACGGTCAACTCGACGGTTTCGCCGGCACGGCTGCGCAGCCAATCGGGCAGGCGCATGGGATCGCCGGACGGGTCTTCGATTTTCGCGCCGGGCGCTATGCCCGCTCGTTTCGCCGGCGAATCGTTCTGTACCGCCGTGATCTCGCCCATCTTCATCACCACGCCCAAATGACGCATCGGATTCGGCGGCACGACGCTCGTCAATCGCTCCGCCCTGCCGGTCGGATTGCCTTCGGCGTCCAGCTCGTCGCGCTCGATGGTGAGCTGGATCGGCTCGTCGACTTTTCGGGCAAGCTCGGTGGAGATTTGCGCGTAGTTGTCGATCGGCACGTCGTCGATTTGCACGATTCTATCGCCGTTTTTCAGCGGCGGTTCCGCCCTGTCGGCCGCCGAGCCGGGCAATACCGGGTGTTGTTTCTGAATCATCCAGGTTTTCCGATCCGCCGCGAGCTTCGTGGTGAATCCATTGCCGACGCCGATGAACAGCACCGGAGCGCCGTCCCTTCTGTCGGGCATCACGTGGATGAGGAACGGTTTTTCGGTTCCCGGCCGTTTGACCTTAATCGGCACGCTGTCGCCCGCGGCGGCGGCGCCGAGTTGGATGGCGGCTTGCAGGTCTTTGAACTGGTGCATTTTTTTGCCGCCGATTTCGAGGATTTCATCGCCGGGGCGCAAGTCGGCCTGCCAGCCCGCCTCGCCCGGATATACCACGCCGATCGTGCATGGAATTTCCTCCACGCCGATCAGATAGGCCGCGAAGGCCAGGAGGAAGGCGAAGATCACGTTCATAATCACGCCCGCCGATATGATGGCCATTCGCTTCGGCACGCTTTGTGCCAAATAGCTGCGGGGGTCGTAGACGAAATCGGGAGGCTGAGCGCCGTCGCCGAGCGGCCGCCGAGCCGCGTCTGGATTTTCGGAGTCCTGAGCCTCGGTCCCGTAAGCCTCGCCGCCGAGCGTTGCAGCGGCCGCGGCCGGTGCTTCGTGCTCCATTCCCCGCCCCTCGTCCCGCATCCCTTTCTTTGCGCGTTCCATCTCTTCGCGCATTTTAGAGGGGTTGTCCTCCTGGCCGAGCATTTTGACGTATCCGCCCAGCGGAAGGATGCCGATTCCGTACTCGGTTTCGCCCCAGCGGAACTTGCATATCTTCCAGCCGCCGATGTCGAAGCCGAGATAGAACTTATCGCATTTCACGCCGCACAGTTTAGCGACCAGAAAGTGGCCCAATTCGTGGACGAAAATGACAAAACCCAGACCGACGGCGGTCATCAGAATCACGACGGTCAAACCGATTGCATACTCCAACGCAGCACCTCCTGGCGAGCCAAACCGTCGGCCTCGAAGAGTTGATCGAGACTCGGGTCGGGAATGTAGTTGTGATTATCGAAAACACTTCGGCAGATGGGCACGATCCGGTCGAAACCCAGTCGGCCGGCGAGGAACTCGGCCACGGCGGCTTCGTTCGCTCCGTTGACGACCGCTCCGGCCGTGCCGCCGGCCTCGGCCGCCTCGAGCCCCAACCGCAAGGCGTCGAACCGCTCGAAGTCGGGCGGCTCGAATCGCAGCTCCATCGCGCGGGACCAATCCAGCTTCTCCGCGATCCCCTCGCGGCGTTCGGGCCAAGTCAACGCGTACTGGATCGGCAGTTTCATGTCCGGCGGACTAAGCTGCGCCACCACCGAGCCATCCCTGTATTCTACCATTGAATGAACGATCGACTGCGGATGGATCACCACGGAAATCTGATCCGCCCGCAGGTCGAACAGCCATCGGGCCTCGATGATTTCCAGGGCTTTATTCATCAGTGTGGCGGAATCGACCGTGATTTTCGGCCCCATTGTCCAGGTTGGATGCGCCAAGGCGTCGGCGACCGTGACTTGTGCCAATTGTTCCAAAGAAAGCGATCGGAACGGTCCTCCGCTGGCGGTGAGCACCACCCGGCGGACCTCCTCTCGGCGTCCCGCCCGCAACGCCTGAAAAACGGCGCTGTGTTCGCTATCGACGGGGATGATGTGGGCGTTTTTTCGCCTTGCCAGCTCGGTCATCAGCGGCCCGCCGACCACGAGGCTTTCTTTGTTTGCCAGTGCGACGGTTTTGCCCGCCTCCAACGCCGCCCAGGTGCTCCGCAGCCCGGCGCTGCCGACGATGGCCGAAACGACGATGTCCGCGCTTTCGTCCGCCGCCAGTCGGACGAGGTTTTCGGCCCCGACGAGCAGTTCCGTTTCTTTCGGCAGCGCGGACCAATCCTGCCGCCCTGCCGCCGCCGGATCGGTCACCGCGACGGCCTTCGGCCGAACTGCCTGCGCCTGCCGCAGGAGCAATGCGGTGTTGGCATGGGCCGCCAACGCCGCGACTTTCATCGACCCGTTGGAAGCGGCGATCACCTCCAGGGTGTTTCGACCGATGCTTCCGGTCGATCCCAGCACGGCGATGTTGGTAGGGCGAGTTGGCATTCCGTGAAAAACAACGTAATAAACAAAAAACTGGGGCACGCGACTCGCGCCCCCCCAGCAGCAAACGCATGGGGGACCGCCCCCCCGCTATCTGGAGAAACACGCCGGCCGCAATCGATTCGGGTGTAATTGTAGTCGCGTTTTATCTCCCGAACAACCCGATTATTGCTCGGCGCTGGCCATGACCAACTCGCCTTTGCGGATGCCCTTCAGCCCGCGCAGCCGGGAGGCGATCCGCCGCAACCGCGACGCGGGACCGCGAAGGATTATCACCTCCAGGCATAAATCATGCGTCAAATGGGCGTGCAGCGTCGAAACGATCAGGTCGGTGTTGTCGTGCTGGAGCTGCATGAGTTGATCGCTCAATTGCGGACGGTGATGGTCGTAAACCAGCGTCAGCGTGCCGGCCGCGTCGTCCGATTCGTCCGCCCACGCCTGCTTCGTCAGCGTGTCGCGCAGAAGTTGGCGAATTGCCTCGCTGCGGGTGGCGAACGATTCCTGCCGGCAGTAACGATCGAACTGTTCGAGCAGGTCGTCTTCGAGCGATACGGAAAAACGAACGATTTGCGACATTGTTGCGGTTGGCGGTTAGTGGTCGGCGGCGTGTGTTTAGCCCCCGGTGAAAACACCGGTGGCTGGGCTGCGCAAAAGAGGTTGTTTTCGCTTGAATATTTGTATCGGTGAATTGGCGACTATTTGTACCATTATCGTGAAGTTTTTTCCGGCTGTCCAGTAATGCGAGATGAACGGATTTCAACAAATCTCAAGGCGTGGGCCGCGAACCATGTCTTGCACTCGTTTTGCGCAGCCCACTTTCCGGTTATTGTTTTTTTCGCTGACCGAAACTTGCTGGTTGTACGCCGGCCTACACCATCCGGTTCTGTCGCGCCAGATGGCCGTGCAGATGCAGGAGCAGTTCCTTGTAAAAAGCGATCCGCTCTCGATAGATCGCGTGCCGGGCCGCCCCGGGCATGAACTCGCGTCCGCGGCGGGCGAACTTGGCGGCCCCCTCGACCATCGACGGCAACGCGCCCGCGGCCGCGCCGGCGACGATCGCCGCACCTAGCAACCCGCACTCCGTATACTCCGAGCGCACCAGCGGCACGCCGTAGACGTCGGCCTTGATCTGCAACCAGGCATCGCTCCGCGCCCCGCCGCCGGTTGCGATCAATTCCGAAGTGTCGATGCCCAGTCGCTCCAGCCGACTAAATCCCTCGGCGAAGTAGTAAGTCGCGCCTTCCATGACCGCTTTGAGAATTTCACCGCGGCTGGTCGATGCCCGCAGACCGAGAATCACGCCCGAAACGTCGGAGATGAAATCGGGCGATCCGGTCGGCTCGAAACACGGCAGCACAAACAGCCGCGTAGGCTCGCCCGGCATTTCGGCGCCAAGCGACTCGTAGATGTTTGGTTCGTTTTTGCGCTCGGCGGCGAACGTGTCGCGAAACCAGCGAACCAGCGAGCCGGCTTGATTAAACAGGAAGCTGACGTACAGACCGGGCACGATGTGGTGCTCGACGTTCAGACCCGCGGACAGCATGGCGCTGGGATCGGGGATTTGGTCGTAAACAGGCGTAATGCACTCATAGGTGCCGATGCCGTCCACTGCGCGACCGGCGGCGGCGATGCCGGCCCCCAGCGCGTTGCAGCACTGATCGTGCCCGCCGACGACCACCTTCACGCCCGGCGGCAATCCGAGTTCGGCGGCCGCGTCCGAAGCCGCTTCGCCGACTACCGTTCCGGCCGGAAGACAACGGGGCAGCTTTTCCCGCTCCAATCCGCAGGCGTCCAGCAGTACGCCCGACCAATCTTCCCGATGAACGTCGAACAGCAGCGTCCGGTTGGCATGGGAATAGCTAACGAACGGCTCGCATCCCAAGGCCGCGGCCGTCATTCCGTCCCAGAGCAAAAAGCGGTCGGCCCGGCGGTACAACTCAGCGTCGTTGTCGCGGAGCCAGCATAGCTTGGGCATGGTGTAGGCTGCCGAGAGGATGTTCGGATTGATCCGATATGCGGCCTCGCGGCCCAAACGCTCGCCGAGCTGCCGGGCATATTCCCCGCCGCGGGCGTCGGACGAAAGGATGCAATTGCCGAGAATCCGCCCGTTGCGGTCCACCGGCACGGCGGCCTCGCCCATCGCGCTGATCGACAGGGCCGAGATCGGATCCGCCCGCACCGCGGCGGCGACTTCCCCAATCGCGGCCTTGATCTGCCGCACAACTGCCGTTGAATCCAGCTCGGCCCAATCCGGACGCGGATGCAGTGTGGAATACTCACGATAGGCGTAGGCCAGCGGCCGACCCGAGAGGTCAAAGGCTGCCGCCTTCACGCCTGTCGTTCCAACGTCTATCCCCAGCAGGCTCATGGTTCGATGTGTTGACGCAGCAGTTGTGTTTCGGTTCTGATCCAAAAGAGAGTATCAGACCATTACGAGATCGTGGTCCAGGTAGCAGGTCAACGCTTCGGCGAGGGGCGCGGCAATGCGGCCGGGGACGACGCTTACGTGATGCCGATGCCCCGCGTAGCCGATCGTTTGCAGGCAGTTTTGCAGATCGGGTATCTCCGCCACCCCGGCGCAGCCGAAGAAATCGTCGGGTATCGGATCGTCGGTCATCCGCCCCTCGCCGAGATAGAACTCCAGGCGGCCGTCGCGGGTGAGCATGCTGCCGAAGGTCATCTCCATCGGTTTGATCCGACCGGAGTTGCAGCCGAACGAGCAGCCCGGCGGCAGGGCATTGTCGAGAATCGCGTGCGGGACGATTCGCCCCTTGCCGGTCATCAGGCTCCACGGCACCGGCCCGCAATGGAAGAGGATGCACTTGTCCGGCTGGTCGGCGTAGTTGTTGTTCCAGTCGAGGCAGATGGCCGGCCCGTCCGAGGCGGCGGCCAGCGCGTGCATCATCACGGCGTTGCCCACGTCCACCTCGCAAGAGGCCGAGACGCCCCGGTCGTTCATCTCGCCCATCAATATGCACGGCGAGACGTGCAGTTGCTCTTGTATCTCGGTCCAGCAGCGCAGCGCCAGGGCGTTCAAACCAAGCTCGTCGATGTATTGGTCGAGCACGACGCCGAGCCGGCTGAGCATTGGCAACGACTCGGGCGGGGCTCCGCTCCAGTCGGCCGCGTCGCCGAGTTTCTCGGCTTTCGCCCGAACAGCGGCAGCTTCGCCGTCCAATGCCCGGACCCGCTCGAAGACGCATGACAGGTCGATGGTTTCGGTGGTGATGCCGTGCCGTTGCAGGGCAAGTTCGTCAATCCGCACAGTTTTGAAGGGCGTGGTCCGCGCCCCGATGGCCCCGACGGTCATCCGGCGCAGCGCCGCGGTAGTCCGGCAAAGGCGGTCGAAATAATCGACCTGTCCGGCGAAATCTTCCGAGGACGGATGGACCGTGTGAGGCGGCAGGGCCGTGAACTTCACACCGTATTGGCCGAACACATCCATCACCGACAGCTTGCCGCAAAACGAATCGCGCCGCAGCTCGGGCGACATCTTGTCCAACTCGTCGGGATACGCCTGAACCAGGATCGGCACGCCGGCGTCCTCCAGCGCGGCCACCGCGCCGGTCTCATCGCCGAAGTTCGGCAGGCAAAGGACGACGCCCTGGAATCGCCCTTTGTTTTCGCGAAGGAATCGGGCGAACATGCGCCCTTCGGCCGGCGTTTCGACCGCGCCGTGCCGGGTGGTGCCCTCGTCGAGCATCAAGACCTCGTGCCCGAGTTTTTCGAGCGACTCGCGCATCTCGGTCCGAGCCGACGATTGCAGCGAAGCGGGAAAGAAACCACGATTCCCGAAAAATACGGCGAAAGTCGATTTGCGCGACACGGCGTCGTCCTTTCATTTTTTGACATTCACTAGTTCCGAAATATCATATTATCAACCGTTTAGCGGCCGTCGGCACGGCGGCTAAAGCGGGTGAAATCCGGGCCGTCGTGCCGACGGCCGCTAAACGGGAAAAATTCTTGACCGCCGTCGGATCGCCGACCGCTAAACGGGAAAAATACTTGACCACCGTCGGATCGCCGGCCGCTACTGATGCAACTCCGGAAAAATCTCCTCCGGCAAATTCAGCGATTTGACCGCCGCGCGGAGCTTGGCGAGGAACTCGAACTTGTAGTTGGCCACGGTCTGCTCGCCAATGCGTAGTTTAGCCGCCGTCTCCTTGTTAGTCCAGCCTCGGACGAACAGCAGTTCGACGCATTGGAGCCGGTCCCATTGGCCGCGTTGTTGGAAATGATCGATTTGTTCGGCGACGGCCGCGGCCAAGGCGTCCTGCTCGAAGCGGCGGCGCTCGGCGGATCGGGCAATGCTGCTGGCAACTCGGGCCGGCCCGGCCGGCTCCCAACTGCTCGCCCGGCTGCCCGACGGGATCAACGGCAACGTCGGTCGGCGGCCCTCGCGACGCAAATAGTCGGTCAGCTTATGGGCGGCGATCGAAAACAGATAGCCCTCCAGCGGCCGACGCCGGTCGAAATTCGGCAGACTGGTCAAAAAACCGATGAACGTCTCCTGCACGATGTCCTCGGCGGCCGCGCGGTTGCGGGCGCGACCCTCGACGTAGGCCAGCAACCGCCCCTCGAACCGCTCGATCAATTCGCTCCACGCCTCGGAATCTCCCCGGCGAATGCGGTCGATCAAGTCTGCGTCTGTTCGATCGGGCATTGTGAATTACGATTGGCTAGCGGCTAGTGATCGTCTGGATTATCCAACGGCCGCGCGGCGGCGACGACGGTCTCGACCGTGACGCCGAAGTGTTTCATCAGCGTTCCGGCCGGCGCCGAGGCACCGAAGGACGCCATGCCGACGAACCGCCCAGCCGGGCCGATGTACTTGTCCCAACCTTGGCGAATGCCCAACTCGACGGCCACGCGGCGGGTCGCCTCGGGCGGCAGCACCGAGTTGCGATATTCCTCCGGCTGGGCATCGAACAATTCCCAGCAGGGCAAGCTCACCACCCGGGCCTTCACTCCCTCGGCCGTCAATTGCTCGTAGGCGGCCGCGCAGAGCGAAACCTCGCTGCCCGTGCCGATCAGGATCACCTCGGGCCGGCCGTCCGCCGCGTCGGCCAGGATGTATCCGCCCTGCCGCAGACCTTCGGCCGAAGCGTATTTCTGGCGATCGAGCGTGGGCAGGTTTTGGCGGGTCAGAACCAGCGCCGCCGGCCGATCCTTCAACGGCAAGACGACCTTGTACGCCTCGGAGACTTCGTTGGCGTCGGCCGGGCGGATGACCAACAGGTTCGGAATCGCCCGCAACGCGGCCAAATGCTCGATCGGCTGATGCGTCGGGCCGTCCTCGCCGACGCCGATCGAGTCGTGTGTGAAGATGTAGAAGACGGGCAGCCGCATGATCGAGGCCAGCCGGATCGAGGGCCGCATGTAGTCGGAGAAGACGAAGAACGTGGCCCCGTATGGCCGGAGTCCGCAGAGTGCCATTCCGTTGCAGACGGCGCCCATGGCGTGTTCGCGGATGCCGAAGTGGAAGTTTCGACCGGCGTGGTTATCGTGCAGGAAGTCGCCCGCCCCCTCGCATTTCAGCAGCGAGTTGTTCGAGGGTGCCAAGTCGGCCGATCCGCCCAAGAGCCACGGAACGCGCGGTGCTATCTGGTTGAGGACTTTGCCGGACGATGCTCGGCTGGCCATCCCCTTCGCGTCGGCGGGGAACGGCTGCATGTCGGCATCCCAGCCGTCGGGCAGATCGCCCCGCCCAATCGTCGCTAGCTCGGCGGCCTGCTCGGGATACTCGGCCTTGTAGCGGTCGAACAAGGCGGTCCAGTCGGCGTAAAGTTTTTTGCCGCGTGCGACAATCCCATCGGCGAAGTGTTTCCGAACTTCGTCGGGGACGAGGAACCGTTCGTCGGCCGGCCATCCGTAAGCGGCCTTGGTCAGTTTGACTTCTTCTTCGCCCAGCGGGGCGCCGTGGGCTTCGTGGCTGCCCGACTTGTTCGGCGCGCCGAAGCCGATGACGCTTTTGGCGATAATTAGCGTCGGGCGGCCGGGCACGAACTGCTCGCAAAGGTCGTCGAGCGTGACGCGCTGGATCGAGTGCGGCCGGGCGGCGGGGATCGACCCCTCGCCTGCCGGCCCGGCCTCGCGCAACAAACGAATGGCGTGCCGCAGCGAATCGAGCGAATTGACGTCGGAAACGCGGATTACATTCCAGCCGTATCCGGCGAATCGGGCGGCTACCTGCTCGCTGAAGCTGAGCCGGGTGCCGCCCTCGATGGTGATGCGGTTGTCGTCGTAAATCCAGCAGAGGTTCGACAGTTTCAGGTGCCCGGCCAATGAGGCCGCCTCGCCACCAACGCCCTCCATCAAGTCGCCGTCGCTGCATAGGGCGTAAACGTTGAAATCGAACAGTTGGAAGTCCGGGCGGTTGTATCGGGCGGCCAGCCAGCGGGCGGCGGCGGCCATGCCCACGCTGTTGCCGATCCCCTGACCAAGCGGCCCGGTGGTCGTCTCCACGCCCGAGGTCTCGCCGTACTCGGGGTGGCCGGGGCAACGGCTGTGCAATTGGCGAAATCGCCGCAGATCGTCGAGCGAAACCGCCGGCTCGCCGGTCGGGCGGCCCTCGGCGTCGAGTTGGCGCACCTCGGATAAATGCAAAATCGCATAAAGCAACGCCGAAGCGTGACCGCACGAAAGCACGAACCGATCGCGATTCGGCCAGCCGGGTTGGGCCGGATCGTAGCGAAGCGTCTCGTTGAACAGCACGTAAGCGGCCGGGGCCAGCGCCATCGGCGTGCCCGGATGTCCGCTCTTGGCCGCCTCGACGGCGTCCATCGAAAGGGTCCGAATCGTGTTGATCGCCAGTTGTTCGATTGATTTGTCGGGCATGATCGGTTGATGTTCGCGGGATGAATGTGAAATGAAACGACGCAAGAAATAGCCGGAGGCTAACAGCCTCCGGGCCGTGCGAGAGAGATAAACTTTTCCACACCGGAGGCTGTCGGCCTCCGACGATTATTCACAAATATATTTTCACCTCGTTCTCATGCGAAGCATGGAGGCAGGTCAACAGTCGCTCTATACGTCCGGGTTGTGCCGAACGATTCGCCCTTCGGCCATGTAGATCACGTCCTCGGCGATGTTGGTTGCGCAATCGGCGATGCGTTCGAGGTTGCGCGAGACGGCCAGCAGCCGCATGAGCGGGCGGACGTTTTCCGGCTCGCGGCGGATTTGCTCCTCCACACCGTCGCGTATCTCGTGCTTGATGCGGTCGATTTCGTCGTCGCGGACGCATATCTCGACGGCCAGCGCGGCGTTCATGTTGATCAGCGCGTCGATGCTGTCGCGGAGCATCGACTGAGTCTTCTCCCACATGCCGGAGATGTCGAAGGCGATGGCCATCGTCGATTCGCTGCAGAACGTGACGGCCTTCTTCGCCACGTTCACGGCCAAATCGCCGATCCGCTCCAGGTCGTTGTTGATCTTCAGGGCCGAGACGATGAACCGCAGATCGACGGCCACAGGCTGGTAGAGGGCGAGAATTTTCAGACATTCCTCCTCGACCTCGACCTCGCGGCGGTCGATCTCGGCGTCGCGCTGCTCGACGTTTTTCGCCAGCTCGACGTTCCGATCGAGCAACGCCCGCACGGCGTCGCGCACTTGTTCCTCGACGATGGTGCAGAGCGCGAGGATGTTTTTCTTTAGCTGTTCGAGTTCCCGTTGCAAATGAACCGTCATGGCAGTGCCTCTTGGTGCTCGCCCGGCCTAGTTCAATCGAGCCGCGGCGGCTGACGTTGGGATTTCGTCCACCCGCGGCATTTTACAGAGCGCTACCATACCCCGGCGGGGGAAAAATGGCAATACCGATCAGCTTGACATTCCCCTGATCAAGGAACTTTTCGAGCGGGCAGCGAGTAGTCATCCGCTGATGTAGTCCTTGAGCAGCCGGTTTTCCAAGATGTCTCGCAGTTTCACGGTTTCCTCCCGGGCATGAAGAAGTGATCCGAAAAGCGTCGCCGGCGGCAGTCACCGCCGCTCCGGTTGGCAAATTCTATGCCGCTGCCGTCGGACAGTCCAGCCGCCGCTTTCTCCTGGCGTTATAACCATGCAGGACAGATTGGCAACCAGTCGAATGAAATCATTGAACTATTGAAACTCCGGGTGTGAGCGACAGTAGAAAATCGTCGCAGGGAACGCACAAGATTTCCCCGATCTTCAGCCGTTCCTTGCCGCGATAGAGCAACAGGGCCTTGGCCCGCGGATAATCGTCTAAGAACGATCTCAACGGCCGTATATCGGCATTGGAAATCTTCTTGGCGTTTTTTACTTCGATTGCCGCAAACGTATCCGGTCCATAGACGACGAAATCGACCTCCAACCCGGCCTTTGTACGCCAGTAAAACAACTGATGATCACCGCAGCTATACGCCATCCATGCTCGGAGATGTTGCGCCACCAATCCCTCCAGCGCCGCTCCGTCGATCTCGCCGGCCCCGTCCAGCGGTCCCGAGGGGCGCAAGGAACGGAATAGGCCGGCATCGACGTAATAAAACTTAGGATGATGCGTAAGTTGCCGTTTGGCCCGGCGGCGGAATACCGGAAGCCGGTAACCCAACAGCAAGTCCTCCAATACGTCGAGATGTCCTTCAACAGCCTTTCGGTTGATTTGACAATCGCGGGCGACTTGCGCGACACTCAGAAGCGCTCCGTGCGAAAAGCTGAGGGCCTCGAGGAATCGCGCGAAGCCGCCGATATTTCGCACCAGTCCTTCCGTCATGACTTCCTCGCGGACGTATAGCGCGGCGTAGGACCGCAAGGTATCGGCCGGATTGTCGGCCGCCAGCACCAAAGCGAGCATCCCCAACCGGAGACTTTGTTGCAAATCGAAACGGCCTCCCAGTTCTCCCGCCATGAACGGATGCATTGTTTTTAGAACGGCGCGTCCCGCCAATAAATCGACTCCCGATCGCTTCAATTTCCTCGCGCTGGAACCGGTAAGCACAAATCGCCGCCGGACGGACCCTTCGATTAATTGATGAACAACGTCGAGCAGTTCTGGAACTTTTTGCACCTCGTCGATTACAATAGTCGTGGATTTAGGGCATGCTTCGACAAACTCCCGCAACCGTTCAGGCCGAGCGGAATATGCCCTAAAACTCTCCGGATCAAGTAAATCAATAAAAGCGGCCTCCGGCAGTTGTTGCCGCAGCCAAGTTGATTTCCCTGTTCCACGAGGCCCGAAAAGAAAGAAACTTCCCTCGGGTGCGCGAAAAAAACGACTTAGCGTGTCCATAATTGCCGCCGAAATGGAGTTGACTACTCCATTTTTACATAATTTTCGCCTTTATGCAAGACCATGAGCGCCTCGTTCAGCAAATACCACAGCGCTTCGAGCGATTGCGGGATGGTGTTTACGCCGGCGATGGTGGGCATGAAATTCGTGTCGCCGATCCAGCGGGGAACGATGTGCCAGTGCAGATGGCCGGGCAGTCCCGCGCCGGCGGCGCGACCGAGGTTTAACCCAATGTTGAATCCCTGCGGCGACATGACCTTTTCCAACAGGACCGTCATTCTGGTGATTTGACGCGAGATTTCCGCCGCAACTTCCTCGCCCAATTCGTCGAGCCGGCAAACGTGCCGGGCCGGGGCAATAAGAACGTGGCCGTTGTTGTACGGATAGCGGTTCAACAAAGTGATCGTATCCGTGCCGCGATGGATGATTCCCCTTCGCCGCTCGTCGCCCGACACCATGGCACGGCAGAGAAAACATTCCGCCTCGGCGCCGGGCAGTAGAGCGTCGGGGCTGCATGGTTCGGCGTCGTCTTTGCCGGCGACGATGTACTCTAATCGCCAAGGCGCCCAAAGTTGTTCATTTGCCACGGTAAGCCGCCCCCCGATTTTTGGTGGATGTTTACAGCCGATAGTCTAACTCGATATGTAAAATGCGGCAAGAACCGCGTCCGATCGACCTTTCACCGTGCCGACGGAGGGGAATAGTCCCACTTTCGCGGTAAACCGCGAAAATTAGGGCAGTCACCCGCGAACGCTTACCAGGTACGATTATTAACGGTGGGTGGCCGGAAACCTGCTTTCCCGTTAAACTGCCTATGGTTCGCACCATCATTCGCAGAGGTTTTTGACATGAATCGAAAGCACTATGCAACATACTCGATCGCCGTTTGTTTGCTGCTACACGGATGCACGACCGAACCGTCTCAACCGCCGCCGGGCGGTGCAAAGCTGAATCACTCCATCGCATCCGCCTCGAAAGACGATCGGCAGCCGGCCGCTGCAGCCGAGTCGGAAGTCCGGCCCCTGCCACTAGGGCATTCGTGGGACGTTTTTATGTTGCAGGGGCAACGGATCGGCTACGGGCATACCACCATCCGGCGTGTCGCCGGGGAAAAGGACGACTCGATCCGCACCGAAAACGTGAGCCGCTTGAGCCTCCTCCGCGGCGGCGACAAAACCGAACAAGAACTGTCCACCGCGAGCTTGGAAACCCCGCAAGGAGAACTTATCAGTTTTCAAAGCGAGATGCGCATGGGGCCGGGCATAATCCGCTCCTCGGGAAAAGTCGTCGGCGAAAAACTGGTCGTCGATATGACGGGGCCGGGCGAAACGGAACCCACTAGACTGTCGCTCCCATGGTCGCACGACTGCCTGGGACCGTTCGCCAACGTGCAATCGCTGCTGCGCCGGCCGATGATGCCCGGCGAACGGCGCTCGTTCAAAACAATCGTCCCCGGCTTCAACCAAATCGGCGAAATGACGCTCGCGGCCAAGGACTTCGAGCCGGTCGCCTTGCTCGACGGCACGCGCCAATTGCTACGCATCGAAACGGAGACCAGATTGCCCGACGGCCAAACTGTCAAGATCGTGGTGTGGTGCGACCGTTCGGGCGAGACCCTGAAATCATTCAGCGAAACGATGTCGATGGAAACCTTTCGAGTGACGGAGGCCGAGGCGACCCGGCTATCCGACGCCGCAGAGTTCGATCTGATGCCGAGCATGTTGGTTAAGATCGAGCGGCCCCTCGACAATCCCCACCAAACGAAGCGGGTTCGCTATCGCGTGCGGCTCGAAGGGAGCGATCCGGCCGAGTCGTTCGCCGTCGGACCGGCGCAAAGCGTCGAGCCGATCGACTCGCGCACGGCTGAGATTACGGTTTACGCGATTCGCCCCGGCGAAAAAGAGGGAAACAGCGACGCGCCGGACGACAAACCGACGGACGCCGACCTCGCGCCAAACCATTTTATTCAGAGCGACGACGGATTGATTCGCGCCAACGCCGAAAAGGCCGCCGGCGGCGAGAGCGATCCCTGGCGGGCGGCCGTGGCATTGGAACGATTCGTCCGCGACGAAGTGAGCGACAAGAACTACACGCAGGCGTTCGCCACGGCGGCCGAAGTCGCCCGATCGGGTGAAGGCGATTGCACCGAACACGCGGTCTACCTGGCCGCGCTCTGCCGGGCCCGCGGCATTCCCGCCCGGATGGCGATCGGATTGGTCTACATGGAACCCTTTCAGGCGTTCGGATTCCACGCTTGGACCGAGGTCTACGTCGACGGCCGCTGGACGCCGATCGACGCCACGCTTGCCCGAGGCGGCGCGGGCGCGGCCCACCTGAAAATCGCCTCGAGCAATCTCAAGGAGGCATCGGTATACAACCTGCTGCTGCCGGTGATGAAACTGATCGGCGGTTTGCGGATAGAAGTAGTCGAGTCGTCATAACCGTGCCGACGGCGGGTTGGCATTGCTGTTCTCATTGAACAAAACGTCAACATGCCGTATAATAAAGCTCGTTCCCCCGTTGCATAAGGAGCTGCCTGCCGATGTACGAAAAATCCGATCGCCGCTGTTTTTTGGCTAAAGGCATGTTGGGCGCGGGCGGAATCATCGCCGCCGGCAGCATCGAGGAGCAAACCCTGAGGGCGGCCATTCAAGACGGCTCGGCATCGAGCGCAACGCCGAAGGCCGACATTCCGCCCGGCGCCCTGCCGCAAGGAAAAATCCGCGACATATCTCTCAGCCGCCTCGTGTTGGGCGGAAATCTGATCGGCGGCTGGGCGCACGCGCGCGACCTGATGTACGTCTCGAAACTGTTCAAGGAATACAACACCGAGGCGAAAATCTTCGAAACACTCGATATCGCGCAAGCCTGCGGCGTCAATGCGATCCAGATCGCCCCCAGCGATTGGGAACCGGTGTTGCGCTACAATAAAAATCGCGCCGATAAAATCCAGACCATGGTTTGCGTCTCGCTATTTCCCGATCTGACGCGAATGAACGACGAGATCAAGCGGTTGGTCGACAACGGGGCCACGCTCCTCTACCTGCACGGCGGCGACGCCGACAAACACCTCCGCGACGGAGGCGACGTCGAGGTTTTCGGCCGGACGATCGAGATGATCAAGGCCCAGCGAGTGCCGGCGGGGATCGGAAGCCACTCGTTGAAAATCCCCGCCGCCTGCGAGGAAAACAAGCTCGATCCTGATTTCTACGTAAAAACCATCCACATCGACCGCTATTGGTCGGCCACGCCCGAGGAAAATCGCGAAGAATGGGAATGGCTCAAGCGGAACCCGACCGACCGCGGCGCGGGCAACGACAACCTCTGGTGCCTCGACGCCGCGGCGACGGCCGAGTTCATGGAAAAAGTCGAGAAGCCTTGGGTGGCGTTCAAGGTCATGGCCGCCGGGGCCATCCGGCCGAATGTGGCCTTCGCCCACGCATTTCGCAACGGGGCCGATTTCATCCTGGCAGGAATGTTCGATTTTCAAATCGAGCAGGACGTGAAAATCGCCGCCGAATGCGCGCTGAAATTCGCCGACCGCAAACGGCCTTGGCGGGGATGAAGGGGCGGCGCCAAGCCGGCGTGCAAGCAATCGCCGGGGGCTAACAGCCGCCCCCGGTGGAAAACCGAATAAGCATCACACATCGGGGGCGCGGAACGCACATTCCGGGGGCAGTTTGCCCCCAGCTTTTTTTAGCATAATACTCATTAGTAGTATGCCCCCGGCTTTT
>Ga0123333_10001097_pt1 | contig 28615 bp, 26 predicted proteins | sample BioC12SIPDNA_3_FD_89957 | JGI IMG/M metagenome (GOLD analysis project Ga0123333, IMG submission 89957) | Anaerobic biogas reactor microbial communites from Washington, USA - Biogas_R2_B C12 SIP DNA | ecosystem: Engineered > Bioreactor > Anaerobic > Unclassified | place: Washington, USA... | reverse complement strand
GGCCGCGGTCGCGGAGCCGCTGTCCTGCGCGTACAACGGGTTCACGAAGTGCTTCGTGAAGCCCGGCGACTGGGCGCTCGTCGTCGGCGCGGGGCCGATCGGCGCGATGCACGCGCAGCTTCTGAACATGGCCGGCGCGCGCGTGATCGTGAACGACCTCTCCGAGGAGCGGCTCGACATGCTCAAGGCGCTGTTCCCGTACATCGAGACCGTGCCGGGAAATCCCGCGGAATACGTGATGCGAAAGACCGGCGGGCGCGGGCTCGACGTCGCGATCGTCGCGTGCCCGGTGCCCGCGGTGCAGGCCGCGATGCTGCCGCTGATGAACTACGGCGGCCGCGTGAACTTCTTCGGCGGCGTGCCGGAGGACAGGCAGCCGGTGCCGATCAACACGAACCTCGTGCACTACAAGGAGCTCTACCTCACCGGCTCGACGCGCTCGAGCATCGCGCAGATGCGCAAGGTCGTCGAGTTCGCCGAGCAGGGGCTGCTCGATGTCAAGGGCGTCATCACGCACCGCTACCCGCTTTCGGACGCGCTGCTCGCGCTCGGGAACGCGAGGAACGCCGTCGGCATCAAGCACGTGTTTGCCTTCGACTGACCAAATTCCGGGCTCCGGCCCGGTTTTTTTCGCGTTTTTTGAAAAGTGCAACCGCCGCGCGCCGAATTGTCAAGCGCGCTTGCTTTCGCGCAACCGCGTTTTTTGCTAGAATGAGCCCAGCGCCTGAGGGGTGCGGGAATGGAGGAGGAAGGCATGATCCTTTCGGAAAAGATTTTGACGCTCAGAAAGAAAAACGGCTGGTCGCAGGAGGAGCTCGCGGAAAAGGCGAACGTGTCGAGGCAGTCCATCTCAAAGTGGGAGAGCGCGGTGAGCATCCCGGACATCAACAAGATCCTCGAGCTCGCGAAGATATTCGGCGTCACGACGGACTACCTGTTGAAGGACGACATCGAGGAGGTCGAGTATTCCGCGGGCGATTCGGAGGGCGTAAAGCGCGTGTCCTTGCAGGAGGCGAACGAATACCTCGACGCGAACGCGGCGTTCGGGCGGCGCATAGGCTTCGGCGTGATGCTGTGCATACTGTCGCCGATTCCGCTGGTCCTTCTGGCGGGGCTTCGGGAGGAGGCTGCGTGGGGCGCGGCGCTCTCGGAGGGGGCGGCGAACGGCATCGGCGTCGCGGCGCTGCTCCTCCTGGCCGCGGCCGCAATCGCGACCTTCATCGTGAACGGGCTGCGCATGGAGCGGTTCAAGCACTTCGAGAAGCGCGATTTCGAGCTCGAGTACGGCGTCGCGGGCGTCGTGCGCGAGAAGAAGCGCCTGAACGCGGGGACGTTCGCCGCGAAGATCGTCTCGGGCGTCGTGCTGTGCGTGCTGTGCCCGCTGCCCTTGATCCTCGCGGGCATCTCGAACGCGTCGGATTTGACGCTGATCCCGCTTGTGGGCGTGCTGCTCGCGGTCGCCGCGATCGCGATCTACCTGTTCATCACCGCGGGCACGGTCAAGACGAGCATGGACCGGCTGCTCGGCGAGGGCGAGTTCGACGCGCGCGAGGTCCGCAAAAACCGGCGCGAGGAGAAGATCGGCGGCATCTACTGGCCGATCGTCGTCGCGGTCTACCTCGGCTGGAGCTTCCTGAGCGGAAACTGGGGCATTACATGGGTCGTGTTCCCGGTCGCCGCGCTCGTGTTCGGCGCGATCTCGACGGCGATCAAGAAGGACGAGTAAATCCAAAAACAATGCGGGACGGGGTTCTCCCCCATCCCGCTTTTTTGCGCTACAATCCCCTCCGGTCGATCCGAACGACGGCGGTCTCGTCCCGCGCGCTCTGCCCGAACGCGTCGACCCCGCCCTCGATGAACCGCTCGATCGTGAGCACGTCCGGGCCCTCGGGGATCAGCCGCATCCCGCCGGTCCGGAGCGCCCGGGATGCCCTCCGCTCCCGCGCGATCCCGCGGAACTGTTCTACGAGCTCCGCATCCTCGCGCCCCCACGGGTACGCGCGCCGGCAGAACGGGTCGGCCATGCCGGTCAGCCCCGCCTCGTCGCCGTAGTATAGGCTCGGCATGCCCGGCAGCGCGCATACGAGCCGCCACGCCTCGATCAGCCGCCGCCTGCCGCGCGCATATTGCTCGGCGGTCAATTCCAGCGGGAAGCGGTAGCGGCGCTCGGGCTGCATGTTGCCGCAGTCGGCCAGCACGTTGATCGCGCGCGGCTTGTCGTGGCTTCCGAGCAGGTTCATCATCGCGTAGAAGAACGGCTTCGGCATCGACTCCCGCATCGCCTCGATCCTGCGCACGAGCTTAAACGCGTCGCTCTTGCCCATCAGAAAGTCGAACGCGGCCTCCCGGAGCGGGTAGTTCATCGCGCTGTCGAGCGTGTCGCCCTCGCAGTAGCAGCGCACCTCGCCGTAGGCGATCTTGTTCGTCGGGTCTTCCCAGACCTCGCCGATGATCGCCGCGTCCGGGGCCGTCTTCTTCGCGCGCCTGCGGAGCTCGCGCAAAAACGGCATCGGAAGCTCGTCCGCCACGTCGAGCCGCCAGCCGCCCGCGCCCTCCCGGAGCCATTTCGCGACGACGCCGCGCGGCCCGTTGATAAATTGGCGGTAGCTCTCCTCCATCTCCTCGACGTTCGGCAGCGTCTGAAACCCCCACCAGCTCTCGTACTCGTCCGGCCACCTGTGGAAGCGGAACCACGGCCAGTAGCGGCTGCCGGGATTCCGGTACGCGCCCGCGTCCTCGCCGTAGGTGCCGTATTTGTTGAAGTACACGCTGTCCGCGCCGATGTGCGAGAACACGCCGTCGAGTATCACGCGCATGCCGCGGGACTTGGCGCCCTCGACGAGCGCGCGGAAATCCGCCTCGGTTCCGAACGACGGGTCGATCTCGTGGTAATTCGCGGTGTCGTACTTGTGGTTCGACGGCGAGCGGAAGATCGGATTCAGGTAGATCGCGGTGATGCCGAGGGACTCGATGTACGGGAGCTTCTCCAATACGCCGCGGAGGTTTCCGCCGAAGAAGTCGTTTGCGGACCGCTCGAGCTGGTCGAGCTCGAGGTTCAAATCCGGCCAGTCGTACCAGTTCTCGTGCAGGTACGCGCCGGGCGCGAGCAGGCTCGGGTCCGCGGGGCCGGCGCGGTGGAAGCGATCGGGAAGAATCTGCATCATCATGCCGTCGCGAAGCCACGCGGGGACCTCGAACGCCGGGTCGTAGAGCGTGATCTGGTAGCTCGGCGGCTCGTGGGAGTAGCAAGAGCCCTCGCCGTAGCACAGGTCGCGCGCGTTGCCGTAATAGACGGTATGATCATCATACTCGAGTATGAAGAAATACCAGAGGTTCCCGGGATGCTTCGGGAGGTCGGCCTCGCAGCGGAACAGGTCGCCCTCCGCGCCGTCGACGCGCATCATCGGCACCTTCCGCTCGCGCCCGTCCTTCCACATCCGAAGCGTCGCCGATTTCGCGCCGTCCGCGCGCACCGACAGCGCGACCACCCCGCCCGCGGGGCGCGCGCCGCCGGGATTCCGGAAGGCCAGGTCCCGGGAATCGTGGACGATCACAATTCGAGCGGCTCGAGCCGCCAGATCTTTTCGTTGTACTCGGCGATCGTGCGGTCGGCCGCGAACGCGCCGGACTTCGCGGTGTTCGTGATCGCCATCTTCAGCCACTTCTCGCGGTTCAGGTAGTCCTCGCTGACGCGGCGCTGCGTCGAGAGGAACGCCGGCAGGTCCTTCAGCACGAAGTACGGGTCGGCCATGCCGCAGCCGTCGCCGAAGAGCAGCGCGTGGTAGAGCTCCTGGAACAGCACCGGGTTGTCCGGGGACAGTTGGCCGTTGATCAGCTGCTCGAGCGCGTGCCGCACGGCCGGGTTCGTCTCGTAGATTTCGCTCGCGCGGTACTTCGAGTAGCTCTGCTCGACCTCCTCGGCGTTCAGGCCGAAGATGTAGATGTTGTCCTTGCCGACGGCGTCGAAGATCTCGCAGTTCGCGCCGTCCATCGTGCCGACCGTCACCGCGCCGTTCATCATGAACTTCATGTTGCCGGTGCCGCTGGCCTCCTTTCCGGCGGTCGAGAGCTGTTCGGAGATGTCGGTCGCGGGCATCAAGAGCTCGGCGAGCGACACGCAGTAGTTTTCGAGGAACACGACGTTGATCAGCTTCGACGCGCGCGGATGCCTCTTCACGAGCTCGCCGATCGCGTTGATCAGCTTGATGATCAGCTTCGCGCGATAGTAGCCCGGCGACGCCTTCGCGCCGAACAGGAACGTGCGCGGCGCGAACTGCGCGTCCGGGTTCGCATCGATCTGGTTGTACATCATCAAAATCCCGAGCGCGTTGATCAGCTGGCGCTTGTACTCGTGAAGCCGCTTCGCCTGCGCGTCGAAGATCGTGCCCGGGTCGATCAAGGCGCACTGGTGCGAGAGCACGTGGCGCGAGAGCCGCTCCTTGTTTTGCCGCTTGACCGCGTCGAATTTGTCGCGGAACGCGGCGTCCTCGCGGAACGGCAAGAGGTCCTCGAGGCGCTCCGGGCTCTTGCGCCAGAGACCGCCGATCGCCTCGTCGATGAGCGCGGACAGCCCCGGGTTCGCCTGCATGAGCCAGCGCCTGTGCGTGATGCCGTTCGTGATCGACAGGAATTTGCTCGGCTCCAGCGCCGCGTAGTCGCGAAACGTCTGGCGGCGGAGGATGTCCGTGTGGATCGCCGACACGCCGTTGACCGCGTGCGTCGAGGAGACGGCGAGGTTCGCCATGTGCGCCTGCCCGTAGGCGAGGATCGACATCTGCGCGATGCGGTCCCACTGGCCGGGGAACTTCGCCCAGAGCTTCTCGCAGAGCCTGCGGTTCATCTCGCAGAGAATCATGTGGATGCGCGGGAGCTGCACGCGCAGCATGTCCTCGGGCCACCGCTCGAGCGCCTCCTGCATGACGGTGTGGTTCGTGTACGCGAACGTCCGGCGGCAGAGGTCCTCCGCGGTGTCCCACGGGAGCTCGTATTCGTCGACGAATATGCGCATCAATTCCGGAATCGCGATCGCCGGGTGCGTGTCGTTGATGTGGATGGCGACCTTGTCCGGGAAGGCCTTCCAGTCGTAGCCGTAGACCTTGATGAAGTCGTTGACCGCGTACTGCACCGACGCCGACGAGAAGAAGTACTGCTGCTTGAGCCGAAGTTCCTTGCCCTCGTAGTTTCCGTCGTTCGGGTAGAGCACCTTCGAGATGACCTCGGCGAGCTCGCGCTCCTCCATGGCCTTTATGTACTGGCCGGAGTTGAACGATGCCATGTCGATGCGCTTCTTCGAGCGCGCCGACCACACGCGCAGCATGTTGACCAAGGACGTGTCGTAGCCCACGATCGGGATGTCGTAGGGCACGGCCTCGACGGTCTTGTAGTCTAAGTGGCGGTATTTCAGCCGCCCGTTCTCGGTGTATTCCTGCAGATACCCTCCGAAGTGCACCTCGACCATCTGGTCGGGGCGCGGAATCTCCCAGATGTTGCCGGATTCGAGCCAGTTGTCGGGCACCTCGGCCTGGTAGCCGTCGATCAGCTTCTGCCGAAACAGCCCGAATTCGTAGCGGATCGTGCAGCCCATCGCGGGCAGGTTCATCGTCGTCAAGGCGTCCAGAAAGCACGCCGCGAGCCTGCCGAGGCCGCCGTTTCCGAGGCCCGGCTCCGGCTCGAGCTCGAAGATCGCCTCCGAGTCGATGTTCAGCTCCCGAAGCGCCTGCTTGTAGTTGGCCTCGTTGACGAGGTTGACGATGTTCGCGTGCAGCGCGCGCCCGGTCAGGAACTCCGCGCACAGATAATAGACCTTTTTCTTGCGCTCGGCCTTGCGCACGCCGCGGGAAGCCGTGCGCCTGCGCATGACCTCGTCGCGAACCGTGTGCGCGACGGCCTGATACAGCTGCTGCGGGGTCGCGTCGCTCAGCTCGCAGCCGCAGTTGTTCTCCAGTTTATTGCGTATGGACTGCTTGATCTCCTCGGCGTCCATGCGGTCGAACTCCAAATCCGTATCCCCCTTGCCTGAAATGCCCTCCCAGTATACCACGTTTTGGGGAGGGTGTAAAGTCAGCCGAGCGTGAGCGCGCAGCCGGCCGGCGCGGTCGGCCCCGCGAGCACGTCCCCGCCGTTCCAGCCGAGCATCGAAAGCGTCATGACCGGCCTGTATTCGGCATTTTTCTCGGCATAAAGCGCGCCGAAGTCCTCGTCGGTCGGCACGGTTTTGACCTCGAGCGTGTTCAGGTCGATCCAGAGCAGGCTCGCGCTTTTGAGCTCGATGCAGAGCGCGCGGAGCCCATCCGAGGAGATGCCCAGCGGCAGCAGTGCGCATTCCCCTTCTTCCTTCAGCATGCCCGCCTCGTCGACCATCAGAAAGCGCGCGCCGTCCGCGCTCGCGCCGATGCACTGCGCGCCTGCCTTCGAAAGCTCGAGCCACGTCGCGGCCGTCGCGGGGGCCGCGAGCGCAAGGATCAGCAGCAGCGCCGCGAAGAAAACGACCTTTTTCATCTCTATTCGCCTCGCCCGTCCATTTTTCCCACATTATAGCAGCCCGGGCGCGAAAACGCAACGCTAGCCGAGCCTGCGCGTGCTCCCCTTGACCTTGAGCACCGGGTCGAACACCGTTTTCGCGCCGGCGTCGGGCTTTCCCTCGATCTTCCGGAGCAGCCCCTCGACGACCGCCGCGGCCATCGCCTCGACCGGGTACGAAAGCGTCGTCAGCGGCGGCTCCGTGAGGTCGGAGAACACGAGGTCGTCGAAGCCGACCAGCGACAGGTCGTCCGGCACGCGCAGGCTGTAGTTGCGCATCTGCCGGAGGATGCCGTAGGCGATCGTGTCGTTGAAGCAGAACACCGCGGTGGCATTCTTGCCGAGCAGGTACGAGAGCTGGTCGAAATCGCCCGAAAACTGGAAGTCCGCCTCGCGCACGAGCGCCGGATCGAACGGCACGCCGAATTCCCAGAGCGCGGCCTGCAAGCCCCGGAGCCTCTCCCGGCAGTTTTCGATGAACAGCTTCCCGGTCACGCAGCCGATCCGCCGGTGGCCGAGCCCCAGCAGGTGCTTTGCGGCGAGGTAGCCGCCGAGGAAGTCGTTGGGCATCACGGCCCCCGGCACGCGCTCCGGCGGCACGCGGTCGGTCAGCATCGTCGGGATGCGCAGTTCGTCGATCGCCTCGAGGCAGAGATTCGTGTCCTCCGGCCGCTCGAACATCGTGCTCGTCAGGATCGCGCCGTCGACGCCGCGGTCCTCGAAGTCGCGCAGGTAGCGCACGGTCTTGTTCGGGTCGTTCTGCGCGATGCGGATCAGCGTCGAATAGCCCTCGCGGTGCGCGCACCGCTCGATCTGCTCGCAGTAGGAGGCGTGGAAGCAGTTTTCGATGTCCGGCACGATCAGCCCGAACGTGCGCGTCTTCTTCGTCACGAGCCCGGCCGCGAGCTGGTTCGGGCGATAGCGAAGCTCCGACGCCGCGCGCAGCACGCGGCCGCGCGTCTCCCCGGAGATCGACGCCGGGCGGTTGTTCAGCACCAGCGAGACCGTCGACGGGGACACGCCCGCCGACCTCGCGACGTCCTTGATCGTTGCGCGCATCGAAAGCCTCCTTATACCTCCCTGTATTCTAGCACGCGGCCGCGCGCGTGTCAACGCGGGATAAAGCGTTTTATTTGCGCAGGGGCCCGGTTTTGGGGACGCAATTCTATACAAACACGGCGAATTTGAAAAAATCTCGCGCGAACTATTGCCTAAAAACGGATGCTCTGTTATAATTGTCCATGGAAGAGGGTGCCGGAAAGCACTGCGGAAATAAAACGGTTTTATCCGGCGCGGCGGAGGCCTTGGACGGATCGTTTTGTCATGGAAGGGAGTGTCGCCATGGAGTTTTCCTGCTGCATCGAGATGATCTACACCGGGCATCCGTTCCTCGAGCGCATACGGCTCGCGAAGGAGGCCGGGTTCGACTACGTCGAGTTCTGGAACTGGGTCGATAAAGACATCGACGCGATCGAGAAAACGCTCAAGGGCGCGGGCATCCGCCTCGCGACGTTCCAGGGGAGCATACGCGGCGTGATGGTCGACAAGGCCGACCGCGAGGTCTACATCGAGGACATGAAGACCTCGATCGCGATGGCGAAGCGGCTCGGCGCGAAGGCGGTCTTCTGCATGTCGGACATATTGCAGGAGGACCGCTCTGTCAAGCCGCGCGCGGTGCCGATCCCGCCGGAGGAGATGAAGGAAAACACGATCTCGGTGCTCAAGGAGCTCGCGCCGTTCGCGGAGGAGGCGGGCGTCATGCTCGTCATCGAGCCGCTGAACACGATCGTCGACCACGCGGGCTATTCGCTGTGCAGCTCGCGCGAGGGCGCTGCAATCGTGCACGCCGTCGGGAGTCCGAACGTGAAGCTGCTCTACGACGCGTACCACATGCAGATCATGGAGGGGAACGTCATCGATACGATCCGCGAGGTCGCGCCGGCGATCGGCCACTTCCACATCGCGGACGTGCCGGGCCGCGCCCAGCCGGGCACGGGCGAATTGAACTACGCAAACATCCTAAAGGCGCTGAAGGACACCGGCTACCGGGGCATCGTCGGCTTCGAGTTCACGCCGGCCGGCGCTCCGGACGAGGAAGTCGCGGCCGGGACGCTCGCGGCGCTCAAAAATATCTGACGGGAGGACGGGGCCATGAAGCAGTACGTGGAGGACAAGAGCATACGGGGGCGGTTCGCGGAGATCGAGGTCAAGGTCGAGAACCTGCGCCGGGACATGGAGAGGAACGGCTGGGACGCGATTTACGTGAGCAAGTCCGAGCATTTCGCGTGGATCACCGCGGGCGGCGACAACATCGTCACGCGCTTCGTCGAGGGGGGCGTCTGCGCGATTCTGATCACGAGGACCGGCCGCTACTTCCTGTGCAACAACATCGAGACGCTGCGCATGATCGTCGAGGAGAAGCTCCCCGAGCTCGGCTTCGAGGAGAGGAGCTGGTTCTGGTACGAGAACCGGACGATGAAGGTCATCCATGACCTGATCGGCGGCGGCAGGCTCGCCGCGGACATCCCGCTCGCGGGCGCGGCCGACGCGAACCCGGTGCTGCTCGACCGCGAGAAGGTGCTCTGCGACAACGAGATCGCGCGCTATCTGCACTTGGGGCGGACCTTCTCCGAGGTCATCGAGCGGTTCGCGGCGACGATACGCCCCGGCGACACCGAGATCGCGATCGCGGGCGGGCTCGGCAAGGAGATGTGGGCCGCGGGGCTCGAGCCGGTGCTGTTTTTGATCGCGACCGACCACCGCATCTACGACTACCGCCACCCGATCGCCACCGACAAGAAGCTCGAGAAATACCTGATGATCTCCTGCAACTGCCGCTACAAGGGGCTGGTCACGAAGATCACGCGCATGGCGTACTTCGGCGACCTGCCGGACGAGCTCCGCGAGCAGTACGGAAAGACCATCGAGATCGAGAACATCATGGCCGGCGCGACGAAGCCCGGCGTCGACGACCTCGAGATCTTCGAATTGTCGAAGAAGCTCTACGCGGACGCCGGCTATCCGGAGATGTGGCGCGTCCACCACCAGGGCGGCCCGCAGAGCTACACGAACGGCTTCTACCTGATGACGCAGGACAGGCACGAGGTCGTGCGCCTGAACCAGTGCTACGGCTACAACCCGTCGATCACGGGCACGAAGACCGAGGACGGCTTCATCGTGACCGAGGACGGCCCGCTGTTCATCACGTTCCCGGTCACGTTCCCGGCGCTGAAATCCACGATCAACGGCGTGGAATACGTCCGCCCCGGCATTCTCGAGATCAAGTAGGACCGACATCCGGCAGGAGGGTCCCGTGAGCGATACGATTCTCGAAGTCCGGAACATCTGCAAGGACTTCCCCGGCGTCAGGGCGCTCGAGGACGTGTCCTTCGACCTGAAACGGGGCGAGGTGCACATTTTGCTGGGCGAAAACGGCGCCGGGAAGTCGACGCTGATGAAGGTGCTGACCGGCGTCTACCACCCGGAGAAGGGAGAAATCTTCCTGAACGGCAAGGAAGTCCGCTTCGAGACGCCCCGCGACGCGCAGCTTATGCGCATCGCGATCATCTTTCAGGAGTTCAACCTGGCGCCGAACCTGACCGTCGCGCAGAACATCTACCTGGGCCGCGAGCCCCTCAAGCGCGGCGGGCTGATCGACCGGCAGAAGCTGAACCGCGACGCGCGGGCGATACTCGACTTTTTGAAGGCGGACATAGACCCCTCGGCGAGGGTCGAGGCGCTCGGCGTCGCGCACCAGCAGCTGGTGGAAGTCGCGAAGGCGCTGTCGATCGACTCCGAAATCCTGATCATGGACGAGCCGACCGCGACCTTGAGCGAGAAGGAGATCAACACGCTGTTTGACACGATTCGCAGCCTCCAATCGCGCGGCGTGTCGATCATCTACATATCGCACAGGCTTCAGGAGGTCAAGCTGATCGGCAACCGGATCACGGTGCTGCGCGACGGAAGGACCGTCGGCACCCGCGACGCTGCGAATGCCGAGCTCGACGACCTGATCCGCATGATGGTCGGCCGCGAGATCAAGAGGCGCAGGATTCGCGAGAAAAACACCGCGCGGGACGGGTTCGCGCTCGAGGTCAGCCACCTGAGCCAGGGGAAGCTCTTGAAGGACATCTCGCTGAACGTCCGCCGCGGCGAGATCGTCGGCCTCGCGGGGCTCGTCGGCTCCGGCCGTACGGAGCTCGCGCAGGCGGTGTACGGCGTGACCCGGCGCGACGCGGGCGAGGTGTCGATCTGCGGAAAGCCCGTCGCGAACCCGACGCCGATGAAGTGCATCCGGCAGAAGATGGGCTTCATCTCCGAGAGCCGCAAGGAGTTCGGCCTGGCGCTGAACCTGCCGATCCGCGTGAACATCACGCACGCGGGGCTCAGGACCATCTTCCCCTCCGGCATCGTCGACGTCAAGAAGGAGCGCAAAATCGCCGAGGAATTCCGAAAGAAGCTGCGCATGGCGACGCCGGACGTCGAGCGCGACGTGAAGGCGCTCTCCGGCGGCACGCAGCAGAAGGTCGTGCTCGCGAAGTGGCTCTCGACCGACTCCGAGTTCCTCGTGTTCGACGAGCCGACGCGCGGCATCGACGTCGGCGCGAAGGAGGAGATACACAACATGATCGTCGACCTCGCGGAGAGGGGCGTCGGCATTCTGATGATCTCGTCCGACCTGCCGGAGGTTTTGACGCTCTCCGACCGCATCTACGTGATGCGCGAGGGGCGCATCGTCCGCGAGATCGACCACGAGGGCGTGATGCAGGAGGAGGTCATCGCCTACGCGACGGGGGGTGCGGCGACGTGAAGAGGCGCTTTCTCCGGCAGATTCCGATGACGCTTCCGCTGCTGTTCGCGATGGTCGTGCTGTTCGCGATCTTCGTCGGCCCCGCGAAGTATCTGAAGCTGTCGAACATCATGAACGTCATCGTGCAGTGCACGAGCGGCGTCGGCATCGTCGCGCTCGCGTCGTTCCTCGCGATCTGCTCGACCGGCGTCGACCTGTCGCTGGGCGGCATCGTGTCGCTGTCCGGCATGCTGACGGCGAAGCTGCTCACGTGGGACGTGCCGTTGCTCTCCGGGCTCCGGGAGCAGAGCCCGGCGCTCTTGCTCGCTCTCGCGGTCCTCGCGTCGATCGCGACCGGCGCGCTCGTCGGCAGCCTGAACGGGCTGATCCTCTCGCGCACGAACATCCCGTCGTTCATCATCACCCTGGGAACCTATAAGATCTGCGAGACGCTCTCGCGCGTGATCGCCGACGGCACGACCGTGCGCGTCAACGGAAACGCGGCGTTCGAGTTCATCGGCGGAGGGTCGCTTTTGAACGTCCAGCAGATCGTTAAGCAGGGCGCGCGGCAGTCGGTGCGCACCGTCGGCGTGCTGCCGGTGAGCGTCCTGATCCTGTTCTTCCTGTATCTGGTCTTCTCGATCGTCATGAAGCGCACGCGCTTCGGCACTTACGTCTACGCGATCGGCGGCAACTACGACGCCGCGGAGCTCTCCGGCATCGACACGCGCCGGACGCGCTTCCGCGCGTTTCTGCTCGGCGGCATGATCGCGGCCGTGACCGGCATCATCATGACCTCGCGGCTGACCGCGGCCAGCGCGTCGAACGGGCTCGGGCTCGAGTTCGACGGCATCGCCGCGGCGGTCGTCGGCGGCGCCGCGATGACCGGCGGCCGCAGCACGCCCTGGCGCACGCTGATCGGCGCGTTCATCATCTCGGTATTGCGCAACGGCTTCAACATGATCGGCATGTCGAACTCGCTGCAGATGATCGCGATCGGCGCGGTGCTGATCTTCGTCGTCGCGGTCGACGCGGCGCGGAACCGGAGGTAGCGGCGATGAAGCAGGCGTTCAAGGCCCATGCCGACGCGCTGTCCCGGCTCGCGGCGGTCGCGTTGATCTTCGCGATCCTGATCCTGATCTCGCCGTCGTTCGGCACGATCACGAACATACTGAACGTGCTTCGAATTTCGTCCCTGACGCTGATGATCGCGACCGGCATCGCGATGTGCATGCTCGTCGGCGGCATCGACCTGTCGGTCGGCGCGACGATCGCGCTGACGTCGATTCTCTTCGGGCGGTATTTCCAGATCGGCCACTCGGCGCTCGAGATGGTCATGGGCATGGCGGGCATACTCGCGCTCAGCGCCGCGATCGGCGCGTCGAACGGGCTGTGCGTCGCATACCTGAAGCTCCCGCCGTTTCTCGCGACCTACGGCGTGCAGCAGATCGCGCGCGGGCTCGCGTATCTCCTGACCGAGGGCTTGGTGTATTCGAATTTCACCGAGGAATTCAAGTTCATCGGCGGCGGCTACGCGCTGGGCGTCCCGACGCCGATACTGTTCGCGGCGGCTCTGCTTATCGCGATCGGGCTGATGCTCAACAAGACGACGCTCGGGCGGCGCATCTACGCGGTCGGCTCGAACCGCGAGGCCGCGCGCTACTCGGGCATCAACGTAAAGGGCACGCTGCTCACCGCCTACACGCTTTCGGGGCTGACCGCCGGCATCGCGGGCATCGTCTACACGTCGCGGCTCAACTGCGCGGAGCCGACGATCGGCGCGGAGTTCGCGCAGCAGGCGATCGCGGCGGCGGCGATCGGCGGCATCTCGTTCAAGGGCGGGCACGGAAACGTGTTCGGCGTGATCATCGGCGCGGTGATTCTGACGCTCATCACGAACGGCATGACGCTTCTTGGCATCGACTCGAACTGGCAGGTCGGCGTGACCGGCGTCATCATCATACTGTCGGTCCTGATCGACCGGAACACCGCAAAGAAGAAGGTCTAGTTTCTGCGCAGGCAGAATCAGGAAATAAGGAGGGATGTTCATGAAGAAACTCTTGGCTGTGCTCGTTGTCGCGATGCTCGTCGTGGTTTCCGCCGCCGCGGTCGCGGAGGAGTATGAAGTCACGCTGATCCTCAAAGACAACACCTCGGCCGGCTGGCGCTATCTCGCCGCCGCGGCCATCGCGACCGGCGAGGAGATCGGCGTCAAGGTCACCGAGAACTCGCCGCTGGAGACCCAGAACGCGGACGAGCAGTACAACGCGGTCTTGGACGCCATCGAGAAGGAAGTCGATGCCATCTGCATCGCGCCGGTCGACTCCGCGGGCATCGTGCCGGCGATCGAGAAGGCCGTCGAGGCCGGCATCCCGGTGTTCACGACGAACACCCGCGCGTTCGTCAACAACCCGGAGGACATCGTGACCTTCGTCGGCGTCGGCAACGAGCAGGGCGGCTACGACATCGCGAAGTACATGTTCGGCCTGTTCCCCGAGGGGCAGGAGATCAACCTGATCATCATGGACGGCAACCGCGCCGGGCAGACGACGCTCGACCGCATCGCCGGCATCGAGCGCGCCATCGCCGAGGACAGCCGCGTGAAGCTGCTCGACAGCCAGGAGGCGAAGTTCTCGCGCGCGCAGGCGCAGGAGACGATGGAGAGCTTCCTCGTCAAGTATTCCGATATCGACCTCGTCATCGCCCTCAACGACGAGATGGCGATCGGCTGCTACAACGCGATCGTCGCCGCGGGCCGCGTCGACGAGATGCTGATCTCCGGCTTCGACGGCGCGCCCGAGGGGCTGCAGGCCGTGCTCGACGGGCAGATTTCGGCCACGCTCAACCAGTCGCTGCCCGGACAGGGCTCCGAGGTCATCAAGGCCGTCAAGACCTATCTCGACGGCGGCGAGCTCGAGGACTGGATTCGCGTCGGCGGCGAGGTCTGCACGCCCGAGAACGCCGCGGAGTTCTTGGGCAGGCTCGTGAAATAGCCCCCATTTTTCCCGAAGCCGCGGCGCAAGCCGCGGTTTTTTTGTTTACGGAATCCCTCGCGTATGGTAAAATAGAGCGGTGAAAAAACACGGGGGGCCCGAGGACATTGCTCCTTTCGGACTACGACGCCATGCGAAACAGCGGCAAGCTCTGGGCGCGCAAGTTCGACGAGGGCGAGGGCTCCGAAATCGTGGAGAAGCTGTTTTCGGAACTTCGCCGGTTTTGAATCGCAGCGCCGCAAACCCTGCAAATATCCGGGGGAAAACGGCCAATTTGTGTGAAGTTTTGCGTACAAGGCAGGATTTTCAACCGTCCCGGCGAAAATAAGCAGGGCAGAACGGCGATAAAGGAAGGATGACGGACAATGCTTGATCTATCGAGCAAGGCGACGGGCATCGCGCCCTCGCAGACGCTTGCGATTGACACGCGCGCGAAGGCGCTCAAGGAGGAGGGGAAGGACGTCGTCGGCTTCGGCGTCGGCGAGCCGGACTTCGACACGCCCCAATACATCCGCGAGGCCGGCAAGCGCGCGATCGACGAGGGCAAGACCCGCTATACGCCGGTGCCCGGCACGCTGACGCTCCGGAAAAAGATCGCGGAGAAGTTTCTGAAGGAGAACGGCCTCTCGTACAAGCCGTCCGAGATTTTGGTCTCGAGCGGCGCGAAGCAGTCGATCTTCACGGCGCTCGCGGCGATCGTAAACGACGGCGACGAGGTGCTGATTCCCTCCCCCTACTGGGTCAGCTATCCCGAGATGGTCCGGATGGTCGGCGGCGTGCCGGTGTTCGTTCCGACCCGGCAGGAGGACGACTTCCGCGTGACCGCCGAGGCCGTGCGCGCGCTCGCGACGGAGAGGACGAAGGCGCTGATCCTCAACAGCCCGAGCAACCCGAACGGCTGCGTGCTGCCGGGGGGGACGCTCAGGGAGCTCGCCCAAGTCGCGGTCGAGAAGCGGTTCTACGTGATCTCGGACGAAATCTACGAAAAGCTCGTCTACGACGGCGAGAAGCACGTGTCGATCGCCTCGTTCGGAGACGAGATCAAGGCGCAGACGGTCGTCATAAACGGCGCGAGCAAGGCGTACGCGATGACCGGCTGGCGCATCGGCTACGCGGCCGGCCCCGCGAACGTCATCAAGGCGATGTCCGCGTACCAGAGCCACGCGGCGAGCAACGCGTGCAGCATCTCGCAGTACGCGACCGAGGCGGCGCTCTCCGGCGGCGAGGAGGAGCTTTCCAAGATGGTCGCGGCGTTCGACGCGCGCAGGAAGCTGATTCATAAGCTCGTGAACGACGCGCCCCGACTGTCCGCGTTTCTTCCGAAGGGCGCGTTCTACATCATGGTGGATCTGCGCGGCGTCCTCGGAAAGAGGCACCGGGGGGTTGCCGTCGAGTCCGCGGAGGCGTTCGCGGAGCTCTTGCTCGACGAGGAGTTCGTCGCGGTCGTGCCCGGCGAGGCGTTCGGCGCGCCCGGGTTCATTCGCCTCTCGTACGCGACGAGCGAGGAGCGCATCCGAGAGGGCATCCGCCGCATGGCCGCGTTCGTCGGGAAGATGGAATCGTAGATTGAACAGCGCCGCGCCGTGCTGTATCATGGACACGGCGCGGCATTTTATTGTGCGGAGGGGATTCGATGGAACTGCAGCAGGTTCGGGGATTGCTCATGGAGCAGGAGAAGAGTTTGCGGTTTTCGCGGTTTGACGCGAACACGGCGTGGGCGCTGGGCAAGCTGATGGCGGAAAAGGTGCTCGGGCGCGGGCTCGCGCTATCGGTCGCGCTGCGCTCGGCGACCGGCCACACGCTGTTCCAGTTCTCGGCGGACGGCACGGCGCGCAACAACCAGAACTGGATGAACCGGAAGTTAAACGCGGTGCTCTTGATGGAGAAGAGCTCGCTCGCGTGCTACGTCGACGCAAAGCTCAAGGGCGAGGGCGTCGAGCGCCACGGGCTCGACCCGCGGGAATACGTGTTCTGCGGCGGCGGCTTCCCGATACGGCTCACGGGCGGCGAGCTCGTCGGCGTCGCGCTCGCGTCGGGGCTCCCGCACCTCGAGGACCACGCGTTCCTCGTCGACTGCCTGTCGGAGTTCCTGGGCGTGCGCACGATGCGGCTCGATACGGACGAGGATATCTAGTCGATGGACAAGAGCCTTTCCGCGCGCGCGAACTCCCCGGAGGCGAGCAGCGACCGTATCAGAGACGAGGACACGACGTCGCCCCCGTCCAATACCGGCGGCACGACGACGGCCCGGAAGCCCGCCTCCCCGGCGAGCGCCTGAATCAGATGCGCGTCGCCCTCGCCGCGGCGGCCGAAGCGGTGGTCCTCGCCGACGACGACGGCCCTCGCGCGCATCGCGGCGACGAGGTTCAAAAGGTAATCGCGCGCGGACATGTTGGAGAGCTCCGGGGTGAACCGCTGGACGAGCGCGCAGTCGGCGCCGAGCAGCGCGAACTTGCGGAGCTTTTCGTCGAGGTCGGTCAACTGGCGCGGCATGCGCGCCGGGTCGAGCACCCAGAGCGGGTGCCGGTCGAACGTGCAGGCGATTGCGCTCGCAGAGAGCTCGTCCGCGAGCGCCTTCGCGCGGCGGATCAGCGCCGCGTGGCCGATGTGCACGCCGTCGAAGGTGCCCAGCGCCAGGACCGACGCGGGGCCCAAAAACTCTCGTTCGCTGTGGAGAATCTGCATAGCTACCTCGCGTATCTGTAAAATCAATCGCGCGGCAGCAGCATCGCGCGGAAGCGGATGGACCCGTCCGGCTGCGGCGCGCCGATGCCCGCGAACGCCCCGCCCAGGTACACGCGCACGGCGGGGGCGTCCGGCGCCGGGGCCTCGAGCCACTGGGAATCGAGCGGGTTTCCGTTCAGCACCGCGCGGCGATGGTTTTCGCGGACGGCCACCGCGGGGACGTGCAGGATCGCCGCGTCCGGCGGCATCAATTTTCCTGCGATGTCCGCTCCGAGCGCGTCGATCTCCTCGAGCGTCAGCGCGTTCTCGAGCGAAAACGCGCCCGCGCGCGTCCGCCGAAGCGCCGCCATGTGCCCGCCGACGCCGAGCGCGCGGCCGATGTCGTGGCAGAGCGTGCGTATGTAAACGCCCCTTCCGCAGTCGATCTCGAGCCGGAAGCGGTTCTCGCCGAGCTCTTCGAGCAGCCGGATGCCGTCCACGCGGCACGCGCGCGGCTCGATGTCGGCGGTCTCGCCGCGGCGGGCGAGCTTGTAGAGCCGCTCGCCGTTTCGCTTGATCGCGGAGTACATCGGCGGGACCTGCTCGATATCGCCCGTGAAGCGCGGCAGGATTTCCCGAAGCGCCTTCGCCGGGACGACCGCGTCGGAGGTCGCGATCACATTTCCGGACGCGTCCTGCGTGTCCGTCTCGACGCCCAGCCGAAGCTCGGCTACGTAGGTTTTTTGCTTATCGACGATGTAATCGAACAGCCGCGTCGCCGAGCCGACCGCGACCGGCAGCACGCCGGACGCGTCCGGGTCGAGCGTCCCGCCGTGGCCGACCGCCGTTGCGCGCGGGAGCCTCCTGCGCACGAACACGACGCAGTCGCTCGACGTCCTTCCCAGCGGCTTGTCGAGCACCAGAAAGCCGTTCACAGCACTTCCTCGATCCTCTTGAGAACCTTGCGGACCGCCTCGTCAAGCGGCAGCGGCACCGTGATGCCCGCCGCGCGCTCGTGCCCGCCGCCGCCGAGCGGCAGCGCGACGTCCCTGGCGACGTTGTACGGCGCGACCGAGCGCAGCGAAACCCGCGTCATGCCGTCCTCCTGCTCGGTGAACAGCGCCGCGGCCCGGACGCCCTCGATTTCGATTAAGTAATTGATGATGCGCTCGGTGTCCGCGCGCGCGGCCCCGGTCTCCTGAAACATCCGGTTCGTGACGCACGCGTATGCGACGCCGCACTCGACCGAGGCGTTCGAAAGCGCGAGGCCCAACAGCTTCGTGCGCGCGAACGTGCGCGTGCGGTAGATCCGGCGCGTGATCAGGTCGACGTCCGCTTGGGCGCGCACGCAGTCCGCCGCGGCCTCGAGCGCCTCGGCGGTCGTGTTCGAGTAGTTGAAGTGGCCGGTGTCCGACGAAATCGCCGCGAACAGGCAGGTCGCCATGTCCTTCGTGAGATCGACGCCGAGCATCCGGATCAATTCGAGCACCATCTCGCCGGTCGCCGCGCGCTCGGGCCGGACGACGTTCAATTGGCCGAACATCGGGTTGCTCTCGTGGTGGTCGAGCACCGCGCGCTCGGGGCACGCCTCAAACAGCTTGAGGTTGTCCCCGAGCAATTCCGGCGAGCTCACGTCGACCGCGAGCGCGCACTTCGGCGGAAACGGCGGAATGCCGTCCGAAATCACCCGATCGGAAAACGGCAGAAAATCCAGATACGCGGGCACGCCGCCCGGCAGAAACATCGCCGCGCGCTTGCCGAGCGCCCGGAGCGCGAGCGCCGAAGCGATGCACGAGCCCGCGGCGTCGCCGTCCGGCGCGCGGTGGCTGAACACCGCGATGTCGTCCCGCGCCATAAGCCATTCGGCGAGCTCACGCATCGTGTCCACCCTCGGTTTCCTTTAGAATTCGATCGATCTTCGCGGCGTACTCGATGTTCGTGTCGAGCTCGAACAGCACCTCGGGCACGTACCGAAGCTCGACGCGCTTCCCAAGCTCGCGCCGTATGAACCCGGCGGCGGACTTGAGCGCGGCCATCATGCCCTTGCGGTGCTCCTCCTCGAGGATGCTGATGCGCACCTTGCAGTAGCGCAGGTCGCGCGTGACCTCCGCGCGCACGATCGACCAGGTGCCGCGGATGCGCGGGTCGTTCAGCTCGTCGCGGATGATGCGGTCCAGCTCGCGCGTGACCTCCGCGGAGATGCGGTCGATGCGGTCAAAATTTGCCATGGAACCCCTCCTGCTGAAAATCGGGCGTCCGTTCCCGAACGCCCGATGGGTGGTTGAAGACGAGGCCGTCCCGGGCGCCGTAGCGTCGAGGCGCTACTGCTGGATTTCCTCCATCTGGAAGCACTCGATGACGTCGCCTTCCTTGATGTCGTTGTAGTTCTCGAGCCCCATGCCGCACTCGTAGCCGGCGGCGACCTCGCGGGCGTCGTCCTTGAACCGCTTGAGCGAGTCCACCTTGCCCTCGTGGATGACGACGTTGTCGCGCAGAAGCCGCGCCTGCGCGTTGCGCACGACCTTGCCGTCGGTGACGTAGCAGCCCGCGATCGTGCCCGCGCCGGTGACCTTGAACACCTGCCGGACCTGCGCGCGCCCGAGCACGGTCTCCTTGAACTTCGGGGCGAGCATGCCCTTCATTGCCTTCTCGACGTCCTCGATCGCGTTGTAGATGATCCGGTAGAGGCGGATGTCGATCTTCTCGCGCTCGGCCATGTCGCGCACGTTGTTGTCCGGGCGGACGTTGAAGCCGATGATGATGGCGCTCGAGGCGGAGGCGAGCATGATGTCGCTCTCGGTGATCGCGCCGACGCCGCCGTGTATGCAGCGCACGCGCACCTCGTCGTTCGAGAGCTTCTCGAGCGACTGCTTGACGGCCTCGACCGAGCCCTGCACGTCGGCCTTGATGATGATGTTGAGGTCCTTGACCTGGCCGGCCGAGATCTGGCTGAACAGGTCGTCGAGCGAGGTCTTCGACGAGGTCTTGACCAGCGCCGCGCGCAGTTTGTCCTTGCGCTCCTCGGCGACCTTGCGCGAGAGGCTGTCGTCGTCGACGGCGGAGATCACGTCGCCCGCGTCCGGCACGTCGTTGAAGCCGATGACCTCGACCGGGTCGGACGGGCCGGCGGCCTTGACGCGCTCTCCCAGGTCGTTGACCATCGCGCGCACGCGGCCGTAGGCGGTTCCGGCGACGATCGTGTCGCCGATCTTCAGCGTTCCGTTCTTGACGAGCACGGTCGCGACCGGGCCGCGGCCCTTGTCGAGCCTCGCCTCGACGATGACGCCGCGCGCCTTGCGGTTCGGGTTCGCGCGGTAGTCCTGCAATTCCGAAACGAGCAAAATCATCTCGAGCAGGTGGTCGACGCCCTCGCCGGTGATCGCCGAGACCGGGGCCATGATCGTCTCGCCGCCCCATTCCTCGGCGACGAGGCCGTACTCGGTCAACTGCTGCATGATGCGGTCGGGGTTCGCGTTCGGCTTATCCATCTTGTTGATGGCGACGATCGTCTGCACGCCCGCGGCCTTCGCGTGGTTGATCGCCTCGACCGTCTGCGGCATGACGCCGTCGTCCGCCGCGACGACCAAAATCGCGATGTCGGTCACCTGCGCGCCGCGCGCGCGCATCGCGGTGAACGCCTCGTGGCCCGGGGTATCGAGGAACGTGATCTTCCGGCCCTTGACGTCGACCGTGTACGCGCCGATGTGCTGCGTGATGCCGCCGGCCTCGGCCGCGGTCACGCGGGTGTTGCGGATGTAGTCGAGCAGCGACGTCTTTCCGTGGTCGACGTGGCCCATGATCGTGACGACCGGCGGGCGGGACTCGAGGTCGAGGTCGGTGTCCTCGGTGTTCTCCTGCTCGAGCGCGTCCTCGGCGGTCTCCGCGAGCTTCATCTCGAGGTCGACGCCGAACTCCGAGCACACGAGCTGCGCGGTGTCGAAGTCGAGCTCGTTGTTGATCGTCGCGATGATGCCCAGCATCATCAGCTTCTTGATGATGTCCCCGGCGGGCTTTCCGATGCGTTCGGTCAGGTCGCGCACGGTGATCGTCTCGGCGGTCATGTACGCCTTTTCGATCTTCATCGGCTCCGGCCGCGCCTTGAGCTGCAAGGGCTTCTTCTTGCGCTTGCCGCGGACGAAATCCTCGTCCATGCCCCCGCCCATCGTCTGCATGTCGCGCTGGCGACGGCTCTTGCTCGTCTGCGAACGCTCGGGATCGACCTGGCGGATGTACTGCTTCTTGTTCGGGTCGTAGTTGCTGACGCGCTCCTTCTCGACCGCGGGGGCGAGGTCCGGCATCTTCGGGCGGCCGAAGCCCGCGCCTCCGGTTCTCGGGGCCGTTCCGGTTCCGAAGCGGCCGCCGGGCTGCTGCGGGCGCGGCGCTCCGCCGGGCATGGGGGGGCGCTGGCCGGGCGCGAAGGGCCTGCCGAACGAGCCCTGTCCGGGCTGCGGCGGGTTGACCGGACGCCCGTACGGGCCCTGTCCGGGCTGCGGCGGGTTGACCGGACGCCCGTACGGGCCCTGTCCGGGCTGCGGCGGGTTGACCGGGCGGCCATACGGGCCCTGTCCGGGCACGGCGGGCCTGCCGAACTGGCCGGGCTGCGCCGCGGGCCTCGCAAACTGCGCGGGCTGCTGCGGCACGCCCTGCTGCGGCCGCGGCTGCCGGTTCTGCTGCTGTTGCGCTCTGCGGCGCTGCTCCTCGCTCGCCTCGACCTCCGCCTTCGTGCGCACGACGCGGATCGGGGACTGCGGCGCCGCCGTCTTCTGCGCGTGCGGCTGCCTCGCGGGCGTTTCGCGCTTCGCGGGGACCGCTCCCGGGGCGGGCGCCTCCTGCGTAGGCGCGGCTGCGGCGGGCGCGACCTCCTGCGCGGGCGCTTCCTGTGCGGCCGCGGCGGGGATTTCCTGCGCGGGCGCCTCCTGCCGGGGCGCTTCCTGCGGTTTGGCAGGCGCGTCCGGGGGCACCTCGGGGGCGTGTTCGCTCGAATACGCGGTCATAAACTGCGCCGCGGCTTCATATTGCTTTTGGAGGGCTTCCTTTGCCTCGCGTTCCTGTTTTTCGTGCTCCTCCCGGACGAATGCGTCCGAAATTCTGCGCAACGAACTGAGCATCTCCTGGGACTGCCTGCGCAGCCGGGAGATGTTTTCGAGCATCCTGCCCGCGTTTGTGCTCAGATCCTTTGTCGCATCCTGCACCCTGACTTTGGCCATTTGGTTTATGCCCTCCCGAATGTATTGTATGTCCCGGGGCTTACGCCTGAAACAGCTCCGCAATGCGCCTGGCGAACCCCTCGTCGAGCACCGCGACAGCCATCCTGCCGGGCTTCCCGACCGCCTTCCCGACGTCCCTGGCCGCAAACAGCGGCACGTTGTGCGTCCGGCACGCGTCCGTCACGGACTTGCGCGTGTTCGGCCCGGCGTTTTCGTCGAGCACCGCGAGGCGCGCGGCCTTCGACCGGATTGCGGCGACCGTCGCGGGCTCCCCGGTTGCGAGCCTGCCGGCGCGGGCGCACAGGCCCAGCATCGAAAGCGCCCTATCCATCCGCCATCTGCGCCTCGAGCGCCCCGAACACGTCCGCCGAAATCTGGGCCTCCAGCGCGCGCTCGAGCGCCTTCGTCTTCTGGGCGCGCTTCAGGCACTCGGGGCTCCTGCACACATATGCGCCGCGCCCCGCGGCCTTCCCGGTAAAATCGATCCGCGCGTCCCCCTCCTGCGGCTTGACGACGCGCAGGAGCTCCTTCTTGGGCTTCATCTCGCGGCAGCCGACGCACATGCGCATGGGGACTTTCTTCGTCTTCGGCATCAGATCTCCCCATCCCCCAGGTCGAAGTCGTCGAGGTTCACGTCGTCCAGGTCGATGTCGTCGGGAGCGGGCTCTTCCTCCTCCTCGAACGGCGCGGCCTGCATCAACTCCTCGACCTGGCTCTGCGACTTTATGTCGATCTTCCAGCCGGTCAGCTTCGCCGCGAGGCGGGCGTTCTGGCCCTCCTTGCCGATGGCGAGCGAGAGCTGGTTGTCGGGCACGATCACGCGGGCGGACTTCTCGTTTTCGGCGGTGAAGACGCTGATGACGCGCGCGGGGTTCAAGGCGTTTGCGATGTACTCCGCGGGGTCCGCCGACCACTTTATGATGTCGATCTTCTCCGTCTTCAATTCGGCGACGACGTTTTCGACGCGCATGCCGCGCGGGCCCACGCACGAGCCGACCGCGTCGATCTGCGGATCGGTCGAGAACACGGCCATCTTCGTGCGGAAGCCGGCCTCGCGCGCGATCGCCTTGATCTGCACGACGCCGGTCACGAGCTCGGGAACCTCGATCTCGAACAGGCGCTTGACGAGCCCCGGATGCGTGCGCGACACGAACACCTGCGGGCCGCGGCCCATGCGCGAGACCTCGAGCACATAGACCTTGATGCGGTCGTTGATGCTCAATTCCTCGCCCGGCATCTGCTGGTTCGGCTCGATGACGCCCTCGGTGCGGCCGAGCTCGACGTACACCTGCCGGTTCTCGACGCGCTGCACGATCGCGGTCAGTATCTCGTTCTCCTTCTGGCTGTACTCGTCGTAGATCACGCCGCGCTCCGCCTCGCGCAGGTGCTGGACGACGACCTGCTTCGCCGTCTGCGCCGCGATCCGGCCGAAGTTGCGCGGGGTGACCGGCACCTCGACGAGGTCGCCGACCTCGTAGCGCCGATCGATCTCGCGCGCGTCCGAAAGCGTCATCTCGCACAGCGGGTCGCCGACCTCCTCGACGACGATCTTGCGCGAGAGCACCTCGACCGTCCCCTTTTCGCGGTCGATCGACGCGCGCACGTTCGCGGTCTTGCCGAAGTTCTTCTTGTACGCGGAGATCAGCGCGGCCTCGATCGCGGAGAAGAGCACGTCCTTGTTGATCCGCCTCTCCTTCGCGAGCGCGTCCAGGGCGCTTATGAACTCGCCGGAGTCAATGCCACCGTTTGCCATCCGAAATATCCCCCAAAATTTATTGTTGCGGCGACGGGCTGTCGTCCTCCAGGTCCCGCTCGGTGAACTCGATCCGCGGGCGCACGACCGCCACGTCCTTCCTCGGGAACGAGAGCTCCTCCGCCCCGATTTTCAACACGATTTCCCCGTTCACGAGGCCCTTGAGTTCGCCGGTGAAGCGTTTCGCCCCGTGGATGGGCCTGTAGGTGCTCAACTCGACCGCGATGCCCTCCGCGCGCTCGAAGTCCCGCTCGGTCTTGAGCGGCCGGTCCGCCCCGGGGGACGAGACCTCCATATAGTCGTAGTCGACCAACTCGACGAGGGGCTGCAGCTTCCGGTGGAACGCCTCGAGCTCGTTGACCGACACGCCGTCGCCCTTTTCGACGTAAAAGCGCAGAAAACGGCCGGTCGGTTCCTTGACCAGCTCAACGTCCACCAATTCTAACTGTAATTCGTCCGCTAGCTTTTGCGCGACCCGCGCCGCATCCTTCACCGGCATTGTCTGCCTGTTGGGCAACCTTACCCCTCCATATCACGGCCAAGCGAAAAGCCCCCGGTGGACCGGCCGCCCCGAAGGACTTCCAAATCCAGTCGCCGGAGGCGACTTGAAATCCCCGAGGGGATTTCAACCTTGTAGACATTGCGTCCGGCGGCATCCGCCGTAGGCACTTATACCATATTTTATTATACCACGCTTTGCGCCACAATACAACCGGATTGCCCGCCAAAAACAAGACTTAATGTTCGAAAACGGGCTAACTTTGCGTTGCCTCGCGCTTGACAGCGGGCGGAAATTGCTGTATTCTCAGATTGTAACAAATTTGCAACAATTTGGAGGCGTGCCGTGAAAACAGCCGTTTCGATGCTTCTCGCGCTCTGCCTGCTCCTTGCGCCGGCGCTCGCAGAGCGGTACGATTCCCCGTTCGGGTACTCGATGGAGCTGCCCGAGGGCTGGCTTCCGCTGAACGCCGATACGTACTCCCGGATCACGTCGCAAATGAGCGAGGAGCAGCTTTCCGAGCTCGGCCTCGCCGCGGGCCTGGAGAATGTAATCGTGATGATTTCCAAGATGCGCATGGAGTACCTGTTCTCCGGGGACGGGCTCGCGAACGCGTCCGTCACGGTCGTCCGGCAGCCGGAGACGACTGAGGGGCTCGCCCATAACGCGGAGGTCGTCCGGCGGGCTTTCGAGCAGAGCGGCGCGACGGACGCGATCTCCGGGGCGGCGAAGTTCGGCGAAAAAGAGTTTCAGGCGGCCGCATGCACGCTGAACGGGGTCGTCGTCGCGAGCTACTTCTACGGGACGGGCGACGCGATATACGCGATCGCGTTCAAAAACGCCTCTGCCGAGGACATTTCGCGGATGCTCTCCTCCGCGGTGTTTTCATTCGGAGCGGGCGCGGGCGCTTCTCCCGAGGAAACCGCCCCGGCCGACGGGGCCGGCCCTGCCGGCGCGGTGTTCGCGTTGGACGGCGCGCTCAAGGAGCCGAGGGGGTAGAAATCAAAACACTAGCCGCGAACCCGCAAAACGGGTCCGCGGCCGCTTTTTGTCGGTTTACTTTCTCAACCCGACCAGTATGACGCCCTTGATCTTGTCCTCCTTGGACTCCTTCATGAAGCGCACGCCCTTCTCGGCGTCCTCGAGCGGGAACTGATGCGTGATGATGGGCGCGAGGTTCACCTGCCCGGAGGAGACGACGTGGAACACGTTGTCCCAGACGCGCGGCGCGAGCCACGAGCACTTGATCGTGCGGTCGAGCTGTATCGCCTCGAGCATCGGCACCTCGAGCTTGTCGTTCGGGCCCGGCAGGCCGAAGTAGACGATCGTCGACGCGGCGCCGGTCACGAGCAGGGCGCCCTGCAGCGCGTCCATGTTGCTCGTCGCGACGATTGCGCGCGGGGCCAGGTGGCCGAGCAATTCCTTGACGCGCGCGGCGAGGTCGGGGGCGTAGTCGGGGGAGTTCTTGTCGGCGGTGTTGATGACGAACGTCGCGCCGACCTGTTTTCCGATGCCGAGCGGGAAGTCGCGCCGGCCGACGAGCACGACGCGCCCCGCGCCGGCGGCCTTTGCGAGCTGCACCATCATGAGCCCGATCGGGCCGGGGCCGAACACGACGACATCCTGCCCGAGCTCGATGTCGAGCCGCTTGATGCCGTAGGTCGCGCACGCGAGCGGCTCCGCCAGCGCGCCGTGCTCGAACTTCACGTTGTCGGGAATCTTGTACACATGCGTGTACTTCACCTTCACGTACTCCGCGAAGCCGCCGTTGACCGTGACGCCGATGACCTCGCAGTTCGGGCAGACGTTGAACTCGCCGCGCATGCAGTATTCGCAGGCGTTGCACTGCTGCACAGGGTTCACGGCGACGCGGTCGCCCTCCTTGAACAGCGCCTTTCCGAGCTTGCCGACCTCGACGACGACGCCGCTCATCTCATGCCCGAGGTACAGGGGCCCCTTGCCGTCCGGCGTTCCCAGCGGGCTGTGGCCGAAGTAGTAGGAGACGTCCGAGCCGCAGATCGAGCAGGCCATGACCTTGATGAGCACCTCGTTGTCCGCGATCTGCGGGATGTCGTGCTCCTCCAGCTTCATGACGAGCGGCTCGTAGAAGTTCTGAACCACCATTTTTCCGTGCATGGCTTTCCCTCCTTGTATCAGAACGCTAGTCCTTGCAGTATTTCCTGTTGAGCAGGTCGACGAACTTGAAGCACTCCTCGGCGACCTCCCAGGCGTTCGGCCACTCGCACAGGTCGATCGCCCACCAGTCGGTCTCGTATCCCGCGACGTTCAGAATCGCCGGGATGACCTCGTCGAAGTCTATGTAGCCCTGTCCGAACGGCGCGTGCGTCGAGGTGCCGGTGTCGTTGAGCGTTCCGTCGGAGTCGATCAGGTGCACGAGGCCGAGGCGCCCCTTCGCCATCTCGATGAACTCGAGTATGCCGCCGGGCAGCTTGCAGCCCTCCTCGATGTGGCGGTGGCCGATCGCGCAGTTGTAGGCGTGGCAGGTGTCAAACAGCAGCGAGAAGTTCGGCTCGCCCACGGCCTCGACGAGCCACATCACGTTCTTCGGCTCGTTGATGATGAAGCCCGGCTCGAACTCCCAGACGACCTCGAAGCCGTAGCCGGCGGCCTCCCTCGCCATCTCGCGGAAGTGCTTGACGAAGAACTGCTTGACGTCCTCGTAGGTCATCCCGTCCGGCAGGATCGGCGGCGTGCAGGTGTCCACGCGCATGATGTTCGTGAGCCCCAGATCCGCCGCGCACTTGAGGGCGCGGGAGTACTCGGCGCGCCACTCCTTCGTCATCTTGATCGAGTCGTACTTCCACATGTCCAGCGCGAAGTCCGCGACGAGCATGTCGTTGTCCTTGAAGGTCTTAACCAGCGCCGCCTTCTTTTCGGGCGTGTCGACGATGTCCGGGTGCGCGCCGAACGGCGGGAAACCGCCCAGGCTGATGCCGTCGTAGCCGATCCGCTTCGCGCCGGGGCAGAGTTCCTCCAGCGGCTGCGGGATGGCCCAGGAACTCAGGGAAATCTTCTTCATGTCCGCTCCTCCTTGTTCTGTTTCAGATTGTTACCTGAACGGCCGCTTCATCGCCTCGACCTCGGGCATTCCGCAGTTCGGCCCGAAGTGCTTCAGGATGACCAGCGGCTCGTACTTCGACGCGTTTTTGATTTCGACGCCCGCCTGCGCGAGGTCGTGGGAGACGAAGAACTCGTCGGCGCTCAACTGGCCGTAGCGCAGAAGCGTCGGGGACTCGCAGTCGAACCGCCCGAACGTCCCGCGCCCCTGCACGACGAGGCAGCCGTACGCGGCCTTGTCGCGGATCGCGACCTTCGCCCCGGGCTCGACCGTCAGCTCCTTCGCGCCGACGTAGTCGTTTCCGTAGGCGATCCAGTTCTGCACGTAGCCGTCGCCCTGTTCGTTGAGCTTCGGCCGGCGGAAGAATCGCTCGCGGTAGTCCGTGCAGGTGTTGAGCTCCCAGTCCGCGACGTCCATGATCGCGTCCAGGTTGTTCTTGTCCGCGTCCGGGACGTAGCCGGACAGCGCGTCGTAGTGGAACACCTCGCCGTTGACGACGTTTTCCCACATCGCCATGACGTCGGAATTCCACTGCGGCTCGTACGTGCACAGCGACCCCGGCGCGTGCAGGACCCCCGCGGGGGTGTACCAGCCGGTGCCGAGCTCCAAGCGGAACGCGCGAGAGAGCTCGGTGATGCGCCCGTCGCAGACCGTGTAGTTTTGAAGCCGCTCCTTTACCTCCTCGCGCGTGACCGAGGGGTCGAAGCCGAAATACGACACGGGCAGCGCGCCCAGCGTCGGATTGTACTGCTTGGGGAAGAAGTAGTGCTCGTGCTTGGGCTTTACGCCGCCGAAGCGGTTGCAGGCCTCCTCGCCGTGGTGGATGTGGTGGAACAGCGGCCACTCGTAGTCGTAGAACTTCGAGTACATCGGCCACGTCCCGTACAGGTCGATGAGCTCCTGCCCGATCAGCTCGGCGCCGAGCTCGTCGACGAAGTCCTTGAACAGTACCTGGTGGTCGGGCCTGTCGTCGACGTTTACGAAGCTCATGCCCTCGTTCGGACCCGCCCCGGCCGTCTCGACGTGCGTGATCGACGAGAACCACCTCTCCACGATCGCGCCGCGGTGCATGCCCATCGCGAAGTAGTCGTCCGGATGCAGGCGTATGC
>Ga0123333_10001093_pt1 | contig 28637 bp, 26 predicted proteins | sample BioC12SIPDNA_3_FD_89957 | JGI IMG/M metagenome (GOLD analysis project Ga0123333, IMG submission 89957) | Anaerobic biogas reactor microbial communites from Washington, USA - Biogas_R2_B C12 SIP DNA | ecosystem: Engineered > Bioreactor > Anaerobic > Unclassified | place: Washington, USA... | reverse complement strand
TGCAGCACGTTGCCGCGCCCGTCGCCGCCGTTGAGGTTCGGTTCCATCGAGGTGCCCACCACGCCGACGGTGGTGAACACGAACGTGACGACCAGGTAGGCGATGACGAGCGCCTCGGCGTAGCCGCGCACCTCGCGCCATAGCTTCTGCTTCCAGGTGAGCGGCGCGGCCTGCTCGGTGTCGCGCGCGTCGTTCCGCGTCACGGTGCTCGCTCGGGGTTCGGATCGTGGCATAGACGCGCTAGCGTACCGCGAACGCCGCGTCCGGTGCCCGCTTCGCCCCACGCGCCGCCGGCCGGGACGCCCGAGCGTGGGTTTCCGGTACGCTGTCGTGACGGACGCGCACCACCGACCACGACGTCCGGACCGCTCCGGCGGGGACCCGAAGGGATGACATGTTCCGACTCCTCTACCTGCTTCTCCTGGTACTGCTCCTCTCGACCGCCGGCGCCCAGGGGCGCCTGAACGCGCCCAACTACTACCTGTCGCAGCTGCCCGAGCTCGTGGACGGCGAGGCCCTGCGCGGCGAGCTGACCACCGAGGACGGCCAGAACTTCAAGGACGGCTCCTACCTCGACCTCTACGCGCTCCGGGGCGAGGCGGGCCAGACGGTCCGCATCGCGGCCGTGAGCCTCGAGTTCGACACCTTCCTCACCGTCTACGGCCCCGACGGCTCCCTGCTCGACTGGGTCGACGACAACCCCTACTCGATCGACGCGGAGCTGACGCTCGAGCTGCCCGAGACCGGCCGCTACCTCGTGGTGGTCAGCGGCTACTCGAGCCACGACCTGGGCCGCTACACCGTGTCGATGACCACCCACGACCCCGCCGTGACGCCGTCGGCCACCGAGATCGACGTGCCGGGCGTCTTCGCGGGCGTGCTCGACGGCGACGGCCCGATGGTGCCCTACATGGAGGTGCCGGGCGGCGCGCACGTCTTCGAGCTGACCGAACCGGCCGCGCTGGCCATCTACGCCGCCTCCGACGCCTTCGACACGTACGTGCTCGTCACGGACGCGGAGGGGTCCCTGGTGGTCGAGAACGACGACCGCAACTACAGCGAGGCGTCGGGCTACGACACCAGCTCGCTGGCGTTCGCGGAGTTCGAGCCGGGCGTCTACTACGTCTACGTGACCAGCTGGTACAGCCAGCCCATCGGCGAGTACGACCTGGAGATCCGGCGCTTCGTCTACGCCGACTGAGCGGACCACCGGCTTCGGGGTCGGTACCGGCTACCATTGGCTAGCCGATGCCTACCGATCCCGAAGCCCGGACCCTCTTCGAAGCCCCCAGCACCGAGCCGCTCGCGGCGCGCATGCGGCCGCGCACCCTGGACGAGTACATCGGCCAGGACCACATCGTGGGGCCCGGCCGCCTGCTCCGGCGCGCCATCGAGGCCGACCAGCTCTCCTCGCTGATCTTCTACGGCCCGCCCGGCACCGGCAAGACCACGCTGGCGCGGGTGATCGCCAACTCCACGCGGGCGCGCTTCGCCTCGATCAACGCCGTGCTCGGCGGCGTGAAGGACATCCGCGAGGCGGTGGCGGCCGCCCAGGCCGCCCGGCGCGGCGGCGTGCGCACCATCCTGTTCGTCGACGAGGTGCACCGCTTCAACAAGGCGCAGCAGGACGCGCTCTTGCCCTGGGTGGAGAACGGCACCGTGATCCTCATCGGCGCCACCACCGAGAACCCGTTCTTCGAGGTCAACAAGGCGCTCGTGAGCCGCAGCCGCGTCTTCCAGCTGCAGCCCCTCACCGAGGTCGACCTGCGACAGGTGGCCGCGCAGGCGCTCGCCGACCGCGAGCGCGGCTACGGGAACCGCCGCGTAGACCTCACGCCCGAGGCGCTCGACCACCTGGTGAACGTGGCGAACGGCGACGCGCGGGCGCTGCTCAACGCGCTCGAGCTGGCGGTCGAGACCACGCCCGCCGACCCCTCGGGCGCGGTGGTGGTCACGCGCGAGGTGGCCGAGGAGTCGATCCAGCGCCGCGCGGTGCTCTACGACAAGGAGGGCGACGCCCACTTCGACACCATCAGCGCCTTCATCAAGAGCGTGCGCGGCTCCGACCCCGACGCGGCGCTCTACTGGCTGGCGAAGATGGTGTACGCCGGCGAGGACCCGCGCTTCATCTTCCGGCGCCTCTTGATCCTCGCCAGCGAGGACGTGGGCATGGCCGACCCGCAAGCGCTGCCGCACACGGCGGCCGCGGCGCAGGCCTTCGACTACGTGGGGCTGCCCGAGGGGCGCTACCACCTGGCGCAGGCCACGCTCTACCTGGCCACGGCGCCCAAGAGCAACACCACCATGGGCTTCTTCGACGCGCTGGCCACGGTGCAGAAGGAGCGCGAGGCCGAGGTGCCCACGCACCTGCGCGACTCCTCGCGCGACGCCGAGAGCTTCGGGCACGGCGCCGGCTACGCCTACCCGCACGCCTACCGCGACCACTGGGTGGCGCAGCAGTACCTGCCGGAGGCGCTGCAGGGCAAGCTCTTCTACGACCCGTCGAACGTGGGCTACGAGGCGCGCATCCGCGACGACGTGGCCCGCAAGCGCGAGGCGCAGCTGGCGGCGATGCTGGAGCAGGGCGTAGAGGCGCCCGGCGAGGTGCTGACCGTGTCGCCGCGCGACCCGGCGCGCGACCGTTGGCTGGAGCGCACGGTGTCGCGCAGCGGCGAGCGCCTGGCGCAGGTGCGCGACGCGGTGTTCGAGCTGGCGCGGCCGCGCCCGCATCACCTGGTGCTCGACCTGAACGCCGGCAGCGGCCTGCTCACCTGGGAGGCGGTCAGGCGCACGCCCGAGGGCCAGGTGTGGGCGCTGGAGGCGGACGCCACCGCGGCGCGCGCGCTCGAGCAGCAGGCCGGCAACCTCGACGCGTTGCAGCGGCCGGTGGTGCTGGCGCGCAGCGCCGCCGGGCTGACGGCGGAGCCGTTCGGCGAGGTGCGCTTCGACGTGGTGGTGGGACGCAACGTCCTCGCCGCGGCCGGCGGCGAGGCGCTCTTCCCCGCCTTGCACGAGGTGCTGGCGGCCGGCGGCAAGGCGGTGCTGGCCGAGCCGCACGCGCGCGAGGCGCAGCGCCTCTACGAGCTCCTCGACCTCACCGAGCAGCCCGAGCTGGCCGAACGCCTGCGAGCGGCCGAGGAGGCGATCTACGCGGAGGGGTCGGGGCGCTTCGGCCCGGCGCCCGAGGCGTTGCAGGCCGCGGCGCTCGCCGCCGGCTTCGCCGACGCGCGCGTCAGCACCAAGGTGATCACGACCCCACAGCGCCTCGCGCGCCGGACCGTCGACGCCTGGTTCCGGACGGGCGGGGCGCAGCCGTCGTACGCGGAGCTGCTGGGCGCGGCGTTCGACGCCTCCGAGCTGGAGGCGCTCTACCGGCTGTTCGTGCAGCAGCTGGCGGACGTCGAGGTGCCGTGGTCGTCGGTGGTGTTCCTGCTCAGCCTGACGAAGCAGGCCTGAGCGGCGCGGCCGCTCGGCGTGGCCGCCCCCGCGAACGCCGGCCCGGCGGGCTGAGGCCCGCGACCGCGCGTCTAGGCGATCGCCCACCGTTCGCGTCCGCGAGCCTCGCGGCTCGTGGCGGCGCTCGCGCCGCTTGCTATGATGCCCGGACCCTAAGGAGACGGATATGGTGCGAACGGTTGGACCGTTCGGGCTGGGGGGCCGCGCGGTATCCACCGAGCCTGAACCGAACGAGCGAGCGGTGCTCGGTGCTCCTCTAGCGGTCACGGGCACCGGCCCCGACCGAGGGCGGGGCCGACGATGACGCCCGGACCCACGCGCGCGCTCACCTACCGCTACGCCTTCCTGGTCGGCCTGCTGGAGCTCGCCATCGCGGTGCCGATGCCGGTGCTCGTGCTCCACATGACCGGCCGGGGCCTCGACCTGGCGCTCATCGGCCTCGTGTTCACGATCCGTGCGGTGCTGGTGGTGCTCCTCGAGCTGCCCACGGGCGGGCTGGCCGACGCCATCGGCCGGCGGCCGGTGGCGCTCGCCTCTCAGCTGTTCACGGCGGCGTCGTTCCTGGCGCTCCTGTTCGTGACCGGCCCGGCGGTGGCGCTGCTCTACGCGCTCCTGCAGGGGATCGGGGCGGCGCTGCACTCGGGCGCGCTCGACGCCTGGTACGTCGACGAGCTGAAGCGCCTCGAGGAGGGCGTCGAGCTGCAGCCGCACCTGGCGGCGGTGAACGTCTTCCAGGCGTCGGGGATGCTGCTGGGCACCGCGCTCGGGGGCCTGCTGCCGAGCCTCACGGCGCGCTTCGACATGCCGTACCCGCTCGACGCGTTCGGCGTCGCGCTCGGCGCCGGCGTGGCCTTGAGGGCGCTGGTGTGGCTCCTGACCTTCGTGCTCATGCGCGAGCCCGTCAAGCCGCAGGGCGGCGAGCCCGCCGGGGTCGGGGCGGTGCCGGCGATCCTCCGGGACGCCTTCGGCCTCACGCGCTCGATCCCGCAGGTGCGCTGGCTGCTGGTCGCCGCCGGCGCCTCGGGGCTGGCGATGGTGAGCGTCGAGACCTTCTGGCAACCGATCGCGGCCTTCACCTTCGGCGACGACGCCGAGGCCAGCCTGCCGTTCGGCGTGCTCGGCACGCTGTCGGGCCTCGCGCTCTTGGGCGGCAGCCTGGCGGTGATGCGCTGGGGCAAGCGCTTCCCGGGCGGCCCGGCCGCGCTCGCCGGCGTCAGCACCCTGGTGCGCGGCGGCGCCATGCTGCTGTTCGCGCTGACGAGCGGCTCCGTCGGCCTGGCGGTCACGTTCGCGCTCGTCTACTTCGGGCTCGCCACCAGCAACGTGCCGCACTACAGCCTGATGCACGACGCCATCCCGTCGGCGCGGCGCTCCTCGATGATGAGCGTCCACTCGCTCGTGTTCTTCGGCGGCATCGCGCTCGCCTCCGGACCGCTGGGGTGGCTGGCCACCCAGAGCGGCCCGCGCCTGGCGCTCGCCATCGCGGCAGGCCTCACGATCGTCGCGAGCCTCGCCTACGTGGCGGTGGCGCGCCTGCTGCCGGCGGCGCGGCCGGAGGAGGCGCCGGCGGCCGCGCCCGAGGTCGTGGGCGGCGGGGTCGCCACCGCCGGGACGGCCGAGGAGGCCTGAACCGGCGGCGGGGCGGGCCGTAAGCTGACCGCATGACGAGCGACCTGGAACGCGACCACTTGGACCTCGCCTACCGCGCGCTGGCGCTCAAGGACGAGGCGCGCGTGGGTTGGGTGCAGCACGGCGTGCGCGAGCCCGAGTCGGTGGCCGGCCACGCCTGGGGCACCGCCTACCTGTGCCTGCTGTTCGCCGACGCGGCGGGGGTCGACCGCGACCACGCCGTCGCCATCGCCGTGGTGCACGACCTGGCGGAGGCACGCACCGGCGACTTCGCCGCCCGCCTCGACCCGACCGACCGCCAGGTGAGCGAGGCCGAGAAGGCCGCGCGGGAGCGGCAGGCCATCGAGGAGCTCCTGCCGGACGCCGCCACCGGCCTGCGGCGGCTGTGGGAGGCGTACGAGGCGCGCTCGAGCCCCGAGGCGCTGTTCGTGCGCGACATGAACATCTTGGACATGTGCCTGCAGGGCGTCAGGTACGAGCGCGAGCGGCGCTACGACCCCACCGTGCTGGTGCCGTCGCGGGGCGGCCACCGGCACCTGGACGAGTTCTTCGAGGGCGCGGAGGGGCGCCTGAGCGGCGAGCTCGCCAAGCGCCTGTTCGCCATCGTGCGGGGCTGGTACTCGGAGGCGCGGTCGGCGCACGCGGCCGCTCGGTCGTAGGCGCCCCGCCGTTCGACCGCAGGCGTCACGTCGTAGGAGGCGAGGGAGGGGAACGGTGCCGAGGGAACTGCTGTTCGGGAGCTTCTCGTTCGTGGTCAGCCGCTCCGGCGGCGGGCTGTGGAGCACCCTGCCCGGTGAGGCCGGGACGCACGTCCACCTGCTCTTCAGGAACGACGCCCTGGTGGGCTTCTCGGGCGCCGAGCTGGCGGCGTACTGGTCGGGTGCGGAGCTGCCCGACTGGGTGTGGTTCCTGCACGAGCCCCCGGCGTCGCACCCGGCGCCCGCCCCCTACGCGCTCCGTGTGTCCCGCAGGCTCGAGGACTTCGAGCCCGAGGCGATCGCGACGCTGGTCGAGCGGATGATCGCGCTGCTCCACCGCGGCCAGCTCCGACCCTACGTCCCCCACAAGACGCCCGGGGCGAAGGGGTGGCCGGCGGGACGGCGCGCCTTGGAGGAGCTGCGCGCGTACCACTCGGAGCGAGGCGACGCCGGCTGGGCCGACCGCTTCCTGCGGTCCCTGCCGCTCCTTGAGCGCGTCGAGCGCGAGGGCGAGGTGCCGGTCGAGCTCGGCTGGCCGCTCGAGGTCTTAGGCTCGGAGGCCTTCCGAGCCGAGCTGGCGGCAGCGCGCGCGGCCTACCGGGCGCGCAGGGCGTAGGATCGGCTGCATGCGCAGCGCGCTCACCCGTCCAGGAGCCACACGATGAACGCGGCCATCGAGGCGGTAGGGCTCAGCAAGAGCTACGGGCGCCACGTCGCCCTGTCGGGCGTCGACCTGCGCGTCGAGCGCGGCGAGGTGTTCGGGCTGATCGGCCCCAACGGCGCCGGCAAGACCACGACCATGCGGCTGCTGCTCGACCTGCTGCGCCCCACCGGCGGCAGCCTGCGCGTGCTGGGCGTCGAGCCGCGCGCCGGCGGGCCGGGGCTAAGGCGGCGAATCGGCTACCTGCCGGGCGAGCTGCGCCTGGCGCCCCGCGCGACGGGCCGCGAGCTGCTCGGGTTCTACGCGCGCCTTCGCGGCCACGTGCCGCCTGGGCAGGTGCAGGAGCTCGCCGACCGCCTCGGCGCCGACCTGGACCGGCGCGTGGGCGCGCTCTCGAAGGGGAACCGCCAGAAGCTCGGGCTGGTGCAGACGTTCATGGGCGCGCCCGACCTGCTGGTGCTCGACGAGCCGAGCAGCGGGCTCGACCCCCTGCTGCAGCAGGAGTTCCTGCGGCTCGTGCGCGAGGCGCGCGAGGCGGGGCGCACCGTGTTCCTCTCGTCGCACGTGCTGTCGGAGGTGCAGCAGGTGGCCGGGCGCGTCGGGCTCCTGGCGGGTGGGCGGCTGACGCACGTGGAGAGCGTGGCGGCGCTCAGGGCAGCGGCGCCGCGGCGCGTGCGCCTGACGCTGCCGACCGTGGAGGTGGAGCGCGCGTTGCCGGCGCTGCGCGCGCTCGACGGCCTCGACGACGTCGCCGTGCTGGCCACCGAGGAGCAGGGCACCCACGTGATCGAGGGGCGCTACGTGGGCCCGCCGGGGCCGCTGCTGGCGCTGCTGGCCGGCCTGCCCGCCACGGACGTGGTTCTCGCCGAGCCCGACCTGGAGGAGGCCGTCATCCGCCACTACGGCCCGCCCAGACGCGCGGGGGCGGCGTCGTGAACCTGCTGCGGCGCTTCCTGCGCGAGCACCGCCGGGGCCTCGTCGGCTGGAGCCTGGGGCTGGCCGCGGTGTGCTTCGTCTACCTGCCGATCTACCCGTCGATGGCCGGCCCCGAGCTGAGCCGGCTGATGGAGCAGCTGCCCGAGGCGCTGCTGGTGGCCATGGGCATGACCGGGCCGCTGGACGGCGCCGGCTACACGCACGCCTCGGTCTTCGGGCTGGTCGGCACCCTGCTGATGATCATGGCCGCCGTGTCGTGGGGCACGCGCGCGGTGGCGGGCGACGAGGAGTCGGGCGCCATGGAGCTCACCCTCGCCCACCCCGTGACCCGCACCGAGCTGGTGTGGCAGCGCGCCGTCGGCGTCGCGCTCCTGACGGGCGCGCTCGCCTTGGCCGTGACGCTGTCGCTGCTGGTGCTCTCGCGCCCCTCGCAGCTCGGCCTGGTCACGACCAACGTGCTCGCGACCGGCGCCGCGTTCTGGGGCCTTGGGCTGCTGCACGGCTGGGTGGCGCTGGCGGCCGGCGCGCTCACGGGGCGCCGCAGCGTGGCGCTGGGCGCGGCCGGTGGCCTGGCGGTGGCGGGGTACCTCGCCGACGCGGTCGGCTCTCAGCGCGTGGGGCTGGGGTGGCTCGGGCGGCTGTCGCCCTTCGACTGGGCGTACGGCAGCGAGCCGCTGCGCCACGGCCTCGATGCGAGCGGCCTGCTGCTCCTGGGGGCGGTGGCGCTGCTGGCGCTCGTGGTGGCGGTGTGGGCGTTCTCGCGGCGGGACGTGGGCGCGGGCTGAGCCGGACCGCCGCTTCGGTCGCCCGCGGCGCCACCGAGCGCCGGCGGTCGATGAAGGGGGCGACGTGTCGGCTACGGCGCGTCGTGGCGCGGCGGCTGGTTTCATGGAGCGTGTCCGGGTTCGCACACCGTCCGGCTCCTGGACTACAATCGGTTCGCGCCGATGCTCAGCCCGACGGCCCGTCAGCGTGCGCCGCGCGGCTGCACGAGCGCCTGGCAGCCCCGCCCTCGCGGGGCTGGAACGACCCCTTAAGGAGTGACTGATGCGAGTCAAGAAGGTCCTAGCCGCTCTCGTCGCGGCCGCGCTTCTCGGCGTCGGCCTAGCCCAGAACCTCGTCGTCTACACCAGCGTGGACGAGGAGAACGATCGCGCCATCCTCGACGCCTTCACCGCCGACACCGGCGTCCAGGTGCAGATGGTGTTCCTCTCCTCCGGCCCGGCGCTGTCGCGCATCGAGGCCGAGCGCAACCGCCCGCAGGCCGACGTCTGGTTCGGCGCCCCGAGCGAGAACCACATCCTCGCCAAGGAGCGCGGCCTCACGCAGCCCTACGTGTCGCAGAACGCCGACGCCCTGTCCGACAGCTTCAAGGACGCCGAGGGGTACTGGCACGCCATCTACACCAACCCGCTGGCGGTGGGCGTGCGCACCGACATCCTCGAGAGCCGGGGCGCCAGCGTTCCCACCAGCTGGCAGGACCTGCTCGACCCCAGCTACCGCGGCCTGATCCAGATGCCGTCGCCGCAGGCGTCCGGCACCGCCTACAACGTCATCCTCACGCTGCGCGAGGTCATGGGCGAGGACGAGGCGTACGACTACATGCGCCAGCTCAACGCCAACGTCCAGACCTACACCCAGTCGGGCACCGCCCCCTCGGGCGCGCTCGGCGTGGGCGAGACGGCCGTGGCCATCCAGTTCAGCCCCGGCTTCCTGCGCCTGATCGACGAGGGCTTCCCCGTCCAGGTCGTCTTCCCCAGCGAGGGCGTGGGCTACGAGGTCGCTGCCATGTCGATCCTGCAGGGCGCCAACAACCTCGAGGCCGCCCAGCAGCTGGTCGACTGGATGACCTCCGAGGCCGGCCAGCAGGCGCTCTCGGTGCGCAAGACGTACTTCATGCCGATCCGCGCCGACGTGAGCGCCGGCGAGGGCGTGCCGTCGCTCGACGACATCAACCTGGTCGAGTTCGACCCGCAGTTCGCGTCCGACAACCGCCAGCGTCTCGTCGACCGTTGGGTCGAGGAGGTGCTCGGGCAGTAAGCGCCCGCCGCGCGCTCGGCCCCGCCGCTAGGCCGGTGGGGCCGAGCGCGTGAAGCGCGCTCTCCCGACCTCTCCGATGCTGCGTCGCCCGTTACAGGAACTGCGCGTCATCGCGCGCGACCCTCTGCTGCTCCTGCTCATCGTCGCCATCATGGCGGCGCTGGTCGTGTTCGTGCTCGTCCCCGTCGTCCGGGTCCTGCTGGTGAGCTTCCAGACCCCGGACGGCTTCGGCCTGGACAACTACGAGCTCCTGGCGCAACGGCGCCTCTACCGCAACGCCCTGCGGAACAGCCTGCTGGTCGGCGCCGTGGTGGGCGTGCTGGGCGTGGCGCTCGGCTACGTCGCCGCCTTCGTCCTGACCCGCACCGACGTGCCGCTCAAGCGCGTGCTGAGCTCGCTGATGCTCATGCCGATCATCTCGCCCCCGTTCTCGGGCGCTATCTCGATCCTCTTCCTGTTCGGCTTCAACGGCCTGGTCACCCGGCAGTTGCTCGGCCTGCAGGACTTCAGCATCTACGGCTTCGGCGGCGTGGTGCTGTCGCAGGTCTTCACGTTCGCTCCGATCGCGTATCTGAACCTCCGCGGCGTCCTGGCGGGCATCAACCCGACCCTGGAGGACGCCGCTCTCAACATGGGCGCCAGCCGCTGGCAGGTGTTCTGGCGCGTGGTGTTCCCGCTCTCCATCCCGGGCATCGCCAGCGCGTTCCTGGTGGTGCTGATCGAGTCGATGGCCGACTTCGGCAACCCGCTGGTGCTGGCCGGCGCCGCCTTCCCGATGCTGGCGCCGCAGGCGTACCTGGAGATCACCGGCTCGTTCAACCTCCCGCGCGGGGCGATGCTGGCCGGGGTGCTGCTGCTGCCGTCGCTGACGGCGTTCGCCATCCAGCGCTACTACATCAGCAAGCGCCAGTACGTCACGGTCACCGGCAAGCCCACCGCCTCGACCAGCAAGGCGGTGTCGCCGGCCGCGAAGTGGACGATGTACGGCATCGTGGTGGCGTTCGGGCTGCTGGTGGTGGCGTTCTACGCCGTGATCCTGCTGGGCGCCGTGACGCGCGTGTGGGGCTTCGACTACACCCTGACGCTGCGGCACTTCCAGTACGTCTTCAGCGTGGGGTGGGACACCATCAAGGACACGCTGCTCGTGGCGCTCATCTCCACGCCCATCAGCGGCGTGCTGGGCATGCTGATCGCGTTCCTGGTGGTGCGCCGGCGCTTCCCGGGGCGCGCCGCGATGGAGTTCACCTCCATCCTCAACTTCGCCGTGCCCGGCACCGTGGCCGGCATCGGCTACATCCTGGCGTTCAACGGCCCGCCCCTGATCCTCACCGGCACGCTCACGATCCTGGTGCTCAACTTCGTGTTCCGCTACGTGCCCAACGGCATCCAGGCGGGCATCGCCGTGCTGAACCAGATCGACCCGTCGATCGAGGAGGCGGCGCAGAACCTGGGCGCCAGCGCCATCACGACGTTCCGCAAGGTCACGCTGCCGCTGATCGCGCCGGCGTTCTTCTCGGGGCTGGTGTTCGCCTTCGTGCGCGCCATGACCGCCATCAGCGCCGCCATCTTCCTGGTGTCGGCCAACTGGAACCTGATGACCGTGCAGATCCTCAACGAGGTGGGCTCGGGCCGCCTCGGGGTCGCCGCCGCCTACAGCATGGTGCTGCTGGTGATCGTGATGGTGGCGTTCGGGGTCATCAACCGTCTCGTGGGGCGCGCCGCGCAGGACGCCTCGACCCTTCGCTTCTGAGGTGGAGTGACGATGCCCGCTGACCTACGCATCCTGGACCTACGCAAGGAGTTCGAATCGCACGACGGCGGCGCCACGGTGGTGGCGGTCGACGACGTGACGCTCGAGGTGGAGAAGGGCACCCTCATCACCCTGCTCGGCCCCTCGGGCTGCGGCAAGACCACGCTCCTGCGCATGATCGCCGGCTTCGAGGAGCCGACCAAGGGCCAGATCTGGTTCGGCGACAAGCGCGTCGACCGCCTCGCCCCGAACCTGCGCGACACCGCCATGGTGTTCCAGTCGTACGCCATCTTCCCCCATCTGAACGTCTTCGAGAACGTGGCGTTCGGCCTGCGCATGAAGCGCCTATCGAAGGAGCAGGTGGCGAAGCAGGTGAACGACGTGCTCGAGCTGGTGGGCCTGGGGCACCTGGGGCACCGGCAGCCGAGCCAGCTGTCGGGCGGGCAGCAGCAGCGCGTGGCGCTGGCGCGCAGCATCGTGATGGAGCCGCGGCTGCTGCTGTTCGACGAGCCGCTCTCGAACCTCGACGCCAAGCTGCGCGAGCAGATGCGGCAGGAGATCCGCGAGCTGCAGCAGCGCCTGGGGATCACCAGCGTCTACGTCACGCACGACCAGATCGAGGCGATGTCGATGTCGGACCTGGTGGTGGTGATGAACGCCGGGCGCGTCGAGCAGGTCGGCACGCCGCTCGAGATCTACGCGCGGCCCGTGAACCGCTTCGTGGCCGACTTCATCGGCAACGCCAACTTCGTGGAGGCTCAGGTGGTGGACGCCGAGCGGGTCCGGTTGGGCGCGGCCGTGCTGCCCCTCGCCGAGCCGACGGCGGTGGCGGTGGGCGGCCGCGTGACGGTGGTGGTGCGCCCCGAGAGCCTCGAGCTCGGGCCCGCCCCGGCGGGTGGCGCCAGGGGCGAGCGCTACCTGAGCGGCAGGGTCACGCGCGCCACCTTCCTCGGCAGCCACGCCGAGTACCTGGTGAACGTCGAGGGCGTGGGCGAGCTGCAGGCCGACGTGCGTAACCCCGTCCAGCTGGGGCTGCTGCAGGTGGGCGACGAGGTCACGCTGACCTCCGGGGCGCTCCATGCCCTTCCGGTAGGATGACCGTTGTGACGTTCCCGACATACGTGGGGGGTGATGATCGACGCATGTCCTCCGATGACCTACCGTTCTTCCAGGCGGCACAGCTCAAGAACCTACTGAACGACGTTCGCGCCCTCGCGGCGCAGAAGCGGCTGGAGGCGGTGTTCGAGGTGGAGCTGTTCGGCTTCGCCCAGGAGGTCGCGGCCGTGCTGGCGGCCCCGACCCGCGACACCGGCGAGGCGGCACTGCGCGAGGGGCGCGCGCTGCTGCAGAAGCTCAAGGACGCGCCCGACAAGTCCGACAGCCAGCTGCTGATGCGCTGAGGCCCTACCGGACGTGCGACCGGCGCTGGGGTTCGGTACCCTAGCGGTGTGGACATAGTCATCCTCCCTACCGCAGCTCACGCCGAGCGCCTCACCGCTCGCTTGGTGGCCGACCGCGTGAAGGCCAAGCCCGACCTGGTGCTGGGGTGCGCCACCGGCCGCACCATGGAGGGCATCTACGACGCGCTGGTGACGGTCGCGGACGCCGAGGGCGTCGACTTCGGCGGCGTGCGCACCTTCAACCTCGACGAGTACGTGGGCATCGCGCCCGACGACGAGCGCTCCTACCGGCACTACATGGAGCGCTACCTCTTCTCCCGTCTGGGCATGGACCGGGCGAACACGCACGTGCCCAACGGCGTGGCGCCCGACCTGGCGGCGGAGGCGGTGGCCTACGAGGCCAGCATCCGCGCGGCCGGCGGCATCGACCTGCAGCTGCTGGGCCTCGGCAGCAACGGCCACATCGGCTTCAACGAGCCGCTGTCCGGCTTCCGGTCGCGCACGCGCGTGCAGCCGCTGGCGCCGCACACGCGCGAGCAGAACGCCGCCATGTTCGGCGGCGACCCCGACGCGGTGCCGACGACCGCCATCACGATGGGGGTCGGCACCATCCTCGAGGCGCGCGAGGCGGTGCTGGTGGTCACCGGCGAGCACAAGGCCGAGATCCTGGCGCGCACCGTGGAAGGCCCGATCAGCGCGCTGGTGACGGGCACCGCCCTGCAGCTGCACGCGCGCTGCCACGTGATCGCCGACGAGGCGGCGGCGAGCCAGCTGTCGCTGTCGGACTACTACCGGGACGCCGTGCGCCACCAGCCCGAGTGGCGCGCGTACCTCGACACGCTCGACTGAAGCCTGCGGACTCCCTGCGGGCGGCGCACGTCGAGCGGCGGCGCGCGCAGGGCGTCCGACGTAGGGCCGGGCCGGAAGCCTAGAGCCCCGAGCGGCCGCTCGCGGCCCTCAGCAGGGCTGCTGGACGGGCCGACGGGCGAACGGGTCGGGGGCCGAGAAGGCGAGGCGGGCGAGCGCCCATGGCGCGCGCTGCTTCGGCGGTCGTGCGCCCTTGGCGGCGCGGTTCGCGGCTGCCTCCGTGAGCAGCTGCTGGTGGTGGTCGAGGCTCAAGCGGGTCATCGCTTCGCTGTTCATGTGCCACCTCCGGATGCCGGGATGCCCGGCGGCGACGCGCTGAGCGCCAGGTGGCGCCCTTGCGCCGATGCATCGATAGTAGTCGATGCATAGACCGCTGTCAATGCCCGATGGCGCACCGTCCCAGATGCATAGACGGGCGTCTATCGGGTCGGCTATCCTCGTGGCATGGACGCGATGCCCGAGCTCCTCAAGCTCCTCGGCGACCCCACCCGCTTCAAGATCCTGAGGTTCCTGGCCGAACCGCTCGAGGACCACTGCAGCCGCGACGACGGCGTCTGCGGCTGCGACCTCGAGACGTACCTCGGGCTCACGCAGCCGACCGTCAGCCACCACATGAAGCAGCTCGTCGAGGCCGGCCTCGTCAGCGCCGAACGCCGCGGCCGCTGGGTCTACTACGAGCTGGTGCCGGCGGCGTTCCTCGAGCTCTCCACCACCTTGGCGGGGTTCGCCGCCGCGGCCGAGGGCCGTTCCGGCTCGCCCGCCGCCTGAAGCGCGCGAGGGCGACACGGCCGCGCTGGCGCGCTTCGACGACATGCTGTGCCGCAAGCTGGCCCAGCTGCAGCCGGACGCCTCCAACGTGCTGGTGGCGGCGGTGATGGGCGGCCCCCCGGGCCCGGACGCCCTGCGCTCGGCGATGGCGCGCCTGCGGCGGCGAGCGGAGGCCGACGATCCGCGGGTGGTCGCCAGCCACGGCTGCCGCGGGCGCGGCGACTTCTTGCGCCGCTACGAGCGGCTGAGCGCCGCGTTGGTCCGCGGGCCGCGCCTGGTGGAGGGCGAGCCGGTGGCGTTCTGGGACAACCCCCACGCCAGGCGCCCGCTCCCGAGCAGGGTGCGCACGGCGCTCGTGCGCAGCCACGCGGGTCAGGGCGCCTGACAGGGCGGAAGGTTCAGCGCGCGGGGGCGAGCGCCCGCAGGTAGGTCCAGCGCGTCAGCAGGAAGAAGGCGAGCTGCACGGCGGCGAAGAGGCCGATCACGATCAGGCTGTACTGCACCACGTCGACCATCAGCAGCCCGCCCAGGGCGTCGAGCGCCACCAGCGCGTGCAGGCCGCCCAAGGCGAACGGCAGCAGGAAGACGGCGGCGATCTGCGCCGTGACGGTGCACGAGGTCTCCCCCGGCGTGATGCCCAGGCGCCGCAGGCGCTCGAACAGGCGCCGGTCCGACTCCAGCTCGGTGAACAGCTTGAAGTAGACGAGGCTGCCCGCGCCGATGAAGAACAGCAGCGACACGAACACCCCGGCGAACATGGAGAGGCCGAACGACTCGCGCACCATGCGCGCCATCAGGAAGCGGCCCGCCACGTCGAGGGAGGAGTCCTCCATCCCCAGCTCGGTGAACCCGCGCTCGAGCTTGGTGCTGGTGAGGCTGGCTGGCCAGTCGTAGAGCCACAGGCTGGCCGGGGCGTACTCGCGCCCCTCGGTCGGCCACGCCGCCAGCGCCTCGTCGTCGACGAGGTACCAGTTCCAGCGGATGCCGCCCGGCAGGCTCATGTTCGGCTCCACCGGGGTGGCTTCCACGCCCTGGGGCGCGCCGCGGACCACGGCGCCGTCGGCGTAGGCCAGGGTGGTGGCGGGCCCCGTGGGAGCGGGGTCGAAGCCCAGGGTGGCGGCCAGCTCCGCGTAGGCGCGCGCGCCGGCCAGCACGAGCCAGCCCGTGCGCTCGGGCTCGCCCGCGTCGCGGAAGCGGAGCTCGTGGACGCCGATCGCTTCCCGAACGTCGGGCTCGATGCCGTGCCGCGCCAGCAGCGCGTCCACGGCGTACGCCGAGAAGCCCCCGGCGCCTGCGGCCCGCGCGCGCTCGAGGAACGCGAGCTCCTGCGGGAACATCTCCGCGGCGCCCTCGGCCACGCTGCGGTTGAAGATGTAGAAGGTGCCCGCCGCCGACAGCACCACCGCGCTGAGGCTGGCGATGGTGGCGAACAGCCGCGCGTTGTCGCGCACGCGGAAGAGCAGCTGCGAGACGACCAGCATGCGGGTGCCGCGCAGGTAGCGCCCCTCGGCGCGGCGCATCAGCTGCAGCAGCTTCACGCTGCCGTGGTTGAACACGAGGTAGGTGCCGAGCACCACCACGGTCACCACCGGCACGAAGGCCGCCACCACGCCCACGCCCTCGACGCGTAGCGCCACGGCGTAACCGCCGAGCACCAGCAGCCCGCCGAGGAGCGCCAGCCACGTGGAGGCGCGCGGCGTGGCCCGCGGCTCGCGCGCGGCCTTCATGAGCTCCACCACGCTCTGGCGCCCGATACGGAAGGTGCTCACCAGGGTGACGAGCTGGAAGAGCAGGAAGAAGCTCACGGCCGTGAGCAGGATGGCACGGGGCACGAACAGGAAGCGGATCGGCTCCTCGAGGCCCAGCACGCGGCTGATGCCCAGCAGGAACAGGCGCGCGAGCAGCAGCCCGAGGGCGATGCCCACCCCGATGGCGGCGAGGGACAGGAAGGTGTTCTCGAGCCAGATCAGGCGCCTGAGCTGCCCGCGGGTCGTGCCCATGAGGCTCAGCAGCCCGAACTCGCGGTGGCGGGCGCGCAGGAAGGCGCCGCTGGAGTAGAGCACGAAGAAGAAGGCGAACACCGCCACCAGCACCATGCAGACGGTGAGCACGGTGCGGGTCGCCTCGCCGCCGTAGATGTAGCCGTTCGTGACGTCGGGGTGGAGGATGAACTGCGCGTAGACGTAGAAGAGCAGCACGGAGAAGACGCTGCTGAGGAAGAAGGCGGCGTAGCGCAGGGCGCTGCCGCGGACGTTGCTAAGCGCGAGCTGCCGGAACGTCATCGGCCGCCCCTCCCATCACGCTGAGCGCGTCGAGCACCTGCTGGAAGAACGCCTGGCGGTTGGTGCCGCGCGTCATCTCGCTGAAGCGCCTGCCGTCCTTGATGAACACGATGCGCTTGCAGAAGCTGGCGGCGAACGGGTCGTGGGTGACCATCACCACCGTGACGCCGTCGTCGTTGAGGCCCTGCAGCGTGGTCATCACGTCGAGGGCGCTCTTCGAGTCGAGGTTGCCGGTCAGCTCGTCGGCCAGCACCACGGCGGGCCCCGGGACGATGGCGCGCGCGATGGCCACGCGTTGCTGCTGCCCGCCGGAGACCTCGAAGGGGCGCCGGTCGAGCAGGTCGCCGATGCCGAGGCGCTCGGTGACCTGCTTCAGGCGGCGGTTCATCTCGGGGAGCTTGACCTTGTCGAGCACCAGCGGCAGCAGGATGTTCTCGCGCACCGTGAGCGTGTCGAGCAGGTTGAACTCCTGGAACACGAAGCCGAGCTGGCGGCGGCGGAAGAGCGCCAGCTCGGCGGGGCGCATGCCGGCGGGGTCGACGCCGCCGACGCGCACGCTCCCGGCGGTGGGCGTGTCGATGGTGGCCAGCAGGTTGAGGAGCGTGCTCTTACCGCTGCCCGAGGGGCCCATGACGCCCAGGAACTCGCCCGGCGCGACGCGCAGGTCGAAGGTGTCGAGCGCGGTGTGGGTGGCGCCGCCGGCGGCGCCGTAGACCTTGGTGAGGCCGCTGGCCTCGAGCACGGCCCGGGTGTCGGTGGTGGTGGTGTGGACTACGCGTGGCATGTTGCCCTCCCTTGCGATGGAGAGCGTAGCGGTGGCGCGGGCGGGGCTACCATCGCGCAACCTTACGTCGCTCTCGCGACCTTACGCTCCTGTCACCCGGGCGGGGGGAGGTCAAGGCCAGGGGCTCAGCCGTCGAACTCCACGTAGACCGGCTGCCCGTCGGGCCGAAGGCAGGCCTCGATCCGCTCGCGGAAGTTCGAGAACGACACCAGCTCCAGCGCTTCCGCCACGGGGAAGTAGGCGGTCTCGAGGCTCTCGGTCGTGGGCCGGGGCCGGCCGCCGACGGGCCGGGCGAGGAAGAGCGTGTTGCAGATGCCGCGGGAGACGTTGTGGAACACGCCGCAGAAGCGGACGATCTCGATGTCCACGCCGGTCTCCTCCCGGGTCTCGCGGACGGCCGCCGCCGCCAGCGACTCGCCCTCCTCCACCTGGCCGCCGGGCATCTCCCAGCCGCGCCGTGGTCCGCGGATCAGCAGCACCTGGTGGGCGTCGTCGAGGACGACGGCGGCCGCGGAGACGATGTGCCGGGGCGCGTTCATGGAAGGCTCCGCATGGCTGAGCATGTTACGTCATATGTGTAACATGCTCAAGCCCCTCATGGAACGTCGACGAGGGGGCCGCGCCCGGGCGCGGCTCGCCTCAACCCTCCAGCCGGTGCAGGCCGGCGGGCCGCAGCGTCACGGTGAACGTCGAGCCCTCCCCCACCGCCGTCTCCACGCCGAGCTCGTGGCCCAGGCGCCGGCAGATCTCCGCCGCCAGGAAGAGCCCCATGCCGGTCGACGCCTGCGTGCGGCGCCCGTTGGCGCCGGTGAAGAAGCGCTCGAAGACCCGCGGCACGTCCTCGGGCGGGATGCCCATGCCCTCGTCGGCCACGCTCAGGCTCGCCGCGCCGCCCCCCAGCGCGCGCGCCTCCACCCGCACGCGGCCGCCGCGCGGGCTGTACTTGATGGCGTTGGTGAGCAGCTGCCGCAGCACCACCGCCAGCCACTTCGGGTCGCTCTCCACCGTCATCGGCCCGTCCGGCGCCAGCACGCTCGGGTAGACGCCGTGGCGGATCCAGCTGGCCTTGATGCCGTTGACGCCCGCCCGGGCTAGGTCGGCGAGGTCGACCTGCGTGGGCTTGAGGTCGAGCTCGAAGCGTTCCAGGCGCGCGCTGGTGAGCATCAGCTCGAGGCCGTGCGCCAGGTGGTCGACCTCCTCGGCGACGCTGCGCCAGGCGTCGCTGTCGTCCTGCTGCTCCGCCGTCAGCTCCAAGACCGCCAGGGGCGTCTTCATCTGGTGCACCCAGAGGTCGACGAAGCTGCGGTGCTGCTCGGCGCTGCGGCGGTGCTCCTGCAGGGCGCCCAACGCTTGGCGCTGCGCGCGGGCCATGAGCTCCGCGAAGGCGCGCTGCTCGCGCGTCTTGGCGGGCGGCAGAGGCGCGGCGCCGAGCTCGACGCCCTCGGGCGCCTCCAGGCGCCGCGCCACCGCCCGGCGGAAGGGGCGCTGCCGGCGGTGGTCCACCGCCAGCAGGGCGGCGGTGGCGACCGCGCCGAGCAGCACGATGTAGGCCGCGTCGCCCAGGCTCAGCGGCGCGACGCCCAGGTGCACCACCAGGAGCAGGAACAGGAGCGCCACGGCGAAGCCCGCCAGCAGCGGCAGGCGGTCGAGCAGGTAGTCGCGCGGGCTCATGCGCGGCCGCCGGGCGGCTCGAGGCGGTAGCCCTCGCCGCGCACCGTGCGCACCGCCTCCTCGAGACCGAGCTCGGCGAGCTTGCGCCGGAGGCGGTTGACGTTGACGGTCAGCGTGTTGTCGTCGACGAACTCCGCGTCGTCCCACAGGGCTACCAGCAGCGTGTCGCGCCGCACCACGCGTCCGCCGGCGCGCAGCAGCGCCTCGAGCAGCTGACCCTCGTTGCGGCTCAGCTCGACGTCGCGCCCGGCGTAGGTGGCCTGGAGGCGGCGCGCGTCGTAGCGCAGCCCGCCGGCCGCGAGGGCGCTCTCCTCGGCGCCGGTGGCGTACTCGCCGTAGGCGCGGCGCAGCGCGCCGCGCACCTTGGCGGTCACCAGATCGAGGTTGAACGGCTTGACGATGTAGTCGTCGCCGCCGTTGTCGATGGCCATCACCTGGTCCATCTCGCCGCCGCGGGCCGAGATGAAGATGATCGGTGCGTTCGACACCGTGCGGAACTGCCGGCACCAGTAGAAGCCGTCGTACCAGGGCAGGTTGATGTCGAGGAGCACCAGGTCGGGATCGACCGTCAGGAACTCGGTCTTCAGGTCGTCGAAGCGCGTGGCGCGCACGACGTCGTAGCCGTAGCGCTCCAGGTGCGCGGCCACCATAGCAGCCAGTTTCGGTTCGTCCTCTACCAGGAACAGCTTGTGCATCGAGCGATGTCCTCACGGGGAGCCCCGCGTGCGCGGGGCTCCTGCTCGACCAGCCTAGCGAAACGCGGGTGCAACGTGCGTGAGCCCCGGTCGCGCGAGCCGCGTGGCAGCGGGAAGCTCGCGCCCTGACCGCTCGCTCCACGGCTCAGGGCCCCTACTCGGTAGGGGCCCTGGCTTCCCGCCTGGACGTGGCGTCGCGCGAGCTCGCGCCAGCCGTTCGGGCGACACGCCCTCAGGCCACCTGTCGCTTCGCCTCCTCCTCGAACTGCGAGTTGTACAGCCTCGCGTACACCCCGCCGAGCGCCAGCAGCTCCTCGTGCGTGCCGCGCTCCACGATGCGCCCCTCCTCCATCACCAGGATGAGGTCGGCGCCGACGATGGTGGAGAGGCGGTGGGCGATCACGAAGCTCGTGCGGTTGCCTCGCAAGGCCGCCATCGCCTGCTGCAGCAGCAGCTCGGTGCGCGTGTCGACGGAGCTGGTGGCCTCGTCGAGGATCAGCAGCGCCGGGTCGGCGAGGAAGGCGCGCGCGATGGTGATGAGCTGCTTCTCGCCGGCGCTCACGTTGCTGCCCTCGTCGTCGATGATCGTGTCGTAGCCGTCGGGGAGGCTGTGGACGAAGCGGTCGACGAAGGCGGCGCGGGCGGCGGCGAGGACCTCCTCCTCGCTGGCGCCGGGGCGGCCGTAGGCGATGTTGTCGCGGATGGTGCCCTTGAACAGCCAGGTGTCCTGCAGCACCATGCCGAGGTTCGAGCGCAGCTCGGCGCGCGGCACGTCGGCGATGTCGACGCCGTCGAGGGTGATGCGGCCCTCGTCGAGCTCGTAGAAGCGCATCAGCAGGTTCACCAGCGTGGTCTTGCCCGCGCCGGTGGGCCCCACGATCGCCACCGTCTGGCCGGGCTCGGCCACCAGCGACAGGCCCTCGATGAGCGGCCGGTCGGGGTCGTAGCGGAACGAGACGTCCTCGAACGTGACGCGCCCGCGCAGCGGCCGCGGCAGCTCGGTGCGCGACTCGTCGGGCAGCTGCTCCTCGGCGTCCATCAGCTCGAACACGCGCTCGGCGGAGGCCACCCCCGACTGCAGCATGTTCACCATCGAGGCGATCTGGGTGACGGGCTGCGAGAACTGCCGCGAGTACTGGATGAACGCCTGCACCGCGCCCAGGGTGATGGTGCCGTTGGCGACGCGCAGGCCGCCGATCACCGCCACCAGCGCGTAGCTGACGTTGCCGATGAACATGGCCGCCGGCATGATCAGGCCCGAGAGGAACTGGGCGCGGAAGCCCGCCTCGTAGAGGGCATGGTTCTCCTGCTCGAACAGCTCCTGCACCTCGCGCTGGCGCCCGAAGACCTTGACGAGCGCGTGACCGGTGTACGCCTCCTCGATGCGCGAGTTGAGCGTGCCGGTGCGGCGCCACTGCTCCACGAACTGCTTGCCGGAGCGGCTCATCACCATGGTGGCCACCACCATGGTCACCGGGATGCTCACGAGCGCCACCAGGGTGAGGACCGGCGAGATGCTGACCATCATGATCAGCACGAACACCACCGTGAGCAGCGAGCTGAGCAGCTGGCTCATGGTCTGCTGCAGGCTCTGCGACACGTTGTCGATGTCGTTGGTGACGCGGCTGAGGAGCTCGCCGCGCGGCTGGCGGTCGAAGTAGGCGAGCGGCAGGCGGTTGAGCTTCTCCTCCACCGCCTGGCGCATGCCGAACACGGTGGACTGCACCACGTCGTTCAGCAGGTAGCCCTGCAGGTACTGCAGCAGCGAGGAGCCCACGTAGATGAGCATGACGATCAGCAGCACCTCGCCGACGGCGCCGAAGTCGACGCCTTGGCCGGGCACGAGGTCGACGCCCATGAGCATGTCGGCGATCTGCCCCTGGCCCGCGGCGCGCGCGCCGGCGATGGCCTCCTCGCGGGTGATGCCGGCCGGGAACAGCTTGCCGATCACGCCGGCGAAGATCAGGTCGGTGGCGCGGCCCAGCACGCGCGGGCCGATGGCCGCCAGCGCCACGCCGAGCACGCCCGCCACCAGCAGGAAGACCACGCGCACGCGTTGCGGCGCCAGCAGCCCCAGCAGGCGCCTGACGGACGGGCCGAAGTTGGTGGCCTTCTGCCCCACCATGCCGCCGCCGTGCGGCCCGCCGGGGGCGCGCACGCGCTCGGTCTGCTGCATGACCTTGGGCGCGCCGCCGCTGGCGGGGCGAGCGCCCGCGCCGGGGGTCCGCTCGCGCGCGCTCATGCCGCCACCTGCTGCTGCGACTCGACGATCTCCTGGTAGGTGGGCGAGGTGGCGAGCAGCTCCTCGTGGGTGCCCTTGCCCACCACGCGGCCGTCCTCGAGCACCACGATGAGGTCGGCGTCGACGATGGTGGCCACGCGTTGCGCCACGATCAGCACGGCGGCGCCCTGCGTCTCGGGCGCCAGGGCGCGCCGCAGGCGCGCGTCGGTAGCGACGTCGAGGGCCGAGAACGAGTCGTCGAACAGGTAGACGGAGGGCTTCTTCACCAGGGCGCGGGCGATGGCGAGGCGCTGGCGCTGCCCGCCCGAGACGTTGGTGCCCCCCTGGGCGATCTCGGCCTCCAGGCCGCCCGGCATGGCCTCCACGAAGTCGCGCGCCTGCGCCACCTCGAGCGCGTGCCACATCTCCGCCTCGGTGGCGTCGGGCTTGCCGTAGCGCAGGTTGCTTGCCACGGTGCCGCTGAACAGGAACGCCTTCTGCGGCACGAGCGCGAGGCTCGCCCACAGGGCGTCGGGGTCGTACTCGCGCACGTCGACGCCGCCCAGGCGGACGCTGCCGCCGGTGACGTCGAAGAGGCGCGGCACCAGGCTCACCAGCGTGGTCTTGCCCGCGCCGGTGGAGCCGATGACGGCGACGGTCTGGCCCGGCTCGACCGTGAAGCTCACCCCGTCGAGCACCGGGTGGCTGGCGCCAGGGTAGCTGAAGGTCACGCGGTCGAACTCGACGCGGCCGCGACCGGCTGCCGCGCGCACGCCGTCGGCGGGCGGCAGCACGCTGGGCTCGGTGTCGAGCACCTCGCCGATGCGGTCGGCGGAGACGTTGGCGCGCGGCAGCAGCATCAGCAGCATGGTCGACATGAGCATCGCCACCAGGATCTGGATCAGGTAGCTGAGGTAGGCGGTCAGGGAGCCGATCTCCATCTGGCCGGCGTCGATGCGCAGGCCACCGAACCAGATGACGGCCACGGTGGAGAGGTTGAGCACCAGCCCCACCAGCGGGAACAGGCCCGCCATCCAGCGGCCGACGAACAGCGTGACGTCGGTGAGCTCGGCGTTCGCCTTCGCGAAGCGCTCGGCCTCGTACGGCTCGCGCACGAAGGCGCGGATCACGCGGATGCCACCGATCTGCTCCCGCATCACCTGGTTTACGCGGTCGATGCGCTTCTGCATCTGCTGGAAGCCGGGCACCACGCGCCAGAGCATCAGCCCCACGGAGGCGGCCAGCACCGGCACCGCCACGGCCACCAACCACGACAGGCCCACGTCCTCGCGCAGCGCCATGATCACACCGCCCACCATCATGATCGGGGTGGTGACCAGCATCGCGAAGGTCATGTACAGGAGCGTCTGCACCTGCATGACGTCGTTGGTGTTGCGGGTCAGCAACGAGGGAGCGCCGAAGCGGGCGACCTCGCGCGCCGAGAAGGAGCTGACGTGGTGGAAGATGGCCGAGCGCAGGTCGCGCCCGTAGGCCATGGCGGTGCGCGCGCCCAGGTAGACGGCGGCGATGGTGCACGCCACCTGCACCAGGGAGACGAGCAGCATGACGCCGCCCTGCTCGAGGATGTAGCGGGTGTTGCCGAGCACGATGCCGCGGTCGATGATGTCGGCGTTGATGCTCGGGAGCAGCAGCGAGGCGATGGTGGCGACGAACTGCAGCGCCACGATCACCCAGATGGTCGCGCGGTACGGCCGCGTGTACTGTGCCAGTAACCTGAGAAGCATCGGCCCTCCTGCCAGCCGGGGCGCGCACGAGCGGCACTGGTCGCGTGTCTCGTTGCGCTCGCCGGAAGCCATGATGATAGCGGATGCACCACCGGGTGGGTAGCTCTCCGCCGATGCCCTGGCCTGAAGGCGCCTCCCCGGCCGCCGGCGCAGCTCGGCTACGGCGTCGCCTACGGCGGCGCGCCGCAGCCGAGCTGCACGGGCGTCTCACACGGCGACCAGACGCAGCGGTACCTGCGGCACGCCGTGGCGCCGCCGCAGCTCGCGGAGCTCCCGCTGCGACCGGAGGGTGGCGCGTGGGAGCTACGCGGCCGCGAGCCGCTGCCCAGCACGCTGGGCGCCGACCCGACCAGCTGGAGCGGTCTCCTGCATCACGTCTCGGACCCGGCGAACCCGACGGTCATCGGGTGGTTCGAGCTGTGGCGCCCCGGTACTGGGCCCAGACCCTCGCGGGCGCGCCTGGCTAGGCGCCGCTCACGGCACGCGCCGCTCGGCCACCATCACGCGGTCGCGGTTGCCGATCGTGAACAGCTGGTAGATGCCCGAGAGCGCCACCAGGACGTAGACGATGCGCGAGAAGGCGGTCACGTCGCCGAAGCGCGTGCCCGCGATGGCGGCGACCAGGTCGAACTCGAACAGCCCGACCAGGCCCCAGTTGAGCGCACCGATGATGACCAGTACGCGGGTGATCACGTTGAGCGTGTCCATGCGGTCCTCTCCTTCCTCCTGCTTCCTCGGCCGATTCTAGGGGCCGCGGCCGACGCGCCCCGGTACGCTCGTCGCAGGCCCCCTCGCCCGCGGCGGGCGGTGGCCGAGCCGGCGCTCGCGAGCGCGTGGCCTCGCCGGCGAGGCCGTCACGCCCGGGCGCCGGTGGCCCCCCTACCATGCGGTGCCGTCCGGCCGTGCGCCGGGCCCCTCGCCCCAGCCCGAAGGAGGCACCCCATGAGCAAGCTCGCATCGTTCGACGACCTGATCCAGACGGAAGTGCAGGACCTCTACAGCGCCGAGCAGCAGTTCCTCGAAGCGCTACCCTCGGTCGCCGAGGCGATCACCGACGACGAGCTGCGCGACGCCATCGAGCAGCACGCCACCGTGACCCAGCGGCAGATCGAGCGCCTGGAGGAGATCGCCCGCCTGCTGGGCGTGACGCTCGACGGCGAGAAGTGCATCGCCGCGGAGGCGCTGATCGAGGAGGGCCGCAAGCTGATGCAGGCCGGCGGCGACCCCATGGTCCTCGACGCCGCCCTGATCGGCGCGGCCCAGCGCATGGAGCACTACGAGATCGCCGGCTACGGCACGCTGGCCGCCCTGGCCAACCGCATCGGCAACAGCGCGGCCGCGCGGCTGGCCGCCGAGACGCTCGCCGAGGAGCGCGGCGCCGACGAGCTGCTCACCGAGATCGCCGAGCGCTCGGTGAACGACGCCGCCGCCAGCTGAGCTCGCCTCCCCACCGAGCAACGAGCGGGCGCCCGACGCGCACCCTCGGGCGCCCGCCCTCGCGCGCAGCGCCGTCGCTCACGCGCGCGTGACGGCCTCTCGCCGGCCCCCGCCCGCCCCGTGCCACGCTCTGGCATGGCCCTACCCTCCCCCGACGTGCGCTCGCGGCAGGCCCGCCGGCCGCCGCCTCCCCTCCCCCTCGAGCCCGAAGCCGCCGCGGCGGCCGCCCGGTTGCGGTACGTCAGCGACGAGCAGCCCGGCTACCGGCGCCGGCGGCGCGGGAAGGGGTTCAGCTACCACGCCTCGGACGGCGCGCTCGTGACCGACGAGCGCGTGCGCGCCCGCATCGACGCCCTCGCCATCCCGCCGGCATGGCAGGAGGTGTGGATCTGCCCCCTGCCGAACGGCCACATCCAGGCGACGGGGCGCGACGACGCGGGCCGGAAGCAGTACGTCTACCACCCGCGCTGGGTCGCGCTGCGCGACGCGGTCAAGTTCGCCTCGCTGGTGGAGTTCGGGCACGCCCTCCCGCGGCTGCGCCGCCGCGTGGCGCGCGACGTGCGCGCGGAGGGCCCGGGGCCCGCCAAGCTCGTGGCAGCCGCCGTGCGCATGCTCGACCGCACGCTCGTGCGCGTCGGCAACCCCAGCTACGCGCGCGCCAACGGCTCGTACGGCGTGACCACCCTGCGCGACCGGCACGTGCGGCTGCTGGACGACGAGATCGCCATCAGCTTCCGGGGCAAGTCGGGCGAGAAGCACGCGCTGTCGCTCGTGGACGCCGAGCTCGCCGAGCTGTTCCGCGAGCGCCAGGAGCTGCCGGGCTACGAGCTGTTCCGCTACCGCGACGCCGACGGCGTCGTGCGCAGCATCGGCTCCGAGGAGGTCAACGACTACCTGCGGGCGGTGACCGGCACCGAGCTGACCGCCAAGGAGTTCCGCACCTGGGGCGCTAGCGTGATCGCCGCCGAGGCGCTGGCCGCGGTCGCGCTCGCGCCCGACGCCAGCGCGCGCCAGCGCGAGCGGGCCGCCGCGGCGGCGGTCGAGCGCGCGGCGACGGCGCTCGGCAACACCCCCAGCGTCTGCCGGCGGGCGTACGTCCACCCGCGGCTGCTCACGAGCTTCCTGGAGGGCGCGTTCGCGGGCGCGTACCGCGAGGCGCTGGCGGCGGCGCGCGCGAGGCGCCCCCGCGAGCTGCGGCTCCACGAAGCGGCCACGCTCCGCTTCCTGGAGCGAGGCGAGGCGGGACCGCTTCAAGGCACCACCGGCTGAGCTCGGGGGAGCTATCATCCTCTGACGTGGTCTGCGCCTGGGGGGGCCGGCGCGGGCTGCTCCCGTTATGAACAGGCCCTTCCCCCACCTCGACAGCTCCGACGACGGCCGCACGCGCCTCCTGCTCGCCACGCAGAACCGCATCCTCGAGAGGATCGCGCGGGGGGCGGAGCTCCAGGAGGTCCTGACGCGCGTCATGGAGTTCATGGACGCGCACCTGAGCGGCGTGCGTACCTCGGTGCTGCTGCTCGAGCCCGGCGGCGCGCGCCTGCGGAGCGTGCCCGCCCCCACCCTGCCGACCGCCTACACCGACGCCATCGACGGGCTGCTCGTGGGGCCCGGCATGGGCAGCTGCGGCTCGGCGGCGTACCACGGCCGCGAGGTGGTGACGCGCGACATCGCGGCCGACCCCCACTGGACCGGCTACCACGAGGTCGCGCTGGCGCACGGCCTGCGCGCCTGCTGGTCGCTGCCGCTGTCGAGCCCGGCCGGGGACGTGGTGGGCACCTTCGCCCTCTACTACCCGGAGCCGCACGAGCCCACCCAGGAGGAGCGCGAGTTCGCCCAGGTCGCCGCGCACCTGGCCGAGGTGGCCGTGTCGAGCTGGAACGCCCGCCAGGAGCTGCGCTCGCGCGAGCGGCACCTGAGGCGCATGGCGGAGTTCCGCCGCAGCGTGCTGCGGGTCATGGAGGGCGCCCTGCTGGGCGAGGCCGACGACCTGTACCAGCAGCTGCTCGACAACGCCGTGGCCTCCATCCAGGGCGCGCAGGCGGGCTCGCTGCTCGTGCGCGACCCCGACGACCGCTTCCGCTTCGCCGCCGTCAACGGCTTCGACCTGCGCGAGCTCTCGGCGGTGCGGCTCACGGCCGACGGGGTGGGCTTCGGGGCCGGCCTGCGCGGCGGGGAGCCGCAGGTGGTCACCGACCTGAAGCGCGACCCGGGGCTGACGCCCGAGGAGGCGCGGGTGATGCGCGAGCACGGCCGCGACGCCGAGATCAAGTCGGTGCTGGTGGTGCCGATCGTGGTGGACGACGTCGAGGTGGCGTACCTGACGCTCGACAACTTCGAGAGCACCGAGGTCTTCACGGCCGAGGCGGTCGAGACCGCGCGCGTCTACGCCGGGTACGCGGCGCTGCTCCTGAAGCGCTCCGCGCTCGAGGAGCGCCTGCACCGGCTGGCGCACGAGGACAGCTTGACGGGCCTGCCGAACCGCGCCGGCTTCGGCGTGCTGCTGCGCGATGCGCTGGCCACCGCGGGACGCGCCAAGCTCGAGGTGGCGGTGCTGTTCCTGGACCTCGACAACCTCAAGCCGGTCAACGACACCCTCGGGCACTGGGCGGGCGACGAGGTGCTGAAGGTGGTGGCCCGGCGGCTGGCGACCGCCGTGGGCGAGGACGCGGTGCTGGCGCGCATCGGTGGCGACGAGTTCACCGTGCTGTTGACGCGCCCGGCGGTGCGCGACGCCGTGCGGCTGGTGGCGCAGCGCGCGATGGCGGCGCTGGAGCCGCCGATCCCGGTCGGTGCCAACGTGGCGCACGTGGGCCTCAGCGTGGGCGTGAGCGTCTACCCGCGCGACGGCACGACCCCCGAGAGCCTCACGCGCCGCGCCGACATGGCCATGCACCACGCCAAGGTCCACGCGCTCAGCGAGCCGGTGTTCTTCAGACCCCACATGGAGCACGCCCCGCGGCAGCGGCTGCTGCTCGACGAGCGCTTGCGGCGCGCGCTGGCGAACGACGAGATCACGGTGCACTACCAGCCGCGCGTCGACGTGACCAGCGGGCGCGTGGTCTGCCTGGAGGCGTTGGTGCGCTGGCAGGACCCGGAGCGCGGCCTCGTGACGCCGGGCAGCTTCGTGCCCCTGGCCGAGCGCAGCAACCTGATCATCCCGCTGGGCCAGCGGGTGCTGGAGCTCGCCACGCGGCAGGTGAAGCGCTGGCGCGCCGGGGGGCACGGCGACCTGCGGGTGTCGGTGAACCTCAGCGCGCGGCAGGTGGCGCAGCCCGGCGTGGTCGACGAGGTGGCGGCGGCGCTGGCCGAGGCCGGGCTCGAGCCGGCCGCGCTCGAGGTCGAGGTGGTGGAGCGCGTGGCGATGACCGACGTCGAGGGGAGCCGGCGCAAGCTGCGCGCGCTGAAGGAGATGGGCGTGCGGGTGGCGCTCGACGACTTCGGCACGGGCTACTCGAGCCTCGCCTACCTGCGGACGTTCCCCATCGACACGCTGAAGGTGGACCGCTCCTTCCTGGCGGCGCTCCGGGCGCCGGAGCCCGACGCCGGCGACGGCTGGACGTGGGGCGATGAGGCCCCCCGGTGACCACCGTCGCGCAG
>Ga0123333_10001086_pt1 | contig 28724 bp, 23 predicted proteins | sample BioC12SIPDNA_3_FD_89957 | JGI IMG/M metagenome (GOLD analysis project Ga0123333, IMG submission 89957) | Anaerobic biogas reactor microbial communites from Washington, USA - Biogas_R2_B C12 SIP DNA | ecosystem: Engineered > Bioreactor > Anaerobic > Unclassified | place: Washington, USA... | reverse complement strand
GACGCAACGCGCACCCGTATCCGCCAGAACTACGCCGCGATGGTCGAGAACATCGATCGTCACCTGGGTCGCTATCTCGACACCATCGCGGCACGCGGTGAGCTGGAGCGGACGCTCGTCGTCTATGCCAGCGACCACGGCGAGATGCTTGGCGACCACGGGGCGTGGGGCAAGAGCACCTACTACCACCCCTCGGTCGGCGTACCGCTGGTGGTTGCAGGGCCCGGAGTGAGTGCCGGACGGCGCTACGATGGCGTCGTTACGCTTCACGACCTGGCCGCGACCTTTCTGGAGGCCGCGGGCGTGCCCGTCCCCGGGCATATGGACAGCCGCTCGCTGTGGCCCGTGCTGGAAGGACTCAGCCAGTCGCACCGAGACTACGTGCTCTCAGGGTTGGTGACGCCGCGGCGCGCGTGGCACCTGGTCTACGATGGGCGGTATAAGCTGGTACAGATCGAGGGCGAGGGGCCAATCCTCTTCGACCTGCAGGAGGATCTGTGGGAGGACCAGAACGTCGCAGCGGCACGTCCAGCAGTGGTCGCGCGGCTCAACGAGTGGCTCAACCGGGAGTTAGCCTAGTTCATTCAAGCCATCGCGCCACACCTTCTGGAGTGGCGCCCGCAAGCGGTAGAGACCGGGTATGAGCAGGGCTGGCTAAACCCCTACACCACAAGAACCTCGACGCCGGTCGCGCGGATAGCGTCGCATTCTCCGGGTGGGGCAGTCGTGTCCGTGATCAGGCAATCCACTGCGCTCAGTGGGGCCACCTGGCTGGGGGCCAGCGCCCCTACCTTTGAGCCGTCGGCAACAACGATGACCTCACGCGCCTGCGCCATGGCCAACTGCTTCACGGGGATGCGGTCGCTCACGCGATTCGTGAGGCCCTGACCGGCTGTCACCCCCCGCACCCCGATAAACGCCTTGGCAAAGTGGAGCTGGAACGCCTCCATCGCCCTTAGCGCCAGCAGCCCGGTTGCTGAAAGCGTCTGGCTGTGCACCTGCCCGCCCACAATGATGGTGGTGACGTGGGGTAGCTTTGCCAGTTCCATCGCGATCCTCAGGCTGCACGTCACCACGGTCACGCCCTCACGATCTGTCAGGTACGGTAGCATCGCCTCGATCGTGGTGCCGCTGTCGAGAAAGACTGCTTCGTAGTCGTGGATCATCTGTGCCGCACGTTCGCCGATGCGCGCTTTCTCGTTGTGACGGTGTGTATTGGCCAGCACGTCGTAATTTCTCTGTCCAGAGTCGTGTCCATTCCTATCGCAAATCGCGCCACCATATGTGCGGGTCAGGCAGTTCTGCTGTTCCAGTTTGTCCAGGTCTCGCCGAATTGTCGACTCCGCGACCGAAAGCCGCTGCGCCAAGTCGCGCACTGTAGCAGCGGTCTCGGACTCTAGGATCGCCAAGATCCTGGCCCGTCTCTGTACAGAAAGCATGTGACCCCTCCCCGGAGAAGCTCCTGGATACCCTCACTCTAGCGTAGGTCTGCACAACTGTCAAGTTCTATGCGCGTTCTTGCGCGAGTTTGCGTGACTTCGCTTGACGCTACGATTCCCATCGGGTATAATTTAGACGAGATGTATCTACATTATGCCATTCGGCGGGAATGGCAGTTCGGAACTGTAGAGAGCAGATGCGGTCTCTCACAGAAACAGAAGGAGGGAGGCTAGCGGAGAACATGGAGCAGTTACGTGTGTCCCTTGATCGGAAAATGAACCTGGGATCCCAACCAGGTCTTTCTAGAGTCCTATGGAGGGTATACCAATGAAGACGAAGCGTAACCCTGGCTGGTGGCGGCGACTGCTCGCGTTGATGGTCGTCGGCGTGCTTCTTGCCGCTTGTGCCACACCCACGCCTGAAGCTCCGGCACCCACCCCGACAACGGAGCCAGAGTTGACACCCGCCCCTGAGGAACCAACCGAAACCACCGAGCCGATGCCCGAAGAGACGCCTACAGAAGAACCTACGATGGAGCCTGGCGTTCCTGGCGGCATCGCGCCGCTGAATCCCGAGGTCTCCGGTGACGTTGAGTTTTGGCACTTCTGGGGCTCACCGGTCCGGCGCGCGGCAATCCGCCGCGCCGTAGCGCTCTGCGAGCAGCTACTGCCCAATATCGATGTAGAGGAAGTGTTCAAGCCCTTCGGTGACATCTGGACAGCGAACATCGCTGCGGTCGCTGCGGGCTCGGGTATGCCGGACGTGATCGTCGAGGACCGTCCACAACTGCCGCAGCGCGCGCGCGATGAGGTCGAGACCAATCTGCAGCCTTTCATCGACCGCGACGGCGTTGAGGCGGGGCAGTTCTGGGAGTTCACGTGGAACGAGGCGCAGTACGAAGGGGACGTCTACGGCATCCCGTTCGAGACCGACGTCCGCGTGCTGTTCTGGAACAAGCAGGCCTTTAGAGAGGCCGGCCTCGATCCCGAGGTCCCGCCCGAGACGTGGGATGATCTGCTGGCGTATGCCGACGCCTTGGACGTCCAGAACGAGGACGGTTCCTACAGCCGCATCGGTGTCTTCCCGCTGTGGAACGCCGGCGTGGACTTCTGGGCGCGGACCAACGGCTGGACACCCGTGATAAACGGCGTGCCCTCGGTGGACGACCCGGCGCTGGAGGAGACGCTGGCGTGGGTCAAGACGTGGGTCGACCGCTATGGTGGATGGCAGGCCCTCCAGAACTTCCGGGCGCAGTTCAGCGCACCCCCCAACGACATCTTCATGTCAGGTGCAGTCGCGATGGTCGTCGACGTGGGCGGCTACCACTCAATTCTGAGCTTCTATCGCCCCGCATACGAGTTCGCCGATGGCACCCGCGAGAACATGGAGTGGGGTATCAGCTTCATCCCCTACAACCTGGAGAAGGCCGACTGGAGCGGTGGCTTCGCGCTGTCGATCCCCAGAGGCGCCCCGAATCCTGAAGCCGCGTGGGAGTTCATCAAGTGCCTGGCAGGTCCTGAGGCCCAGATGTCGTGGGCGCGCGATACGTACGCGATCCCCACGCTGCGCGATGCTGCCTTCGATCCGGTGTTGATGGCTGACCCCAACTGGGCGGCGATCGTCGAGAACATGGAGTACAGCTCGGGTAGTGACTACGTGCCCGAATACCCCAACTGGAATGAGCAGTTGAACCCCAGGTTGGAGCTGGTCTGGGTGGGTGATCTCGAGCCCGCGGCGGCCCTTGAGGAGGCGCAACAGGCAATCGACGACGTCATAGGCCGGTAACGGCGACACATGTGGAGGAGGGAGGGACGTCCCCCCTCCCTCTTCCACCTAGAAGGAGGTCTCTGTGGCAACGCTATCTGCAGCACGCAGGCCGCGACGTGCCTTGACGCCGGCACGCAAAGAAGCGCTCACAGGATGGTTGTTCGCTATGCCCTGGATCATCGGCTTTCTGCTCTTCACCGCAGGTCCGATGTTCTTCTCTCTGTACGCCAGCTTCACCCGCTATAGCATCACGACCCCCCCGGAGTGGATTGGCACGCGTAACTTTGCGCAGATTTTCAGGGACCCGTTCTTCTACACCGCGCTCTACAACACCTTCTGGATGGTCATCGTGAAGATCCCCATCGTCACGGTGACAGCGATCTCGATCGCGCTGCTGCTCGCGCTGGACCTACCCGGCGGGCGGTTCTTCCGCACGATCATCTACATGCCCAATGTGCTCTCGGGTGTGGCGGCGGTCTTCCTCTGGCAATGGATCCTTCGCCCCAACGGCCTGTTCAACACCGGTTTGGCTCTCTTCGGAATCCAGGGACCCGGCTGGTTCGTGGATCCGCTATGGACCAAGCCCGGTCTGGTTGTGATGGGCATGTGGTGGATCGGCGGCGACATTCTGATCTACCTGGCTGGAATGAAGGGGATCTCGCGGGATCTCTACGAGGCGGCAACGATCGACGGTGCAGGCGGGTGGGCCAAGACCTGGTTCATCACCCTTCCGATGCTCTCACCCACCATTTTCTTCCAGATCGTCACGGGCATCATCGGCACCTTCCAGATCTTCACCACGGCCTATATCCTATCGGGTACTGAATCGGCAACCGGCGGACCCCGGCAATCGCTCCTCTTTTACGTCCTCTATCTCTACAACCGTGCCTTTGGCCGCTCAGGCCCTGCGGGGTTCCAGATGGGATACGCGTCGGCCATGGCCTGGATCCTGTTCGCGATCATCCTGGTCGTTACCCTGGCCCAGCTATGGCTGAGCCGGCGCTGGGTTTACTATGAGACGGAGGAGGCGCGCTGATGGCAAGGACAGACACGATGACCCAGGTCGCGCGTCCCGGTACGGGCATCAAGACCTCTGGGCCGCAGCGCTTCATTGACATCGCCGGACACGTACTTGCGTGGTTGTTCCTTGTAGGCCTGGCTATCCTGTGGCTGGTCCCGTTCGTCTGGATGGCCTCGACCGCACTGAAGGCGCCCCAAGACCTGGCAAACCCGAGCTGGATCCCTACGCGCTTCGCGTGGGAGAACTTCAGTTTTGCTTTCAGCGTTGGCATGTGGGGACAGTGGACGACCAACACCGTGATCATCACGCTTGTCTCTGTGGTCGGTACGGTCTTGTCTTCAACGCTGGTCGCCTACGCCTTTGCACGTTTGCGCTGGCCCGGTCGCGAGCTTGTGTTCAACCTTGTCCTGGCTACAATGATGTTGCCCGGTGTTGTGACCCTGATTCCGCGCTTTGTGCTCTTCGCACAGCTGCCTGCTTTCGGCTTTCAGGGCTCACGAAACTGGGTGAACACCTTTCTGCCGCTGACGGTGCCGGCCTTCACCGGGAGCTCCTTCTTCATCTTCCTGTTGCGGCAGTTCATGCGCACGATACCCATGGAGCTTTCGGAGGCCGCAAAGATCGACGGAGCGTCGGAGTTCCGGATCTGGTGGAACATCATCGTGCCGCTTTCGAAACCGGCTGTGGCGGCCGTGGCGATCTTCACCTTCCAGGGGGCCTGGCAGGATTTCGTCGGGCCTCTGATCTACCTGCAGAGCGAACGGTTGTACACGCTACAGATCGGGCTGCGGCAGTTCGAACACGCTGCAGGTGGCGCGCCGGCCTGGAACTGGTTGATGGCAGCCAGCCTGGTCGTGATCCTGCCCGTGCTGGTCATTTTCGTTCTCTTCCAGAACTACTTCATCGAAGGCATTCAGCTCGGCGGCAGTTTGAAAGGCTAGGTTGACGATGTCCCGTCTGGCGATCATCCACACGACTGCCGTTACCGTTCAGCCCCTGAAGGCGTTGGCCGCGGAGGTTATACCTGGCATCGACGTCTTCAACATCGTGGATGACTCGATCCTGCCGCAACTTGCCGAAAACGGCGGAGATATCGATGCCATTGAGCCTCGCTGGGTGAAGTACGTCATCATCGCGGAAAAGATAGGCGCTGACGTCATCCTCAACGCGTGTTCCTCAGTCGGCGAGTTGACGGCGCGCGCACGGACTCACGTCAGGGTGCCGGTCGTGCGCATCGACGAGCCTATGGCGGAGGAGGCTGTGCGCCGCGCCGCACGCCTCGGCATCGCCGCGACCCTGCCGACCACGCTGCACCCAACGGTACGCCTGCTCAAGGAAAAGGCAGCCGACCGGGACGCTCGCATCTCCCTCACACCCGTAGTGGTCGACGAGGCCTTCCGGCGGCTTTCAGCGGGAGATGCTGCAGGTCACGACGCCGTGCTTGCGAAAGCACTCACAGAGCTCGTGGGGCAGGTCGACCTCGTGGTCCTCGCCCAGGCGTCGATGGCGCGTGTGGTGGCGCAGTTACCGGAGGGCATACGAGAACGATTTCTCGCCAGCCCGCCGTTGGGGATGCAGCGCGTGAGAGCGGTCCTTGGCTTTTAGGAAGCATAGGGTAACTTTCTAGAGGTACGAGAGGAGCAGGTCGATGACCAAAGGCCAGGTGTCGGAGAAGGCAGGGCTCTTGAGTGATCTTTCCCCCTACGTCTACGGTACGACACGGCTGGGGGACGAACGTATCCCTTTTGAGGACCGCGTGTCCATTGCACGGGCCGCGATGGATGCCGGTGTCTGGTTTCACACCAGCCACACCTACGGCAACGCCTTGCAGGTGCTGCGCGCAGCATTCGATCAGGACCGGGCCCGGGTCCCCAAGCTCATCGTCAAGATTGGCTGGTCCACGCTCGACGAATTGCGCGACGTCATCAGGCAGAATCTGGAGCCGCTGGGGTTGGAGAGCCTGGAGCTGGGGCAGCTTTGCCTTGGCGGGCCACTGGCAGAGGAGTTCGCTACCGGCGGGCCGTGCTATGAGGGGTTTGCCCGCATCCGTGACGAAGGGCTCGTGAGGCGCTTTGTGCTGGAGGTCTTTCCCTGGACGTCGGAGGTGCCGCTGCGCGCGTTGCGAGCAGGATACCCCGAAGGCATCGTGGACGGCTATATCTTCTACCTGAACCCGCTGCAGCGCTTCGCCTCGAACGAGCTTTGGGGTCTCTTGGCAGAACGTGGGGAGCCCATCATCGCGATGCGGACAGTTGCGGGAGGACCGGTACACCGCCTTCGCGATGTCCCCGGCGCCGCCTGGAAAGATTATCTGCAGAAGCGCGCGGTTGAGGTCGCTCCGATTTTCGAGCAGTCAGGGATCGCAAGCTGGACCGAGTTCTGCGTGCGGTTCGCGCATAGCTTCCCCCTGGTGCGCGCGACCGTCGGGTCTACAGCCCGTCCCGCCCACCTGGCGGAGTTCCTCGCAGCGGCCGAGGACATCAGGCCATTGACCAAGAATCTGGTGGATGAGATTACCGCGCTGCAGGTCCGTTGGTCGGACGAGCTCGATATCCACGCCGAGCCCTGGGCGATGTAGTGTGGCGACCCACCATACTCCGTGGCGGAGGGATCAGCCAGAGTGGGGGCGCGCCGGGTCCTTGTCGGTGACGGCAGGGGGGCTCTCGTCGTTAACGGAACTGCAGCCCGGGTTTGTGCGCCAGAGAGGGACTTGTGTTGAGCGGAGTGCGCCGTGATTCGTGTTTTGATTTGTGACGACCAGTGGATCGTGTGTGAGGGCCTCGAGGCCATTCTCGATGCCGATCCTGAGATCGAGGTAGTCGGTATCGCCGGTGATGGGGGCGAGGCGCTTCAGAAAGTGGCGGAACTGCACCCTGACGTTGTCCTGATGGACCTCAAAATGCCGGTGGTGAACGGCGTTCTGGCTACCCGCCAGATCACGGCAGGGTATCCGGACGTCAAGGTTCTGGTCTTGACGACGTATGGAGACGACGAGTGGGTGATGGATGCTATTCGCAGCGGCGCCGCCGGTTACCTGCTCAAGGGCACGCCCCGCGCGGCGCTCATTGCGGCGGTCAAGGGGACGGCAGATGGTGAGACGCATCTCGATCCCAAGGTCGCGGGCAAGCTGCTCCAGCATGTCAGCCGCCCCGTCGAGGCCGCGGAGGCTTCCACGCTCCTGGCCAGGCTAAGCGATCGCGAACTGGACGTTCTGAAGCTGCTGGCACAAGGCCTCAGCAACGCTGATATCGCGCAGCGCCTCTACCTGTCCTATGGAACCGTCCGCAACTATGTCAGCGCCATTCTCACCAAGCTGGAAGTCGATGACCGCACCCAGGCCGCGCTCTTGGCGCTGCGTTACGACTTGATCAAGTGAGGCGCCGCAATTTTGAGCACGGCCCTCGGCAGATTGGGCGCCAAGGGCATCACTCGGCTAGCAGCGTTACGGCCGCGGACATTCCCCACAGCAAGCCCGGCACGGGCTCGTCCAACTCGATCGTCACCGGATAGAGCACGTCGCCGCTCGTGAGCTGCGCCTGGTGCTTGATGCCCACAACTTGCCCCTCCCAGCGCCTCCCCGGTATAGCGTCGATTGTCACCGCGACCGGTTGTCCGCTGTAGATCCGGACGATATCGAGCTCTGAGAGATCGGTGGTTTCGATGCGCATGTGTTCCAGGTCCGCGAGGATGAAGACAGGGCGACCGGGTCCGGCAATATCGCCCGACTCGATCATCACCTGGGTGATGGTGCCCGGGAAGGGCGCACGCAGTTCGGTGCGCGCCAAGGCCACCTGCGCGGCGGCCAACTCGGCTTCAGCCATCTGCACCGCGGCCTCGGCGACATCGATCTCCGCCGCCGTCGGCCCAGCCTGCGCCAGAGCCAGCTCTGCCTCAGCCGCCCGTACCTGGGCCTGCGCCGCGCTTACGCCGCCTGTGGCCTCGCGCAGTCGCGCCGCTGCGGCGTCGGGCAGTGCCGCCAGGCGCGCCTCCAGGGCTGCCAAAGCGATGTCGAGGGTCTGTAGCTGGTCCCTTAGTGTGTTCGCCCGGACATCGTCGCCGTCGTCCTCGGCCCACCGCAGTGCTGCTTCGACCTCACGCCTTCGTGCCCTGACTGCGTCGACTTGTGCCTGGACCGCGGCCAGTTCTGCCTGGGCCATGCCGCCGTTCAACGCGTCGCGGGCCGCGACAGCCTGGTTGAGGCCGGCTTTTGCGGTTGCCAGATCGGCCGTCGCAATCGCGATGTCCTCGCTGCGGGGACCGGCCTGCGCCAGCGCGAGGCGCGCACGGGCCGTCGCCAGAGCGGATTCGGCTGTCGCAACGGCCAATGCCTGGTGGGTGGGATCGAGCCGAGCCAACAACTCGCCGGTCTGTACTGTGTCGCCTGTGCCGACCAGGACCTCGACGACCTTACCGCTTCCGGCAAACTGCAGCGCCGCGGATTTGCTGGGCGTTGCCTGCGCCTCGACGAGGACCGGCCCCAGGCTCTGTGCAACGGGCGGCCCTTCCCCCACGGCGTCCGCCGTTGCGCTGCTTTCCACCTGGACCGTCATACCCCAACGCGCCCACGAAGGCATCTCGTCAAGCTCGATGATCGCGGTATAGATGACGTCGCCGAACTGCGATGTGCCCTGCGGATCAACACGAACCACTGTCCCGGCCAAGGGTTGCGCCGGTTGCGCGTCGAACGTAGCCACCACAGCCTGGCCGACCGCGACCTTGACGACGTCCATCTCGGTGAGGTCGGTGGTGCGGATCTGCAGCCGGTCCAGTGTAGCAAGGGTGGCTAGCGGCGCGCTCTGCGCGACAGTGTCTCCCGCCTCTACGTGTAGGTCCGTGACCACGCCGGAAAACGGTGCCTCGATGCTGCTTAGCTCGAGCGCGCCGCGCGCCTGTGCCGACGCCGCTGCGGCTTCTTGCACGCCGGCCTCCGCCACGGCGAGCGCCTCGGCGCGCGCCCCGGCCTGGGCAAGCTCGAGCTGCGCCTCCACCCCGTCGCGGTTAGCCAGGGCGGCCTGCACGCCCGCCATAGCGGCATTGATCTGAGGTGTTACCCCACCCCGGGCGGCGTCGAGTTGCGCCTGCGCAGCCAGCAGGCCGGCGTGAGCGGCCTCCTCCTGGTACCGTGTTATCTCTTCGAACGTTCCCAGGGCGGGACAGATCTTCGTGTTGCTACCGTCGGGCAGCGTGACCTCATAACACGTCAGCGTGTCCTCGTGCGCTGTCTGTGCCTGTTCGTGGGCCAGAGCAGCATCCGCGACCTGGGCTTGTGCGTCGAGGGCGTCCGCTTCCGCCAGCCCAGCAGTTGCAGCGTCCCGCCGCGCTATCGCCTGGGCTACCGCTGCCTCAGCCGCCGCCAGTTGTGCCTCGATGACCGAGAGCTGCTCGGGGCGGATGCCCTCTTGGGCTAAGGCCAATTGCGCTTCGGCGGCTGCCAGCCCAGCCTCGGCTCTCTGCACTGCCAATTCGGCGTCGGTGGCGTCAAGGGCCACGACCAAGGTCCCCGTGGCGACCTGTTGCCCCTCAACCGCAAGTACTTCCACGACCGTTCCCCCGACTGCTGCCTGCAACGTCACTGAGCGTGCTGGCCACACAACACCCTCGACCTGAACATGATCCTCGGCTGCTTCTGTCACTACCGGAGGAGCCTCCGTTGTCCCTATCGAGGCGACCGCTTCGCCGGCTGGTGAGCACCCTGCCACCAGCAGACTCACAGCCAGGACGATTAGTGCCGGCACCCAGTTTCTTCTGGTCATACTTTGCATATCTCCTGCAAGCGCCTACTCGTAGGCAAGTACCTCGCGAATCGTAAGGCGGGCTGCGTTACGCGCGGGCACCAAGCTCGCGAGGACTGAAAGAAAGGTGACAACGACCAGCCAGATGATGAATCCTTGCGCCGTGAATGCGCGCTGGGCTGGCGTGCTGAAGATCGCTATGCTAATCACGTTGGAGAGAGCCATACCGATTGGAAATGACAGCAGGCTCCCGATGACATAGCTGATAAGGCCGATGATGAGGCCCTCCACGATGACAAGTTTGGCGATGATGGGGTTGTGAGCGCCGATTGCGCGCATCACGCCGATCTCGCGCGTACGCTCCATCACGTTCATTCCCATCGTACCGGTCAGACCGATGCTGCCGACCAACGCAGTCATTAGTGCCATCACCAACAGCACCCCGGTTACGGCCCCGAGGAGCCGCGGGATCGACTCGGTTAGCGTTTTGCCCGCTTCCACCTTCTGGACCCTGTAGCCCAAATCGCGGAAGTGCTTTGTGACGTGGCTGGATACTTCCTCTTGATAGGCAAGTGTGTGCTGGTCGGTCACGATGCGATAGCTCGACGCGTGGTAGGGCTTCTTGAGCATACCGGCGATCGTGCTGTAGTTGGCATAGGCCACGAGGTCGGTCCCGCCGAAGTATTGAAAGATACCCACGACGGTCCAATCGTCTTCGTGTCCGGCAACCTCCAGGTGGAGCGTGTCGCCAGCGTGGAGATCGGGATATTTCTCCCAGATTGCCTCGTTGACTGTTATCGCCTTGCCGTCGCCTGGCAGAATCCAGCGTCCCTCGATCATCAGCGGCTCCACGAGCTGGCTGTCGGCGGGCGGCGCGATGATGCCGACCGAGTCCGCCGGCGTGCCATCTTCACGGTGGAGGTTGCCGCCGGTCATCGCCCACACCTCGACGTCGGAGACGCCCGGGATCGTCATCAACTCGGTGATGACCTTCTCAATGCGATAGGCTTGGGTGAAATCCAGCGTAACGTCGGCGCCAAAGTAGCGCGTTGTTGCCTGAACGGTGGTGTCCAGCGAGACCTGGGCGCTGAACACCCCGATGAAGACAGCACCGCCTAGCGTCAGCGTGAAGAGGGTCAACGCCAGCCGTTTCTTTCGGCGAAAGGTGTTGCGGAGGGAGATTAGCAGGGGACGCGAGATGCCGCGCACGCGTTCCAGAAGACGATCGAAGCGGCTCTTGCGCTTCTCGACGTCACCCAGACCGGTGCTGCTGAGTGCGTGGCGTACGGTCGTCTGCGAACCTCTGAGCACCGGCGCCAGTCCCGCCAGCGGCGGCAGCAACAGGCCCAGCCCAATCTGGATGGCGATGGCGCCCGGAATTGGCCGGAAGGGCTGCAGCCTGAAGTTGATCATGTTGGACACGAAGCGCGTTAGCTCGTAGGCGCCCACACTGGCAAGCGGAACTGCAAAGAGCAACGCCATGGCGCCGAAAGTCATGATCAGCACGAGGTATAGACCCACGACCTGAAACCGCCGGGCACCGACCAGCTTCATCACACCGATCTGTCGTAGTTGCTGTGCTAGCAGTGCCGACATCGTGTTGGCAATCAGCGAACTGCTCAACACCGCGATCAGCACGCCGACGAACACTAGCACCCACAGGAGCGCCTGAATGATGTGGCCGAAGGGATGGGCGTGCGTGCCCGCAACCTCGCTCTGGAACACGGGATACCCGTTCGATTCGAGCCTGTTCGTCACGGCAGAACTCACCTGGCGGATATGCGCCTCATCATCGGGGTTCTCCGCCACGGTCACCAGCAGCTTGGTCATACTGACCGGCACACGCAGCCACTCCAGGGTATCGAGCGTAATATAGCCACGTAACTCACCCACCATGGTCTCTTCCAGGTCCGCCTGGTCGATCGCGGAGCCCACTATGGGTATCGCCCGCGAGGTTCCGTCGGGCAGTTCGATGGTTACGACGTCGCCGATGGCAAGATCCAGGGCCGCCAGGGTCTTGTGCTCCAGGATCAACTCGCGATCGGCCGGCACCGTTGCGCCATCCTTGACGAAGCGCCGGTTGATCTTGCTCTCCGCGTAGTCTGGTTGCGCCACGAGTTGCAGCGTGTCCCACGCGATGCCACTGCTGCGTACACGAACCGTAACCTCGGCGCGACCCTCCGCATCGGCCACACCGTCCATTCGTCGCACGGCGTCGATGAGCCGTTGATCGAACGGCAAAGTACGCAGTGTGATATTGGCGGGGTTGCTCTCGCTATAGCTCAGTGCCAGGTCCTCTTCGAGGATGACGTACGTCCCGGCAATCACGCCGATGGCGAAGACGCCGACGGCAATTGATGCAATCACCATAACGGTGCGGGCCCTGTTACTCCACAGGTCCGCCAGCAGTTTCTTCCAGCGCGGCTTGAGCATTGGCTACGGCCTACCCGCGTCCACCCGACCGGTATCGGAGACGATCTCTCCGTCGGCGATGCGCAGCGTGCGCATCGCTCTGCGGGCCAGGTCGTTATCGTGGGTGACCATGACGATCGTCTTGTTGCGCTCCGCCAGTGCCTCGAAGATGCCAAACACGACATCGGCAGCGCGGGAGTCGAGGTTGCCGGTAGGCTCGTCGGCGATCATGATCGGCGGATCGTTGGCCAGCGCGCGAGCGACCGCCGCGCACTGCTGTTGCCCTCCTGAAACCGACTCCGGCATCTTGTGGGCCAGGTCAGCGAGGCCTACCTGTTCCAGGAGCGCCATCGCTCGCTCCTCGCGCTCCTGCGGCGTGTACATGTTGCAGAAGTCCATCGGCAACATCACGTTTTCGAGCAATGAGAGCATCGGCAGCAACTGGTAGAACTGAAACACAATGCCCAGGTTGCGTCCGCGCCAATGGGACATCCTGCTCTCGTCCAGGCGGTGGATCGCTGTTTCCCCGATCAGGACCTCGCCCGAGGTGGGGCGGTCAATCCCGGTGATCATATTAGCCAGTGTCGACTTGCCGCTGCCTGACTTCCCGACCACGCTCACGAATTCGCCCCTGTGGAAGTCGACGTCGATGCCGCGTAGCGCGGGGAAATCACCCGCGGGGGTCTTGAAGACCTTGACGACACCACGCATCTCGATCAAAGCAGCGGCGTTTTCCAGCGCCGGTGCAGGACAGGTGACCTCGAGGAGCGCCACTTAGCTGCGCCCCCCAGATACTTCGGTGGTCAGGGCGCCATCGATGAGCGCCAGCGACCGCGTCGCACGCTGCGCCAGGGCCTGATCGTGTGTTACCATCAGGATAGTCTTGCCAGCGCGGACTTGTTCTGCAAACAGCGCGTAGATCTCATCAGCCGTGGCAGAATCCAGGTTGCCGGTCGGCTCGTCAGCGACGATGACCGGTGGATCGTTCGCCAGTGCCCGTGCGATGGCCACGCGCTGTTTCTGCCCGCCTGAGATGCGACTGGGGATCTTGTGCATGTGGTCCTGCAGCCCCACCTGGGCGAGTAGCTCTTTCGCTCGCTCGGTGCTCTGACGGCCTCGATACAGCCCGCAGAGGTCCATAGGCAACAGCACATTGTCGAGCAACGACAGCTGGGGCAGCAGTTCGAAGGTCTGATAGACGACGCCAATGGTGCGGCCGCGCCATAGCGCCATCTCGCTTTCGTCTAGTTCGTGTACGGGTGTGCCGTCGATCCATACCTCGCCGGAAGTCATGCTATCGACGCCGGTGACCATGTTTACGAGTGTTGACTTTCCGGCGCCAGATTTGCCGACGATAGCGACGAACTCCCCCATATGAAAGTCGGCGGTGATCCCTTTGAGTGCGGGAAAATCGCCTGCAGAAGTGCTATAGACTTTGGTGACGTCTTCCAGGTGAATTTGGGCCATAGTTCTATCGCGTTCCTAACCTTAATAGGGTTGTCTCCAGCCCTCAGGGTACCACGTTTGGCCGGTACGCCGTAGTGCTTCCTGTCACAACTCGGTGTCCGCTCTTATGACAGGCGTCACAGCGGAAGGTGGCTGGGGTCATTACTGCAATTGATGGGGCTGTGCTATGATTCCGGCTATGGACAACGAGCATTTGGAGCCCGGACTCCTGCCAGTATTCCGCGCATACGTCTTCGTGCGTGCGCTCGCCCTTGTCCTGGTCGCGATGGTGAAGCTGCCGGAGATCGGTTCCGTGCTCACGCGCGATATCCTCATCACAGGCGGCCTCTATGTGTTTGAGGCGCTCTTCTTGCTGGGCTACCTCTTTTGGCCGGGCGGGCTGCGCCGGCTAGGGCGCTGGTACCTGCCCATCGCCCTGCTGGTTGCCGCAGCCGGGCCCGCGATCCAGATGCGCTACATCTTCACCATCTACCACGTCGACGAAGTTCTCGACTTCTGGCTGATCTTTCCGTTCCTGACCATTCCGTTGATTATCACGGCGTGGCAGTACAGCCTGCGCGAGGTGCTGCTCTTCAGCGTGGGCACGACCCTAATCGAGCCGGCGATCGTGGCGTTCATCGCCTCGACCCGGCCCATCAGCATCTGGTTCGACGGCCGGATGCTCATCGTGCGGATGCTGTTTTTGTTGGCTATCGGCTATATCGTCTCCTACCTTATGACCGAGCAACGCCAGCAACGCAGCGAGCTGGCACAGGCCAACCGTAAGCTGATCCGTTACGCGGCAGCGCAGGAGCAACTCGCTACGCTGCGCGAGCGAAACCGGCTCGCGCGCGAGCTTCACGACACGCTGGCACATACCCTGAGTGGGTTGACAGTGCAACTGGATGCTCTGGCGTCCATCTGGCAGCCGGAGGTGCCCAGGGCTCGGAGCTTGCTGGCACACGCGCTGACGACCGCCCGCAGTGGCCTCGACGAGACGCGCCGGGCGCTACAGGACCTGCGCGCTGCACCCCTTGAGGATCTTGGCTTGGCGCGGGCGATTCGAGGCTTGGCGGAGAGCGCCGCCGACCGTGGCGCCCTGCAGCTGAAGCTGGACGTCGCTGAGGACCCCGACGGTCTGCCCGTCGATGTGAAGCAGGTGTTCTATCGGGTGGCTCAGGAAGCATTGGAGAATGTCGTCAGACACGCTGAGGCCCGCTCGGTCTCGGTGGTGTTACGCCGGAGCGACCGGAACATCGTGCTCGCTGTTAGCGATGACGGGCGCGGGTTTGACTTACGCCAGGCCGAGAGCCCCAATCACCTTGGGATTCGAGGTATGCACGAGCGTGCCGCGCTCATCGGTGGTGCTCTGGCCATCACAACACAACCTGGGGCCGGAACCGAGGTGTGCCTTACCGCCAAGATCGGGGAGTGGGAAGGCTGACGGCGGTGGTCTGGCGCAACGTGCCAATCCCCGAGACAATTGTCACGCCGTTGCTGGCGGGCATCGCCTTATCGATTGCTATCCTCCGGACGCTGGTACAGCCTTATTGGGTCTTCACGCTCCTGGGCGCGATCGTGCTCACAGGGGGCCTCTTTCTTACGATTTGGTCTGTTGGGGCAGTAGAGCACATCGACGTGAGCGCCCCTGATGTATTGGTCGAGAACGGCCCCTACGCGTTCAGCCGCAATCCGATGTACGTCGGCTGGGCGTTGATCTACCTTGCTGCACTGCTCTTCAGCCGTTCCCTGTGGATCCTGCTGCTGTTCCCCGTAGTTCTGTTGGTCACCCACGTCTGGGCCGTCCTCCCCGAGGAGCGTGCCCTGGAAGCGCGGTTCGGGCCACTGTACGATGCCTATCGCGAGAGGGTTCCCAGGTATCTCTAGAGCGCGCGGCTGAACCTTTTTCAGTTGGGTGGTGTCTTGTGCAGTAGGGGGCACATGCAGACGCAATCCGATTCAGAGTTGGTCAACGGCGTCCTCGAACGCGACGATCGCGCGTTCGGGCTACTGTTCGACCGCTACGCCGAGGCGCTCCACCGCCACGCATCCTACATCGTCCGTGATGAAGCCGCTGCGCAGGATGTGGTGCAGGAGGTGTTCCTGCGCGTGTGGAACCGCGCCGACCAGTGGGACGGGAGCGGCGCCTTCAGGGCCTGGCTCTACCGGATTGCCACGAACGTGGCGCTCAACCATCTGCGCACGGTGAAACGCCGTCACGAAGTGCCGCTGGAGCTACCTGCTGAACCGGAGGATGACGACGATGTGGCCACGCTGATCCCTGCCTGGGCCGTGGACCATTCGGCATTAGGGCCTGAGGCTACCGTTGAGCTTGCCGAGAAGCGGGTAACGTGTCGTCGCCTGGTCGCCCGTCTACCCGAGGACAAGCGTGAGGTTATCCGGCTGGTCCATGAGTTGGACCTCCCGCTGCGCGATGCGGCGGAGGTCCTCGGCATTCCGGAGGGCACGGTCAAATCGCGTCTGCATTACGCCCGGGAGCGGCTTTCGCGCGAGTGGTTGGCACTCGATGCCGGAAGCCGGGAGCCGGAGGCTGGCAGCTAGGGGCGATGGCGCTTTCCGTGGGAGCGCCGCGCTGCTAGTTCGAGACTTCCGGCCAGTGCACGAGACTGGAGGATAGGTATGGCAATGGATGGCAAAACTCCCTGGCACAAAGTATCGTATGATAGATTTTTGCTGGAGCAGCTTCCCGAACTGATCGCAGAACGGATGCCGCTGGGGGGCTACCGGGTGGAGCCGGCGGGTTCGTATTCATGCCGTGTCACCATCACGCTCTCAACGCGGCAGGGCGAGGTCGTAGTCGACTATGAGGATCTTCCGCAGCCCGATGAGACCGGCGTGTTCAGGGTCGGCGATGTGCACAAGGTCGTGGTGCCGGTGGCTGACTCGCAGAACCTGGAGCAGGCATCGATCGCCTGCGTAGGCGAACAGCTCTATGACTACATCGAACGGCGGCTTGGGCACGCGGCGCCGGATCTGCCGTGGGATGCGGCGTTGGCGCGCGCGTGGCTGCCGCTGGACAGTTGGTTGGCGGAGTTCCTGGCCGGATCGGGCGATCCGGTGGTGGCGCAGCCCACTGACGACGCCAACTGGTTGGCGTGGCACACGCATCTGCGCCGGCTCCTTGTTCCCAGGGGTGACGATGTCATCGCCCCGGGTCAGATGGGGCGCGTCTGCCCCTTCGAAACCCCCGAAGGTCCCAACATCGGCCACGTCCTGACCATCGCCGCCGGGGCGGAGATCCGCGACGGGCGCCTGGTTGTCGTGGAGGATCGCCCGGAGGCTACGCTGGGCCTATCGGCGTCGATGATTCCGTTCCTGGAGCACGACGACCCCAACCGCATCCTTATGGGCACGAACATGCTGCGACAGTGGATCGCGCAGAAGCAGCCGGAGCCAGCGCTGGTGCAGACCGGCAACGAGCCGGACGCAGCGGGGGTGTGGGTCGGACGGAACCTACTCACGGCCTTTGTAGCGTGGGGCGAGGGGACGTTTGAGGACGGCATCGTGGTCAGTGCGTCGTGCGCCCACCGCTTCGACACGCCTTATCCGCTCCGGGTGGGTGACAAGATGAGCAATCGCCACGGGACGGCGGGCGTGGTAAGCCGGGTTCTTCCTGACGACGCGATGCCACACCTGCCAGACGGCACCCCGGTCGACCTGGTCTATAACTTCGCCAGCCTGCACCGGCGGATGAATTTTGGACAGGTGCGCGAGGCGGTGTTGGGCCGCGTTGCCCATGTAGAAGGGCAGGTGGCAGTGGTCCCGCCGTTCGGGGGACCAGATGAGACAGCCCTGCGTGCCCGCCTGGTGGGAGCGGGACTACCCGAGTCCGGCATGGAGACACTCCTCCAAGGGCGGGGGGGTGTTCCCCTGGCGCAGCCGAGCACCGTCGGTTGGGTCTACTGGGGGCGGCTCTTCCACCTGGCGGCGGACAAGCTTCACGTCTACACCAGCGGGCAGTGGGGCCAGGTGCAGGGTGAGATGGAAAACTACATACTGCGGGACATGGGCGCCTTTGAGATCACCCGCGAGAACCTGAACACCTGCTCGGCGCGCCGGCCCGATGCCGGGGCGCTGGCAGCACGCTTGGCTGCCGGTCCGATCGCACAGGCCGAGCCGCCAACGCCGCTCTTCGTCGATCTGGTGCGGCGCCTGCGCGTCGCGGGGATTGCGGCGACGCTGGAAGATGGTCAGCTTGCGTTCGGCTTCGCGCCGTCTCAACCGGGAAGCCTAAAACTGGCACGTCCGGTTCCGCACCCGTGGCTGCGTGAGCGCTCGCTGACCGAGATCGCTATGCCCGAGGTCGGGCCCGGCCCCGATACGGACGAGGTTTGGAACCTGCTGTTTCCGCCGGGTGGGTGGACCACAAGCCAAACGCTTGCCGCAGCCTACGCGGCGCTGGCCGAAGCCAACGAGCGGTTGGCGCGGATGCTGGGTGGGCAAGTGCCCGACAAGCTGGTGAGCGGCGCGGTCGCGCAGCTCGAGGCGCGCGTGCGGGCACTCTTCGACGTGCTGCTGACGCCCGCGCACCTGCGGCTTTCCGGACGGGTGGCCTTCAGTGCGCGGACGGTACTGGCGCCTGCTGCGAACCTGCATCTGGACCAGGTCGGGATGCCTGAAGCGATGGCGTGGGCGCTCTTCGCTCCCCTTGTCGAGCGGGAGCTGGGGGGAGATGCGGAGGCTGTTACGGCCCGCAGCGACGCCGCGGTGCGTGCGCTGGACGCGGTGATGGGCCGCACGTGGGTCATCGTCAACCGCGCGCCTACGGTTTCGCCGACCGCGCTGCTGGCGTTTCACCCGGTGCGCGTGCCTGGGGATGCGCTTCACCTGCCACCGCTGCTGTGCGAGTGGCTTGATGCTGACTTCGACGGGGATCAGGCTGCTGTGTTCATGCCGGTCACCGAGGCCGCGCAGCGCGAAGCAGGCGAGAAGCTGTCGGTCATGGGGCACTTGCGACGAGATCCGACGCTACTCTCGTCGCTGTTGCCGCGCCTGGACGCGCTGTGGGGCCTGGCGGCCCTGAGCCAGCAGCCGAGCGGCCTGGCGGAGATCGAGGCATTGGCCGGCGGACCGGTCGCCGCGCCACATGGTTTCGTTACGCATGCGGCGTTGGCTGACGCGCTGTGTGCGGTGCTCGCACGCGATAGTGTGGACGCGGTCTTGCCGCGCCTGGAGGGGCTGATGGCGCGGGGGTTCGAGGTAGCGCAGGCGTCCGGCGCGTCGCTGGCCCCGTTCCCGCGGGCCGGCGCGCTCGGCGCTTCTCGGCCAACGACGGAGACGACTGCGGCCTGGGATGCCTACGTCGTTGAGCTTGCCGAGGCGCTCGCCGCGCCTACCGACTGCGCGCCTGCAGGGTTGGGGCCACAGTGCCTGCTGGCACGCGCTACCGGGCGGGGGCTCGAGCAGTTGGCGTGGCTCATCGCCGGGCGAGGACCGGTAGAGGACGTCGAGGGCAGGACGGCCATTGTGCGCCACGGCTATGCAGACGGCTACACTCCCGACGAGATGCTGTCTTGCGTCGCGGGCGCGCGTCGTGGCCTGGCACAGGTCATTCAGCAATGGGAGCAGCTTGGACGTAGCTTCCGCGAGCGCAATGTCTCGCACAGTCTCAACGTCCTCACGCGGGCGCTGCGGTCACAACATCCCGGCGTTGTCTTTGCCCGAGCCGCCGCGGTCGGCGAGATCGACCCGCTCGCGGACGTCGAAGCGCGAATGCTGGTGGGGCTGCCGGTCGTCGAGGGGTAGCACAGCCGGCGGAGCGCTCGGTCGCGAAGTGGAGCTTTGAGCTTTTCCCGTCAGGCGAGCACCTGGTCTTGCGGGAAAGCTCAAAGCTCTTGGCCGCACTAGAGGTTTCGCCCGTCGCGACCACCTCCATGGCCGGAGTAAGGTCTTCCGGGGTCCCAGTCAGAGGGTGGTGGCGGCACGAATGCGTCCACAGGGAAGGTTACTTTGCAGCGATGGCGGCTCGAGGTGTATGCCCCCTCGACGATCTCCAGCGCCAGGAGTGAGCTCTCGGGAATGCTGTAGTCAACGCTGTCGCTGCCAACCATACCGGCCATGGCATCCAGGTGGCGTTGATGCGCTGATTCCGCGAACTGCGGTGGCGTCAGCGTCCGCCCCGTGGGAAAGTCGGCGTTGAGCAGGATGTAGGGATCTTCCCACCCCCAGAACTCGATCAGGCCGGCCGTGCCCACCAGCCTGAACAGCGTCCCCTTGCCGCTACGGTTGACCAGCACCTCGTCGCCTGTGTTCATGACCACGCGAATGCCACTTTGGGTCTGCGCGCAAGTCACGGCAGTCGTCTCCACTTGCATGCCGTCGCGATAGGTGCGGGTGCTGGATTCGCAGAGCGCCATCACCCAGTCCAACGGCTCGTTGCCGGTGAGGACGACGAAGAAGTTCAGCCAGTGGATCCCTGCGTTAATGATATCCCATTGGGTGTTCTGTATCTCGACCAGCTTGAGCTCCCCGATGTCCCCACGGCGCACGCGGGCGATGATCTCCAGCGGTGTTGCCCGGGCGAGCAGCCCGTGGGGCACGGCCATCGGGATACCCTTGCCCTTGACCGCCTCAAGGATGCGGCGGCCCGAAGCGACGGTGTGTCCGAGGGGTTTCTCCACCAAGATGCCCTTCAGGGGCAGCCGTAGTGCGTCGAGCGTGACCTCTTCGTGGGTTGGCGGGTAGGTGCTGACGCACACGATATCCGTGGGGCACGCGGCGAACATCTCCCGGTGGTTGGGGAAGGTTTGGATCGGGGCGAACTGCGTGGCAAGGGCGCGGCACACTTCCGGGTTGTTGTCGGCTACGGCGACCAGTTCAAAGCGATCCGAGTTGCGGAGGGCGGTCATGCTCAGCTTGCCGCCCATGCCGCCGCCAACGACCGATGCGGTCAGTCTGGTAGTCATAGTTCGATGGCCTCCCTACTGCGTGGTCCTTCCTGGGCTAAGGTGTATCAAGCCGGTCGGGTCGCGACCCACCGGCACCGGCTACCTGATCTCAGTGATAGACCGGCCCAACACACTGTCAAGCTGGGTCTCTGGATTGCCGGGCACCGGCACCTAGACGCGCCTCGAGAAGTGACCCCCCGGTAGGATCGGGGTGGGCAGGATGGACCTTGACACGCTAGAGTTCGAACGGTATAATCATTTGACCGGTTGGATCGATCGTATCGATATCTCAAGAGGAGGAAGATGTGGGCCAAGTTGCCTTTATGGAGACCATCGCTGAGTATCTGATGGATACCGCCCCAGCCTCGTGTGGGGATGAGCCGGTCAAACTGCCCTCCCTTGGCGATCTTGCCCGGGAGATGGGCGTTAGCCGTGGGAAGCTGCGCGAGGAGTTGATCGTTGCGCAGGCCTATGGCGTCGTTGAGATGCGGCCCGGCGACGGCACTTACGTCCGCCCCTTCGACTTCTACACGGCCATCCGCCCCGCGGTGCTGTACAGCATTGCCTGCGACGGAGCGAACTTCGATGCCTTCCGCCGGCTCCGGGCACACCTGGAGATCGCGTTCTGGGAGGAGGCCATTGTCGCACTCGATGAGGATGACTATCGTGAGCTGGACCGCATCGTGGAACGCGCCGAGCAGAAGCTCAACGGCACGCCGATCCAGATCCCACACGACGAGCATCGCGAGCTCCATCTGCGCATCTTCGGGAAGCTGGACAACTCGTTCGTCCAGGGCCTCCTCAGGGCCTACTGGGATGCCTACGAGGCCGTGGAGCTGCATCACTACTTCGAGCTAAGGTACTATGCCGAGATGTGGGCCAGCCATCGTGCACTGGTCGCAGCGCTGAAGGCGCGCCTGTACCAGGAAGGGAAGAAGATCCTGGCGCAGCACTTCACCATCTTGGAAAACCGTCTTCAGGCGCCCAGCTCATCCTGAGAGACGTCCATACTATGGGCAAGCATACGCCATAGCGCTTGGCATGTTTCGCTGACGAGGGGGGGATCGATGACTTTCACTATGCTTACACCGGAGTTTCGCATCGAACGCGATCAGGAGCGCTGTATTGCCTGCCAGGTGTGTGTGCGACAGTGCGCCAATGACGTCCACGTCTATGATGCCGACGAAGACTGGGTCTACAGCGACTACGCCCGCTGCGTGGGCTGTCACCGCTGTGTGACGCTTTGTCCCACCGGCGCGCTGACCATCCGCGAGAGCCCGCTGGACTTCCGCTCCAATGCCAACTGGACGGCCCCGCGGATACGCGGTATCTACAAGCAGGCCGAGACAGGGGGCATTCTCCTGACGGGGATGGGCTGCGATCAGCCCTACCCGATCTACTTCGACCACCTCCTCCTGAATGCTTCACAGGTTACGAATCCCTCTATCGATCCACTACGCGAGCCGATGGAGTTGCGTACCTACATCGGTCGGAAGCCCGACCGGGTCGAGGTGGCGCAGGGAGACGGTGGTGTTCAGCTCAAGACACGGATCGCCCCCCAGTTGATGCTCGAGACGCCGATCATGTTCTCGGCGATGTCCTATGGGTCGATCAGCTATAACGCCTGCCTCTCGCTGGCCCGTGCGGCTAAGCAGAGCGGGATCCTCTACAACACGGGCGAGGGTGGGTTGCACCGCAGCCTCTATGAATACGGCCCTTATACGATCGCGCAGGTAGCCTCGGGGCGCTTTGGCGTTCATTCCGAGTACCTCGAGACGGCGGCCGCGCTGGAGATCAAGATCGGCCAGGGCGCCAAGCCCGGGATCGGCGGGCACCTACCCGGAGAGAAGGTGTCGGCGGACATCTCGCGGACGCGGATGATTCCCGAGGGCACCGATGCGCTCTCACCGGCCCCGCACCACGACATCTATTCGATCGAAGACTTGGGTCAGCTCATCTTTGCGCTCAAGGAGGCCACGAACTACGAGAAGCCTGTGGGCGTTAAGATCGCCGCGGTGCACAACATTGCGCCGATCGCCAGCGGTATCACACGGGCTGGGGCCGATTACATCGCTATCGACGGCATCCGTGGTGGTACCGGCGCTGCCCCTACCATCATCCGCGACAACGTCGGGATTCCTATTGAGCTCGCGATTGCGGCGGTGGACATGCGCCTACGCCAGGAAGGCATCCGCAACCAGATCTCGCTCATCGGGGCTGGCTCTGTCCGCAACAGCGCCGACGTGATGAAACTGATCGCGCTGGGTGCCGATGCGGTCTACATCGGCACATCGGCCCTGGTAGCGCTTGGCTGCCACCTATGCCAGAAGTGCTACACCGGTAAGTGCAACTGGGGGATCGCCACACAGGACCCCTATCTGACCAAGCGCCTCAACCCCAACATCGGCAGCCGCCGGCTGGCCAACCTGATCCGTGCGTGGTCGTTGGAGATCAAGGAGATGCTCGGGGGCATGGGCATCAACGCCATTGAGAGCTTGCGCAGCAACCGCGATCACTTGCGGGGCGTGGGGCTAAACCAGGTGGAGCTGGACGCGCTGGGCGTCAAGGCCGCGGGCATCGCCTAGGCCAGGGGAGGAGAGCGATGAAGCAGATCTACGTCAACGAAGAGTACTGCATCGGCTGCCGCCTGTGCGAGATTCACTGCGCCGTTCAGCACTCGCGGTCGAAGAAGATCATCAAGGCGTTCAAGGAGGAGGCGCCGCGGGCATTGGCTCGGGTGCTTGTGGAGGAGGAGGGGCCGCTCTCCTTCGCGATGCAGTGTCGCCACTGCGAGGACGCGCTGTGCATCGAGGCCTGTATCGTCGGGGCCATGCATCGCGACGAAGAGACGGGCGCCGTGCTATGCGACGAGGACCGCTGCGTCGGTTGCTGGATGTGCGTGATGGTCTGTCCGTTCGGCGCGATCCAGCGCAATCTCGCGGGCACCAAAGCCGCTTCCAAGTGCGACCTCTGCCACGGCGAGCAGATACCGGCGTGCGTGGCCCACTGTCCAAACGAGGCGCTGACCTTTGTCGAGGTGAAGGCAGGGGGGGCAAGATGAGACACGTTATCGTGGGTAACTCCGCAGCCGCGATCGGGTGTGTTGAGGGCCTGCGTCGTTACGACAAGGACAGCCCCATCACGATCATCTCAGACGAACCCCATCACACGTACTCGCGCCCGATGATCTCCTATCTTCTGGGAGGCCTGGTCGACGAGTCACGTATGGCCTATCGCCCGCGCGACTTCTACGAGAAGCACAAAGTCGAGACACTTCTGGGGGTCGAGGTCACGCGGGTCAGCCCTCGAGAGCGGGTCATCTTCCTCGCTGGCGGGGGTTCGATGGCCTACGATCGCCTGCTGATCGCGACGGGCGGAAAGCCGTTCGTGCCCCCTGTTCCGGGCGCCAACCTGAAGGGGGTCTTCACCTTTGTGAAATGGGATGAGGCCCGGCAGATCGCGCGCTACATTGACGAGCATCAGGCCAAATCGGCGCTGGTCATCGGTGCCGGCCTCATTGGCCTCAAGACGATCGAGGCGCTCCTGGCGCGCGGCATCAAGGTCACCGTGGTCGAGCTGGCAGATCGCATCCTCAGCACTATCTTCGATCCCACGGCCGCGCGCCTGGCCGAGATCATCTTAAGGCGCGAGGGTGTGGAGCTCCGCACGAAGACCACGGTTGGCGAGATCATCGGGCGCGGTGGCAGGGTGGATCACGCCGTTCTGCGCGATGGCGAGCGCGTGAACTGCGACATGGTCGTGTTTGCCATTGGCGTCCGCCCCAATACAGGCCTGGTGCCGACTGACTCAGGCATCCAGATCGAGCGCGGCATCCGCGTGGATGCGCATATGCGCACGACCGCTCCCGGCGTTTACGCCGCGGGTGACTGCGTAGAGGCCTACGACATGCTCGCCGATTCCTATCACCAACTCGCCATTTGGCCGTTGGCTTACCGCCAGGGCAACATCGCTGGGACGAATATGGCCGGCGTCGAGCGCGCCTACGAAGGTGGCTTCCCGATGAACTCAATCAGCGTGTGCGACGTGCCCACGATCTCGGTGGGGCTGGTCGAGCCGCCGGACGACGGCGACCCCGCTCGCTACGAGGTGCTCGACGATTACGACCGCGAGACGCTGACTTATAAGAAGCTGATCCTGCGTGGGCATCGCCTGGTCGGTGCGCTGTTCTTCAATGACATCGATCGCGCGGGCATCTACACCGGGCTCATCCGCGACCAAGCCGACATCACCCAGTTCAAAGACCATCTGCTCTCGGGGAGCTTCGGCCTGATCTCGCTGCCGAAGGACTACCGCAAGCACCTGGTGACCGGCAGCGGGATCGAAGTGTAGCCGGCAGCTCTGAGCTCACAGTCACCAAGGAGGACGCAATGCTCACGCGTATGAGCTCGCTTGAGAATCCATATGGCGATGATAAGGTCTACGACGCCTGTGGTGTGTTCGGGATGATGGACGTCACCGGGGATCGCTTCGGGGGGCAGGACGTTGTTACCGGGCTGGTGAACATGACCGAGCGGGGCAACGGGTTGGGGTCGGGCTATGCGGTCTATGGCTGCTATCCCGAACACGCAGACTGCTACGCCTTCCACGTCATGTACACGGACGTGGAGAGCCGCCCGCAGGTCGAGACGCGCCTGAAAGGCGACTTCGTGATGGTGCACGCCGAAGAGGTCCCCCACAATCCCACGCCCGAGTTGCACGATGCGCCCGTCATCTGGCGTTACTTCCTGCAGGTCGACGCGGCGCATCCGCTCGTGTCGCTTCTGGGTGAGCTGGAGTACGTCGTGTCGCGCGTGATGGAGATCAACACCTCCGGTATCGGCGCGTACATCTACAGCTCAGGCAAGAACATGGGGTCGTTCAAGGGGGTGGGGTTCCCGCAGCAGATTGCGGACTACTTCGGCGTGGCGGAGTACGAGGGCTACATTTGGACGGCGCATAACCGCTTTCCGACCAATACGCCCGGCTGGTGGGGAGGTGCGCATCCCTTCGGGCTGCTCGACTGGACGGTCGTTCACAATGGCGAGATCTCTTCGTATGGCGCGAACCGCCGCTTCCTGGAGATGCAGGGCTACCACTGCACGATGACGACCGACACCGAAGTGATGGCCTATGCCGCCGACTACTTGATGCGGCGCCATAGCCTGCCGGTGGAGGTGGCGGTGAAAGTCCTTGCTGCGCCGTTGTGGGACGACATCGAACGCATGCCACCCGACGAGCGGGCGCTCTATCGCGCCTTGCGGCAAGTCTACGGCGGTCTGCTGATGACCGGACCCTTCACGATCATCCTTGCCCGGCACGGCGAGATGATCGGCCTGACCGATCGCCTGCGACTGCGCCCCATCATCGCGGCATCCAAGGGCAGCCGGCTCTACGTTAGCTCCGAAGAGGCCGCAGTCCGGCTCGTCAGTCCCGAGCTGGACCGGTTGTGGAGCCCGGTGGGCGGTGAGCCCGTCATCGGGCGATTGGGCGTGCCGTTGCGGCTGCCTGCAGCCCCGGTCGTGCGGCAACGGGCACCCGTTGCCATCGCGTAGGGGTCTCGCCGAAGAGGGGTTATCCAGATGATGAACGCACAGCCAACAACGACAGCAACGACGCTCCAGATCGATGCCGCCGGATTGCACTACCGGCAGTTGAACGCCCAGTTGCGCGAAGCCGTGAACGGGCAGGGTATCGAGCACATCGCGATCACGAACGTGTACGGGCAGCGATACATCGGCACCGACCTCCACCGCACGGTCGAGATCCATATTCACGGCACACCGGGGAACGATCTGGCTTCGTTTATGGATGGGCCACGGATCATCGTCCACGGCAACGCGCAGGATGCCTGTGGTAACACGATGAACGACGGCGAAGTCATCATTCATGGTCGCGCCGGCGACGTTACGGGTCACTCGATGCGCGGCGGCACGATCTGGGTGCGCGACGATGTCGGCTATCGCGTGGGTATCCATATGAAGGCATACCAGGACCGGCGTCCAACCATCGTCATCGGCGGCACTGCCCAGCACTTCCTCGGCGAGTACATGGCTGGAGGGGTCCTGTTGGTCCTGGGGCTGACGCTGGGTCCCGGCGAGCGGCATGCTGCTAGCTTTATCGGCACGGGGATGCACGGCGGCGTGATCTATGTGCGCGGCGAGCTGGTCGATCACCAACTGGGGAAGGGCGTGGGCCAGATGGCGCTGGATGAGGAGGATGAGCGCTTGGTGGCGGCGTTGGTCACAGGGTACGCGGCACGCTTCGGATATGATGCGGCGGAGGTCCTCGACGGCCCGTTCTTCAAGCTCATGCCGCTCTCGCTGCGCCCGTACGGGCGGCTCTACGCGTACTGAGAGTGCTTGGTGGTCACCGGTGGTCGTGCTATGGGCGCGCGCCGTTCTGCTTACTGGCGCTTCAGCGCGATCCGGATACACTGAGAAGGCAAAACGGGAAACGTGCACGAACAGCGGCAGCTCTCTGCTCGGGGCGCCGTTATCGGCTGGCTGGGGCCGTTGGCTGTCAGGGCCCCAGGGCCTGTGGGAGCGTCTATGTGGACGTAGATGGATTTCTGACCTCGCAGATCGGATACGATCTTGGCGACCCCAAGCGCGCGATTTTTCGCAGCGGTCGGGCCGACTATTTGCCCGACGGCGTAACCTTCGAGGTGCTTTCGGTCGCCACGGGCGAAGTGCCAGAGCAAACTGTACTGGCGGGCACCGTCGCCTATTGGGGCGCTGTCTGGAACGCGCACTGGTGGGTGATCGACTTCACGGCGCTTGACGAGCCGGGCACGTACGTGATCGTGGTGCGTGCGCCAGCAGCTGAAGGACAGCCCGCGGTCGTGCTCCACCGCAGCGAGACGGTCGAGATTGGGGAGAACCTCCTCTGGAAGGCAACGGTCGAGCCCATCGCGCTCGACCAGATGGAGGAGCGTGCCCGCCAGGCTCGCAATGGCCTGGGCTGGAAGGACTGCGGCGCCGAGTGGCGCGAGGCCAACAGTCACGCCAGTGCCCTGATCGGCTTGTGTGAGGTGCTCTCTGTCGGCTACCAATGGCTCACACTCGAGCAGGTCGATCGTCTGCGGCAGCAGATCATCCACGGGTGTGACTACCTGGCGCTGCTTCAGGATGCCGGTGAGCGGACCGGTGCGCCCGACGGCGCTGTGGTCCACGAGATCCCCAACCACATGATCGTGATCCCCGGTGACACCGCGCAAGCCGTTGTAGCGCTGGCGTATGCCGGGCGTCTGCTGGCCGATACCCATCCCGAGAAGAGCACCGACTACCTCGCGCGCGCGATCCGCGCGATGGACTACTTGATCCTGGAGGCCGAGCCGTACAGGGGCGGCAACTTCTCCGCAATGAATCACGGCGCGCCCGCGGGCTTCCGTATCCCCGACGAGTTCATGACGCGCGACTTGGCGATGATGCTCTGGGGTTGCGTCGAGCTCTTCGCTGCGGGACAGACGACCTACAAGCGTCACGCAGCCCACCTTGCCCGCGAGGTGATGGCGCGCCAGGTACCCGAGTCCTGTGCCGAGGATGGCCTGTATGGCCATTTCTATACATTCGCCTCGGCCGACTTCACCGAGAAAGCCAACTGCCACCATCATGTCGGTCACGACACCGGGACTACCTTCCCGCACTATATCGTGCCGCTGCTCGAGATGGCAAGCCGCTGGCCTGACCATCCGGATGCGCCGCTGTGGCGGGCGTGCGTCAAGCGCTTTGCCGATGGATACCTGATCCCCGCGTGCAGCCGCAATCCGTTCTACCTGCTGCCCGAGGGCGTTTTCCCCGGGGAGGGACTGCTGAGCTTCTGTGGTCCCTGGCACGGAATCAACACGACCTATGGCTATGCCGCGGCGCTGGCGGCAGCGTGCGAGGGCGTGAGCCACGATCCCCGGCTCAGGCAGATCGTGGTCGGCAATCTTCAGTGGATCTGTGGCCTCCATGCCGGCATCACGGCGCAGAGCTTCGCGGGGTGTGTGCTCTAGCG
>Ga0123333_10001085_pt1 | contig 28731 bp, 16 predicted proteins | sample BioC12SIPDNA_3_FD_89957 | JGI IMG/M metagenome (GOLD analysis project Ga0123333, IMG submission 89957) | Anaerobic biogas reactor microbial communites from Washington, USA - Biogas_R2_B C12 SIP DNA | ecosystem: Engineered > Bioreactor > Anaerobic > Unclassified | place: Washington, USA... | reverse complement strand
TTGGACTCAGCATCATGCGGGCTCGCGCCGCCCGTATCGGCGGTCGCGTCGACATCCATTCGGCACCCGGCTCGGGCACGCTGGTCGTCCTTCGCTGGCCCGCTGCCCACGCACTCGAGAAAGTAGACAGTTAGGGAGTACCGATGCCAACCGGAAGCGCTCCGTGCGCCACCGGGCGGCCATTGTATGGAGGCACAGCGTTATGACGAAGATCCGTGTCCTGCTTGCAGACGACCACCAGCTCTTCCGCGAGGGATTGGCCAACATCCTCAACGCCCAGCCTGACTTCGAAGTGGTGGGCGAGGCCGACGACGGCCTCGAGGTCTTCGTAAAAGCCCGCGAGCTCGAGCCCGACCTGATCCTGATGGACGTGGGTATGCCGGGCTGCGACGGCGTCGAGGCCACCCAGCACATCAAGGGCGCCATGCCCTCGATCATCATCGTGATGCTCACCGTGCGCGACGAGGACGAGAAGCTCTTCCAGGCCATTCAGAATGGCGCGCAGGGCTACCTCCTGAAGAATATCCGCTCGTGGGACCTCGTGTCGATGCTGCGGGGCGCCGTGCGGGGCGAGGCAGCCATCACGCCGGTGCTAGGTGGGCGCATGCTCGAGGAGTTCCGCCGCCTGAGCCATCAGGTGCCGCACGGCCCCAGCGGCGACACAATCGCCCTCACCGCGCGCGAGCAGGAGGTGCTCAGCTTGGCCGCTGAGCACGCCAGCGACCAGGAGATTGCCGATCGGTTGAGCATCAGCATCCACACGGTCAAGACCCATATGCGCAACATCCTTGCCAAGCTCCAGATGGGCCACCGCCACGAGGCCGCACTCTACGCCATGCGCGAGGGCCTGATCCCCCGGCGCGGCAACCTGCCCCACGGCGCCGCCCGTGGTTCTGGGTAGCCCTCATACCGCCCGCGACTTAGTTCTTTAACCTATACGAGCTAGATCTTCTAACCAAAAGAGCGATCCACAAGATCGCTCTTTTTTCATACCTTAGCCGGCTCACGAGCGATTGAGAAGCACCACCCTCCTGTGATACAGTATGAGCGTGATCCAAGAGGCGTGATCCTGCTCCGTGCCGTTCTCAATGCGTCCCCTGGGGAGAGGACCGTTGGCGGCAAAGCGGGGCCGGATCGGTGGCAAGCCTCGAGACACGCTGAGTGGCCCGATGGGCCGTTCCTCAACCGTACCAGGAGGACACCATGAAGGTAACGCGCATTGTCGTTGGTCCTCGTGTGACGCCTATGCTGGACCCCTGAGAGCGGGCCCCCACATGGACGGTCAGCACTTGGTTTTGCTGTTCGGCGAGTCTCTGCTCCTCGACAGCGTGGAGGCCAGCCTCGCAGGGTGCGAGGCGGTCAGCGTGATGCGGCTCCGGACTGCGGCGCCTGAGGTCGCGGCACGGCTCTACTCCCTCAACCCCGATCTGATCATCTTCGATCTGGACGGCGACAACTTCCGCAGCCTCATCCCCTTCCTCAGAATGGAGTCCGGCGCGCCCCTGCTCGGGCTCGACATAAACTGCAACCAGGTCGTTACGCTGGTCCCACAGCGGCACACCGTCCTCAATCTGGAGGACCTCTGCCAAGTCATCGCTGGTCAAATCATCGCTGGCCAGATCGACCTGGCCGATCCCTTGGGGCAACTGACATTGAACGATCTCACCGTCACACAACAAGGCAGCTACCGGTAGTGCAACCGAGGCATCCCGCCATTTTCGCGTTCGTATCAAGGAGGAAAAGCTCATGCGAAGCAAACTGAAGCTGATGGTGATCCTGGTGGTGCTCGGCGGGCTGCTGCTCGCCGGCGCCGTCGCGGCCGATGACGGCATCATGTTTCGCCGCAACGTCTCCCACACGCCCGATCAGGAGACCGAGCGCGCGAACATCAACCACATGGCGTTCTACGTGCCCGCGCAGTCTTCGGACGGGACGGTTGGCGTCCCTATTGAGTATTACAACGCCGCGGACGAGTTGGTCGACACCCGCGACTACGCCAAACCCCTGGTCTCGGTCTACATCGACGCCCTGCCCGAGGAGCACGAGGAGGAAGAGGGCATCTACAGCATCCTGAGCGGCGGGGCCGGCTTCGGGGCGCACGACGCCTACGCCGCCCTCTCGCTGGATGACGGCGCGACCTGGAAGCGCACCAACCTCTCGCTCTCGGCCGATCTGTCATCGTTCAACCTGGCCAACGGCTTGGCATTCCCGGGCGACGCGCACAACATGACCTTCGCCATAGCCGGCGACAAGGTCCTCGTCGGCTGGATCAGCCGCTACTGCGACGGCGGCTCACCCATGTACACCTTCACCGATGAGGACGTCCTCGCGCTGCAAGACGCCTTCGGCCTGCCCGACCTCTACGTCAGAGACATCTGGGGCGTCGCCGGCAGCCAGGGCTCAACGGACTACACCCTGCAGGGGTTCCCCGAGGTTGGCGAGATCCCTTACTCCTGCGTCTGGTCCGCCCGCGGGCAGCTCCTGCCTGTCGAGCTGGATGATGCTGGCACAATGGGCTATGACATCGTCTGGACCAAGGCCGAGCGCCTGACCTCCGGTCGCCGCGACGCCAACCGCCTGGAGATGAACGGCGACAGCGCCGCCGGCTTCATGATGGTCTGGCAGGAGGACCCCGAGGGGCTCCGCCCCGGTCAGGGCCTCGGCCCCGGCGAGGGCTGGTCCGGCGCGGTCGTCAACCAGCAGACCGACCTGTGGTACTCGTTCGTCTCCATGGAGAACTTCGTCATGGTGATGAGCGATGACACGGATGACGCGACCGCGGTCGACATCGCCGAGTATATCGGCGAGACAATGCCCAAGGTCGCCGTGCCCATGGCGATGCCGATCCGCCTGACCGACAACAAGATGTGCAAGGAAATCGGCAGCGACCCCTACTGCTACGTGGACTTCAACACCGACGAGGTCGACGGCGTGGTCAATCCCTACGCGAACACGGTCCTGCCGGATGTGGATTGGGATAACCCGGACACTGTCAAGACGGCGATCACGCAGTCGGGAGACTCCACCCTCTGCGCGACGACGGTCTCCTGGACCAACCCCGGCGGCACGACGCTGGACCTCTGCCAGACCGAGGACTTGCGTGTCCTGCAGGGCCGTGTCGGCGCCTCGCGCCCGCGCGTCAACGTCCAGCCCTATAACAGCCTCTTCGTCGTGGACGACACGGACGACACCACGTGGTACGACAGCGCCATCGTCATCATGGGCGCCGAGGAGTCCAAGGCCCTGGGCGAGGGCTCCTCAGAAGAGGACGTCGAGCCTGAGGACATCGGCAAGAACATGTGGTACTACTCCTTCGACCTGCTCAACCCCGTCTTCGTGCAGCAGGGCGGCATGCTCAACCAACCGGCCAAGGACCCGACGACCGGCGAGTTCTTCGAGCTGCTGGAGGATGACTTCGAGAACGACTTCTACGAGACCGAGATCGCCCGCCGCTTCTCCCATATGTCGCAGCCGATCCACCAGTTCGGCGCGACCGGCATCTCCTCGGTCCTGATCGTCAAGCAGGGCATCCTCAACCAGGGTGGCCCGGCCGACATCTTCCTGCGCCTGACCAAAGCAGACACCGACATGTTCTTCGATTGCGACGCCAACAACGACGGCGTGGCTGAGGAGCAGTGTCTGCCCGAGGGCTACAACCCCTACGCCTACGAGAACCTCCTCTGCGAGAACCTCGATGGGACGAGTGGTTGGGTCTACCTGCCGGACGATGAGGCCGAGACTCGCGACGGCGAGGTCGGCGCCAATCCCCGCTACATCCAGGGCCTCTGCATCAGCGATATGATCAACGTCTCGGGCACGAGCATCGTCGCCTGTGACGGCACCGCGGGTGACTGCGCAGATGCCTTCCCGTGGGACGGCGTCGTGGACGGCACCTTCCCCAAGGTGACCGAATGGCTGCAGACTGGACCTGACTACGGCGAGGCGCTCACTGAGGACAACATCGGCAACCTTCGCGATCAGTCCTGGGAGAACCCCTACGATGTCGCCAAGGGCCACCGCGGCTTCATCGACGGCGATCTCATCATGATGATGTACGCCTGGTCGCCCAACTGGCAGGCCAACGCCGTCGGCAACGACCACTACAACCTCTACGCCCGCCGCTCGTTCGACGGAGGCACGACGTGGACGACCTTGCCCCAGGAGTACCTGGATAGCCTGACCCTTCCCGAAGGCGCCACCGCCGTGGCCGACGGCACGAACACCTGCGAGAACTATAGGAACGGCACCACCGTCACCACCGTCTGCACCGATTACGCCGCTGGCGACTTCGAGCAGGCGCGCAACCTCTCGCAGCTCATCGGCAACAAAGTCACCATCCTCGACCCGCGTTACACGCCGACCGGCGGCCTCAAGATGCTGCCCATCACCGACCTGAAGGAGATCGGCTTCACCGGCTACGACGATGACATCCGCGATCCCTCCAAGTACTTCATCGTCTACGAGACGGGTGATAACACCACCGTGGCCGAGGGCGAGGCCACGCCGCTGGACCTCTTCTACAGCCGCGCCACCGACTTCGGCGATGACTACTTCGTGGTCGAGTATGCCAACGACGGCACGGGCGAGGTCACCGAGGGGTTCGACTGGCTGGAGCACGACCGCGAAGACCTCTCCGGCGAGGCAGCCAACACCTGCAACAACGGCGGCACCTACTACTACGTCATCTGGAACCAGTGGCAGGAGGACGAGTTCGAGAACGTCTCCAACAGCGACGCGATCTTCCGGCGGGTCATGTTCGTGCCCGACGGTTTCGCAGGGACAGCGATTGCCTCGATCCTCTACGTCAACCAGACCGTTATCAGCATCGCCGAAGACGAGACCCTTGTCATGGTCGGCTCGGCGCGCGACTCCGGTGCCAACGCCGGGATCGTGGCGTACCAGTGGCTGCTCAAACCCCTGGACTCCACGATCGACCCGGTGGTCGTGAGCACCCAGCAGAAGCTCGAGATCAGCGCCACGGATCTGGTCAACCAGCCCGGATGGGCGCCGCGTCAGGGTCAGCCCGGATGGGCCGAGTTCACCTTCCGCGCCAAGGACAAGGATGGCAACTGGTCGCCCGGCGTCACCGTACAGGTCTGGATCGTTGAGCGATTCTACACGACCTATCTACCCACGGTCTTCCACTAAGGGACCGAACGCACCCAACGGGGGAACCATGGAAACCACCAAGCCATCGACAACACCAAAGGGATGGAAGCGCCTGATCTACACCGAGCGCGCCGCAGAGGACGAGGAGCGCCGCGCGATGCTGCGCGTCGTCAACAGCCTCATCCTGCATCTCCACCCCGTCCGCGTTCCCGCCGGCGCGCTGCGCTTCACCTATACCTGGGGCCTCGGTGGCATCTCCACCCTGCTCTGCCTCATCTTGGGGCTCACCGGCGCGCTGCTGATGTTCCGCTACGAGCCGGACATCGACCGTGCCTACCTCAGCATTCTGGCCCTGGAGACCGAGGTCGCCTTTGGCTCCCTCATCCGCAGTCTGCACCACTGGTCAGCTAACCTGCTGGTGGTCACCAGCTTCCTGCACCTTATCCGCGTCTTCCTTTCCGGCGGCTTCAAGGGCGGACGCCGCTTCAACTGGATCATCGGCCTCATCATCTTTGTCTTCATCCTGGCCTTCAACTTCACCGGCTACCTGCTGCCCTGGGACCAACTGGCCTACTGGGCCATCACCGTAAGCAGCAGCATCATCCGTTACGTGCCCCTCGTCGGCCGCGAGATCGCAACGGCGCTTCTCGGCGGCTTCGAGGTGGGGCAGGCCGCGCTGCGCAACTTCTACGCACTCCACATCGCCGTCTTGCCCGGCGCCACACTGGCGTTGCTCGGCTACCACTTCTGGCGCATCCGCAAGGATGGTGGTATCTCCCAACCCGAACCCGGCTCCGGCGAGCAGCCGGAGCGTGTCACGACCCTGCCCCATCTCGTCCGGCGTGAGCTTGCCGTCGGCGCTGTGGCCGCGATGGCGCTGGTGGCCTTCGCCATGCTCGTACGGGCGCCTCTGGGGGGCGTGGCCGACCCGCTTCGTTCGCCCAATCCTGCCAAGGCTGCCTGGTACTTTGGCGCTCTGCAGGAGCTGCTGCTCCACATGGAGACCGAGGCTTCGCTCGTGTTGCTGGCCATCATCTTCGCCGGCGCGCTGCTCCTGCCGCAGCTCGACCGTCACGACGGGGACATCGGCATCTACTTCCGCTCCCAGCGCGGGCGTCAGGCCGCGCTGCTCGGGCTCGTCATTGGCATCAACCTCACCCCCGCCCTCATTGTCGCCGATGAGGTCTGGATCGACTGGGTCGCCTGGCTGCCCACCTGGCCCACCTTCGTAGCCAACGGCCTGGTGCCGGTCGCCGTGATCCTGACCCTGATGTGCGGCGTCTACCTGTTGGCCCGGGTGTCGCTGAAGGCCCATCATGGTGAGGCGCTTGTCGCCCTCTTCACCTTCGTCGTGACGGCGGTCCTCGTTATGACCGTCGTCTGCGGTCTCTTCCGCGGGGCCAACATGGATCTGGTCCTGCCCGGTATGTAGGAAGGATAGCCATGGGAAAGAAACACCGTCGCTCAAAGACCCCACCACCCCCGGCACGCGCCGAGGGGCTCGCGCCGGCACACCCGCGACCACGCGCCGGTCACGAAGCGCCGGAGCCCGAGCCAACCGAGCCCGAGGCCTGTCACCTCTCGCCCGAGGTGGTCGACGCCAGCCGCCGCAACTTCCTCAAACTCGGGATGGGGGCGCTCGGCGTGCTCGCGGCCCTGGAGGCCGGCGGGGTCAGCCTGCTCTACCTGCGCTCGCACAGCCTCTCCGGCGTCTTTGGCGCCATCGTGACCGCCGGACACATCGAGGACTTCCCGCTGGGCTCGGTCACCGAGTTCCCCGACGCGCGCTTCTTCCTGGTCCGGACACCCGAGGATGGCTTCCTGGCAGTCCACAGCCGCTGCCCACACCTGGGCTGCACTGTGATGTGGGTGCCAGAGAAGAACCAGTTCCTCTGCCCGTGTCACGCCTCCAAATTCGACATCTACGGTGACCACGGCAACCCACCGGTTTCGCGCGCGCTCGACGTCTTCGCCGTCTCGTTCAAAGATAGCTACGTCCAGGTGGATACGACACAGCCAAGCCAGCGCAACACCTATTCGCCCGACCAACTGGCGCGGGTGTGAGGGGTACATCGTGAAGACCTACGAGGTCCTTGGCGTTGTGGCCTTGCTCGCCTTGGTCGCGCTCGTGCCCATCTACGCCCTACGCGAGCCGCATCGGATGGCGCGCGCCGAGGCGCAGCTTGAGGACCAATACGTAGCCGACGCGGTGTCACTCTATCTGGAGGACTGCGCGATCTGCCACGGCCTCAGCGGCGAGGGGCTGGGCACCATGCCCGCGCTCGACAACCCGGCGCTGGCCAGCGCCGACTATCACGTCCTGTTCCGCACGATCGCCTACGCGCCTCACGGCTCGGCCATGGCGGCCTGGCATAGCGCCGAGGGCGGTGTGCTCAACAGCTACCAGGTCGCCGGTCTGGTGGCGCTCATCCAGAGCGGCAACTGGGCCGCCGTCGCGGAAGGGGCGGAGTCGGCCGGCGCGCCCCTGATCCAGGCCATCGAGTCCGCCGAGTTGGCGGCACTGGAGCCTACCGAGAACGAGGATCCGCACGAGTGCCGTGCGTGCCATGAGGAGCCCATTGTCCACGCGGAGCGCTTTGGCCTCAACTGCGCCCGCTGCCACACGCTTGAGGCCTGGAAGCCCGCGCTCCTCTTGCGCCACACCTTCCCGCTGGAACACGGCGGCGAGGGCCAGGTCGCGTGCCAGACCTGCCACCTCACAACGTACGGGGCCTATACCTGTTACGGCTGTCACGACCACAAGCCTGCCGCCATCGAGGCATCGCATATCGAGGCCGGCGCTACCGAGTTCGAAGCCTGTGTCACATGTCATCCAACGGGCGCGCCCGGAGAGGCCGCCGCTCTGCAGGCCGCGGAATACTCGTCGTCGGGGGGCGATGAGATCCGCCTGGACAATTGATGGATCAGCGCTCTGAGGGGACACTGTACGTGCGGGGGGCACTGCAATGCAAGGTCTTAATCGATTCCTGACTTCGTGGTTCTGCCGGATCGGTATGGTCTGCGGCATACTGGTCGGCTCGACGTTCCTCTTCCTGAAATTCACCGGGCGCCTGATGCCAGGCCCGGTTTCGGCGATGGTCCGCCACGGCACCGCCCTGGGCGGCTATGACTCGCACGCCAGCTTCGAGAAGGACTGCCTGCACTGTCACGCGCCGGTCCACTGTCTCAAGGCCGACCGGTGCCAGGCGTGCCATCTGGAGATCGCCCGTCAGCGCATAGAGGGCGAGGGCCTCCACGCCCAGCTGCCCGGCACCGATCGCTGCCAGACCTGTCACCCCGAGCACCGCGGAAAGGACGCCGTCATGACCGAGGTGCCGCTCACCAACATCGACCATGCGACACTCACCGGCTTCAGTCTGGAGCTGCACGCTACCGGCCACGACGGCGCCCCCGTAGCGTGCGAAGATTGCCACAAGGGCGGCCTCTTCAAGGCCGAGGCCGTTGACTGCGTTGCCTGCCACGCCGCCGAGGATGCCCTCGTCGTCTCCGACCACATCAGCCGCTTTGGCGGGGAGTGCCTGCTCTGCCACGACGGCGCCGACCGCATGCTCGCCTTCGACCACCAGACGGTCTTCGCCCTGGACGGCGCGCACGCCGGCGCCGAGTGCGAGGCCTGCCATATCGACCAGGCCTTCGCCGGCATGGCCGGCGAGTGCGAGGCCTGCCACGCCGAGCCCGACTATCATCGCGGGCAGTTTGGCACCGATTGCGCCCGCTGTCACGGAGCAGTGGCCTGGGCCCCGGCTCAACTCACCCAGCACACCTTCAAGATGGATCATGGAGGCGATCCCGACGTACCGTGCCAGACGTGTCACACCGAAAGCTACACGATGCACACCTGCTATGGGTGCCACGAACACACGCCCGAAGAGATGCTGGCGGTTCACGCCGCGGCCGGCGTTACCGAGGCCGCCGCGCCGGCTGCGCACCACGGAGCGGCGTCTGCACCAGCAGAGCTAGCGGCCTGCGCCACCTGTCACCGCACCGGTGCGCCCGAGGAGCTTGCGGCGCTCCGCGGCAGCACCACCAGCAGCCTACTCCTGGCGCCCGGCAGCGCCTCGGCCAATCAGTGAGGTACGATGCACACCGCCAATGAAGCCCAGCGAGTGCCCACCCACTCCAGCTCTGCGTGGACCACAGTCCACGCCCCCTGGCGCGTCGCCCTGCTGCTGGCGCTCGTGGCCGTCCTGGCCTTCGAAGCGCCCGTCGCCGCCCAGGGCAGCGAGGTGCTCATCCAGCAGCTAAGCGTCCAGGTGATGCCCGAGTTCGACGACCCACGGGTCCTCGTCATCGTGCAGGGCCGTGTAGATCCCGGCGCCGCCGGCTTCCCGACCACGCTCGCTGTACGGGTGCCGCGCGGCGCACAGGTCAACCAGATGGCTGAGCTGATGGTCGACACCGGCGCGACGGCGCCACAGCCCTATGACGTCCAGCCAGACCCCGAAGACGACGCATGGACCATCGTCACCTATGCCGTCTCCTCGGCGCACTTCTTCTACGAGTACTACTACTTGCCCTACGCACCGGAGGCCACTGACAAGGCCTTTACGTTCACGTTCCGCAGCCCGGTAGCGGTCAACGACCTCCGCATCGAGGTACAACAACCACTCAAGGCGACTGCCTTCACGCTCGACCCCCTGCCATCCGTCGCGCGGCAAGACGACGCACTGGGGTTCACGTACCACCAGTATGTGCTGGGCGACCTCGCCGCCGGAGAGAACGTCGCCATCGATGTCGCCTACACCAAGATCGATCCCAACCCCTCGGTGGCCCGCGAGCAGATGGCCGGGCTCAGCACGGCGCCGGCGCCCATGCCGCCCACCGCGGCCCAGAGCGAGAGCGTCAGCAGCGCGACTGGGCCGGGTGTGCCCTGGGGCTGGATTGGCCTGGGCGTGGCCGCGATCGCGGCGGCGGGTTACGTAGGCTGGCTGGCCGGCCGGCGGACTCCCGGCGCGCGATCTGCCCCCCAACCTACTCGTCGGCCGGAGCTGCACTCCGCAGAGGCCAGAGCAATCCCGATTCCCCCCAGCGGCGATGACGTCGCCGCCGTCCGGGAAGAACACGAGGAAGCGTCCGCCTCCGCTGGCGTGCGTTTCTGCGTCACCTGCGGCGTGCAGCTCAAAGCCAACGCTCGTTTCTGCCACGTCTGTGGCGCACAGGCCGCCTCATGAGCGCGCGTATGGGCTCGTTCGTCACCACGCGCCGACCCGAAGCGATGGAGGGGCTATGAAGAAAGTCCTGATCGGCATCATACTCGCCAACGTCCTGATCATTATCGTCGCGACGAGCATGCTCTACCTGGCCGCGACGTATCCGTTCGTGCCGGGGCAGCGCCTCTATGGGCTGCAGGATACCGCCGAGCAGCTCCGGCTGCGACTGGCTCCCGGGGAGGAGCGCAAGGCCGACTTCGCGCTGCAGCTCGCCGAGAGACGTCTGGCTGACCTCGCGCACGCCACAGGCGACCGGTTGCCTCCAGCGCTGACTGCCTTTGACAGCGCCTTCTACACAGCACTCACCTATCTGGAGCAAATCGCGGGCAATAGAGATATGGGAGTCCGCCTCCGCAGCTTCCTGGCACAGGCCGACCACGTGCTCGCGGCCATCGAGCGTCTGGGGGTCGGAGAGGCCGAGGATGCGCTCGTGCGCGCGCTGCGGGCGACGATGCTGGCCTTCCGCGAGAGCCCCGATCCGCTGGATAGCCTCGCCAGCGCACGCCCGATTGCCTCGACTCTGACCGAGGCGATGCCGATCCCGTTCATCGGCGAGGCAGTCGACCACAGCTTCTTCCCGCTAACGGGTGCTCACGCCGTGGCCAACTGCGACACCTGCCACGAGCGCGGTCGCTATGCCGACACCGCCACCGAGTGCCAGGACTGTCACGATCTGCCCTTCTCCATGATCTACCCGTACCACTTTGCCGGCGAGTGCGAAACGTGCCATAACACCTTCACCTGGACGCCGTTGGTCTTCGATCACGTGGGCATCATCGAGTGTGAATCATGCCATCTGAAGGACGAGCCATCCGGACACGAAGTCTACACCCACCTGGCGCCCGGCCAGCAGGACAGCTGGACGGCAGCGCTCTCGGAGCTGGCGCGCGCGGTTGCGGGGCGCCTGCCAGGTCAAAGCCTCCTCCGCATCGCCGACGCCGACGCGCCCCTGACGGACGAACTGCTCAGGCGTCCGTGCATGGTATGCCATACCGATACCGAGGACTGGACGAACTACGTCTTCGACCACGAGGGCTTCGACGCGTGCAGCGCCTGCCACCTGGCCACCGACGCGCCCGACGACCACTACGACGGGGAGTGCTCGGGCTGCCACACCACAGAGCGCTGGGACAGCATCACCTTCGACCACACCGGCCTGACCGACTGCAAGAGCTGCCATACACCGAAACACGGCTTCTACCCCGTGCCCTGCACCGACTGCCACACCGCAGACAACTGGTGGGAGGTCACCTTTGCCCACCGTTCCAGCACCGACTGCCTGCACTGTCATACAGACGACAGGCCCGCTGGTCACTACACCGGGCAGTGCTCCAACTGCCACACCACCGGCGACTGGAACGCCAAGCCCACCGATCACGCCGGGCTCACCGACTGCGGCAGCTGCCACTCGGCGCCCGCCGGCCACTACCCCGGATCGTGCGCCACGTGCCACACCACAGAGTCGTGGGCTACCACCAACCTGAGCCACGTCGGGCTGACCGACTGCGCCTCCTGTCACACCTATCCGGGCCACTACCCCGGGCAGTGCTCCAACTGTCACAACACGGTGACGTGGGGCGGCGCCAAGCTCAATCACACGGGCCTCGTCGACTGCAAGTCGTGTCACACGGCGCCGGCCGGCCACTATGCCGGTCAGTGCTCGAACTGCCATACCACGCGCGCCTGGACACCCGCCACGTTCAGCCATACCGGCCTCGTCGACTGCCAGAGCTGTCACCCGGCACCCGATGGCCACTATGACGGGCAATGCTCTGAGTGCCACAACACGGTTCAGTGGGCCACCGTCATCTTCAACCACAGCGACCTGGTCGACTGTGGCGCCTGCCACGCCGCGCCCACGGGCCACTACCCGGGCCAGTGCTCCAGTTGCCACAATACGCTCAACTGGCTCCAGATCACCTTCAGTCACGACGGGCTGACAGACTGCACCGGTTGCCACACGCCCCCCAGCGTCCATTCCACCTCGGCGTGCACCGCCTGCCACAACACCAGCAACTGGTACGAGATCACCACCGACCACAGCGCCTCTGCCGACTGCGCCTCCTGCCACCCGGCGCCGGGCGGACACTGGCCCGGGCAGTGCTCGGACTGCCACAACACCAGCGATTGGTGGCAGGTCACCTTCAACCACACCGGCTACACCACCTGCAACGCTTGCCACCCGCGGCCCAGCGGACACGTTCGCGGCCAGTGCTCACGGTGCCACACCACAGACACCTGGACGGTCCCGGCGACGCCGACACCCCAGCCGACACCCACACCCAGGCTGACCGTCACCCGTACACCACAGCCCACACCGACGTCCACCAACACGCCGGTGCCGCCGACACCCACCAACACCCCGGTGCCACCTACACCCACTAACACCCCGGTGCCCTCCACACCCACCAACACGCCGGTACCGCCTACTCCCACTGACACACCCGTGCCACCCACGCCGACCGATACACCCGTGCCACCCACGCCGACCGACACGCCGGTACCGCCCACACCCACCAACACGCCGGTACCGCCTACGCCGACCGGTACACCCATACCGCCGCCACCTACGCCCACCGATACACCCACGCCCTGACCCCCCGCGTGCCGGCCCCCCGGACACGCTCACGGCGCCGCAGTCGAAAGCTGCGGCGCCGTGGCATATCACCTCTCGCCCACCCCTCTACTGTGGCGTGGGCCTCTGGGCCGCGCAGTCGCCGCAACGCCGCGGCCTGTCGCGAGGCGCTTGACCGATTCCCGTAGTTCCCTACACTCGTGGGATTCGCCTACCTTCCCCATAGGAATGAGGCTGACCCCATCGCGGTACAGCATATGACGGCACGTGGAGGACTAGCGACAGTGAGCGACATAACCCTCGTCACAGGCGCATCCGGCCTGGTTGGAGCGTGCCTGGTACGCGCGCTCCTGGCGCAAGGGCGGGCTGTGCGCGCGCTTGTCCACAGAGACCGCCGGGCGCTTGAGGGGCTCGACGTCGAGCTGTTTCCCGCAGACGTCCGCGACCCTGAGACGCTGGTCCGGGCGATGGCGGGGGTGGACGTGGTCTATCACCTCGCCGGGGCCATCTCGCTCTCCATCGATGCCGGCCCGGCCTTGCGAGCGGTCAACGTACTGGGGACCCGCAATGTCGTGGGTGCATGCCTGGAAAGCGGCGTGCGGCGGCTGGTGCACTTCAGTTCGGTCGACGCGCTGCGCCAGGAACCGCTCGACCGGCCCCTGGATGAAGACCGCCCGCTGGTCGACGAGGGCCTCTCCGCCGCGGATCTGGAGGCGCTCGCGCCCTACGATCTCTCCAAAGCACTGGGCGAACGTGAGGTATGCGCCGGCATCGCCCGCGGCCTCGATGCGGTGATTGTGAGCCCCACGGCGATGCTCGGACCGTACGATTTCAAGCCCAGCTTCGTGGGTCAGGCACTCATCCAGTTGGCATCCGGCCGGATCCCGGCCCTCGTAACCGGCGGGTTCGACTGGGTCGATGTGCGCGATGTGGTCTCAGGCGTGCTGCGCGCCGAAGAGGTGGCGCCGCCGGGATCGCGCTATCTGCTGAGCGGACACTGGCACTCGGTCCGCGAGGTGGCGGAGCTGGTGGCCACCGTCACCGGCAGGCCCGCGCCATTGGTGACTGTCCCGCTGGAGCTGGCCGACGCCTTCGCGCCGCTCATGCCGCTGCTGGCACACTTCGACAACAAGCTCCCGCTCTACACCGGCTTCACCCTGGGCGTGTTGCGCCACAACCGCCAGGTCAGTCACGCCCGGGCCGCACGCGAGCTGGGATACGCGCCTCGCCCGCTCGCTGAGTCGGTGCGCGACACGCTCGCGTGGTTCGATGAGCGCGGCTATCTGGCCAGGGGGCGCCGATGATCGAACGCGCGTTGAGTCTCATCATGGTGCTTGCCGGGATGGCGGCAGCCGTGGGCGCCTTCACCGCGCTCCTTCACATCAGCGCCCCCTATGGACGGCACTTGCGCCGTGGTTGGGGGCCGCTGATCCGGAATCTCCACGGCTGGGTGATTATGGAGGCGCCTGCGGCGCTTCTGTTCGCCGCTCTGTTCGCCATAGGGGGCGCCCCCAGAACGCTGCCCATCTGGCTCTTCCTGACTCTGTGGGAGTTGCACTACGTCCACCGCGCCTTCATCTACCCGCTGACCATACGCGACGGGCGCAAGAAGATGCCGATCGCAGTGGTGCTGTTGGGATTCGGCTTCAACGTGGGCAACGCCTATGTCAACGGGCGCTACCTCTTCAGCCTCTCTGGTGGCTACCCGCAGGGCTGGGTGCGCGACCCGCGGTTCGTGATTGGCCTGGTCCTGTTCGTGGCCGGCTACATCGCCAACCGCTGGTCAGACCTGATCCTGCGCGGGCTTCGCCAGCCCGGCGAGACCGGCTATCGGATCCCCTACGGCGGGCTCTTTCGCTGGGTCTCGTGCCCCAACTACCTTGGTGAGATCGTTGAGTGGTTCGGCTGGGCGCTCGCCACCTGGTCGCTGCCGGGCCTCGCCTTTGCTGTGTGGACCTTTGCCAACCTTGCCCCACGGGCCCGTGCGCACCACGCCTGGTACCACGCCAACTTCCCGAGCTACCCGTCCGAACGCAAAGCCCTCATCCCGGGGATTTGGTAGGATACCCGACAGGCGCCGCCTCCGCCAGGCCGCGGACATCCTGTCCAGCGGCATCAAGCTGAAGCTACGCAAACATCCCCGCGGCCGTTCCGGCCGGTCTCAGCCCCACAGCGTGGGAGCCCGAGCCGGAGCGGAGCAGAGCGACGCGGTTGGCGGAGTCCCGGGTTCATGAGAAGACACGGCCGCAACGGAGCGGAGCAGAGCGGCACGGTTGGCGGAGTCCCGGGTTCATGGGAAGACGCGGCCGCAGCAGAGCGGAGCGGAGCAGAGCGGCGCGGTCCTCCGCCGTTTCGGTTGCGCCTCTCGCCCGTGCACATGCCTCTCCCTCCAAGCCGAAGGCGGGCGCTACCCGTTCCCGGGCGCGCCCGCCCCCACCATCCCTCCCTGGCGGCCGTGCAGGCCGCACCGCTCTGCGCTACTCGTAATCCAGATCGGCCTGATAGTCCAGCCCGCCCGGATCCATGTAGCTCAGATCCACGTACGCCCCGAGCGTGTAGCACCAGTCGTCACCCCACCACCGGCTCTCCCAGCGGCGCCACGTGTGTGGCTCGCACCACCCTACACCCATCGCGACCCAGAAAGCGCCGCCGAAGACGTCGCACGCCGCGCTCTCACAGGTTCGTCCGAACTGCGTCCCACCTTGGTCGAGCCGTGCGTAGCCAAGGTCCACCTGCCCCCGCCCGCTGATGACGCACAGCACCGTCGCGTGGACCGCGCCCGAGAGCGTGCCCCCACCGATATCGTCGCTCCAGTAGTACCAGAACCGCAACTCGCCCGCCGCGCTCGCCTTCAGCAGACACGAAGTGCCCTCCACGATCGGGAAGTCGCCGTTCAAGTAGAGGTAGATGCCGGTATAGGTGTTCTCGTTGCCCAGCGAATCGAGCAGCTCGCCATACCCCGCGCGGCGCAGGACCTCACTCTGCTTGTAGATACTCCCAAAGAGCACCCCGCCGCCTACCCGGTAGTCGAAGTAGTATCCCTCACCCCGCACGCCGAGGTACGACACCGGCTCGCCGTTGAACGGCCCCGAGCCAAACTCGCCTGCCAGGTCCAGGCCCGACACGCCTGCCAGCCCGATCGTGTCGAGGTCAACTGCCGCCTCCACCCGCCAGGCGCCGCCGTCGGGGATCGCCATGCCGAAGAACTCGCCGTCGACCCCATAGTCGCCGATCAAGTTCAGATACGGCTCGCCGTAGAAGAGGATCTCACCATCGCGGTTCATTTCCACCGAGAGCCAGTCCATCCGCACAAAGACGTCCAGTTCCGTGATCCACAGGTCGGCGTAGTAGGCGTCGTAGCCCATCTGCGTGCCCCCTTCCAGGGCCGAGAGCTGCAGACCCAGCCCATCGCGGTGGAAGACGGCAGCGAGCGCGCCGTTGTTCATGTAAGCCTTCGAGGGAAGCAGCGCAGCGCCGGGCTCGAGCCCGCACACGCCATAGGCCTCGCGCCCGCCCAGATCGCGCAGGATCGGCAACACCACATCATAGGCCTTCTCGAAGTCCCTGGGGCTGGTACACGCGGCGCCTGACCAGGTGGCGCACCAGGAATCCCACGTGTCGCGCGCCAGGTCCACCGCATCATCCTCGCTGCCGGGCTTCTCTGCGTACCCGAACTTCGCTGCCCAGGCACGCACATCGGCCTCCACATCCTCCCAGTGGTCGAACGGGACAATGCCCCCCGTCCACGTGGGCCGGTTCATCGCCAGCGCCCTGAACGCTGCCTGGCTCGCCGGGTAGCCCAGGAAGATGCCCAGCTTGTCCCGGTATCCCGAGCTGGCCTGCCACTGGATCGAGATGACTGCCGCTGCGTCAGTGCGGAAGATCTGCTCGTCGGGGAAGATCGTAGCCTCACCATAGAGCCCTACGAGCACGCCGCCTTGCGTGTTGCCCAGGAACTTCACCGGCAGGTCGACGTCCAGCACATCGTTGACCAGCGGCCAGATCCACGGCAGCTCAACCGCCTTCACCACCAGTTGCGTCGTCTCCGAGACCAGCGTGTTGACCGCCACCGGGAACATGCCCAGCAGCGCATCGATATCCAGGCCGGTGACCGCGGCGCCGCTTGCAGGCGCGGCGGCGCGCACCTCGCCGAAGTAGTCCACCGCCACGTTCCCATCCACCACCACAAAGCCACAGCCGGTCTTGCCGCCTGCAGCGCACGCCGCCAGCGATGCGGGCGTCAGCGCCCCGTTCGCGTCGAGTAGCTTCTCCGGCAGATCAGTGAGGTTGTCGCCCACATCGATGCCGAGCGTGTCGGGCAGCGCGGCGGGGCCAAGCGGCGTGCTGTGATAGCGGCTCAGCCGCAGGCCCGAGAGCGTGGTGTAGAAGCCGCTCACCCGGAACTCCAGCGCCGGCGGCGGCGCCAACCGCACCATACCGACGTCGCCGTCGGGGAGCCACTCACTGGCCAGCGCCAGCGTCACCGTGACCGTCCCGGGCGCCGCGCTCTGCGACCCCAGGCCCGTGATCGCCGCGCGGCTGTTGGTCAGTGCCAGCACCGCCGCCTGCTCACCCAGTGCGCCCCCGTAGTCGGTGCCCACCGGGCTATACTGCCAGGTGCGAGGTGTCTGAGCGAAGTTCCAGTACTTGTGCACCAACGTGGTCGGCTCGCGGAACCCGCCGTTGACCGGCCAGTTGGTGCTCGGGTTCACCTGCCACACGTCGAGCCGCATCACCGCATCGGTCGGATAGGGCAGGGTCAGATCGGTCTCGTAGGCCAGCGGCGGCGACACCGTGCCGTTGTCGATGACCAGAAGCTCGATACGCTGGACCTCCTCCGTGTAGCCGTAGCCGTTCTCCCGTGGCCCGCCCCCACCCATGATCAGGTGGCCACTCACGCCCCCGCGGCGGACGTAGAGGTCCATCGCCGACTCGGTGAACTCCGGCGGCGTGTAGAAGCTGTAGCTCACCACCGCACGGTCCTGGTTGAGGTTGATGCCGGGGTCGAGCCTCCCCCCGGTGGGCGCGTGATCCAGCTGCCGCCAGGCGTTCTCCGCAGGCAATGGCGCGTTCGTCGTGCCGCTCCAGCCCGGCGCGGCCGCGGCGATGAAGAGCGTTGCCTCGCGCTCGCCCACCTCGAACGACGGCCACCCCACAGACTGGTCGAGCTGCACCGTCGCCGTAACCAACCCGTCCGCGCCAATCGCCAGGGCCCCGGCGGGCACCGACGGCGTCATCGCCAGCGTCCGCTCCCGCAGCGTGCCGAACGTCCACTCGCACAGCGCGTAGTCCGGCTCGGGCATCCCCTGGCAATCCGTGCCCAAGGTCGCGAGGTCGATGTTCGTCCCGCGGTCGTAGTAGGTCAGCCGTGCCGTCGCGTCGCTCAGGGTCCCCTCCTCGATCCGGCTGTCGACGATGGTAACGCGTGCGCCCTCCTCGGCAGACACCTCGATGCCGGCGGGCAGGCTCGTCACATACGCCAGCTGGGCGTCCGTCTCAAAGCTGCCGCGCAGCCCCGATGGCGTGATCCCGGCGTTGAGCGACCGGTAGGTTGCCCGCAAGAAGCCTAGGTTGTTGTCCGGCACGCCGCCCGGGGGTACGTAAGCCAGACGGTCTGCCGTGGTCACCTCCATGCCGAAGGTGATCTCACCCGCGGCGATGTTGGTCTCCGCACACTGCAGCCGCCACGGCAGATTCTCGTCCACGATCGCCGTGCTGGCCGACAGGCCGAGTGCGCTGAAGGTCATCCCCGTGGTCGCGTTCTCGAAGACTCCGTAGACGCGGCTGGCGTTCCCCGTAGGCGTCGTTACCTTCAGGTTCGCCGGCAGCGTGATGGTCACTTCGGCGCTGGCCGACACCGGCGTGAACTCGATTCGCCCGAAGCGACGCGCAAAGAGGCTATCCGTTGCCGCGGCATCGTAGTTCAACGCGCCCACGATGCGGTTGTTGTTGTGGGTACCGGCGATCGATACGCCGATATCGTAGAACCGGATCGCCCAACCCTGCACGCCGTTCGTTAGGTTGCCATCGCCGTAGGCGTGGGTTCTATCGAAGCCGGCCATCGCCGCAGGACAATCGGGATCCCCGCCGGAGAGCCAGTAGCGGACGCCCGTGATCGTCCATCCATTGGCGAGGGCGATGGTGCTGGGCATCCCCAGATCGCTCGCGCGCGTGGGCGTGTAGCTGCACGTCCTCTCCACCCCCGGCACCGGCGTGATGCCGCTGCTCAGCGCGGCAGTCCGGGGCGTCGCGTACAGGGGCGACAGTGTCGTCGGCCCCCAGTAACCAAGCACCTCGTACGTGGTCGGGCTGAAGAGCAACACGGCGTACTCATAGGTCTGGTCCGGGCTGGGGTCGGAGCGATCCTCGATCGTGTGCGGCTGCACGCGGCGCACCTCGGTCACCTGTAGCCAGGCGCCGCCCGGGATACGGCGGAAGAGCGCCAGCGGCGGCGAGACTTCGTCCACCGTCACGATCCCGATCTGCACGTACGGGGGCTCGGACTGGCTCACGATCCACTGCGGGTTGTGCAGGCCGCCCAGGTCGGTCATCTGCCGGTCTGTATCGATGAAGTTGTTGGTGACGCGCTCCCAACTCGTCGTCGCGGCGCCAGTGCCCCCCGAGCCCGTCGTCGAGCCATCGATCTCCATCCACGCCCCGGAGGGCGCCGTGCCGCTGGCGGTCCCGTCGAGCACCTGGGTGATCACCGCTGGGCCGCCATCGCCAGGCAACGTCACTGTGATCACCGTCGGCGGTCCATCGTCGGGCCCGGCTGGATCGCCCCCTTCGATCTCCCACTGGTAGATGCCACCGTCGATCTCTGTGAGCGTCGTCGTGATGGGCGGCGGCGGCGGGTCGATCGGCCCACCTTCCAGGCGCGCGCAGTAAGGCTGCGCCGCGCTCACGTTGCCGTGCCCATCGACGGCCTCCAGGCGGTAATAGACGTCCGTCCCATAGGGCGGCACGTACTCGTCGGAGATGACGGCTATGCCACCGGTCACCGTCACGCGCTTGACCAGATGCCACGGCCCGCCCGCTGCAAACCCACGGTAGACCGCGACCTGGCGCACCTCGGCACCCAGCCCTGTCAGCACCAAGGGCAGCGCGTTGGCCGAGCAGTCACTCGCGTTGTACGGGATCGCGGGAAAGGCCGGGTCGGTGCGCGTGTAGAGCGCCCCCTTCACCGCCTGCCCCGGCGCCGACCAGTTGCCCGCGTTGTCACGCACCTGCACGCGGTACCAGAAAACTTGGTCCTTGGGAGGCACGTCCGTGATAGAGAGCGTCGCCGGCCCGCTCGTTGCCAATGTCTGGTAGGGAAGCGTCGTCCCCGCCGGAATCACCGGTGTCCACTGCTCCGCCGGCAGCGTCAGAGCCGGACTGCGCGTCACATAGAAGCGCAGCGGGAGGCTCACCTCGGTCACATCGCTGTAGACCCACGTGAACTGCAGCGCTGTCTGGGCAGCACCGTCAACCTGCACCTGAAGGTTGTTGACCGGCGCCGGCGCCATCAGCTCGCGCACGTCCACCGACACCACCGCCGAGCACGTGCCCTCGCGCCGTAGCCCGTCAACCGGGCACACCTTGTAATCCCACTGCCGGTAGAGCTGTGCCGGGTCGCTCAGTACCTCGTACAAGGTCTCCTTGAAGAAGAACTGCGGGAAGCCGTCGTCGGTCTCCGGCGGCAGCATCGCGCCCGTCAGGATCTCGCAGTACGCCTTCGAGACGCAGTCGGCCTTGCGCGGGCTCACGCTCTCCCAGACCCCCGTGCCGTGCGCCGCGCGGTAGACCCGGTACCCGGCCAGATTCAGCGCACTCAACCCATCGTCCAGCGTCCCTCCGTTGCCGACGCCTTGCGTCGGCAGATCCCAGATCAGATAGACCGTCCCATTCCACGGACGGTAAGCCTGTGCACCGATCCACGCGTAGCGCTCGGGCGCCGTATCAGGGCGACCGCTAGGCCGCACCCCTAGCCCGTCCGGCCCGGTCCACACCGGGCGCACTCCGGTGGGCACAGGCAGGTTAGCGACGCCTGACGGCACCCGCGCCGGCATGAGCCCGACGTTGCCCACCAGCGGCACCACCTTGTACTCCAATGTCACATTCAGCGGCGCCGTGCGGTCGTAGTAGGCCATGCCGGTCGCCAGCCCCACCTGGTAGTACTGCTGCGCCAGGAGCCGTGCCGTCGCCGTGTCCGTGCGCAGGCGGTCAAACAGCTGCTGCAATGCGAGCGGCGGACCCTCCGGATCGGATCGCAGATCGTACGCCAGTTGGTCTGCGAGGTCCTGCCCCAGGATCGACACCATCGCAGTGGGCGTCGCAGCGGGCACAGCGTTCCCCAGCGATTGCCACGTCGTTTGGCCCTCCACCCGCCGCGAGACCGCGTAGGAGCCACCCGTCGCTGCAGCAGCGGCCATATCCGCCACGTCCCGCGAACGCCAGTGCAGCAGCACCATCCGCGTCCCCCCCTCCGTCGTCTGTGTCCAGCTTACGATGAGCGCATCGCCCGGAGACGCCATGGCGTTCTTGACCACCAACGGCAGATACACGTAGTGATCAAGCCCGCCCATCCCTGCTTGCGGTTCAGGCGGCGCCGCTAGACTTCGGGTGCGTGCCGCCTGCGCACCCGCGCTACTCGCAGAGGCGACCTGTCCCGGCGCGCTAGCGAGAGGCAACGACCCCGCTACCACGCTCAGGACCACGACCAGCGCCCACATCCGCCACCATACCTGCCTCGCCCCACGCCGAACTCGATGTACGCTCCCCATCAGTCCATCCTCCTTGAATGCTCTACCCGGCGCAGGCCCCCGGCAATCCCGCGCTCGGTCTCCATCCTATTCGGGCGCCCGCTCTCCATCCGTCTCCCCGCCCAAGCCTTCATCTTCGGCACCCGCGATGGCGCCCTTCAGAAACGCCACCAACTCATCCAGGCCCGCAAAGCCCAACCGTCGCCCGCTCCCCGGTTGCTCCAGCGAGACGCGCAACACCTGCCGGTCGCCATCCGCCGTCTGCCACAGCCGCAACAAGTATGACCGGTACCGCGAAGCCCGTCCCTGCCCGCTCTCGCCCATAGCGTCTACCCCTCCTCCCGTCCCCGCTCGCCAACCAGCAACGGTGAGCTGAAAACGCCCAACGGCCTTACCGTCCCATCGCCGTCACGTAGGCAAACGGTGGATAGGCATCGGCCACGAAGACCGTCTCGCCATCCGGCGTAACCGCCACAGCCGACGGGAAAAGAAACGTCCCCGCATCCCAACCCTCCTCGGTCCGCAGCCCCTCCTCACCCATCCACCCCACGAGCTCGCCCGCCGGGCCCAGCACTGCGACGGCAGCCGGGACCTGTGTGGTCACGTAGAGATTTCCCGCCGCGTCCACCGCCAGCCCCACCGGATAGGCCGTCGTAAGCGTCCCGAGCCCCAGGCGTTGGATCAGCCGGCCCTCCTCGGGCTCGAGCTCGGCAACAAACCCCTCAGGGCTCACCAGAAGGAGCGTCTCATCGGGACCCACGGCCATCGCGCGTACGTCCCAGCTTGGGTCAATCGGGAGACTACGCACAAAGACCCCGTCGGGATCGAACACCTGCACGCGCACCACCGCATCGCCTGCCGCATTGACATTCGGATCCAGCACAAACACCTCGCCTGAAGAACTCACGGCAAGCGCGCGCGGGCTGTCGCCACCGAACTCGCCCGGGCCCGATCCCAGCCCGCCGAAGGCGCCCAGCAACCCTCCATCCGCGTCGAACATCGTCACCTGATGGAGGGCGCTGTCGGCCATGTAGAACCTGCCTCCCGGCCCTGCCTTGACATCGACCACGTACCCGATCTCCCCCGGCGACGCTAGCAGGACCAACGCCCCCTCGGTATCGAAGCCGTACACGCCGCCATACGCATCGGCCACAAGGAGCAGCGCCTCCGCCGTGTCCAGGCCGTTGACCTCCGTGAACGCCAGCCCATCGGCCCCATCTCCGGCCGCTTCGATCCGCCAGCGGACGCTCCCAGTCGCCGGCGTCTCTGCCTCCCCGCGCTGCTCTGTCTGCGCCGTATCCTCGGCCGTCTGCGCCGTATCCTCGGCCGTCTGCGCCGTATCCTCGGCCGTCTGCGCCGTATCCTCGGCCGTCTGCGCCGCATCCGCGGTTGCCTCTGTGACGCGGGGCGCAGGCGCTTCGGCCGTCACGACGCCCGTCTCGATGGCTGGTCCGCGCGTGCTCACACCGCAGGCCGGGCTCAACAGCAACAGCGCGGCCACCAGCCATTTCACATCGGGTCGATTCCTCATGATGCCTCCTGGGTTGGCTTCGTGCCGTGGTTCGTGCTACACCACCCCATGGTCGCCGAACAGCGTCAGAAGATCGTCATAGCCTGGCACCGGCGCGAGGTGAATTGCGCTCGCCGGAGGTGCAGTATAATGAGCAGTGGCGAACATCGCTGCACGTCATCGATCGGGGGAGGATGCCACCCTACTGATGGCTCAACTGACACTAACGTTTCTTGGGAGCTTCCAGATCACCGCGGCCGAGCATCCGTTGACGGCATTTGCCACCGACAAAGCCCGCGCCCTGCTGGCCTATCTCGCCGTCGAGGGCGGGCATGCACACACCCGCACGGCGCTGGCAGGCCTCCTGTGGCCTGACCAACCCGAGGATCGCGCCCGGCAGAGCCTGCGCCAGACGATCCTCTACCTGAAGCAAGCCCTCGGCGCCTGCGAAGACCGGCTGACGGTCGACCGTGACTCAGTGCGTTTCGACCTGGTCGCGGGCGATCAGTTGGATGTTGCCGCATTCGCCGGTCTCAGTGACGCGTGCCGGCGCCACCGCCACCGGCGCACCGGTCGGTGTCTTCCCTGCCTCCGCCGCTACGACGCTATGGCTGCGCTCTATCGCGGCGACTTCCTCGCCGGCTTCTTTGTTAGCAACAGCGACCGTTTCGAGGAGTGGCTCGTCCTCAAGCGCGAGTGGCTCCACCGTCAGGCTGTCGAAGCCCTGGAGGCGGTTGCGGCCTACGCAGAACGACGGGGCGATCTGGAGGCCGCTCGCGAGGCTACCTACCACCACGTCACGCTGGAGCCCTGGTGCGAAGAAGCGCACCGCACACTGATGCGCCTGCTCGCCCGCGAGGGTCACCGCAGCGCCGCGCTGGCGCAGTACGAGGCCTGTCGCCGCGCGCTGGCCCGCGAGTTGGGTGTCGAGCCGACGGACGAGACCACCACGCTCTACCTGCGGATCCGCCGCGGCGACACGTTGCCCACCAGCGAGCCACCCTCGCCTCCCATACCATCGACAGCGCTCGTCGGCCGCGACACCGAGCTCACTGACCTGACCGAGATCCTGGCCGATCCCCACAGCCGCCTCGTGACGCTGGTCGGTCCCGGCGGCATCGGCAAAACTCACCTGGCGCGCCAAGTCGCTGAGGAGCATCGCGGTACCTATCGCGACGGCGTGGTCTTCGTCGCACTGGGCACGCTCGACAGCACTGCCTCCGACGCCGAAGTCGGCACGGCTGTGGCCGAGGCGCTGGGCCTCGCGCCGGTCGCGTCGCTCGACCCGTGGTCCGTGATCCTCGATGCTCTGCGCCACCGCGAGATGCTCCTTATCCTCGACAACCTGGAGCACCTTCTCCCCAACGCGCCTCGCCCCATCGACGAGGACGATAGCGAGGGTCTGATCGGGCGCCTGAGCGCCCTCCTGCGCCACGCGCGAGATACCGTGGTACTCGCCACCTCGCGCGAACGCCTGCGGTTGAGCGAGGAGCGGGTCTACAACCTTGACGGTCTCCCCTTGCCAGTGACCGCGACGGTCCCCGAACCGGAACGCTATGGCGCGATCGCGCTGTTTGCCCAGCGCGCGCAGCAGATCGAGCGCCGGTTCGCGATCACAGCGGCTACCTTGCCCGATATCCTGCGCATCTGCGCCCTGGTCGAGGGCGTGCCGTTGGGCATCGAGCTGGCAGCCGCCACGCTCTCAGAGCACGTGGGGTCGGCACTTGCGTGTGCCGAGCTTGCCGCAGCTCTTGGCACCACCCTTGACGCGCTGACGACCCCCCTGCACAACGTCACGCCGCGCCACCGCAGCCTGCGCGCTGCCTTCGAGCACTCGTGGGCCCTCCTCACGCCACACGAACAACAGCATCTGGCTGCGCTGTCGGTATTCGCCGGTGGCTTCGACGCTGCAGCCGCGCGAGCTATTGCCGGGCATAACCCTGTGGACGGGACCGCGCCCCTTGACAACCAGGCCCTCGCCAACGCCGCAGTCCGCACTCTGGGCACGCCGCACGCCGAGGCGGTGACGTGGCCCGCACTCGCCGGCGGCAGTGCGGGAATCGGCGCGCCGCCGGGGCCAAGCCTCCCGTCCATCGGAGTACCCGTCGCGTTGGTGGCCCTGGTGCGCAAGTCGCTGGTCCGGCACGACGAGGACGGCCGCTTTAGCCTGCACAGGACGATCGCGCAGTACGCGGTGGAAAAGCTCACCGCCGATGCGCCGCGACATACGGCCTTGCGCGCACGCCACGCAGCCTACTACGCGGCTGTGGCGCGACGGTGTGCTGCCGAGATGCGCAGTGCGCGCGCCACCGAGGCAAACACGACCCTGCATCTGGAGCACGCCAACCTGCGCGCGGCGTGGGCCTGGGCCGTCGAACGGCGAGACGACGCCCTCATCGAGCCTCTGCTTGCCGCGCTTGGCCCCCTCTACCGTCTCCGCGGCCCATTGCCCGAGGGAACCAGGCTCGTGCGCGCGGCGCTCGTGCAGCTTGTGGACGACCCCGCCTTGCCTCCGTCCCTGGGCGCGCAGCTCTTCTTCGAGGTGGCGCGGCTTCTCAGCACCGGCGCGCGCTGCGACGAGGCTCAGCAGGCCGTTCAGAAGGGCCTGGCTTTGGCCGGCGCCGCCGCTTCGCGTGAGCTCGAAGCAGCCGGGCAACTGCTCGATGGCCAGATACTCAGCCAGCAGGCAGCGTACGAGCCCGCCCGCGCGCGACTGCGCACCGCCCTCGTGCTGGCCCACGAGACAGGCCAGCCGCTGGTTGCCGCCGACGCCCTGCGCGAGCTCGCCAACATAGCCAACCGGCAGTGCATCTTCGAAGAGGGACGTGCGCACTACCAGGAAGCGTTGGCGATCTACAGGTCACACGCGGACATCCGCGGCGAAGCCGCGACCCTCAACAACCTGGGCACGCTCAACCTGGATGCAGGCGATGTCGCGACCGCACAGACGGACCTGCGCCACGCCCTGGAGCTCTACAGGCAGCTTGGCGACCTCCGTGGCGCCGCCAAGGCGCTCAACAACCTCGCGATCCTCGCGGCGGACCACGGCGATTACGGCGACGCGTTGGCGACCTTCGACGAGGCACTGCGTCTGCTCGGCACCATGGGGAACGTCCGCGGACAGAGCGCTATCCTGAACAACCGCGGCACCGTTCTGTGGGCAGTGGGCCAGTACGCCCAGGCGGGCGCGCACTACCGCCAGGCGCTGCGAATCTACCGCGAGATCGGCAACGAACAGGCTGCTGGCGAGACGCTGGCCAACCTCAGCCTGTTGGCATCGAGCACCGGCGACCCTACCTCGGCCCTGACCCTCGCCCAACAGGCCATCGCCGCTTCGGAGGCTTACGACGACCGCCACAATCTGGCCAACGCCTGGACCTACCTGGCCCGGGCGCAGACCGCGTTGGGCGAGCTCGACGCCGCGACAGACAGCCTATGCCGCGCGCGGTCCTTTCTCGGCGAGACGTCGCCTGCTGCCCGCGACGTCGAGGTGCAGGCTGGGCTGGCCTACATCGCTCTGCTCGGGGGGCACTTGGCCCAGGCCCTCGCGGCGATCGAGCCGGTCCTGGCGGCCCTGGCCCACGATCCTGACGTCACAGGCGCCGAGGAGCCAATGCGCATCCACTGGATCTCCTATCGCGTCCTGCAGGCCTGCGGCGACCCGCGGGCAGAGCCTGTGCTGCTGCGTGCGCGCGCAACCCTGGCCGCCCTCGCCGCGCGCCTTACCGACCCCGAGCTGCAGCGTTCGTTCCTCGGAAACATCGCCGTCCATCGTGCGCTCCACCAGGGCCCGCCCGCGGCATTAGAAACGCCTTAGAATCTAGCACTCTCACCTTGCGAGTGCTTGACACTCACCTCAATCCGTGTTAGAATCAATTATGTCGTTAGCACTCACACCACGCGAGTGCTAAAGCGTTACAAACCGAAAGTCCTAACGGAGGTAAGGTATGAGCGTTAAGATTCGACCCCTTGGTGATCGTGTCATTGTCGAGCCCGTCGAAGAGGATGAAGCGACCTTCGCCGGCGGCGCGCTGGTTCTCCCCGATACCGCCAAAGAGAAGCCCCAGCAGGGCAAAGTTCTGGCGGTTGGCCCCGATGTCGAGGTGGAGAACGAAGACGGCAAGGTGATTGGCCCACAGGTTGACGACCTCGTGATCTACGCGAAGTATGCGGGCACCACCTTCAAGACCCGTGAGGGCACGGAGATGCTGATCCTGCGCGTTGACGACATCTTGGGTGTCATCGAGGAATAGCCAGACCGGCCACTAGCTCAAGGCCAACCATCAGAATCTGCACACAAGCTATTTCAGAACTTTCTTAGGAGGAATAGAGACATATGGCTAAGCAGCTCCAATTCGGCACACAGGCTCGCGCCGGACTCAAGCGCGGTATGGACATTCTGGCTAACGCAGTGGTGACGACATTAGGCCCCAAGGGCCGCAACGTCGCCCTCGACAAGAAGTGGGGTTCCCCCACCATCACCCACGACGGCGTGACCGTCGCCAAGGAGATCGAGCTTGAGGATCCCTTTGAGAACATGGGTGCCCAGCTCCTCAAAGAAGCCGCAACCAAGACCAACGACATCGCCGGTGATGGCACCACCACCGCGACCCTGCTGGCCCATGTCCTCATCGAGGAGGGTATGAAGAACGTCGCCGCCGGCGCCAACCCGATGCTGCTCAAGCGCGGCATCCTGGAAGCCGCCGACAAGGTCGCCGACGCCATCGGCGCCACCGCGATTGAGGTCAACACCAAGGGCAACATTGCCAACGTTGCCGCCATCTCCGCTCAGGACCGCCAGATCGGCGAGCTGATCGCGGACGTGATGGACAAGGTCGGTAAGGATGGCGTGATCACGGTCGAAGAGTCCAAGGGTCTGGAGTTCGAGACCGAGTACGTCGAAGGCATGCAGTTCGATCGCGGCTACATCAGCGCCTACTTCGTTACCAACCCCGACACGATGGAAGCCGTCATCGAGGATGCCTACATCCTCATTCATGACAAGAAAATCTCCGCTGCTCAGGACCTCGTTCCGATCCTGGAGAAGCTCGTACAGAAGGGCGCCCGCAACCTGGTCATCGTCGCCGAGGACATCGACGGCGAGGCGCTCGCGACCTTGGTCGTCAACAAGCTGCGCGGTCTGCTGACCGCCCTGGCCGTCAAGGCCCCTGGCTTCGGCGACCGCCGCAAGGCTATGCTCGAGGACATCGCCGTCCTGACCGGCGGCACAGTCATCACCGAGGAGCAGGGCCGCAAGCTCGACAGCGCGACACTGGCTGACCTGGGCCGCGCCGACAAGGTCATCAGCACCAAGGATGACACCACCATCGTCAGCGGCAAGGGCAACGATCGCATGATCCAGGGCCGCATCGAGCAGATCAAGAACGAGATGGAGCGCTCCACCTCGGATTACGACCGCGAGAAGCTGCAGGAGCGGCTCGCCAAGCTGGCTGGTGGCGTCGCCATCATCCGCGTCGGCGCCGCGACCGAGACCGAACTCAAGGAGAAGAAGCACCGGGTTGAGGACGCGCTGAGCGCGACCCGTGCTGCAGTCGAGGAAGG
>Ga0123333_10001083_pt1 | contig 28753 bp, 26 predicted proteins | sample BioC12SIPDNA_3_FD_89957 | JGI IMG/M metagenome (GOLD analysis project Ga0123333, IMG submission 89957) | Anaerobic biogas reactor microbial communites from Washington, USA - Biogas_R2_B C12 SIP DNA | ecosystem: Engineered > Bioreactor > Anaerobic > Unclassified | place: Washington, USA... | reverse complement strand
GCGCCCATCGTGGGCACCTTCTACGCGGCCCCGGCGCCCGACGCCGCGCCCTTCGTGAAGGTCGGCGACCGCGTCAAGCCCGGCACCGTCCTCTGCATCATCGAGGCGATGAAGCTGATGAACGAGATCGAGGCCGAGGTGTCGGGCACCATCCGCGAGATCGCCGTCTCCAACGAGGACCCGGTCGAGTACGGCCAGGTGCTCTTCCGCATCGAGCCGGACTGAGCGTTGGCACCCGCCGACGCGGCCCCAACGGTCCCTGACGTGTCCAAGATGTTCCGCAAGATCCTGATCGCCAACCGCGGCGAGATCGCCCTGCGCGTGCTGCGCGCCGCGCGCGAGCTCGGCGTGCGCACGGTGGTCGTCTACTCCGAGGCCGACGAGAGCTCGCTGCCGGTGCTGCTGGCCGACGAGGCCATCTGCATCGGCCCCGCCCAGGCCAGCGGCAGCTACCTGAACGTGCGCAACATCCTCGCCGCCGCGCTCGTCACCGGCTGCGAGGCGATCCATCCCGGCTACGGCTTCCTGGCCGAGAACGCCGAGTTCGCCGAGATGTGCGAGGAGCACGGCCTGACGTTCATCGGCCCGCGCCCCGACAACATCCGCCGGATCGGCGACAAGGCCTCGGCGCGCGCGCTGGCGGTCGAGGCCGGCGTGCCGGTCACGCCGGGCAGCGCGCCCCTCGAGGACCTGGCGGCGGCGCGTCGCTTCGCCTCCGAGATCGGCTTCCCGCTGATCCTCAAGGCCTCGGCGGGCGGCGGCGGTCGCGGCATGCGCGTGGTGCAGAGCATGCCCGACCTGGAGCGGCAGTTCGTCAACGCCCAGGAGGAGGCGCGCGCCGCCTTCGGCAACCCCGAGCTGTACATGGAGAAGTACATCGAGGAGCCGAAGCACATCGAGATCCAGCTGTTCGGCGACGGCGAGGGCGACGTCGTGCACCTCTTCGAGCGCGACTGCTCCATCCAGCGCCGCTACCAGAAGGTGCTGGAGGAGGGGCCGAGCCTGCTCGATCCCGAGCTGCGCGAGCGCATCGCCGACGCGGCCGTGCGCCTCGCCGAGCACATCGACTACCGCGGCGCCGGCACCTGCGAGTTCCTCGTCGACCGCGGCGGCAACTTCTACTTCTCCGAGATGAACACGCGCATCCAGGTCGAGCACCCGGTCACCGAGATGATCACCGGCATCGACCTCGTGCAGGAGCAGCTGCGCGTGGCGGCCGGCAACGGCCTGTCGTTCGAGCAGTCGCAGGTCGAGGTCGAGGGCCACGCCATCGAGGTGCGCATCAACGCCGAGGACCCCGACCACGACTTCCGTCCCTCGGCCGGCCGCATCTCCGACGTACACTGGCCGGGCGGCCCCGGCATCCGCGTGGACTCGCACGTCTACGCCGGTTACCGCATCCCGCCCAACTACGACAGCATGGTGGCGAAGATCATCGCCTGGGCGCCGACGCGGGAGGAGGCGATCGCCCGCATGGAAAGGGCACTCAAAGAGACCGTGATCGAAGGCGTGAAGACCACGATCCCGTTCCACCTGAAGGTCCTCGACAACGCCTTCTTCCGGCGTGGGGCCGTGTACACGAACTTCATCGCTCGGAGGATGTCATGAGCGACAGCGTCGACCTGGCCATCTCACCAGACGTCCTCTACGGCATCGTGCAGCTCGCGCTGGAGGAGGTCGACGGGGTGCGCCCCATCCAGCCCCCGGCGCGCGTCGGCGAGTTCCTCGGCGGGCGCCGCGGGCGCGGCATCGTCGTGGAGCGCGACGGCGGCGAGGTGTGGGTCGACCTCACCCTGGCGGTCGCCTACGGCAAGGTGATCCCCAAGGTGGCGCACGCGGCGCAGAAGGCCGTGCGCGAGGCGGTCGCCTCCATGACCGGCCTCACGGTCAAGAGCGTCAACGTGGCCGTCGAGGACGTCGAGCTGCCCGAGGAGGAGCTGCCGCGTGGGTAGACGCCGCGCTCGCGAGCTCGCCTTCCGAACCCTCTTCCAGTCCGAGCGCGGCGGCCAGCCGCTGCTCGAGGTGTGGCGCAGCGTCCGCCAGGAGCTGGCCGAGGAGCCCGAGGAGGACCCGGCCGAGGCGGCCTACGGCGAACCGTTGACGCCCGCGACGCTGGCGTTCGCCGAAGGGCTCCTGAAGAGCTACGACGCCGACCGCGAGCGACTCGACGCCGAGCTGGCGGAGTCGATCACGGGCTGGACCTTCACGCAGATGTCGCAGACCGACCTCAACGTGCTGCGCCTGGCCGTGACCGAGATGCGTTACGGCGACGACGCCCCCGAGGTCGCCATCGAGATGGCCGTGCGCCTGGCCAAGAAGTTCGGCGGCGACGAGTCGGGCCGCTTCGTGAACGGCGTGCTCGCCAAGGTGCTGCGGCGCCTCAACGACGCGGCCCAGGACGAAGCGCGACCGGCGGCCGACGCGCAGGCGGAGGGGGAGGCGCCCGACCCCGACCCGGACAAGGCGGCCGATGGCCCCTGAAGGCTCAGCGGTGAGGCTCGACGGCAAGCTCGCCGCCTCGGAGCTGATCGAGCGCCTGCGGGCCGAGGTGGCGCGCCTGCCCTACGTGCCTCGCCTGACCTTCGTGCGCGTCGGCGACGACCCCGCCAGCGCCAGCTACGTGCGCTCCAAGGAGCGCCTGGCGGGCCGCGCGGGGGTGGCCTCGCAGTCGTTCGAGCTGCCGGCCGACGTGAGCGAGGCCGAGCTGCTGGGCCTGATCGCGCGCCTCAACGCCGACGACGAGGTCGACGGCATCCTGGTGCAGCTGCCGCTGCCGCCGGCCATCGACCCGCGGCGGGTGCTCGACGCCATCGACCCCGCCAAGGACGTCGACGGCCTGCACCCGCGCAACGTGGGACTGCTGTGGAGCGGCCGCGACGGCCTGGTGCCCGCCACGCCGCTCGGGGTGGTCGAGCTCCTCGACCGCTACGGGGTGGGAACCGAGGGCAAGGAGGCGGTGATCGTGGGGCGCAGCGAGCTGGTCGGCAAGCCGCTGGCGGCGCTGCTGCTGCGGCGCAACGCCACCGTGACCTTGGCGCACTCGCGCACGACCGACCTGGGCGCCGTGACGCGGCGCGCCGACATCCTGGTGGTGGCGGCCGGCAGCCCGCGCCTCGTGACGCCGCCGATGGTGAAGCCGGGGGCGGCCGTGCTCGACGTGGGCCTCACGCGCGTGGACGGGCGCATCGTGGGCGACGTGGACCCGGCCGTGGCGAGCGTAGCCGGCTGGCTCACGCCGATGCCGGGCGGCACCGGGCCGATGACCGTGGTCATGGTGATCGTCAACACGCTGACGGCGGCTAGGATGCGGCGAGCGGCATGAACGACCTCGTCGGCAACACCCCACTCGTGGCCGCGCTGGTGGCCACCGTCGTGGCGCAGGTGACGAAGGTGCTGCTCGTGCTGCTGGCGGAGCGGCGCTGGGCGCCCGAGCGCCTGCTCGACACGGGCGGCATGCCGTCGTCGCACAGCGCGGCCGTGTCCGCGCTCGCCATCAGCCTGGGCGTGATCCACGGCTGGGGCAGCCCGGCGTTCGCCATCTCCGCGGTGCTGGGCTCGATCGTGATGTACGACGCCACCGGCATCCGCCGCGCCGCCGGCCGCCACGCCGAGCTCATCAACGACCTGGTCAAGGAGCTGAGCCACCTCTTCGACGAGGGCTTCCAGCCGGAGGTGCTCAAGACGCTGCTCGGCCACACCTACCCCCAGGTGGTGGCGGGGGCGCTGCTGGGCGTGGGCACGGCGCTGGTGGCCACCCTCTGAACGTCCGCCCGCGCTGCTCCGGGAACCAGCCGGCCTAGCTTCCCTAGACGCCCTCGCGGTCCTCGCCGGCCGCGACCGCCTCGTGCGCCAGGGCGGTGCGCGCGACCACCGCGGCGCGCACCTCTCTGGCGCCGGCCGCCAGCAGGGCGGCGCGGGCGGCGTCGAGCGTGGCGCCGGTGGTGAGCACGTCGTCGACCAGCAGCACCGCCCGCCCGCCGAGGTAGCGCGAGCGGAAGGCCCCCTCCAGCGTGGCGCTGCGCGCGGCGCGGCCTTGGCGCGCCAGGGCGGGCGTCTCGCGCACGCGCCGGAGGGCCGCCACGTGGACCGCCCCGAGCTTCGGCGCCAGGGCGCGGGCGAGCCCCTCGGCCTGGTCGTAGCCGCGGGCCGCGCGCCGCCCGGCGGTGGTGGGCAGGTGCACGACCAGCTGCGGACGCCAGCCCCAGCCGCGGGCGCGCAGCGCCAGCAGCTCGGCCAGGAAGGGCGCCAGCCGCCGGGCGTCGCGGTACTTGAGGGCGTGCACCAGGCGGCGCCAGGCGCCGGCGTGGGGGCCGAGCCACAGCGTGTCGCCGCTCGGCGCGGGGAGCGCCAGGACCGCGCTGCGCAACGCGACCTCGCAGACGGCGCAGGTGCCGCACGGGCCCGCGCCGCGTTCGCCGCAGACGGGGCAGGGGGAGAGCGCGGCGAGGGCGCGCTCGACCGCCCGCAGGAGCGTGGCCAGCACGCCGCGGCGCGGTGGGGGAGGGTCAGGGCGGCCTGGGTGCCCCGCTCGCGCGGGACGCCCGGGGTGACCCGGCGGGCGGGGCGGGCTAGCGTCCTGGGGCGCCGCCCCGCGCGCCGTGCGGGCCACCAGCGGTGCGGCGGCGCTGGGCGCCGGACCGCGGGCCCGCGGCGCTGGCGAGGAGCCGGGCCGCGCCGCGGGCCGGTAGACCCGAGCGGCACGTGACGAGCGGGCGCGTCGTCGGGCCATGCCTGAAGGGTAGGCGTTGGGCCGCCCGAAGGGGCCACGAGGTGGGCAGGCGCCGCCCGGCTCTAGGCTCGCGCCCCGCCGGCGGCCGGCCCGCGCACCGTTGCCGAGCCGCGAGCGTCGCTGGCTCTCAGCTCACCCGCTCCGCCAGGCTCCCCACGAGCCCCAGGAGCTCCTCCGCCGCCCTGCGGCCCGGCAAGGGCGCCAGCGCCTCCTGCAGGCGCGCCAGGCCGCGCTCCAGGCGTCGCTCGGCCACCTGCTGGGCGTAGGCGAGCGAGCCGTAGCGCTCGATCAGCGCCAGCACCTCCGCCACCCCCTCCGGCGCCTTCGCCGCGCGCGGGCGCCGGAGGAGCGCCACCACGCGCTCGCGCTCGGCGGGCGTCGCGTGCCCCAGCAGGTGGGCGAGCACGAGCGTGCGCTTGCCCTCGTAGAGGTCGCCGGCGAACTCCTTGCCCACCTCGGCGCCGGGCGTGAGGTTGAGCACGTCGTCGCGGATCTGGAACGCCACCCCGAGGTCGACGCCGGCCTCCTCGAGCAGCGGCGACGGCGCCCGCCCGGCGCAGGCCGCGCCCAGGCGCAGGGGCGACACCACCGTGTAGTAGGCGGTCTTGAGGCTCACCATCGCCAGGTACTCGGCCTCGGCGACGTCGAAGCGCTCCTGCGCCACCCAGGCGAGGTCCAGGTGCTGGCCCGCGGCGGTGCGCATGATCATGGCGCCGAACTCGTCGAGGGCCGCCTGGAGGTCCAGCGGCGCGCGCTGGGGCAGCGTCAGCAGGTGCCGCCACATCGCCACGTGCATGGCGTCGCCCACGTTGAGCGCCAGCGGCATGCCCACCTGGCGGTGCAGCGCGGGCCGGCCGCGGCGCTCCTCGGAGTCGTCCTCGATGTCGTCGTGCACCAGGACCCAGTTCTGGAACAGCTCGAGGGCCTCGGCCAGCGTCTGGGCGGCGGCGTCGTCCGGGGCGCCGTGCGCGCGCGCCGCCAGCACCAGCAGGCGGCCGCGCAGCGTCTTGCCGGGCCGCTCGGGGTAGTCGCGCATGAGCGCCAGGAAGCGCTCGAGCTCGGCCACCAGCGCGCCCGTGGCCGGCTCGGCGGCATCGGCGAGCGCCGGCGGCAGCAGCTCGCGGGCGTCCGCCGGCAGCGCGGCGATCACGCCCTGGCGGATGCGGTCGGTCGGGTCCACGCCGGCGAGCATAACGCGAGGCGCCCACGCGAAGCGGCCGCCGCCCGGTGAGGGGCGGCGGCCACGGAACGCAGGTAGGCCGGGTTCAGCGGAAGACGAGCTCGGTGACCACCCAGGTGGCGATCAGCATCACCGCCACGAAGATCAGCACGTACGGCAGCGACACGGCGTAGGTGCGGAAGATCAGCCCCAGGATCTCGCGCCGGGTCAGCTTGGGCCGCTCGGTGCTCCCTTCGGGCAGGTCCCGCTTCCTGCTTGCCACGGTCACCCCTCTCGCCTCAGCGGTGGATGCAGGCCTTGAAGTGGCCCGGTGAGACCTCTTCCAGCGGCGGGATCACGTCGGCGCACTCCTTGGTCGCCAGCGGGCAGCGCGTGCGGAACACGCAGCCCGAGGGCGGGTTGATGGGGGAGGGGATGTCGCCTTGGAGGATGATGCGCTCGCGCTTCACGGTCGGGTCGGGGATCGGCACGGCCGACAGGAGCGCCTCGGTGTAGGGGTGCACCGGGTTGGCGTAGAGCTCCTTGGCGGGGGCGATCTCCATGATGCGCCCAAGGTACATGACGATCACGTGGTCCGAGATGTACTCGACCACCCCGAGGTCGTGGGCGATGAAGAGGAGCGTGAGGCCGAGCTCCTCCTTGAGGTCCTGGAGCAGGTTGACGACCTGCGCCTGGATCGACACGTCGAGCGCCGAGACCGGCTCGTCGGCGACGATGAACTCGGGGTCCACGGCGAGCGCGCGCGCGATGCCGATGCGCTGGCGCTGACCGCCCGAGAACTCGTGCGGGTAGCGACGCATGTGGGCCGAGGAGAGGCCGACGCGCTCGAGCAGCGACGCCACGCGGTCCTCGCGCTCCTTGCCGCGCGCCAGGTTGTGGATGCTCATGGCCTCGCCGATGATGTCGGAGACCGACATGCGCGGGTTGAGGCTCGCGAACGGGTCCTGGAAGATGATCTGCATGCGCTTGCGGTACTCGCGCATCTGGCCCTTGGAGAGCTTGGTGATGTCGACGCCGTCGAAGTTCACCTCGCCCGCCGAGGGCTCGATGAGGCGCAGGATCGAGCGGCCGACGGTGGTCTTGCCCGAGCCGGACTCGCCCACCAGGCCCACGACCTCGCCCCTCTTGACCCGGAAGCTGACGTCCTCCACGGCCTTGACGTTGGCGACCACGCGCGAGAAGATCCCCCCGCGGATGGGGAAGTACTTGCGCAGGTTCTTGACCTCGAGCAGGTCCTGGGTGGCGCTCTTGTCCTGGACGGTTGCGGGGTTACGGGTGGCTTCGGTCATGCGGGGATCTCCGCCTTGAGGTCGAGCTCAGGCCAGCGGACGCAGCGGACCATGTGCCCGCCGCCGGTGTCTTCGAGTTCGGGGATGGCGACCTTGCACTTGTCCTGCGCGAAGCGGCAGCGCGGGTGGAAGGCGCAGCCCTCGGGCAGGTAGAGCGGGTTGGGGACGTTGCCCGGGATCGCCTGCAGGCGCTCCTGGTGCTCGGCGGCCTTGTCGACGCGCGGGATCGAGTTGAGCAGGCCCAGCGTGTAGGGCATCTTCGGGTCGGCGAAGATGTCGTTGACGTGCGCCTCCTCGACCGCCCGGCCGGCGTACATCACCACGGCGCGGTCGGCCATCTCGGCCACGACGCCCAGGTCGTGGGTGATGAACAGGATCGACATGCCGATCTCGTCCTGCAGCTTGCGCATCAGGTCGAGGATCTGCGCCTGGATGGTGACGTCGAGGGCCGTGGTGGGCTCGTCGGCGATGAGGAGCTTGGGGCCGCACGACAGCGCCATGGCGATCATCACGCGCTGGCGCATGCCGCCCGACATCTGGTGGGGGTAGTTCTTGACGCGCTTGCCCGGCTCGGGGATGCCCACCAGCTCGAGCATCTCGGCGGCCAGGCGCATGGCCTCGCGGCGCGTCTTGCCCTGGTGGAGCACGATGGCCTCGGCGATCTGGTCGCCCACGGTGTAGACCGGGTTGAGGCTGGTCATGGGCTCCTGGAAGATCATCGAGATGTCGTTGCCACGGATGCGACGCATCTCCCGCTCGGACTTCTTGACCAGGTCCTCGCCTTCGAACAGGATCTGGCCGCCCGCGATGCGGCCCGGGGGGGTGGGGATGAGCCGCATCATCGAGAGGCTCATGACCGACTTGCCCGAGCCGGATTCGCCCACGACGGCGAGGGTCTCACCGCGGTCGAGGTGGAAGCTCACCCCGTCGACGGCCTTGACCGTGCCTTCGTCGGTGTCGAAGTAGGTCTTGAGGTCCTTCACCTCAAGGAGCCGGTTCTGGTTTGCCACTTTCTTACGCTCCTCACAGCGGGAATGGAAGCGTTGCTCGGGGAGCGACGCTACGCACCGGGATATGCCACGGGGCGCGCTAGGCTGAATACAGCGCAGCGCGCCCTGCAAGATAATCCGGAGTTACGGAAATACGCTCGGCCGGTTCCCGACCCCCTCAGCGTCGCTTCTTGGGGTCGAAGGCGTCCCGGAGTCCATCACCAAGCAGGTTCCAGCATAACACTGCCAGGAAGATGGGGATGCCAGGGATCAGGAGCCAAGGCACGAACTGGATGCTGATGCCGCGCGCCGTGGCGTCGCGGAGCAGCAGGCCCCAGCTCGAGGTGTCGACCTCGCTGGGCCCCAGGCCCAGGAACGACAGGCTCGTCTCGCCCAGGATGTAGCCCGGGATGGCCAGCGTGAGGTTGACGATGACGTAACTCGCGGTCGAGGGGAGGAGGTGGCGCCACAGCACGCGCGCCTCGCTGGCGCCCAGCGCCTTGGCGGCGGCGGCGTAGTCGAGCTCGCGCGCCGACAGGATGAAGCCGCGGATGATACGCGCCAGGCCGCCCCAGCCCACCAGGCCGAGCACCAGCACGATGAGGACGTAGGTCTGCGACGAGGTCATCTGCAGCCCGAACGCTTGCGCCAGCGGGTTGCGCGGGTCGCGCAGCAGCGACGCCAGCACGATCAGCAGGAACAGCCCTGGGATGGCGGCGAACACCTCGACCAGGCGCATGATGAAGTCGTCGAGCAAGCCGCCGTAGAAGCCGGCCAAGCCGCCCAGCAGCAGCCCTAGGAACAGCGACACCCACACCGCCAGGATGCCTACCGTGAGGCTCACCTGGCCCCCGTAGAGCACGCGCGAGAAGACGTCCTTGCCTAGGTTGTTGGTGCCCCACAGGAAGATCCGGGCTGGGTCGTCGACGCCGAACAGCCGCAGGTCGGACTTGAAGATGCCGAGGATCTTGTACGGCTGCGACGGGCGCCGCACGAAGAACTTGATGGGGTACTTGGTGCTGGTGTCCTCCTCGTAGACGCGCTGACGGGTGATGGGGTCGCGCGTCTCGACGACGTCGTAGACGAAGGGGCGCGTGAGCCGCCCGGTGTCGGGGTCGACCCAGTGCACCTGGGTGGGCGGGCGGAACGCCGCGGTGGGGCTGCGGCGGTACTCGTTGAGGCCGTACGGGGCCAGGAAGCCGGCGAAGATCGCCGTCAGGTACATGAAGACCAGGATCCAGCCGCCCACGAGCGCCGACTTGTGGCGTCTGAACTGCTCCCAGATGATCTGCCCCTGGGTCTTGCTCTTGCGCACCACCGGCGCCCCGGCGTCGTTGATCTGCAGCTGGGCGTTGTCGACCTGCTTGGCGGTCGCCTCGACGGTCGCGTCGGTCTCCTGCTGCAGCTCCCTCTGGTTCTCGCGGATGGGATCGTCGGACATGGGCGGCCTCAGTTGTACCGGATCCGCGGGTCGACCGCGGCCAGTAGCAGGTCAGAGAGGAGGTTGCCGATCATCAGCAGGATGGTGGTGATGACCAGCAGACCGAGGACTACGTAGATGTCCTGGGAGTTCAGCGCTTCCAGGAAGGTCGGGGTGATGCCGGGCCACGACATCGTCACCTCGACCAGGCCGGCGCCGCCCACCAGGTCGGGCAGCAGCCCGCCGATGCCGGCGACGAACGGGATGATGGCCGGCCGGAGCGCGTGCTTGTAGGTGACGCCGCGCTGCGCCAGGCCCTTGGCCCGCGCCGTGCGGATGAAGTCGGAGGCGAGGTACTCGACCATCTGGGCGCGCAGCACGCGCGTGAAGCCCGCCATGCCGGCCGTGGCGACCACGAACGACGGGATGAACATGTGCCACATGACGTCCCAGAACTGGCCCCATGGCGACATCTGCAGGTAGTTGCCGCTGGTCATGCCGGCCACCGGGAACACCAGCTGGTTGAAGCCGAACGCGTCCTTCGTGAAGGAGCGCGTCACGAATATCAATAGGATCAGCACCTGGGCGAAGAAGAAGTTGGGGATGGCGAGGCCGAAGTAGGAGAACACGCTCACCACTTGGTCGCCGACGGAGTACTGCCGCACCGCCGAGTAGACACCGGCGGGCACCGCCACCGCCCACAGCATGAAGATCGAGAGCAGCGCCAGGTACATCGAGTTGCGCATGGGCCGGCCGATGCGGTTGATCACCGGCTGGTTCGACACGAACGACTGACCCAGGTTCCCCTGCATCAGGTTGCCCATCCACCGCACGTACTGCACGGTGATCGGCTGGTCGAGGCCGAACTGCGAGCGCATCCGCTCGATGGTCTCGGGTCGCACGTTGGGCTCGAGCGCCTTCTGGGTGAGGAAGTCACCGGGGACCAGCTGACTGATCAGGAACGCCAGCATGGTGGCGCCCAGGAAGGTCGGGATCAGCTGGAAGAAACGCCGAACGATGTAGACGAGCATCAGATAACGCTCGGCGTCGCGGCGCAAGCGGGGGTGGCCCGCCTGCTGCGGTAGGGGAGAGGAGTACGGCTCATCATCAAGATATCTTCTGTCGTCTTAGGTGTTGGACTGGGCGGCAAGCGCCGCCCAGTCCAAGAGATCGTCGGGTCGCCTGCTGCTTACTGGGCCTTGAAGAGGAGCGGGAGCTCCCAGGCGCCGAGCAGCGGGTTGATCTGGTCTTCCTGGTGGTAGCCGGTGAGGGCCGAGTTGAAGGCGTAGTGGGCCATCGGGCTGACGAGGTAGACGATCGGGATCAGGTCGGCTTCGACGTTCTGGATCTCGTAGCCGATCTCGCGAGCGGCTTCGGTGTCCAGGGTCTCGCGGCCCTGCGTGAACAGCTGGCCCATGAGGGTCTCACCGGTGGTGAGGCACTCGGGGCTGGTGTTGAACATGTGCAGGTTGGTACCGCAGGGGATGACGTTCACGCCGAACGGCCAGTCGCGCGAGCCGCCGGTGAGGCCGATGAGGATCGCGTCGAACGGACGGTCTTCGCCGACCGAGAGGAGCTGGTCGACCAGCAGGTTGAAGTCGATCGCCGAGACGGTCACGTCGACGCCGGCCTCGCGGGCGGTGTCGGCGAAGATCTGGGCGAGCTGCTCACGCTGCGTGTTGCCGGCGTTCGTGGCGAGGGTGAAGGAGACGGTCTGGCCCTGGGCGTTGACGAGCAGGCCCTGAGCGTTGGTGCGGTCGTAGCCGATCGAGGCGAGCAGCTCCTGGGCGCGCTCGGGGTCGAACGGGTACTTCTCGACGTCGTGGTTCACCCAGTAGTCGTTGATCGGGTAGACGTTGGTGTACATCGGCACGCCGGCGCCGTTGTAGACCAGGTCCATCATAAGGTCGCGGTCGACGAGGTGCGCCATGGCGCGACGGAAGTTGACGTTGCGGAAGAGCGCTTCCTTGGCCGGGTCGGAGGCCTTGTTCCAGTTCCAGACGATGAACTGGCTGCTGGCGACCGGGCTGACCGACTCCATCACCACGACGTCGATGTCGCCGTTGTTGACGGCCTGGTTGATGACGCCGATGTCGTCGAGGTTGCGCGGCGAGAAGCTGTCGATCTCACCGGCGATGAAGAGGTTCAGGGCGGCGTCGAGGTCGCCGGCGATGGTCATGGAGTAGCCGTCGAGGTAGGGCAGCGGGTTGCCGGCCTCGTCGACGTTCCACTCACCGAAGTACGGGTTGCGCTCGAGGATGATGCGCTCGCCGGGCTGGAAGGAGACCGGGACGAACTCGGTCGGCCAGATGGTGGTGGTCACGTCGACGTCGGTACCCCAGAGGGCCTGCACGGCTTCGGCGCCACCGGTGCGGTACGCCTCACCGAAGATCTTGTCGGGCACCGGGCTCACGGCGGCCACGGGGAACGCCATGCGGTCCGGGCGCGGGAAGGTGAAGCGCAGGGTGTTGTCGCCCGTGATCTCCATGGTGATCGGGTCGCCGTCCATGAACCAGCCGTCGTAGCCGTTGGAGCCGACGTCGGGGTCGGTCTCGAGGACGTAGCGGATGTAGTAGTCCTGCACCGTGATGTCGGAGCCGTCGGACCACTTCATGCCTTCACGGAGCACCATGTCGATGGTGCGGCCGTCTTCGCTGACGGTGTAGGACTGGGCACCGTAGGGGAGCCACTCGTCGGAGTCGGGGCCACGGATGATGAGCGGCGCCGCGGTGTCGAAGAGGTAGTCGCTGAGGGCCTGCGACTCGGCCGAGATGACCGGGTTGAAGGTGCGCGGGTCGCCGATCATGGCGATGCGCAGGGTGCCGCCGTAGACGGCTTCGTCGGGCGTGGCGTTCGTCCAGGCGCTAGGCCAGACGAACGGCTGCGCGAAGGCGAAGGACGCCACCGCCAGGAAGGTAAGGCCGATAAGAACTCGCTTCATCTCTCCTCCAGTGCTTTCTACCGTCGGCGTGGACGCGGCATCGGCGCCTTGCCCTTACGCTTTGTTCGACGACGGCCTACCGTAACCCCTGGTCGGAAGAACCTGCAAGACGTTGTATAGCGGCTTGCACCCCTCCTGTTGCGGCGGGGCCCGGCGACCGTTAGCCGGGTGGGCTATATACAATTACCCACTTGAGGGGAATCTATCACCCGCGTATCGCATCGTCAACGCGGCGGCCTTAAGCGAGAGCACATGAAAGGCGCGCGCCGCCCGGTGAGGGCGGCGCGCGTTCGTCGGTCGCGAGGCCTGGCTCAGCGGGGGATCAGCCCCAGGAGCAGGGCCAGCACGCCCCAGGCGATCGCCAGGTAGATGGTGGTGCGGTGCAGGCCGCCGGCGGTGCCGCCGAGCGAGGCGAAGTCGGCGCCGCCGCCGCCGCCCAGCGCGTCACCCAGGCCCGACTGCTTGGGCTCCTGGATGAGGATGACGATGGTCAGCAGCACGGAGACGATCAGGAAGAGTACGAACGCGATCCAGAACATGGTTCCTCCACGAGCGCCCGCAGGCGACGAGAGGCCAGCTGCGGGAGGGGGTGAGTGGTGCCGAGAGCGGGACTCGAACCCGCACGGGTCGCCCCGGTTGATTTTGAGTCAACTGCGTCTACCGTTCCGCCATCTCGGCCCGGGTGCGGCCCGAAGGCGCGCTAGAACAGTTTGGCATCTTAGCAGCGGCGCCGTTAGCGGGGCAAGCCGCGCAGCACCAGCCCGGCGAAGCGGAACAGGCGCGGCAGGCGCCCCCAGCGGCGGCGGTCGAGGCCCACCCGGAACAGCCACTCGATGCCCAGCCGGCTGGTCCAGGCCGGCATGCGCCTGACCTCGCCGGCGAGCACGTCCAGGGTGCCGCCCACGCCGATCATCACGCCGGCGCCGAGCGCGCCGCGGTGACGGTGCAAGAAGAGCTCCTGACCCTCACCGAGCCCCGCCAGCAGCAGGTCGGGGCGCGCCGCCGCCACCGCCGCCACCACGGCCTCCGGCGCCTCACTGTCGAAGTAGCCGTGCTGGGCGCCCACCACGGTCACGCCGTAGCGCCGCGCCGCCTCGGCCGCCGCCGCCTCGGCCACCCCGGGCCGGGCCCCCAGCAGGTAGACGCGCAGGTCGGCGCCGCCACGGCGCATCACCTCGAAGGCGAGGTCGACCCCGGGCACGCGGCCGGGCAGCGCCACGCCGGCGCGCCGCGCCGCCCAGGCGACGCCCACGCCGTCGGCGACGCTCAGGTCGGCGGCGCGCAGCGCGGCCGCCAGGTCCGGGTCGCCCTCGGCCTGCACCACGATCTCGGGGTTGAGGGTCACGACCAGACGGGGGCGCGGCTCCCCGTGCCGGGAGGCCGCCACGTGGCGCAGCACCCAGTCGGCGGCGGCGTCCATGTCGACGGCGTCGAGGGGGTAGCCGAGCACCTGGTGGCGGGTGGGGGGCACGCCGCTAGCCTCAGCCGACGGCGGCGAAGTGGTAGAGGGGGGCCGGCTCGCCCGGCTCGATGCGGACGAGGCGGGGCACGCTGCTCGAGGCCGAGACGCGCGCGGCGAAGGCGATGTCCTGCTCGAGCCCGATGGCGCGCAGGTACTGGCCGGCGGTCGAGCGCCACAGGGCGTCGAGCGGGTCGGGCAGGGCGCGCGCCAGCGTGGTGGCGAAGCGTGCGGCGCCGACGAGCGCCGCCTCGGGCGCGCGCTCCTGCACCAGGTGGGCGATGAACGCGGCGGCCACGGCGTCGTCGAGGTCGGGCTCGCCGGCGAAGCCCGAGCACACCAGGTCGACGCGGCGGGGGCTCAGCGTCGCGATCGCGTCGGCGACCGCTGCGGCGTTGAACAACGAGCCCAGCAGCACCGCGCGGCTGCCCGCCAGCTGGTCGAGCCAGCGCGGGGCGTTCTCCGAGACCATCACCACGGAGCGCCCCCGCAGGTCGAGGTCGGCGAGCTGCACCGGGGAGTTGCCGTGGTTGAAGCCCTCGGGCGGGAGGCCCTGGCGTTCGCCGACCAGGAGGCGGCCGGCGCCGCCCTCGGCGCGCGCGCGGCGTAGCGAAGGGGTCAGCGCGAGCTCCTCGACGCCCACGTCGAAGAGCAGCGGCGCCACGGTGCAGGTCCGCAGCACGTCGATCAGCACCACGACGTCGTGGTACGGACCTGACGGTACTAGATCGGTGTTCAGCTCGATGGTCACTGGGGTCCCTCGCCGGCCGTTCTGCCGGGCACCGGTGGCGGAGCGCGCGCCGGCGGCCCCTCCAGCGCGAGCGGGCGTCGCCCGGCGCTCGGCGCGCTGGAGTGTAACACGCGCGCACCGGCCCCGCGCCGTCGCCCTAGGCCACATGCGCCGCCTGGCCGCTATGTAAGCTGCCGTGTGTCACCCGAGCCGACGCACCGTCTCCCCACCGACTTCACCGCTGCTTACGGCAGCGGTGCGCTGGCCGACTTCTTCGAGCTGCCGCCCGGCGACACCGCCGCCGCGCTGACGCTCGACCGCCCCGTCGACCGTGAGCGCCTGGCGCGCGCCCTGGAGCGGTACGCCCGGAAGCTGGGCGCCCCGGCGGCCGTGCTCGAGAACGTCGAGAAGCTGCGGCACCCGCAGGCGCGGGCCGTGGTCACCGGCCAGCAGACCGGGCTGCTGCTGGGCCCCACCTTCACGCTCTCCAAGGCCGTGACCGCCATCCGCCTGGCGCGGCAGCTCGACACGCCCGAGCGCCCGGTGGTGCCGGTGTTCTGGCTCGCTACCCAGGACCACGACACGGCCGAGGTCGACCACACCTACGTGCTCGACGGCGACGAGGCGCTGCATCGCCTGGCGGTCGAGCTGCCGCGCGACGTGCCCGTGGGCCGCGTGCCGCTGAGCCGTGCCATGGTGAGCCAGGTGCTGGCTGGCCTCGCGGCCTGCTCCCCGGCGCCGCGCTTCCTGCCCGAGGTCACGGCGCTGCTCGAGGAGACCGCCGCCTCGGTGGCCACCTTCAGCGACTGGTTCGGGGCCGTCCTGATGCGCCTCCTCGGCGAGGAGGGCCTGGTGCCCGTCGACCCGCTGCAGCCCGACCTGGCTGCGCTCACGACCGGCGTGCTGCGGGCCGAGCTCGAGCAGCCGGGCCGCAGCACGGCGGCGATCAACGAGGCCGGCGACCGCCTGGCGGCGCTCGGCTTCGAGCCGCAGCTGGGGCGCGGCGCGAACGCCACGAACCTGTTCCTGGAGCTGCCCGGCGCCGGCCTGCCGCGCCGGGTGCTGCTGCGCCTCCAGGGGCGCTCGTTCTTCGCGGAGGGCCGCGAGCTGAGCCGCGCCGAGCTGCTGGCGCGGCTGGAGGACGACCCCACGCTGATCACGCCGGCCGCGGGCCTCAGGCCCGTCGTGCAGGACGCGCTGCTGCCCACGGCGGTGGCGGTGTTCGGCCCCGGCGAGCTCCGTTACGTGGCGCAGCTGCGCGGCGTCTACCGTGCGCACGGCGTGGCCATGCCGCTGGCCTGGCCGCGGGCGGTGGCCACGGTGCTGGAGCCGGCGGCGCAGCGTCTGCTCGAGCGGTACGGGCTCAGCGCCGTACGCTTCCGCGGCGCCCCGCGCGCCGAGCTCGAGCGCGTGCTCCTCGAGCGCCACGGCTTCGCGGAGCGTTTCGGGTCGGCGGTCGAGCAGGTGGAGGAGACCTTCGAGCGCCTGCTCGGCGAGGTGCAGGGCATCGACCCCACGCTGGGCGGCACCGTGGAGCGCGGCCGCCGGCACCTGGAGCTGACGCTGCGCCGCCTGCGCGACAAGAGCGCCGCGGCGCTGGCCGAGCGCGACGCCACCACCCGCCGGCAGTTCGCGCGGCTCGAGGCGCACCTGCTGCCGCTGGGCCAGCCCGCCGAGCGCGTGCTGACCCCCTTCAGCCACGCCCTGAAGTTCGGCCTGGAGCCGCTGCTGGAGCGCTTCCTGGCGCTCGAGCCGAGCGGGGAGCAGGAGCTGCGCGTCTGAGCCCCTGCCCCGCCGCGCGGCGGCTCAGCGCCGGTTCGACACCGAGTAGTTGGGCGCGTCGTTGGTGATGGTCACGTCGTGGGGGTGCGACTCGACGAGGCTCGCCTGGGTGATGGTCACGAAGCGCGCGTCGCGCTTGAGCGCCTCCAGGTCGGGCGCGCCGCAGTAGCCCATCGCCGAGCGCAGCCCGCCGACCACCTGGTACAGCACGTCGCCCACGGGCCCCTTGTAGGCTACCATGCCCTCGATGCCCTCGGGCACGAGCTTCGTGGCGGGCGCGGCGCTGTCCTGGAAGTAGCGGTCGGCGCTGCCGCCCGACATGGCGCCCAGCGACCCCATGCCGCGGTACGCCTTGTAGCGCCGGCCGTCGCGCAGGATCTCCTCCCCCGGCGCCTCGGTGGTGCCGGCCAGCAGCGAGCCCACCATCACCACGTCGGCGCCCGCCGCCAGGGCCTTGGCCACGTCGCCGGAGTACTTGATGCCGCCGTCGGCCACCAGGGTGGCGCCCGCCTCGCGCGTCACCTCGGCCACCTCGAGGATGGCGCTCAGCTGCGGCATGCCCACGCCGGTGACCACGCGCGTGGTGCAGATGCTGCCCGGCCCCACGCCGACCTTGACGCCGTCGGCGCCCGCCTCGATCAGCGCCTCGGCCGCGGCGGCGGTGGCGATGTTGCCGGCGATCACGTCGACGTCGTGGGCGCCCTTGACGTAGCGCAGCGCGTCGATGATGCCCTGGCTGTGGCCGTGGGCGCTGTCGAGCACCAGCACGTCGGCGCCGGCCTCCACCAGGGCGCGGGCGCGCTCCTCCAGGTCGGCGCCCACCCCGACGGCCGCCGCCACGCGCAGGCGGCCCAGCGGGTCCTTGGCGGCGTTGGGGTACTCGACCTGCTTCTTGAGGTCCTTGATGGTGATGAGGCCCTTGAGGTGGAAGGCGTCGTCGACCACCGGCAGCTTCTCGACCTTGTGGCTGCGGAGGATGTCGCGGGCGTGCTCGAGCGTGGTGCCGACCGGCACGGTGACCAGGCCCTCGCTCGTCATCAGCTCCTCGACCCGGCGGCTCATGTCGGTCTCGAAGCGCAGGTCGCGGTTGGTGAGGATGCCGACCAGCTTGCCGTCGGGCTCCACGATCGGCACGCCGCTGATGCGGTACTCGCTCATCAGGCGCTCGGCGTCGGCCAGGGTGGCGTCACGCGTCAGCGTGATGGGGTCGACGATCATGCCCGACTCGGAGCGCTTCACCTTGCGCACCATCTCGGCCTGCGCCTCCACCGACATCTTCTTGTGGACCACGCCGATGCCGCCCTGGCGCGCCATGGCGATGGCCATCTGGGTCTCGGTGACGGTGTCCATGGCGGCCGACACGAGCGGCACGTTCAGCCGCACGCGGGGCGTCAGCCGCGCGCGCACGTCGACCTCCTTGGGGAGCACCCGGCTGTGGGCCGGGACCAGCAGCACGTCGTCGAAGGTGAAGGCGGTGCCGACGATCTTGTCGGTCCGGGTGCGCTGGCTCGGGGCGGTGGGGGCGGTGGTCGGGCTCATCTCTCACCTCGGGGCGTGGGGTTCAGGGGTCGTTGGCGAGCAGGTCGAGCATCGGCTCGAGCCAGCGCGCCGGGACGGTGGTGGCGCGTCCGCTGCGGTCGGTGGGCACGTGCTCGGTGACGGCTGTGGCCACGAGCAGGCCGTCGCGCTCGACGCGGTAGCTGTAGGCGACGCGGCGGCTGCGGACGGACTCGAGGCGCGGGACGAGGGTCAGCTCGTCGTCGAAGTAGACGGCGGCGCGGTAGGTGACCTCCAGGCGCGAGACCGCCAGCGACAGGCCGGCCTCCTCCATCTCGCGGTAGCTGAGGCCGCGGCGGCGCAGCCACTCGACACGGGCGGCCTCGAGCCACACCACGTACGCGCTGTGGTGCGCCACCCCCATCTGATCCGTTTCCGCGAACCTGACCCTGAGCTTCATCTGCCTCGCCGCACCGGGGCTGCCGGCTGCGTGTCCATACGCCAGCATAACGCCTGGGGACGGGGCGGCCCGATGCTAGACTCCGGGCCGGGAGCAGCGGTGACACGAAGCAAGAGCCGCACCAACGGGGCGGAGATCCACGAGCAGATGAGCTACCGGCGCGGCCAGCTGCCCGCGAGCCGCACCCGTGTCGCGCCGCCCTTCAAGGTCTACGCCAACCCCGAGGAGGTCGCCGCCCTGCCCGCGCCGCAGCTGAAGGGCGGTAGCGGCCTGTGGTCGGTGCTGGCCCGCGAGCGTGGCGGCGTGGCGGAAGGGGGGAGGCTCGAGCAGGGCCACCTCTCGCAGGTGCTGTGGAGCGGCTTCGGCTTCACCTTCGGCCACGAGCGCACCCACACCACGTCGCAGGAGGCCTCCTCGCTGGAGGCGTACCTGCTGGCGCTCGACGTGCAGGACCTGTTCAAGGGCAGCTACCACTACAACCCGCGCGAGCACGCCCTCTACCAGCTCGACCTCGACAGCCCGCTCGACGCCTTCCGGGGCAGCCTGCTGGGCCCGGTCGAGGCCGAGGCGCAGGCGGCGGTGCTGTGCCTCACCGGGCTGCCGGCGCGCCACCGGGTGGTCGACGGCGCGCGCGCCTACCGCTACGCGCTGCTCGACGCCGGCGCGGCGGCGCAGAACCTGGTGCTGGCGGGCGCCGCGCTCGGGCTCGCCACCCACCTCATCACCGACTTCTACGACGAGGACGTCGCCGCCCTCCTGGGCCTCGACGGACGCGGCGAGTGGCCGCTGTGCATGGTCGCGGTGGGCGTGTGACGGGGCGGGCCGAGCGCGGGAGCCTCCATGAGTAGAACGGTCGGTACGGCAGTCGGATATACCGGTCGGTACGATCAGCGACGACGCCGCCCCCACGGCGTCCTCGGCACGGACAGGAGCGAACGATGAACGATCACACGAGCGAGGCGGCCGCCCGCCCGCACGCGGCGCCGGCCGGCGCCACCGACACCCCGCAGACCACCGAGGCGATCCTGGCGGCCGACGCCCGTCACCGCTCCGGCCTGTGGAGCCCCGACGTGGTGTTCGTGCGCGGCGAGGGCGCCCGGCTGTTCGACGCCGACGGGCGCGAGTACCTCGACTGCATGGCCGGCATCGCCGTGGCCAGCGTCGGGCACGCCAACCCGCGCCTGGCGCGCGCGCTGGCCGAGCAGGCGCAGCGCCTGATCGTGGCGCCGCAGAACCTCGGCAACGACGTGCGCACGCGCTTCACCGACGAGCTGTTCGAGCTCGTGAAGCCGCCCCTCAACCGCGTCTTCTACAGCAACTCCGGCGCCGAGGCCAACGAGGCGGCGCTCAAGTGGGCGCGGGTGGCCACGGGCCGCCGCGGCTTCGTGGCGGTGCGCCACGGCTTCTCGGGGCGCTCGATGGGCGTGCTGCCGCTCACCTGGGAGCCCAAGTACCGTGAGCCGTTCGGCCCCTTCGAGCCCGACGTCCGCTTCGTCACGCTCGGTGACGCACGCGAGCTCGAGGCGGCGGTCGACGACACCACCGCGGCCGTGCTGCTGGAGCCGATCCAGGGCGAGGGCGGCATCCGGCCCGCCTCCGACGACTACCTGCGCCTGGCGCGCGAGCTCACGCGCGAGCGCGGCGCCCTGCTGGTGTTCGACGAGATCCAGACGGGCGTCGGCCGCACCGGTACGTTCCTGGCCAGCGAGCCGTCGGGGGTGAGCGCCGACATCGTCACCCTCGCCAAGGGCCTGGGGGGCGGCGTGCCCATAGGTGCCACGCTGATGACCGACGCGGTCGCAGCCGCCATGCCGGCGGGGGGCCACGGCACCACCTTCGGCGGCAACCCGCTGTCGGCGGCGGCGGGCCTGGCGGTGCTGGAGGAGATCCAGGAGCGCGACCTGCTGTCGGCGGCGAAGCGGCTGGGCGAACGGCTCATGAGCGGCCTGCGCGCCGCCGGCGGGAGCGCCGTGCGCGAGGTGCGGGGGCGCGGGCTCCTGGTCGGGGTCGAGACGGCCGTGCCGGCCGGCCCCGTCATCCAGGCGTTGCGCGACGCCGGCGTCCTCACCATCGCCGGCGGGGGCGACACGATCCGCTACCTGCCGCCGCTGGTGATCAGCGAGGCCGAGGTCGACGAGGTGGTGGCGCGCAGCGCCGCCGTGTTCGCGCGGTTCACGTAGCCGCTCCGGCGCGGATGGCGCCGGGCGGCGCTTGAACTTATACTGGCGGGGTGTTCCCTAGCCTGGAGAGCATCGCGCTCGAGCTCCTCGAGTACAAGGTCGAGGAGTACCGCGCCAAACGCACCGTTCGAGGCGGTACGTCGTCCCTCTGGGACCTGCTGGCGCTGCTGAGCCGGGAACAGGACCGGCTGAGCAGCGAGCAGCGCCAACGCCTCGAGGCCGTGAGCCGCGACCTCGCCACGCTGTCCGACCGGCCCGCCGCCAGGCAGGTGCCGAGCCTCAACGCCCTGGTGCTCGACGACGAGGCGGCGGTCGAGGTGGCGGACGCGCCCGAGCCGCTGCGCGCCGAGAGCCTGGCGACCACGCCCGAGGAGCGCGCCGAGCAGGCGGTGCTCCTCAGCCTGGCGCGCCGGGTGTGGTGGGACGACCTCGAGGAGTTCGTCATGCGCGTCGCCGCCGGCTGGCGGGCCGAGCCGGAGCGTCGCACGGCGCGCCTGATGTTCGGGGTGCTGCAGAACCTGCACCGCAACTCCGACCGCAGCACCTTCGGCAAGGACGTGGAGCTGCGCAGGTTCCGCGTGGTGGAGCCGATCCCGGGGCTGCGCGACCCGCTGGTGGCCCTCTCGGACATCGACGCCCTCGCCGAGATCGCGCGCGAGCTGATCAACCTGATCATGACGCTGGGCAAGCCCGGCAACCCGCTGCCGGCCCTGACGATCAACGAGGGCGGCGCCTTCGCCTACGTGCGCCAGGCGGCCCTCACCGTGGCCGCAGACCCGTACGCCGGGCGGCTGGCGCCGAGCTCGCCGAACGACGTCACCAGCCGCCAGCTGAAGCTGGCCATCCAGGAGCTCGTGAAGGAGCGCCTGCCCGAGGAGGAGAAGGCCAAGCAGCGGCGTCAGCTCGAGGCCCGCCTCATCGAGGTGGCTGCGCGCGAGCGCACCGAGCGCCAGGCCTTCCAGCAGGAGACGGCCGCCTTCCGCGAGCTGGCCATCAACTTCTTCGACCGCCTCGCCGAGTACCTGCCCACGAACGTCGGGGGGCGCGCCAGCGGCCCGCAGCTGGAGGGCGGCGTGCTGTTCGGAGCCAACCCCATCCTGCGCTGGGAGAAGGTGCCGCCCGACGCCACCGCCGTGACCATCCGCATGGTAGGCCCGGTGCGGCTCAACCTGGCGGGCCACGACCTCGCCATCGCGGGCGTGGGCGCCTCGCGCACGCTCTACGTCGACGGCCACGAGATGGAGCTGGAGGGCACCAACGTCCTCAAGCGCGACCGCACCTGGGTGGCCACCTACCGCGAGGGCGACTACGTCCACGTGCGCTTCCGCGACCTCGAGAAGTCGCTGGCGGCCCGGCTCGCCGACGCCCTGGTGTCGGCGTACGTGCTCACCGACCAGCAGTCGGAGGAGATGCTCGCGACGCTCAAGGTCCTCGCCAACAACGTGCGCGGCGAGCCGCACGAGGTCGTCGCGCAGGCCATCACGCGCGCTGGGGTGGTCACGGCGCGCGCGCCCGACCGCGCGAAGGCGATCGACGGCCTGCTGAGGGGCTCGGCGCGCGCCGCTGGCGTGGGCCTGGTGGACCACGCCGTCGAGGGTCTCGTGACCCGCATCCTGGCGAGCCTGGAGGGCGACGCCCACGACCTCAGCGAGGTCATCGCCGCCTCCGGCGCCACCGAGCACGAGGTGCAGCCCCTCACCGGCGAGCCCCTCACCTTCGAGGTCGGCGGCCACCGCATCACCGTGCGCCAGTACCGGGGCCGCGGCTCGGAGGCGCAAGCGAGCCTCGTGGCGATGGTGCCCGGTCAGGTGCTGGGCTCGTTCACGCAGTACCTGATCACCCCGCGGCCGGACGGCACCCTGGTGTTCGCGCGCGGCGAGTCCGAGGTGGCCGTGCTGTTCCTGGCGCGCGCCGCCACCGACGCCGGCGCCCTGGTCTGACCCGCGGGCGCCGCCTCCGGGCTCAGCGCGGCGTGGGCGGCTGCTCGCTCGGCGGCAGGAAGCGGTAGGCCGCCTCGAGCAGCGCCAGGTCGGCCGCGTCCACCTGCCCGTCGCCGTTCAGGTCGGCCGCCAGGTTCACGCCGCTAGCGCCGAAGCTGCGGGCGAGCACGTCCAGGTCGTAGAAGTCGACCACCCCGTCGCGGTTGAGGTCCTCGGGCCGGAAGGTGCGCAGGGCGTCGAGGGCCGCGACGTCGGCCTCGGTGGGCGCGACGGCGCCCGCCACCACCGCGTGGCTCATGACCCCGGCGTCCGTCTCCGGCAGGCCGATCAGCACCCCCAGCTCGTGGACGAGCACCGGCTCGAGCAGGCTGCCGGCGGAGGGCGACACCAGCACCTCGGTGCCAGCCGAGCCGCTGCGGCTCAGGGTGAGCGAGAGCGCGTCGGGGCCGAACAGCTCCGCCGGGCCGTAGCCGACCTCGTGGACGGGGGCGCTGCCCGCCTCGTCGGGCTCAGCCGGCGCCAGCTCGACGGCGCCCGAGGCGGCCGCCTCCCACGCCGCGGCCGCGCGGTTGACGGCGGTGGAGAGCAGCAGCGGGCCGCCGCTCTCGTCGACGGCGTAGCGCACCACGAGCGGCGGCAGGTCGGGGGGAGCGGCGGCGCCGGGAGCCTCCGGTTCGACGGCCGGCGCCTCCGGTCCGTCCGCTCCTGCCGGCTCCGGGGGCGTCGCGCCGGCGGCGTCCGCGGCCTCCGGCCCCTCCGGGTCCACGTCGGACGCCTCGGCGGCGGGCGCCTCCTCGGGCGTCCCGTCGGGCTCGCCGGCCGCGTCCGGCCCGGCATCGGGCTCCGCGGGGGCGGGCGGTGGGCCCTCGGGCAGGCTGCCGGCTTCGCGCAGCGCCCGCACGGCGGCCACGACCTCCTCCACGCTCGCGCCGGTGGCGCCGCGCTGCAGGCGGCCCTCGGCCGGCACCGTCAGGTAGTCGCCGTCCTCGCTCCGCGCCCCGGCCACCTCGAGGGTCCAGCTGCCCTGCCGCACGCCCACCACCGGCGAGGCGGCGCCGGGGGCGTCGTAGGCGAACAGCAGCACCCGCTGACCCTCCACGTAGCGCGGCAGGCCGCTGACGGTGAGGCGCTCGCCGCTCGGCAGGGCGCCCCCCAGGAAGCGCAGCGTCACCGAGCTGGGCGCGGCGTCGCCGTCGTCCTCGTCGTCGGCGAGCTCGTTGGCCACCCACTCGAGGTCGGTGAAGGTCACCTCGGTCCAGGGCGTGCCGCCCTCGTCGGTCACGGTCACGGTGGCGACGGTGCCCACGAAGACCTGGGCGGCCGCCAGCGCCATCTCCTCGGGCGTGCGCTCGAGGTACGTGGTGGCGAGCGCCACCGGCAGCAGCAGCAGGGCGGTGAGGGCCCACGCGAGCGGCGCGCGGGCCGCGGCCGTCGGCCGTGCCAGGTCGTGGCGTCGTGGTGTCATCGCGCCTCCTCGGCGCCGGGGTCGGCGGGCCCCGCGGGCTCGTCCTCGTCCGTGCCAGCGCCGTCGTCGAGACCGTCGTCGTAGCCGTCGTCCGCGGCTCCGGGCTGGGTGGGGTCGCCCTCGCCCGCCCGCGGGGTGACCCCCCGCCGACCCTCGCTGCCGCGCGCGAAGTGGTGCTGCCGCGCAGGGTCGCTGGCGGCGGTCAGGAACTCGGTCTGGTGCTCGAGCTGCAGCGTGGTGGGCGTGACCAGGGGCTCGAGCGTGAAGGAGAACAGCTCGCGCTCGCTGTCGATGGTGGTGCCGAGGGCCGCCAGGTCGACCTGCAGCTCGCCGTCGCCCTCGCGGTACAGCAGCGCCAGCCCGCGCCCGCTCGCGGTGGGGCCGCTCGCGAGGCGGAACGCCGCGGGGTCCCAGCGCACGAGCGTGCGCACGGCGCTCAGCTCGCGGGCGTCCGCCACGCGTGCGCGCAGCGTCACGGCGTCGCGCAGCTCGGTCTGCGGCGCGCCGAAGGCGATCGTGGGCGGAGGCACCTCGGTCACGCGCAGGCGGTACTCCTGCACGACCTTGTTGAGGTTGGCGTCGGAGACGGCGACCATGAACACGAAGTCGCCGGTCTCGGTGGGGGTGCCGCGCAGGCTGCCGCTCTGCAGCGTGACGCCGGCCGGCAGCGCGCCCGATTCGAGCTCGAAGCTGTACGGCCTCAGGCCCCCGACGGCGTGCAGCTGCGCCGCGTACGGCTCGCGCAGCACCGCGTTCTGCAGCGTGGGCTGGACCAGCCTCAGCGCCTCGCCGGGCGTGTCGAACTCGCCGGCGCAGGCGGCCAGCCCCGCCAGCAGCGTCGCGAGCGCCAGCGTCAGCGCGGCCGCACGCGTCCGGCGCGAGCGGCTCATGCCGCCCCCGGCCGCGCTGGCGCCACGGCGTGGCGGGTCGCTGGCTCGTGGAGTGCCGTGCTGCTCATGGGCCCCACTGTCCTACGGGCGGGGCGAGGCCGCCGTGCCGGGCGCCGCCCGCCACGGCCCGCGCGGCGCAGGCCGGCGCGCCTGCGTCCCGCCCGCGGGGCGGCCGGGCCCCCGTGGCCCTCGCACGCCGTGCGTGGCGCCCGCTTCGTGTCGGCCGCGGCGGCCGGAGGCGCTGTGGTTCCCAAGGTCGCTCCCTTCACCTGCTCCGGATTCTACCGGTACCGACCGCGCCGGCTGCGGTGCGCTCGCGTGGGGCACGTGTCTGCCGGTGCTAAGCTTCGCCGAGGAGGCTCGGAGCGAGGGATGCGTGAGGCCAGGGCGGGTAGCCGGCGGGCGCGGGCGTTGCACGTGACGCGCGCCGCGCGCCAGCGCCTGGGCCTGCCGGCCGCGCGCTTCGGCCTCTACGGCCGCGTGCTCGAGCTCGACCCGGCCGCCGCGTACGCCTGGGCCGCGCGGCTGGGCGGCGGCGCCAGCGGCGCCGAGCTCGTGGCGGCGGTGGCGCTGCACGAGCTGATGCACGCGCTGATCGAGGCGTACCCCGGACCCACCGGCGACCGGCCGTTCCGGCGCGCCTGGGCGCGCCTCGAGGGCGCGGTGGGGCCGGACGCCGCCCGCGGCCTGCTCGCGGGGCTCGAGCGCGCCTTCGAGCCCGCCGACCCCACCGTCGAGGCTGCGGGCGAGCCGCTCGAGGAGCTGCTGCTGCTCGAGCTCGCCCACCGCAACCCGGCGCTCGGCGCGCTGCGGCAGCTGTTCGTCGCGCCCGAGCTGACCGGCGGCGGCGCCTACGCGGCGGCCGTGGCCGCCATCGAGCACGAGCTCGGCGCCGGAGGCGGCGCGGCCGCGCGACAGCACGGCGCCGGCCTCCCCGACGGCGGCCGCCGCGCGCAGCGGGTCGACGCCCGCGCCCCGGAGGCGACGAGCTCCGGCCTCCTGCGGCTCCTCCTGGCCCCGCAGGAGCGCGCCCCCGCCTCGCTCCTCGAGCAGCTGCGCGAGGCGCTGAGGCACTGGCGGCCGTACCTCGACGAGCGCCACCCGCGCGCCGTGCGGCGGGCGCTGCGCGCTAGCGACCTGCTCGCCGAGGCGCTGACGCGCGGCGGGCACGCGCCCGGCCCGCCCCCGCCCCCCGACCCGGCGGCCGCGCTGGCGGCCGCCGAGCCGGTCGCCTTCACCCCCGACGCCGCCTGGATGCCGGGGGTGGTGCTCGTCGCCAAGAGCGTCTTCGTGTGGCTGGCGCAGCTCTCGGCGCGCTTCGGGCGCCAGGTGGAGCGGCTCGACCAGGTGCCCGACGAGGCGCTCGCCGAGCTGGCCGAGCGCGGCTTCAACGCCCTGTGGCTCGTGGGGGTGTGGCAGCGGAGCCTGGCGTCGCGCACCATCAAGCGCCTGCGCGGGCAGCCCGAGGCCGAGGCCAGCGCCTACAGCGTCTACGACTACCGCGTGGCGCCGGAGCTCGGCGGCGACGCGGCGCTCGAGCGCCTGGCCGCGCGCGCCGCGGCCCACGGCCTCAGGCTCGCCTGCGACATGGTGCCGAACCACACGGCCATCGACGCGCGCTGGGTGGTGGAGCACCCCGAGCGCTACCTGCAGCTGGAGGCGCCGCCCTACCCGAGCTACGCGTTCTCGGGCCCCGACCTGTCGAGCGACCCGCGCGTGCAGCTGCGGCTCGAGGACGGATACTACGACGGCTCCGACGCGGCCGTGGTGTTCGAGCGCGTGGACGCGGCCACCGGCGAGCGGCGCTACCTCTACCACGGCAACGACGGCACGGGCCTGCCGTGGAACGACACCGCGCAGCTCGACTTCCTGCGCGAGGACGTGCGCCACGCGGTGATCGACGTGACGGTGGCGGTGGCGCGCCGCTTCCCGATCATCCGGCTCGACGCCGCCATGACGCTCGCCCGCCGCCACGTGAGGCGCCTGTGGCACCCGGCGCCGGGCGAGGGGGGCGCGGTCCCCTCGCGCGCCGCGCACGCGCTCGACGAGCGGGAGTTCGCGCGGCGCATGCCGCGCGAGTTCTGGCGCGAGCTCGTCGAGCGCCTGGCGGCGGAGGCGCCCGGCACGATGCTGCTGGCGGAGGCGTTCTGGCTGATGGAGGTGTACTTCGTCCGCAGCCTCGGCATGAACCGCGTCTACAACAGCGCCTTCATGCACATGACGGCGGCGGAGGAGAACGCCGCCCACCGCGCCTACCTCAAGCGCTACCTGGCGCTGGAGCCGCGCGTGCTCGAGCGCTTCGTCAACTACATGAGCAACCCCGACGAGGAGCCGGTGGCGGTGCGGTACGGCGACGGCGACAAGGCGTTCGGCGTGGCCGTCCTGATGGCCGCGCTGCCGGGGCTGCCGCTGTTCGCCCACGGCCAGGTCGAGGGCCTGCGCGAGAAGTACGGCATGGAGTACGCGCGCCCGCGCCTCGACGAGGCGCCGCGCGAGGATCACGTCGAGCGGCACCAGCGCCAGGTGGCGCCCCTGCTGGCGCGCCGGGAGCTGTTCGCCGGGGCCGAGCGCTTCCGGCTCTTCGACCTGGAGGGCGCGGCCGGCGTGGTCGAGGACGCTTTCGTGGTCGTGAACGGCCGCGGTGCCGAGCGCACGCTGGTGGCCTACAACAACGGCCCGCGCGCCGTGGCCGGGCGCGTGCGGCGCAGCGCGCCGTTCCGCGCGGGCGACGCCCTGCGCGAGGAGGACCTGGCGAGCGCGCTCGGCGTGCAGGCGCGGCCGGGCCAGGTGGTGGCGCTGCGCGCCAGCGACGGCGCCACGCTGCGGGCGCCGGCCGACGAGGTGGCGCGCGACGGGCTGTGGCTCGAGCTGGGGCCGTACGAGGCGCGCGCGTTCCTGGAGGTGCGCCTGGAGCCCGCGGTGGCGGCGGAGGCCGCCGCGCCGCAGGGAGAGCGCGGGGGAGCGGGTCAGGGTAGCTGGCGGAGAGCACGACGCCGGGGCGCGGGAGCGCTGCTCGCCGGCCCACGCGGCTCAGCGGCGCGGCGCCGCGCGCGCCGCCGCCGCGGCTGAGACGCGGCCGAACCGCGGTCGGGGCGCGTTCGCGCCGCGGGTGTGAGGCTCAGCCCGGCACGCGGCGGCTCTGCAGGTGGGTGAGCGCCAGCGCCAGGGCGTCGGCGACGTGGTCGCTCTTGGGCGTGGCGGGCAGCTTCAGCAGCGCCCGCACCATGAACGCCACCTGCGCCTTGTCGGCGCGCCCGGTGCCCACCAGCGCCTGCTTCACCTGCGAGGGACCGTACTCGTGGACGCTCAGGCCGAGCTCGGCGGCGGTGAGGAGCACCACGCCCACGGCCTGGCCCACGCGGAACGACACGTCGCGCTGCCGGCTCAGGAACTGCGACTCGATGGCCAGCGCGTGGGGCGCGTGCGCGGTCACGAACGCCTGCAGGCGGACGCGGATCTCGAGCAGGCGCTCGGCTTGCGCCATGCGCGGCGAGGTCGTCACCAGCTCGCTGGCCACGAGCCGCGCCTCGCGCCGCTCCTCCTCGACGACCCCCAGGCCGAGGTTGGCGAGGCCCGGGTCCACCCCGAGCACGCGGAAGGGGCGGACCCGGGCGGCGCGCGCCGTGGGGTCTCGGTCCGAAGCTCTCACGCGTCCGCGTATCGCAAGCCGGGGCGGGGCCGGGCGTCGGATGGGAGGCGCCGGCGGCCGGCGCGGGGCCGCCGGCCGCCGGCCCCGGCCGTCAGTACTCCGCCAGGTAGCGCTCGCGCTCCCAGTCGTGCACGGCGATGCGGTACTCGTCGT
>Ga0123333_10001082_pt1 | contig 28760 bp, 26 predicted proteins | sample BioC12SIPDNA_3_FD_89957 | JGI IMG/M metagenome (GOLD analysis project Ga0123333, IMG submission 89957) | Anaerobic biogas reactor microbial communites from Washington, USA - Biogas_R2_B C12 SIP DNA | ecosystem: Engineered > Bioreactor > Anaerobic > Unclassified | place: Washington, USA... | reverse complement strand
CGCTCGGCCCGGCGGTAATGCAGATCACGCTATCCGATGCCTGCCCTGTTCCCCAGTCCGGCGAGGAGCCATGATCCGCCGTCGGCTCCGCCAGCTTTGGCCATCTGTGGCACTCTGCACCGCACTGCTCTGCGGCTGGCAGGCGGCCGTCAACCTGCTCGGGGTCCAGGATTGGTTGTTGCCCAGCCCTGTACAGATCGCTCGGGCTGGCTGGCAGGCAGCACCCATACTCTGCCCCCATATCTGGGAGACCACCCGCGAGACGCTGGCCGGGTTTGCCCTGGCTCTCTTTGTCGGCCTGGGCCTGGGCATGCTGGTGGACTACTCCAGTACCGTGCGGGCGGCGGTGTATCCTCTGCTGGTTCTGTCGCAGACGGTCCCAGTGATTGCGATCGCGCCGCTCTTGGTCATCTGGTTCGGCTATGGCATCCTACCGAAGGTCATCGTCGTCGCGCTGGTGTGCTTTTTCCCGATCGTGATCAACACGGCCGATGGGCTGCAAAGCACAGATGCCGAGCAGATCGCGCTGCTACGCACGATGGGAGCCACCCGATCGCAGATCTTTCGCAAGGTCCGCCTGCCGGGCGCGCTGCCGGCGTTCTTCACCGGCATCAAGGTGGGCATCACCTACAGCGTCGTCGGCGCCATTATGGGCGAGTGGGTAGGCGCCAGCAGCGGCCTGGGTGTGTTCATGTTGCGGGCAACCAACTCATTCCGCACAGACTGGGTTTTCGTCAGTATCGCCGTGACAGCAATGCTGAGCTTGATGCTGTTCGGCGCTGTAACGCTTCTCGAACGCGCAGCCCTGCGCTGGTATTGGAGCTCTAGGAGAACGGAAGAATGGGAAGAGATACGGTAACAAAGGGATTGGCTCACACAGGTCGCAACACTCTCGTCGCGATCATGTGTGCCTTGGCGATATCCTTCGCCGGATGCGCTCCGTCTACGCTGGAGCCCGCTGTGCTCTCGCTGGATTGGGTGCCGAACACGAACCATACCGGCCTGTATGTCGCGCTGGAGAAGGGCTGGTACGCGGAGGAGGGCATCGACCTCCAGATACAGATCCCCTCCGACCCGTCAGCAGCACTGAAGCAGGTCGCGGCGGGCAACACCGAGTTCGGCGTCAGCTTTCAGGAAGAAGTAACGCTTGCGCGCAGCACGGGCATTCCCGTGGTATCGATCGCCGCGTTGGTTCAGCACAACACCTCCGCCTTTGCGGCGCTGGCATCGAGCGGGATCGAGCGGCCGCGCGACTTCCAGGGCCACACGTATGCCTCGTACAGCCTGCCCATTGAGCCGGCGATCATGAGTAGCCTGATGGCCTGTGATGGCGGCGATTCCGCTCTGGTCGACTTTATCGACGTGGGCTTTGACGCGTTCCCCGCGCTGGTCGGCGGCAACGTCGATCTGGCCTGGATCTTTCTGGGCTGGGATGGCGTCCAGGCGCAACTGAAGGGCATCGACCTCGCCGTGGTCCCGCTATATGGCTCCTGCGTGCCGGACTACTACACGCCGGTACTCATCGCGGGCGAGACGACGCTGGCGGATAAGGGCGATCTGGCGCGGAGGGTACTGAGCGCCACCGCGAGAGGCTACGAGTACGCCATCGGCCACCCCGATGAGGCGGCCGACATCCTGCTCAAGTACTCGCCGGAGAGCGATCCAGAGCTCGTACGCGCCAGCCAGGCCTATCTCAGCCCGCGATACCAGGACGATGCCGCCTCCTGGGGGGTGCAAGAACGCGGGGTGTGGGAAGGCTTGAGCGAATGGATGGCTGACCAGGGGCTGATCGAGAGGCCCATCGCGGTGGACGAAGCCTTTACGAACGAGTACTTGCCCTAAGTGCCACAACAAGAGATGCCCATCATTCGCGTAGAGCAGGTGAGCAAGGCCTTCCAGGTCGACGGGCGGGTCTTCTATGCCCTCGACCGGGTCAGCATGGAAGCGCGGCAACGGGAGTTCGTCAGCATCGTCGGCCCCAGCGGGTGCGGGAAGAGCACGCTCCTGAACTTGGTCGCGGGGCTGCTCGATCCGGACGACGGCGAGATCGCACTGCAGGGCGACCGCTCCGCGCCGCGCCTGGGGCGGGTGGGATACATGCCGCAGCGGGATGGGCTCTTGCCCTGGAGACGGCTTCTGGACAACCTGACGCTGGGGCCTGAGATCATGGGACGCGATGTGGCCATCGCACGAGAGCGGGCGCGCTCACTCCTTCCTCTCTTCGGCCTGGAGGGGTTCGAGCGCAGTTACGCACACGAACTATCCGGTGGGATGCGCCAGCGCGCGGCCTTGCTGCGGACGTTGTTATGCGAGCAGGAAGTCGTCCTCCTGGACGAGCCCCTTGGCGCCCTCGACGCGCTCACCCGGCGCACCATGCGCGACTGGCTTCTGGACATCTGGGAGCGCTTTGAGCGCACGATGGTCTTTGTCACCCATGACGTGGACGAGGCCGTTCTGCTCTCCGATCGGATCTATGTCATGTCTCCCCGGCCGGGCCGCATCGTTTCGGAGATCACCGTGGATCTATCCCGTCCTCGGGGAGAGGGGCTCCTAGGTCAACCATCATTCATCAGCTATCGTGATGAGATCCTCAACACGCTGCGAGAATCCAGTGCCTAGACAGATCACGATCACCATGCTCGATCACCAGGGCAATCGCCTGGTGACCTACACCGGCGTCCTGGTGGAAGAGAGCGCGGACATGCTGGCCGTGAGATGCCGCTGGACATCACAGGAGCCAGTGAAACTGGGGCTGTTCACGATCGAACCCGGCGATGTGCTGATCGAGTACTTTTACGCGAGAGAGCCCTTTAACATCTTTGCCGTACACGACCCGGGTGGCGCGCTCAAGGGCTGGTACTGCAATCTTCTAGAGAGCACCCGTATCTGTCGAGATAGCGTCGAATGGGCCGATCTCGCATTGGATCTGCTGGCCATCCCGACAGGGAAACGCCTCCTGCTCGACGAAGACGAATTCGAGGCGTTGCAGCCCGCGCCATTACAACGCAGGCGAGCGACGGAAGGATTGAACACATTGAACGAGTGGCTCAACCGGCGCCAGCATCCCTTCTCGTCTTCCCATGATCGCGCCTAGCTCGCGATACGGCACGGCTCACCGGAGATGGGACCCTCCTTTCACCCTGGGAGAACTCATGGTCAAGCTTTATGGATAAGTCGCAAAGGGCGGCGCGCTACGCCTTGGTGGCCAGGATCCCCAGGTCAGCGGAGATCCTGATTGAGGATGCCTTCCTCAGCACGGCCGGCATCACGCGGCCCATCATGGGGTTCCATATCACGGTGGCGGGCCCCTACGTGTGGCGGGCGGAGCGACCCGATACGGTTCTCATGCGCCTCGCACGCCAGTGCCGTCGCACGCAGCCCTTTACCCTGGCGATCGGCGGGGCCGGCACCTTCGATGGAGAGGGGTCCTACGCCGTCTACGTCCACGTCCAGCGCAGCGGTCCACTCCTCAGGCTGCACCGGCAGGTTCACGGGATCCTGCGCCGCCACATCCGTCTGCAGAGAGAGCTGCCGACAGATGGGTACCTGCCCCACGTCACACTGGGGCTTGGGCTAACCGTGGAGGAGCGGGATCGCGCACTCGCCGCTCTGGCGACGCGCCAGCTTTACCTCACGGTGGAGATCCACGAACTGCACCTCATGGAGGAGGCGCCCGGCACGCCGTGGAGAGCGGTTCGCGGCTTTCCCTTGGCGGGGCAACCCGAGCCCGGGCCTGAGCAGATACACGAGGAGTGAATCCGCGCGCACAGGCCACAGATTGCTTCCGGAATGCGGCGGGTGTAGACTATCCGCTACATCCGTCGCCTGGCCGCCGCCGCGACGGAGATCGCTGTACCTGCACACTTACGCCGTCCAGGAGGCAGTATGGCAGCAACCGTTCTCGTCCGGGAGGCGACGTCGCGCGCCGACGTGCGCAAGGTCGCGACCTTCCCGATGCGTCTCTACCAGGGCGATCCCAACTATGTCCCACCCCTTATCGGCGATCGCATCAAGCACCTGGAACCGGAGCACAATCCGTACTTTGATCATGCAGAGATGCAGCTCTTTATCGCAGAGCGCGATGGCGCCATCGTGGGGACCATCGCGGCCATCGCGGACAGGGTGCATCAGGAGGTATGGGACGAGGCGGTCGGCTTCTTTGGTGTCTTTGAGACCATCGAGGATGACGCAGTGGCCCGGGCGTTGCTGGACGCCGCAGCGAACTGGCTGGCCGGGCGCGGGCTCCAGGTGATGCGCGGCCCCATGAACCTGAACATCAATGACGAGTGCGCGATGCTCATCGATGGGTTTGACGGGGCGCCTGTGATCATGATGGCATACAACAAGCCCTACTACCCCGGGATGCTCGAGCGATACGGCTTTACCAAGGCCAAGGACCTCTATGCCTTTGACGTTCAGTTGCTCGAGTTCGGCCCGAACGTGGAGGGATTGCCCGCCCGCCTGACGCGGTTGGCGCAGATCGCGCAGGATCGGTACCACGTTCAGGTGCGGCCGATCAACATGCGCCATCTGGCCGATGATGTGGAACTGATCAAGCCGGTCCACCGGCAGGCCTGGGCCAAGAACTGGGGCGCGCTCCCGATGACAGATCGTGAGTACGCCTATCTCCTGGACGAGCTCAAGTCCGTGGTGGACCCGAGCCTGTCGTACCTCGCCTTTATACGCGATGAGATCGTCGGCGTGTTCCTTTCCATCCCGGACATGAACCAGATCCTGCCCTATGCCCATGGCCGCCTGCTGCCTTTCGGTTGGGCCAAGCTGCTCTTGCACCAGAAGGAGATCGATACACTCCGAGTCATGATCATGGGCGTGCTTGAGGAGCACCGGCTGAAGGGCATCGAGGCGCTCTTTTACAAGATGGCGAGCGAGGCGGCCTACCCCAAGGGGTACCGTCGCGCTGAGATGTCCTGGATCCTTGAGGACAACTACAAAGTCATCCGTGGCATAGAGGGAATGGGCGGTAAGATCTACCGAACGTACCGGATCTATGACAAGCCGCTCTCCCCTGCGGCGCTATGACGATAGCCCGACCGGTCCGAATCGTGACGGACAGTGGTTCCGACCTGCCCGCCGGTGCCGCTCAAGCGCTTGGCATCTCCGTGGTTCCGCTGGTGGTTCTGTTCGGCGATGAAGCTGTCGAGGAGCCCGAGCTGACACCGGATGCCTTCTGGGAGCGGGCCACTCGCTCCGGGATGCGCCCCAGCACGTCGCAGCCCAGCCTGGGCGCCTTCTACCTTGTGTTTGATGATCTGGTCAAGCGCGGATACGACGTGATTTGCATCACGATCACGAGCAAGCACTCGGGCACCTACTCGACGGCCTGCGCGGCCGGCCGGGGGTTCGGTGAGCGAGTCTCCGTTGTGGATTCCCATGCCCTCTCCATGGGCGTTGGGCATCTCGTGCTGACCGCCGCGCAGATGGCTCAGGAAGGCGCCTCACGCGAGGAAATACTGACGCGGATCCTCGCACTTCGCGATCGGGGCCAGATCATGATCCATCTGGAATCGATGGAGAGTGTCCGCCATGGCGGCCGGGCCGCGATGCTGATGCCGCTGATTGACCGCCTTGCCAGGGCCATGTCACTCAAGGCTGCGCTCACCATGGTTGATGGCGAGTTGCGCCTGTTGGGAGTGGCGCGCTCCACCGGGCGAAGCCTCAAGAGGCTCTCTCTGGAGATTCTGCGCATGGGGCCACTGGACGATCTCGTGGTCATGCACGTCCGCGCGCCTGAACTGGCTCACAGGCTGGTTGAGCTGCTGGTTCAGTTTCTGCCTTCCCGCGAGCAGGGCATTGTCGTCGGCGAGGCGGGGCCGGTCCTCGCGTGTCATGGCGGACCGGGCGTCGTGGGCGTAGGCGCGTGGCCCTCGGCAGGGCCTCACTAGCTCGGGCCCGTGGCTAGGGAGCCTCTTCAGGAACTCGTCTGATCGGTCCAAGCGAAAAAGAACCGCCTCTCGAATCGCCTCAGCAGTGTGAGCACAGGACGGGCCATCAGCCCCGTGAGCAGGGCGTTCCCGGAAGCCCGGGCCAGATCCCACCAGAGCGATGTCACCACGTAAAAGACGGCGTAGCTCCTCAGCGACTCGATCAGGCCCTGCCCGCGCTCCCAGTACATGCCCGATTGTTGCGGGGCGTAAATGTAGGGCCAGAACCAGATGTTCATGATCGCCCCAAAGACAAAGCCCCAAGCCAGCGCCCAGATCGATAGCACTGCGACCTCAGTTCGCGGGCGCCGGCGTAGATCCGGGATCCAGGCCGAGGTCATGCCCACCCACCCCAGCGCGAGCATCTGATACGGCAGCCAGGGTCCGATTCCTCCGCCAATCAAAGCGGAAACCAAAAGAGATAGAGACCCCAGCAGGAACCCGAAAGTGGCCCCATACGCATAGCCGCACAGCACGGGCAGGGTAAAGACCGCAGCAAAACCGGCCGGGCCCGGCACGGCGCGGAGCACGGCATTGGCCGCCGTCAACACGCCCAAAATCGCCACCATTCGGGCATTCATGGCCCCCGCCCCGAGAGTGGCGAGAATGGCGGCCAGAGACAGCCCCACCACAACGATCATCAGGAGAGGGGACTGCTGGAGCGCCGCGGCCGAAGAAGCCCCTGCGCCGCCCGAGCCCGATCCGTCGATCAAGAAGGGGTACAAGAACGCCAGCACGCCCACGAGGCTGGCCATCATGAGGACAAGGTGCGACCACCGGTTGCGATCACTCATCGGACCGCACCCAGCACGTCACGAACGGTGAGGAGCCGTCCGTCGTCGAAAACGCGACCGATCTGGCTGCAATAGTCCGGGTGGCGGGCCATCACATCGCACGTTGGGCCATCATCACACACGCTTCCCTCGGCAAGGAGCACGATCCGGTCCATGGATTCGGCGACCAACTCAACGTCATGCGTGGCCACCAACAGCGTCCGTCCCTCTTCGCGCTCCCTGGCGAGGTACCGCATAAAGGCCTCTTTCTGCGCCCGATCCACGCCCCGAGTCGGCTCGTCCAGGAGCACGATCTCTGGCTCTGCGGCCAGAATGGCTCCGAGGGCAACCCTCTGCCGCTCGCCGACGGAGAGGTCTCTAGGGTACTGATCGAGGAGGGATTCGATCCCAAGTGCTTCGAGCAATCCCTCCGGCAGATCCGGCGAAAGGCCATGGCTCCGGCGGGTAAAAGCAAGCTCATCGGCCACAGTCTCAGCAAAGAGGAGCGCGTTGGGATTCTGAGGCACATAGCCCAGTGTCCGTATCCTCTCCTCAAGCGTCAGATGGCGGGCATCCTGCCCACGAATGTACAGATCGCCTCGTATCGGACGGAGCAGGCCAACCAGCAGCCTGAGCAGCGTGGTCTTGCCGGAACCGTTTGCGCCCATGAGCGCCACAATCTCGCCCTGCCGCACACGCAGGTTCGCATCGGACAGAGCGACGTGCTCGCCGTAGGCGTAGGACAGTCCGTTGGCCGTGATCGCATCCGGCGCATCGCTCGTGACGGCGCGAACACGCGTGTGGCTGGACGTCGCAAGAGCATGGCCGGCCGCATGAGAGCGGGCCTCGTGGACAGAGAGGGGCAGAGGGGTCCAGCCCAGTTCAACGCCCAGCTGCACCAGCGGCGGGGCCTGATCCGTGTGCGGCAGCACCTCGCGCGGAGAACCAGAGATCAGGGTGCCGTCGCCCGGAAGATGAATCAGCAGATCGGCATGGGGAAGCACGCGTTCGACGCGATGCTCCGAGAGCACAACCGTGATGCCCTGATCCTGGTTGAGACGGGCCAGGAGACTCAGTACCTGCTCGGCACCCTCCGGGTCCAGCTGAGAGGTCGGTTCATCGAGCACCAGAATCTGAGGCTCAAGGGTAAGCGCAGAAGCCAGCGCCACGCGCTGCTTTTCTCCCCCGGATAGCGTGCTGATGCGACGCCCTCGCAGATGGCCCATGCCGAGACGATCGAGCACAGCGTCGATACGGCGCTCCATAAGGAGGCGTGGTACGGCATGATTCTCCATGGCAAAGGCGAGTTCCGCTTCGACCGAGTCAAAGACAAACTGGCTCTCTGGATCCTGAAACACACATCCGACACAGGCGCTCATCCCTCTAGGGCCAAGTTGCAATGGGTTTCTCGCGGCGACCTGGAGCACTCCGGAGATGGCCCCGCCGCTAAAGTGCGGCACGAGGCCGTTCAGAGCACGCAGCAAAGTGGACTTGCCCGAGCCAGAGGCGCCTGTGACCAGGACAAAGGCACCCGCTGGCACGGTGAGATCAACCGCCTCCAGAACCGGGCGAACGGCCCCGGGGTAGGTGTACGTGAGCCCCCTTAGCGTGATCACGGCAAGGTGTCCGAACTGACCGGCCGGCCATCCTCGCCCTTCACGGACGGTGGCCGATCCTGCACGAGCGAAACGACGCCAGGCACCGCCAGTAGGGCTACCGCAAGGCCGAGGGTAGGGCTAAAAGGGGGGATCAGCACGCCATCGACATGGGGCGCGTAGGAGACCAGCGCCGGGTTCGATCGCGCGGCGAGAACTCCGGCGGCCAGCGCCACCACGCTGCCCAGGGCGACGGCCCCATCTCCCGGGCCCCAGATCTGCAGGCCATACCGCGTCCGACGGGAATGCCGCCCCAGCTGCCAGAACACGCCGGCCATCAGCAGAACGCCGGCCAGCAGGATCCCGTCGCCGGCAGCTTGGATCCAGGTGATGCGCAGCACGAGCCCGGCCATCAGCAGCAGCAGCCCCAGGGCGAGGGACCCACGCAGAAGGCGCGTTCTGCCGGGGCCAAGATCTGTAAGCTCACCGCTGAGCCCGCGGGATTCCATCGACTCTGCCAGTTGCACGGCATGCTCAAAGGCCGTCGTCAGCAGGGGCATGGCCAGAGGGAGTGAATCCCGCCAGTTCCTAAAGTGATGCCCCCGGATCCGCTGGGCCTCGCGGATCTCGCGAGCACTCTGGAGCATCTGGGGAACAAACGTCAGCGCGATGGTCGCCACAACACCCGCCTGATAGAGAAAGGCGGGCGCCATCCGCATCAGTTGGCTGGCATCGGTGGCCAGGTTGAAGGCCGCAAAGATAAAGAGAAGCGTCCACAGGGCATAGCCCGATGCGGCGCCGCCGAGCACAGCCTCCAGCGTGACGGGGCCGCCGATGAGAGGCCAATTCTCCGGGAGCGACAAGAGAACGATCTCGCCCGTGTGGTTCATCAACGCCCCAAAAGGGATGGTGATGAGCCAGATGATCAGGCCCAGCCGGAGAAGCGCACGCCAGCCGCCTGCCATGGGAGTGTCCGGAGCCACGCCCAGGTACACGAGCCAGGTTGCCAGGACGATCAGCGTCAGGTAAAGAGGATTGCGCATCGAGAGCGCAAGAACAGCGGCCGAGGCCGCCCACAGCAGCCAGACCAGGGGATTACGCATCAACAGCACGGGACCAGCAGAATGGGGAGGCGGAGGCCGACATGAAGCTCATTCCCTCTGAGGCCAGGCAGCGGCAGAATCGGGCAGCAGAGCCAGTTTAGCGGCACCGCAGAGCGCCGTCAAAACCCGTCGGGAGGGTGCCCTGATTGCACGGCTCAGGGCGCCGAGATATCGACGCGCCGCAGCAGGTTGGCGTTGGTGACCACTGATACCGAGCTGAAGGCCATCGCCAGCTCCGCCAGAGCAGGATGCATGAGGCCCATCACCGCCAGCGGAATCATCACGACGTTGTAAAAGAACGCCCAGAAGAGGTTTTGCCGGATCTTGGCGTAGGTGGCGCGGCCAAGGCGCACTGCCCGCACCACCCCCCCGAGATCGCCACTCAGAAGCGTGACGTCGGCGGACTCGATGGCAATGTCCGTCCCGGTCCCTATGGCGATGCCCACATCCGCCTGCGAGAGTGCGGGCGCATCGTTGATGCCGTCACCCACCATGGCAACCGGCCCATAGCGCTCCTGAAGGCGAATGATCTCGGATACCTTGGCCTCGGGTAGCACGCCCGCCAGAACATGGTCGATCCCCGCCTGATCGGCGATCGCCTGCGCCGTGTGCGGGTTATCGCCGGTCAACATCGCGGTTCGGATTCCCAGGCTCGCCAGCCGCTCGATGACGGCGGCCGATTCCGGCCGGATGGGATCCGCGACAGCGACGATCCCAATGATGCGCGCCCCTCGGGCCACCAGCATGCTCGTCTGGGCCTGGCTCTCGAGCCCGGCCAGCTCCGGCTCGACGAGAGAGGAATCGATCCCCGCCTCCCTGAGGAGGTCCCTGCTTCCGACGCGCACAAGCTCTCCCTGGACGGACGCCACCACGCCCTGGCCCCGCACGGCCCGGAAATCCAGAATCTCTGCCAGCGGAATGCCGCGGGCCGTCGCCTCCTGCACAAGTGCCTGCCCGAGCGGGTGTTCGCTGCCTTGCTCGGCAGAAGCCGCCAGGGCCAGCACGGCGCGGTCATCGCCATCCCGGGCCACGATTGTTGTGACGCGAGGCTTCCCAACCGTCAGAGTCCCCGTCTTGTCAAAGGCTACGACTCGAACACCGTTCAAGGTCTGGATGGCCGCCCCATTGCGGATGAGCACGCCCTGCTGAGCGCCCATGCCGCTGCCCACCATCAGGGCCGTTGGGGTAGCCAGACCGAGCGCACAGGGGCAGGCCACGACCAGGACAGACACGGTAGCCGCCAACACGAGGGTCAGGATGGACGCATCGGGATCGACCCACGGGAGGAAGGACTCTACCGCGACCAGAACACCTCGCAACACGTCCCCGGCGAATAACCAGAGGAGCGCCGTGAGCAGGGCCACGCCGATCACCACGGGCACAAACACGGCCGTCACACGATCGGCAAAGGCTTGAATCGGGACACGTGTGCCCTGTGCCTGCTCGACCATTCGAATGACCTGAGAAAGAAAGGTATCGGCACCCACACGGGTAGCCTGGACTCTCAGCAAGCCTCCCTGGTTCACCGTGGCTCCAATGAGCGCGTCGCCCGGGCGCCTGGTCACAGGCATGGACTCTCCGGTAGCCATGGACTCATCGACGGCGCTCTCTCCCTCCAACAAAAGCCCATCGGTGGGTATCTTTTCGCCGGGGCGCACCAGGAGCACGTCGCCCACTCGAACCTGAGCCAGAGGCACCTGATACTCGTGTCCGTCGACGAGCAAGGTGGCTTGCTTGGCGCCCATCTGCAAGAGCCTGCGGATGGCCTGCGAAGCACGCCCGCGCGCGCTGGCCTCGATGTACCGGCCCGTCAGGTGTATGGCCATGATCATTGCGGAAACCCCGCCATAGCTGGCGAGAGGGGTCACCAGTGAAAGGGGGGCGCTGAGCCAGGAGGCGCCGGTGCCCATGGCAATGAGCACGTCCATATTGGCGTTCCCGTGACGAACCGCATTCCACGCCGAGCGAAACGTGGGCCAGCCAGGCCACAGGAGCACGGGCAGGGCAAGGGACATCAGCACGAGATCCATCGTCGTCATGCCGGCCCAGTGGATGCCAAAGACCATGTGCATCAACATGAGAATGACGATCGGCCCAGCAAAGGCCCAGGCGATCCACATCCGGCGACGCGCATCCCGCATTTTGATCGTTTCCAGATCCGGGGCATCGGCGAGCAGGTCCGAGGAGACGTCCGGCAACACCTCGTAACCCGCCGTCTCCACGGCACGCTCAAAATCCGCTCGCGTTGCCGAAGCCGGCAGGAAGGAGAGCGTGGCTCGTTCGGTGGCGAGATTCACCGTCACGTCCAGGACGCCGGGCACCCGGGAAAGGGCCCGTTCGACGTGCCGAACGCAAGCCGCACAGGTCATCCCGCCGATGGGCAGCACGGCGCGCTCTACCGCGGCATCGTATCCTGCCTCTCGAACCTGCTCCACGAGCCGAGAGACGTCCAGAATGGTCGGATCGAAGGTAATCGAGGCACGCTCGGTCCCGATATTGACGTGTGCCTCACGGACACCCTCAGCGCGATTGAGCCGGCGCTCCACCGTGTTGGCACACGCCGCGCAGGTCATGCCCAGAACATCGATTTCCACTTTCTGTTCGCTCATCGGAGCACCTCATACTAGCGGCCGTCATACCTATACCATCATTATACATTGTTTAGTTATTTTGTAAAGAACTGGCGATGCAGGCTGCCCATCTCGAGCCGTTTTGAGGGCTGCTGGTTCCGCTGAAAGCGAGGGGTCCAGGCGGGGCTACTCGGCAGGCTTCCATCTCAGGTAACGCAGCAGGGCAAGCACAGCCGGCCAGCCGTCCCGCCAGGGCGAGAGCTTTTTCTCTGCGCGCGGCGCGTAGGAGATCGGCACCTCATGAATCCGGTGGCCCATGCGCGCGATCTTGGCTGTGATCTCGGGCTCAAGGTCAAACCGATTGCACTCGAGATCCAGCCGGGAGGCAATGGAAGTGAGCACGAGTTTGTAGCAGGTCTCCATGTCGTGCACGCGGATACCATAGAGCAGGTTCGTCAGTGCGGTGAGGAAGCGATTTCCCCAACGCGTAGTGAGCCGCTGGCCCGAGAGATCACGAACGCCGTACACCACGCTCGCGTCGCCGGATAGGATGGGGGCAAGCAGAACCGGGTACTCCTCCGGAGAGTACTCCAGGTCGGCGTCCTGAATGATGATCGCGTCTCCCCGGGCAGCCGCGATGGCGGTGCGGATGGCGGCTCCTTTGCCCCTGTTCTCCGGATGGCGGAACACCCGCACCCCGGGCAGATCGATGGCCTGGAGGATGCGCCGAGTGCCATCGGTGGAGCAATCATCCACGATGATGATCTCCTTATCCACTGCGACGGCATTCACGCGCTGGAGAATGCTCTCCAACCCCGCTTCCTCGTTATAGACGGGCATCAGTACAGAAAGCTTCATAAGGCCGTGCTCGTTTCGTGGAATCCGACAGACACAGGGTCCCCTCGCGGGGGGCAGTATACCGCTGCGTCCCGCTGAGCGCCAAGTGATATCTGACAAGGCTGCGGGGTTCATTGACCCGCATCTGGCCCCATGCTAGACTGCCCTGCGCTACAGGCAGCTTATGTCGCCCTAGACGGCTGGCGGGATGGAAAAGCATGACCGAACGGTGCGGTGATCTGGTGATCCGGGTGCACGGCGGCCACCACTATGTACAGACCAAAGAGGGCATCGTCGATTGCACCATCAGGGGCAGGCTAAAGCGCGAGCGTCGCGGCACGGACCTGGTGGCTCTCGGCGATCGCGTGTGCTGGGTGCCAACCGAGGAAGGCTCTGGCATCATCGAGAGCGTGTTGCCCCGTGTCCGAGTCCTCTCTCGCCGCCCTCCGCCGCCGCGTCCAGGCACCATGGCCGGCCAGGAACAGGTGATCTTGGCAAACCCAGACCAGGTTCTGGTGGTCTTTGCGCACCACAATCCCGAGCCGAACCCGCTGATGCTCGATCGCTATCTGGTGGCCTGCGAGGCGGCGGATCTCCCCGTCGTGATCGTGGCCAACAAATCCGACCTCCTAGAGCCGGGCGAGGAGAACCCCTTTGACGTCTACCGCAGGATCGGCTACGCCGTCATCGAGGTGAGTGCGGCCCGCGGCGAGAACCTCGAGTCACTGAGGAGTATGCTTCGAGGCAAGATGTCCGTGTTGACGGGCCCCTCAGGCGCAGGGAAATCCAGCCTGCTCAATGGATTGTGGCCGGATCTCGACCTCAAGACCGGGCCGATCAGCGAGTATCACGACCGGGGAAAGCACACCACCGTGGTGGCCTCCTTACTGAACCCCGAGCCGGGCATCTATGTTGCGGACACACCTGGATTGCGAGTGTTCATGTTCTGGGATATTGAGCCGGAGCAACTCGAAGCGTTTTTCCCGGAGATGAGGCCTTATCTCGGGCACTGCCGGTTTCAGCCCTGCACCCACATCCATGAGCCAGGCTGCGCCGTGCAGGACGCGGTGCAGAGTGGCGAGATCGATGCTCGGCGCTATGAGAGCTACTGCAAGATGTTCGCGTACGCTTTCTGAGGGCGGGCAGTGCTCGCCAGCACGCCGGTCAGTACTCAATCGGCAGCCTTTCCCCCAGAACCGGTAGAGGGCGGGTAACGTACACTTCCACGGCCGCCAGCGCAGTGGCCGCCAACTCGCGCCACCAGTAGTGTTCGATGTGCTGATAGTCTCTTCGATCTGCGGCGACCCCAACCGCATCGATTCCAAGGCCGTTCCCGGTAAAGAGCGCCCGATCGAGATGATAGGACTGCGTCACCAGAATCGCACTATCGACGGCAAAGATGTGGCGAGCGCGGTAGCAGCTGTCATACGTCCGGCGCCCGGCATAATCCAGAACGATATCCTCATCGGGGACACCCAGCGCCTGAGCGTACTCACGCATGTGTTGCGGCTCGTTGTAGTCCGCAAAGCGATTGTCGCCCGTCATGAGGAGCTTGCGCACCTTGCCCGCCCGGTACAGCAGCACAGCCGTGTACACGCGATCCTCCAACACCGGGCTTAGGCGACCGTCGGGCCACACGCCGGCACCGAATACGATGGCGATAGGGCGGGAGGGCGCCGTCTCGATTGTGTAGATCGCCTTGCCATAGTGCTGGTTTGTCCACCAGCGCAACAGCACGACCAGGAATGCACAGATCAGGGCCGCCGTCGCGAGCCCCGCTAGAAAAAGTCCGAGTCTGTGCCGCCAAGTTCGGTGCTTCAATGTGGCTCTCCCATCGGAGTAGTTGCTGCCGATTATAGCACCGCACAGCTCGACGAACGAAGCTCGCAGTAACCAGCCGCCACGCAACGTCCCAGGCGACCTGGTGTTAGTACAGGGGAACCGTTACGCGTGCAGGAGGTTGCCATGTCATACACGACCCGGGGCTGGTACCTGGAGGATTTCCAGGTGGGCCAGGAAATGGACTCGCCACGCCGCACCATCACCGAGGCGGACATTGTTCAGTTCGCGGGCCTTTCCGGCGACTATAACGCCCTCCATGTTGATGCGGAGTATGCCCGGTCCACCCCGTTCGGCGAGCGCATCGCGCACGGCCTGCTTGGCCTGTCCGTGGCATCGGGGCTGGCTGCTCAGGCCGGATACCTGGAAGGCACCGTTATGGCCTTTACCAGCCTGGACTGGCGATTCAAGAGACCGATTCTTATTGGGGATACGATCGGCCTCACCAGCACCGTGAGCCGCGTGCGTCCGATGCCAAGCCAGGGCGGCGGACTGGTGACACTGCAGGTGACCGTGCTCAATCAGCAGGAAGAGGTCGTACAGGAGGGCACCTGGAGCCTGCTGATGCGCAGCAGAGCGGCGGGAAGCCCCGACGCCCAGCCATAGCGTGTCCCTCTCCTGCCTGCTGACACAGCATGGCGAGAATGCGCGAGCAGCGGATAAGCCGTAGAGAAGCAGGCCTGGGCGCCGGTTGGCGCCCAGGCCTGCGGTACAGCATCCCGAAAGCGATCAGTGGATGGGCACCCCCTCCGCCAGCAAGCTCTCAATCAACTCCGTCGGGATCACAAACTCCGGTGTGCCGACGTACCCCGGCGCCACCTCATACTTGTCAAAGGCGATGACGAGTCTGCCCTCCTGACTGACGTAAAAGTCGTGGTCCGCCTCGATCCCCTCGAAAGCGTCCACGTACGGGTCCGTCTCGTCGACCCAATAGAGCGGGTGTCCGGCCTCATCTACGGCTGCCCGCATCTGCTCCAGGAGATACTCGTTGATGACCTCGAGATGGTCTGTGCCCGGGCGGAAAAGAGAACCCAGAGTCATGAGCTCACCGGTCCGCTGGTTGACGTTGTAAAAGTCATAGCTGGTGTTCGAGCCTCCAGCGGCCACGAAATACTCTACCCGCAGCGAAAAGACCTCATCGTTCGAGCACATGATCTCATAGTACGTCTCCACGCCTCTGTGGATGGTCTCCTCTCCGTACTCCGCCTGCAGTGCGGCGACATCGGCCTCGTACTGCGCTATGAGGGCCTGCCCATCCGCCAGAAGTTCGGCGTTGATCGCGTCTTCCAGCTGTTGATTCTCCAAACCCTCGATGCGTGCGATGCGAATATGCGCCTCGTAGCCGCTTTCTTCGGCAGCATAGTCAACAAAGGTGAGCACTCGGACCAAGGACCCAAGCACCGGAATATCGCTCAACGTGGAAGCCTGTGCAGGCAGGGCGTTCACCGCAAGGGTCAGAAAGAACAGAGCTCCCGCTGCCGTCGCCAGGGCCCAACGCCATCCGGGCACACTCCAAACGCTCGTCCGGGGCCGGTGGCTTTCGCAGAGATCGTCCACTCGTGCGGCCAAGTGAGAGGGGATAGGAGTCGCATCATAGCGAGCCTTGAGTTGATCCATACCCTTGGTCATGATCTATACCTCCATTTCCAGGCGAAGCATCCGCAGAGCGGCATACAGCCGCGTCTTGACTGTGTTCACGTTCAGCTCCAGCACGTCGGCCACCTCCTGGAGCTTTAGCTCTTCAAAATAGCGCAGAACGACGATCGTCTTGTACTCGGTAGGCAACGAGTCGAGGGCCTGCTTCAGATCCTCGCGTGGCAGCACATCCTCGCCCGGAGCACGCTCGCTGGTGGCTGGGACCGCGTCAAAATAGCCATCGTCAACGGGCACGAACCGCTTGCGAAGGCGCAGCCAATCCAGCGCGGTGTTCACTACGATGCGGTAGACCCAGGTCCCCAAGTACTGCGGCTCCCGAAGAGGAGCAGCCGTGAGCGCCTTGACCAGAGCGGTCTGCAGGATACCCATCGCATCCTGCTCGTTTCCCGCATAGCTGAACGCCAGACGATAGAGCCGATCCTGCTCCGCTCGGAGATGAGCGGCCAGCCTCTGGTAGAATTGCTGATTGGCCAATGCTTTACCCCCAATGCCATGTTTCCTCCGTTCAGTGTATAGACGAGGCAGGAAGGTTAAAAGTTTGGCGCACGTCGAGACTGGCCGATCCCAAACCCGTCACTGATCCAGGAAACGGCTACACGAGGGCAGGCGACCGCGATACAGGGGAGACGGACGATACGGGCCCCGCCCATGTTCGAGCGGGGCCCGTGCGAGCCTCTCCGAGAGGCCTTTGCGGGGCGGGCGATCGCCTCAGCCCCTCAGGCGAACCGAGACGTTATGCCTCCGGGAAAGCTACTGCGGACGACGGCGCAGGCGACAAAGCAGCGACGCGAGCGGCTTGCTCGCACAGAGCCGGCGCGACAGCCGGCGACCGACGCTATGTGCCGCAGCCCAGCGATAGAGCATCCAGCGCCACCAGCGCCGGTAGAAGGGGGCGCGCCGCTTGCGAGCGCCAGGACCCCAGCGGACGGCCGCAGCCGCCCAGGTGAGCCCGGCGCCAAAGCCGGCGAGGACCAGGATCTGCCCGGGGATGACATGGCCCTTGCGGACTGCCTCGCACAGGGCGATCGGCACCGAAGCGGCAGAGGTGTTTCCGTACTCCTGGATGTTGGTGTAAAAGCGCGCCAGATCAAGCCGAAGGCGTCTCGCCGTCGCCTCCAGGATGCGCGCATTGGCCTGGTGAGGAATGATCCAGTCGATGTCGCCGATCTCCAGGCCTGCCCGCTCGGCCACACGCTCGATCACGCGAGGAAGAACTCGCGTGGCAAAACGGAACACCTGGTGCCCATCCATTGTCAGGTAGTGCTCCCGAGCGGCCAGCGACTCGGCCGAAGCGGGTAAGGCGCTACCGCCGGCAGGCACCTTGAGCAGATCGGCACCAGAGCCGTCCGCGCCCAAAATCGTGGCCAGCACGCCGGCGCCGCCATCGGATGCGCGCAGGAGGACAGCGCCCGCGCCATCACCAAAAAGCACCGCCGTGCTACGGTCCTGCCTGTCCACGATCCTCGTCATCGTATCCGCGCCGATGACGAGCACCATCTCTTCCTGGCCAGAGGCGATGGCGGCGTGCGCCAGGGTCAGGGCATACACGAACCCGGAGCATCCGGCATTGAGGTCCACTGCGCCGGCATGGACCGCCCCCAGGCCGCTCTGCACCAGGCAAGCGGTGGAAGGTGTTCCGTAGTCGGGAGTCATGGTCGCCAGGAGGATCAGACCGATATCGAGCGGATCGGCATCGGCCACCTCCAGCGCCTGGCGTCCGGCCTCGATCGCCATGGAGGCGGTTGCCTGGTGATCCGGGGCCCAGTGCCGCCTCTCTATGCCCGTCCGCGTACGAATCCACTCGTCGGACGTATCCATCATCTGAGCCAAATCCTCGTTGGTGACGACGCGTTCCGGCACGTACATCCCCCATCCGACGATCGCGGCCATTGAGCGGGGTTCAGGCATCCTGGTACCTGGAGAACACGAGGCTGACGTTGTGTCCCCCGAATCCGAAGGAGTTGGAGAGTGCCGTGCTGATGGCGACCTGGCGCGCCCGCCCTGGCACATAATCCAGATCGCAATCAGGGTCGGGGTGCTCCAAGTTCATCGTGGGCGGCACAGTGCTCGACTCGAGCGCACAGACGCATAGGATCGCCTCAAGCGCTCCGGCGGCGCCCAGCAGATGCCCCGTCATGGATTTGGTCGAGCTGACTGGTAGACGGTAAGCGTGCTCTCCAAAGACAGCTTTGATGGCTTTCGTCTCGGTGATATCGTTGAGCACCGTGCTGGTCCCATGGGCGTTGACGTAATCCACCCGCTCGGGCTCGATCCCGGCCGAGGAGAGCGCCAACCGCATGCAGGCCGTGGCCCCGGCTCCATCGGGCTCTGGTGCCGTGATGTGGTAGGCATCGTCATTGGTGCCATAGCCCAGCACCTCCGCGCGTACGGTGGCGCCCCTCGCCAGGGCATGCGCCAGCGACTCCAGAACGAGAATCCCTGCTCCTTCTCCGACCACAAAGCCATCCCGATCGCGATCAAAGGGACGGGAGGCACGAGCGGGATCCTCATTGCGCGTAGACAAGGCTCGCATGGCGCCGAACCCGGCCATGGCGATCTCCAGCACGGACGCCTCGGAGCCGCCGGCCACGCACACATCGGCACGGCCCTGACGGATCATCTGGACGCCCTCGCCAATCGCGTTGGCGCCGGTCGCGCAGGCGGAGGTCACGGCCATGTTGGGCCCTCGCAGCCCATGCTCTATCGCCACCATGCTGGCTGCGCTCTCTGGCAGGATCATGGGGATGAGATAAGGGCTGACCTTGCCCGGCCCGCGCTCGATGAGCACGCGGAGTTGCTCTGTCACGGTTCCCATGCCTCCGATGCCGGAGCCGATCACTACGGCCGTGCGCGCGCCTAGCCCGTCGGCGAATGCCTCGTCGGAGAGGGCCGCATCGCGCAGAGCTTCACGCGCAGCCACCAGGGCGTATTGAGCGCAAGAGTCCATGCGCCGCACATCTCTCGCCGGAAAGTGCGCTTCGGCATCAAACGAGTGCACCTCGGCCGCGATGGTCGTACGATAGCCTGTGGCATCAAAACGCGTAATCGGGCCAACACCCGAACGCCCGGCCACGATGCCGTCCCAGGTGCTGGCGAGATCGTTGCCCAAAGGGGACACAGCCCCCATGCCAGTGACGACTACTCTGTTCAACGGATTCCTCCTCCTGTTTTGCCGCGCGCCCTTGCAGTGTATTCTGCCAGTACTAACCCGCTCCCGCGCCAGGAGTTGCTTCCGGCCAGTGCGCACGGGGCCGCAACCTGCCCGGAGGCACGGTGTTTGCCATAGAGACACAGCCAGCCACGTCAGGAGGACGTATGATCAGAACGCCGCTCACCGATCTATTGGGGATCGACCACCCCATCTTGCAGGGAGGGATGGCGTGGGTCGCGACCTGGCAACTGGCCGCCGCCGTATCAGAGGGCGGCGCACTGGGGATCATCGGTGCAGGCAACGCACCGGTCGAATGGGTCCGCGAGCAGATCCGCCAGACAAAGGCGCACACTGATCGGCCCTTTGGCGTCAACATACCCCTGTTCAGCCCCGTGGCCGAGCAAGTCATGGCGCTAGCCATCGAGGAAAGTGTGCCGGTGCTCACGACAGGCGCCGGAAACCCGTCGCCCTACGTGGAGAGGTTGAAGCAGGCCGGGATCATCGTGATTCCCGTGGTAGCGTCGGTGGCGCTGGCTCGGCGATTGGAGCGCCAGGGCGTCGATGCCGTTATCGCGGAAGGGGAGGAGTCCGGGGGCCATATCGGGACCGTTACTACCCTCAGTCTGGTACCGCAGGTCGTGGACGCCGTGTCGATTCCCGTGATCGCCGCGGGCGGCGTGGCAGACGGGCGCGGGCTTGTGGCGGCACTGGCGCTGGGGGCAGCCGGGGTGCAGATGGGCACACGCTTTGTCTGCACGGAGGAGTGCATCGCACATGCAAACTACAAAGATGCCATCATCAAGGCGAACGAGCGGGCCACACTCGTAACCGGCGTAACCATCGGGCACCCGGTACGCTGCCTGCGTAACCCGATGTCCCGTGAGTTCGAATCTATGGAGAAAGCAGGCGTGCCCGAGGCGGAGGTGGTGGAGTTTGGTACCGGACGTCTCCAGATGGCTGCGATGAAGGGAGATGTCCTGAACGGCACGGTCATGGCCGGACAGATCTCTGGCCTCGTGCATGACGTCCTCCCGGCCGCGGACCTCATTGAGCGAATCAGCCAGGAAGCAGCCTCGCTACTAGCCCGCTTGCCAACGTTCCTCGGCGCGCGGGAGGAACCCGCATGAGCCCATTGGGGGTCGTCTTCCCGGGGCAAGGGTGCCAATACGTCGGCATGGCCTCAGCCTTGCGTCTTCTCTCCGCAGGAGCCCGGCGCAGGCTGGATGAGGCCGATGATATCCTGGGGTACAGCCTCTCTACGCTCTGCCAGGACGGGCCAGTGCAGGCTCTGGATCAGACGGTACACACGCAGCCGGCGATATACACCGCGACAGTGGCCCTTTGGGAGCACCTGAGCGAGGCCATGGCATGGCGCGGCCCGGGAAGCGACTCCGAGATGGCGATCGTCTGTGGGGCCGGGCATAGCCTGGGTGAGTTCGCAGCCCTGACGGCCGCGGGATGCATGACCTTTGAGGATGGCCTTCGGCTGGTGCGCCGGCGAGCGGAGGCGATGGCTGAGGCCGGGGCAAAAAGCCCGGGCGGCATGGCGGCCATCCTCGGGCTGAGCGATGAGGCGGTACAGGAGCTCGTCGATGATGCCCGTGCACGGCAGTACCAGCTGTGGGTGGCCAACTACAATTCCCCCGGGCAGGTCGTAGTCGCCGGCTCAGCGGACGCTCTGGCGATGGCACACGAGTTGGCCGAAGCCCGCAGGGCAAAGCGGGTTGTCCCGCTGGCCGTGAGCGTGGCCTGCCACACCCCGCTGATGGGTGGCGCTGCGGAGGCGTTCGGCGAGGCCCTTGCGGACACCGCTCTCCGGCGGCCTGCTTTCCCGATCATCAGCAATGTGACAGCACAGCCGCAAAGCGAGCCGGAGGAGATCCGGAGCAGCCTGCTGCAGCAACTCGTCTCGCCGGTGCGATGGGTGGAATCGGTCCGCGCATTCGCGAATTTGGGCGTCGACACGATCCTGGAGGTGGGTCCGAAAGCCGTTCTCTCGGGTCTGATCCGGCGGATCACGACGGACGCCTCGCTCGTCACGGTGTGCGATGCGGCGAGCGTTGCGAACTGGATCGCCAGCGGGGAGGCACTGAACAGATGAACGCCAACGGGGGACGTGTCGCCTTGGTGACGGGTGCGTCAAGGGGCATCGGCCGGGCAATTGCACTGGAGTTGGCGCGACATGGCTGCCACGTGGTGGTGAACTACCTCCGCGATCGGGAGGCCGCGGAGGCGGTCGCGCAGGCGATCCGGGATACCGGGCAGGGGGCGATCACGGTTCAAGCGGACGTTGCCACTGCGGCAGGAGCCATCGCGCTCGTGGAGGCCGCGATGGAGGCGTTTGGCACCATCGATATCCTAATCAACAACGCCGGCATCACCCGAGATGGCCTGCTGCTGCGCATGCCCGAGGATGACTGGGACGCCGTACTCGATACGAACCTCAAGGGCGCGTTTCAGTGTATCAAGGCGGTGCAACGCATCATGCTAAAGAACCGCGCCGGCCGCATCATCCAGATCAGCTCGGTGAGCGGCACGCGCGGGAACGCTGGGCAGGCCAACTATTCGGCTGCCAAGGCGGGCCTCATCGGCCTGACCAAGTCCATGGCCAGGGAGTTGGCTCCCCGCCATATCACAGTCAATGCCGTGGCGCCCGGGTTCGTCGATACCGAGATGACGCGCGCCCTACCCGCCGACGCGATCGAGCAGGCCGTAGGCCAGATCCCCCTCGGCAGACTGGGCTCAGCAGAAGAGATCGCGACAGCGGTGGCCTTTCTGGCCTCTCCCGAAGCAGGCTACATCACTGGACAGGTCCTGGGGGTGGATGGCGGCCTGGGCATGTGACCGGTTCTCCGGTGCGCCCTATCCGGCCGGGAACCGCCTTCTGGCGGCCTGCGTTCCGGTGGCGGGCGGCGCCCTGGCTAGCCCCTCGTGGGGGAGCGCGCCACGGCCAGACAGCCCCCCATGGGTTGGCAGCGACGGCATGGAGCCTTGGCCCTGCGGGTGGATCAGGTATAATGGGTGGGTATCGAACCCAAGGCTCGGGAGGTCCCATGACGCCTAACCCGGTATTCTTGCGGTTGGGCCCCATCAACGTCTATTGGTATGGGGTTCTGATCGTCTCAGGTGCCATGCTGGCGGCTTACTTGGTCAGCAAGCTCTCTTCTCGCAACGGGCACGATCCAGAAATCGCATGGAACCTGCTGATCGTGGCGTTGTTCACCGGGATCATTGGGGCACGCCTGTATCACATCGCCTCAAGCTGGGAGTATTACTCCCAGAATCCCTCCGAGATGTTTGGTCTGCAGATGAGCGGATTCGGCATCTTTGGTGCCGTTGCCGGCGGCGCGGTCGGCCTGTACTTTTTCACGCGCATCAAACACCTGCGTTTTCTCGAATGGATTGACTATGTCTCGCCTGGGCTGTTGATCGCGCAGGCCATCGGCCGCTGGGGCAACTTCTTTAACCAGGAACTCTACGGGCCGCCAACCGACTTGCCTTGGGCCATCTATATCGCTCCCTCTCACCGGCTGCCCGGTTTTGAGTCCTTCGAGTACTTTCACCCCACTTTTCTCTATGAATCGCTACTGAACCTCGCCGGCGGCTTGCTCCTGCTGCATCTGGCGCGGCGCTGGAAGCAGGGTCGGCTCTACGGTGACATCTTTTTCCTGTACGCGATGATCTACTCAGCCATCCGGTACTTTATTGAGGGCAACTTTAGGCCTGACGCTTGGAAGATCGGGGGCATCCCCACAGCGCAGATAGTCTCTGTCGTGGTGTTTGTGATCTTTGGCGCCCTGATGTACATCCGGCACCGGCTCAGGCGCCCATCGATGATCTATCAGGAAGGCGTCCCCTGGGCCTACCCTGAGGCAGAGGCCCCCTCGGGAGGGACCAAAGGCCAGGCCTAGATCCGGCTTGCACGTCACAGGAGGCCCGCGGTATGCTGCGGGCCTCCTGTCATTTCGTGTTCGGTCAGCGCTCCCAGACGATCTGGCCAGAGACCGCGGTGAGATCGACCTCGCCGCTCGCTGAGAGGACGACGAGATCCCCGGCCAGGCCAACGGCGATCTCGCCGGCCTGAAGGCCAAGGGCGCGGGCCGGAACACGCGTGGCCGCGGGCAGGATGGCCTGCAGTGGTTCGCGGATCGCAGCGGCCATGTTCGCCAGGGCTCGCTCCATCGTGAGAGTGGATCCCGCCAGAGCGCCGTTAGCCCCTCGTGCGATGCCACCCTCCACCCGAACAGGCCTGCCCCCGAGGGCGTAGGTGCCATCGGGCACGCCTGTACCGGCCATGGCGTCGGTCACCAGCGCCAGTCGATCCGGGCCCTTCAGGCGCCATGCGAGCGAGAGCATGGCAGGATGCACGTGAACGAGATCCGCGATGATCTCGCACGTGAGGGCACCCTGCAAGAGAGCGGCGGCGACGGCGCCGGGTTCGCGATGGTGAAGCGGAGGCATAGCGTTGTACACGTGCGTCACATGCGTGACCCCGAGTTCCACCGCCTCGCAAGCCCTCTCGTAGTTCGCGCCGGTGTGGCCCATGGAGACGATGATGCCCCGCCCACGGGCCTCGGCGATCAGCGCGCGGTTCTCGGGGATCTCTGGCGCCAGGGTGACGATCCGTACGACGCCCGTATCCAGCAGGGGTAGATACTCGGAGGCCTGAGCGCCGCGTAGCGCACAGGCAGCTTGCGCGCCGGCGTGGTCGCGATCAAGATAGGGCCCCTCCAGGTGAACCCCCTCCAGTATGGCACCCCCCGTGCCCTCTGCCCTCACCTCAGCGACCGCCCTGAGTGCCGCCTGTATGGCCGGAGCCTCAGCGCTCATCGTAGCGGCGAGGAAGCGTGTTGCCCCGTGCTGTGCATAGAACGCGGCCATCGTGTGCAGGCAATCGCGGTCGGCGTCCATCGTATCGCATCCCAGGGCCCCGTGGGCGTGCAGGTCGATGAGGCCCGGTAGCAGAGCGCGCCCGTCGAGATCGAAAGCCCTCGCCGTGACGGCGGCATCCGCCGGCGGCCGGCCCGATCCAAGCGCTGCGATGCGCCCGCCCCGTACGAGGACCCAGCCCTCGTCCAGGACGGTGCGGCCGGTGTACACCGTTCCTCCCTGGAAGAGGAGAGTTCGATTCGCCAGCATCAGCGAGGCCCCTATATCGCCGCGGTGGAGCGATGGATATCCAGGAACCGGTCGTAGGCGCGCTCCCAGCCATCGTCCTCGCGCGGGGTGTAAGTCTGCGTCGCAAAGGACCGTGCCACCAGGCGCCGGCCATCCTCCAGTGTGCCAATGTGTCCACGGGCGATGGCCTGCATCATGATGTTGCCGATCGCCGTTGCCTCCACGGGTCCAGCAACCACGGGCCGGTGCGTGGCGTCGGCGGTGAACTGGCAGAGCAGCCGGTTCTGGGAGCCTCCGCCCACAATGTGAATCACTTGCAGGGGCCTGCCGGCCATGCACTCGAGCTTTTCCACCGCCCAACGGTACTTGCAGGCCAGGCTTTCCAGAGCACAGCGGACGATCTCGCCCCGAGATCGCGGCGCCAACTGGCCGGACCTTTCACAAAAGGCCTGGATGCGAGCAGGCATATCCCCCGGCGCGATGAACCCTGTTGCGTCGGGCTCCACCAGTGGCCCGAAGGCGGGAGCGGCCTCGGCGAGGGCTGTGATCTCGTCATACGAGAGCGTTTCGCCCTCCAGGCCCCATGTACGGCGGCACTCCTGCACCAGCCACAGTCCCATGATGTTCTTCAGGACCCGGTAGGTCCCTCCGATGCCTCCCTCGTTGGTAAAGTTGTAGGCGAGGGCCTCAGGCGTGATGATCGGCTCCGGCGCTTCGATACCGATGAGCGACCAGGTCCCCGAGCTGAGATAGACATAGCCGCTCCCAACGGCAGGTACGGCCGCCACCGCCGACCCCGTATCGTGAGTAGCCGGCAAGATGACGGGGACCTCCCCTAGCCCGGATTCCTCTACCAGCGGGCGTGCCAGCGGGCCGAGGACGGTGCCCGGCTGGAGGACGCGAGGAAGGATGTCGGTGGGCAGGCCCAGCCGCCTCAGCAGATCGCGCGCCCAGTCACGCGCACGCGGATCGTAGAACTGCGTGGTGGTCGCCACGGTGAACTCGCTGGCGGCGGTTCCGGTGAGCCAGTAGTTGAGCAGGTCCGGCATCATCAGCAGCTTCCGTGCTTGATCCAGCGCGGAATCACCATGCTCACGCATGGCGAGCAACTGATAGAGAGAGTTGAGCTGCATAAACTGGATTCCCGTGGCAGCGAATATCTCTTCGCGCGGGACGCGCTCCAAGGCCAGGGCCAGCATCGCAGCGTTTCGCGGGTCGCGATAGTGACGCGGATTCCCGAGGAGTTGCCCATTGGCGTCCAGGAGGGCAAAGTCCACGCCCCAGGTGTCCAGGCCAATCCCCTGAAGGGGCGCCTCATAGTCGCGGCGGTAGGCCAGTAATCCCGCCTGAACCTGACTCCAAAGATGGAGAACATCCCAATAGAGCCCGTCGAACACGCGGACGGGGCCATTGCTAAAGCGGTGAATCGTCTCGAGGGCCAGTTGCTCGCCGCTGAGCGTACCCACGACAGCCCGCCCGCTCTCTGCTCCCAGATCGAACGCCAGGTATCTGCTGCTCTCGCCCATGGCACTCCTCCCCGTAGCCGTGTGTCAGGAGGAGTATAGCCGGGCCAGAAGGGCGGGAAAAGCGGTTCGCCCTGTGCCATCGCGGACGCCCTAGCGCGCGGTGCCACGTCCCAGGCATGGCCCCGCCGATCACCGGCAGCGGGACCTCAGTCCCCCACGATGGCGGACGCGTTCGCCCGGGGCGCTGACGGCGCCGCTCGGACGAGCAGCAGACCGAGAGTGATGAGCCCCAGAGCAGCTGCCACGTTCCACGTGATCGGCTCACGCAGAATGGCGCGCCCCCAAAAGACGCCAAAGGGCGGCGAGATGTAGGTCACCAGCGAGGTAAACGTGGCCCCGGCATCGCGTATCAAACGATAGTAGATCAGATAGGCCAGCGAGGTGCCCACCACCCCAAGAGCCAGCAGTGGAGCGATGGAACGCCACGTTACAGCCATGCGCCAGGATGGCTCGATGATGGCAAAGGGGAGGAGCATGAGCGCGGCGGTGAGCAACTGTCCGAATGAAGCCAGTTGCGGCGGCAGATGTGAGACGTGACGCTTGGCGTATACGGCCGCCACAGCGTAACTGAGCGCCGCCATCACTACCGCAAGAGCGCCGAGCAGGCCCAGGTGTCCGTCGGCCGCCGAGAGCTGCGGCAGCACAAGAACCGCGGTTCCTGCAAAGCCGAGCGAGACCCCCAGGAACCGCCGAAACGTGGCCCTCTCGCTACCATTGATCACGACCACGAGAAAAGTAAAGATCGGCATCATCCCATTCAGGATGGCCGAGAGGCTGCTCGGGATATGCTGAGTGCCCCAGGTGATCGCCGCAAAGGGGAGTGCGATGCCAAAGAGCCCCATAATCACGAGGTGCCCCCACTGCGCCCGGAAACGTCGCAGGTCCTGCCGAGTGGCTACCAGAACAATCGCCGTGGTGAGAGCTCCGATCGCCACACGGAGCGTCGCAAAGGTCATCGGGGCGACCTCCTGCGCGCCGATCTTGATGAGCAAGAACGACGCACCCCAGATGGCTCCCAGCACAACCAACAGCACGACACTGATCGATTGCATACGTCACTCCCCGGAACCGGATTAGGGCCCCATTATAGTCCGTCGAGCGGCCCGCCCAACCCGGCAGGGCCCACGTACCGCGCTTCGGCGGCAGATCCGATTTCGCATCGTGTTCAAATGTGTTATAATGCGGAACAATCTATATCTCTGCAACGATTAAGCAGAGCGGTCGAAGGCCCCAACCAGCGACCACAAGCGATGACGCTTCTTCCCAATGGCAGGGCGAGAGGGGGTGCTGCAGCGCTCAGAGCGCTGTAGCAGAGTTGTTTGGCCCAGTGGTTCCTGTTGACGCGACGCGGAACAAGGAGGAGCGCTCAATGAAGCCCAAGTGGGGTACCTGGTTGGCCATCTTGATGGTCGTCAGCATGGTGTTGTCTGCATGCACGACAACCCCGCCGGCGACATCCGCGACCGAGGCTGAAGGAGCCGAGGTCACCAAGTATGTCGTAGCCACCGACGCGGCGTTCCCGCCGATGGAGTTCATCGACGAGAACAAGGATATCGTTGGCTTTGACATCGACCTCTTGAACGCCATCGCCGAGGAGATGGGCTTTGAGGTCGAGTGGAAGAACACGGCCTGGGATGGCATCTTCGCCGGCCTCGAATCCGGCGATTCTGATGCGATCATGTCGGCCGTTACCATCCGTGAAGATCGCCAGGAAAAGTACGACTTTACCGAGCCGTACATCAACTCCGGACAGGCGATCGTTGTCCCGATGGAGGACACGGGAATCTTTGGCGAGTCGGACCTCGTAGGCCGGACGATCGGTGCCCAGATCGGTACCACGGGCGCCTTTGAAGTCCAGGACATCGAGGGCGCCACCCTCTACGAGTACGACACGATCGATCTCGCCTTCCTGGACCTGGTCGGTGGCAAGCTCGAGGCCGTGCTCGTGGATGTGCCCATCGCCGCGGACTATGCGCTGGCCTCGGAGCAGTTCGCTGGCAAGCTCAAGATCGTGGGCGAGCCCATCACTGACGAGTTCTATGGAGCGCTGGTGAACAAGGGGCAAAACCCCGAGTTCATCCAGATGTTCAATGACGGGCTGGCCATAGTGCGCGAGAACGGCAAGTACGACGAGATCTATACCAAGTGGATCTCGGGTGAGGGCAGTGCCAAGCCCGTAGACGCAGCACCCGCCGAATCCAGCGTTGCCCCCGCGCCGGGCTTCCCGATCAGCATGGCGATCATTGCTCCGCTGAGCGGCGACGTCAAAACCTTTGGCGAATCCACCCGCAACGGTGCGATGATGGCGATCGAAGAGGCCGAGGCGGCCGGCTGGGAGATCGAGCCGATCGTTGAGGACTCCCGGTGTGACGCGCAGGAGGCGGCCAACGCCGCCAACAAGGTCATCTTTGAGGACGGCGTCCACTATATCGTGGGCGAAGTCTGCTCCAGCGCCTCCATCCCGATCTCTGAGATCGCTGAGGCCAACGGCGTGCTCCAAATCTCTCCGACTTCTACCAACCCGGCGGTGACCATCAACGAGGACGGCTCCAACAAGGAGTACGTCTTCCGCGCATGCTTCCTCGACCCGTTCCAGGGTGAGGTCGTAGCCAGCCTGGCGATGGAACTCGGCGCCAGCAACGCCGCCGTG